>Ga0210410_10000121_pt1 | contig 117439 bp, 103 predicted proteins | sample IncBWC4MmetaG_FD_161058 | JGI IMG/M metagenome (GOLD analysis project Ga0210410, IMG submission 161058) | Forest soil microbial communities from Barre Woods Harvard Forest LTER site, Petersham, Massachusetts, United States - Inc-BW-C-4-M | ecosystem: Environmental > Terrestrial > Soil >...
GTCAGGCTTTCGCCCATTGCGCAAGATTCCCCACTGCTGCCTCCCGTAGGAGTCTGGACCGTGTCTCAGTTCCAGTGTGGCTGGCCATCCTCTCAGACCAGCTACCGATCATTGCCTTGGTGAGCCGTTACCTCACCAACTAGCTAATCGGGCGCGGGCTCCTCCTTCGACGCCTTGCGGCTTTGAGTCCTCGAACCGAAATCCAAGGAATGTTATGCGGAATTAGCTTCGGTTTCCCGAAGTTATTCCCCATCGAAGGGCAGATTGCCCACGTGTTACGCACCCGTGCGCCGTGCGCCATACCGTATTGCTACGGTACGCGCACTCGACTTGCATGTGTTAAGCACGCCGCCAGCGTTCGTTCTGAGCCAGGATCAAACTCTCGTTTGAATCTGGTTGCTTGGCGAAAAAAAATCCCGGGATTTGCATCCCAGGCAGCCTGCCAAGCGAATTGTTGATCGCTCGAATTTACTCAGACCATTGGCGCTCGAAAACTCCAATGGTTTCGAACAGATTCTGGCACATCGTATCGGTTGTCAAAGAGCATAGCCCCCCTGTCCAGCAGAAAGGCACTTCTACAGCCCAACGAGTATGCCAAGACACCGGACAAATGTCAACACCAGATTGACGATTTCCACAGCCATGCTCAGCCGGACGCTAAGTGCTTTCGGCATGGTAGGATGCGCGCGGAGAGGCAAAAAGTGACTGGTAGGGAAAGCAAGATGAAGGAGAAGAACGCCAAACGGTCCTCGCTCGGGCAGCGGCTTCTCACCAATTTGCAGAAGAACGGAATGCTGCGCCCGGGGGACCGCGTCGGCGTGGCGGTGTCGGGCGGCGCGGATTCGGTGGCCCTGTTGCTTTTGCTCCTGGAGCTGCGCGAGAAACTGGGTATCGTGCTCAGTGTCGTGCACTTCAACCATAAGCTCCGCGGTAAGGCTTCCGACGCCGACGAGCAATTCGTCAAAAAACTGGCTGCAAAGCATGGATTGGAGTTCCACTGCTCCTCTCTCCATGTTGCGAAAAAAGCCAAAAAGGAAAGAGCCAATCTCGAGGACGCGGCGCGGCGCGCCAGGTACGACTATTTCCGTTCCCTCGCGGAATTAGGAGCTTGCACGCGGGTAGCGGTGGCGCACACGGCCGACGATCAGGCGGAAACCGTGCTTGCGCATATACTGCGTGGCACAGGAATCACAGGGCTAGGAGGAATTCATCCTATCACCGGCCCAGTCGTGCGGCCTTTGTTGGATGTTCGCAGATCGGAATTGCGCGTTTACTTGCGCTCCCGAAAACAGACTTGGCGGGAAGACCACACCAACCGAGACACGCGAAGGATGCGCGCACGCCTCCGGAAGAAGCTTCTTCCTCTCCTCGAGAAGCAATTCCAGCCGGAAATCGTTGCGCACCTAGCAACGCTTGCCACTCTTGCGCGGGAGGACGAAGCATTTTGGGATTCCGTCACGGAAGAGCGCGTGAAGGCGCTGGCACAAAAGAGTGATGGACAGGTGCAAATCGCGGTCAAGGATTTGTTCAAACCGTGGAAAGAAAAACCCAACACAGAAAACGCCGAGACTACACAGAACTTGGAAGAAACAAGGGCGCTGAGCAAGCGCATGGTGCGACGGATTGTAAAAGAAGTGAAGCCGCGGGCAGGGCAACTCGGGGCGCGTCACGTGGAAGCAGTATTGGAGTTGGCGCGCAGTGGACAAAATGGCTGTGCGCTTTCATTGTCGGGTGGCGTAGAGGTGCGCCGCGAACGAGACACGCTGGTGTTTTGCGGAATCGCGCCAGCGGGAGAGGAAGCAGGTCGTGACGCCGCGTGCAAATACGAATACAAAATTGATCCGGCGAATGGCACTCTACTCGCGCGCGTGCCTGAACTGGGGTGTGCATTCCGGTTCAGAGTGATTGACTGGCCTCCCAAGAGAGGGGAAACTAAGGGTATGGGGACGGTCTTGGACCGCCAGCGATTGCGTGCGCCTCTGGTGCTGCGCAATTGGCGACCCGGAGACCGGTTGCGTCCCGTTGGTCACCGGAACGCGCACAAGTTGAAGCGCCTGTTGAATGAGAAGCACATCAACCGGTGGGAGCGCGACGGCTGGCCCGTGCTGACGAGCGGCGGTGTTCTTGTGTGGGCCCGCGGCTTTCATGTCGCCGCCGAGTTTGCAGCGGATGAAAGGACCCGATCAGGAATGGTGATCGCCGAGGAAAAGCTTTGAGCGCGCGAAGAGGGGCCGCGTATTCCGCCGCGCGCATTGCCGCTCGCGTCGCCGCGCTGGGCCGAGAAATCTCGCGCGCGTGCGAAGGCCGCCGGCTGGATGTGGTCGTGACTCTAGATCGCGGTTTTGTTTTCGCCGCGGACCTGGTGCGGCAGATTAACGCGCCGGTGGTTTGCCACTTCGTCCGCGAGGACGTGCGCGACGTCGAGCATAGCGGCCACGCGCGGCGCGAAGTTCTTTTTGGATCACGGCCGGAACTGAAAGGCCGCGATGTCCTGGTTGTGGATGCGGTGCTGGAAAGCGGCGTGACGCAGGAGTTTCTTCTACGCCGCCTGGGCGAAAGCGGCCCGCGCTCGATTCGGCTGGCAGTGCTCTTGGACAAGCTAGCGAACCGGCGTGTGGCCCTGGAGCCTGATTACTTTGGCTTCCGGACCGCATCTAAGGAAGTATGGGTCGGCTACGGGCTTGCCGCAGCCAATGGGACCGGGCGGAATTTCAGGCAGCTTTCTTCGGGAACGAATGGGACGTTAGTGAAGAGTGGCAAGAGACGAAAGAAGTAGGCTGTTTCTAAACTTAAGGCGACGGTTTCAGGATTTGTGAGGACAACGTGAATTCGAGCTCCACGGCAAAAACAATTATCTTCTGGATGTCGATCGTCTTACTGGGCGTCATGCTCTGGAAGCTCGTCTCCGCTAACGGAGGACAGCCTCGCGAAGACAAGCCCAGCTATAGCGAGTTCATGGCCAAGGTGGACGCGGGCGATGTCAAAGAATTGACCATGTATCTTTCGCCGAACAGCTACGACCTCCAGGGCGAATACATCCGGCCAGCCCTCCGAAAGTTTGACGTGATGATTCCAAAGGAAGACGCGCCAGTCGTTACGAAAGCATTGCGGGACAAGGCCGTCCAAATCAGCGTGAAGGAAGTGCGCAGCGGCGACTGGGTGCTCCTCCTGCTCAACGGCCTGCCGTTGCTACTCCTCGTGGGCTTCTGCTTGTTCCTGATGCGCCAGATGCAAGCTGGCGGAAACAAAGCGCTGAGCTTTGGCAAATCGCGTGCGCGGCTGCTCTCCGCGCAGCAGAAAAAGGCGACGTTCAAGGACGTAGCCGGAACCGATGAAGCCAAGGAAGAGCTGCAGGAAATTATCGAGTTTTTGAAAGACCCGCAAAAGTTCCAGAAGCTGGGCGGTCGCATTCCGAAGGGCGTATTGCTGGTCGGGCCTCCAGGCACGGGCAAAACACTGCTGGCGCGCGCCATCGCCGGTGAAGCCAACGTGCCGTTCTTCTCAATTTCCGGCTCGGACTTTGTGGAAATGTTTGTCGGCGTGGGTGCAAGCCGAGTACGCGACCTGTTCGAGCAAGGCAAAAAGAACGCGCCGTGCATCATCTTCATTGACGAAATTGATGCCGTCGGCCGCCATCGCGGAGCAGGTCTCGGCGGTGGTCACGACGAGCGCGAACAAACCTTGAATGCGCTGCTCGTTGAAATGGACGGCTTTGAATCGAACGAAGGCGTCATCCTGATCGCGGCCACCAACCGGCCTGATGTGCTCGATCCGGCTCTACTGCGCCCGGGCCGCTTTGACCGTCGCGTCGTTGTGGCGCGTCCGGACGTGAAAGGACGCGAAGAAATTCTCCGCGTGCATACGCGCAAGGTGCCCATCGGCGATGACGTGGATTTGTCCATCATTGCGCGCGGCACACCGGGCTTCTCCGGCGCGGACCTCGCAAACCTGGTGAACGAAGCAGCTTTGTGGGCCGCGCGGCAAAACCGCAAGTTCGTCATGATGGTGGATTTCGAGATGTCCAAGGACAAGGTCCTGATGGGCGTCGAACGGAAGTCCATGATCTTGTCCGATGAAGAAAAGAAAAATACGGCGTATCACGAGGCTGGGCACGCGCTGGTCGCAGCGATGACGCCGGGAGCCGATCCCGTCCACAAGGTCACGATCATTCCGCGTGGCATGGCGCTGGGCCTCACGATGCAGTTGCCGGAAGACGACAAGCACACCTATACGCGTGGCTACCTCGAGGGCATGCTCGCCGTGCTGATGGGCGGGCGTTCCGCCGAAGAGATTTTCCTCGGCCACATCACTACCGGCGCGGGCAACGACATCGAGCGCGCCACGGACATTGCCCGCAATATGGTCTGTGAATGGGGCATGAGCGAGCTCGGTCCTCTTGCCTACGGCAAGAAAGATGAAGCTATCTTCCTGGGCCGCGAGATCGCGCAGCACCGCGACTATTCCGAAGACACGGCCATCCAGATTGACAAAGAAGTGAAGCGCATCGTCAACGGTGGCTACGAGAAGGCCAAGAATCTCCTCGTGAATAATCGCGAAACTCTCGAAAGCATCGCGCAGGCACTGCTTGAACGCGAAGTGCTGGACGCTAACGAAGTCAAACTGCTGATGGAAGGCAAACCGCTGCCGGAGAAGCCGCGCACGCCTCCCACACCGCCGCCGCAGGCCGCGCCCTCCTCGGACCCTAAGCTGGTGCGCCCCGAGCTTCGCCCCGCACCCGGCTTCACGCGCGGAGAAAATCCCGCGAAGGCTTGACGTCTTCCGGCGCAGCGCCGGCTCATTTAAGGTGATTACAGATACTGATTGGCCGAGGAACCCGCCATCGCAGCCGCCGTTTTTCCGGCCATAGTTGAACGTTTTTCCTCGATCAGGTCCAATAGGATGAATACATTGGGCACCTTCTTGGCCGTGACGGCTATGTTGTCAAGCCATTTGCCTTCGGCTTTGATGCGCAACACCGAACCATCAATTTTGCATTTCACAAGCGCCGAGTAAGGAATGGGCTCCTTCGATTTCCAGATTACGCCGGCAGGTGACAGCGAAATCTTCCCGAAAGCAACCGTACCGCCGGAGTTGAGTATCTGCTCGGCATTCTTGCGCAGCCGGGGATTAACGGCTGCCAAGACCAGACGCACAACCTCCTCTACATCACGAATGTTGGAATTGAGTACGATTTTCTGCGGTCCGATCAATTCCAGAGACCGGATCATCTTGCTGTTGCTGCGGGCCATTGCCGCTACGAGCAATCCGATGAGCCCGAAATGTACACTCGCGTTAATTGCCTGCTGGCCGTAGCGGGTCTCCGTGATTTCATCCCAGCGAAGATCCTTTTCTCTGAAGGGCGATTTGTAGCAGATCCCTTCCTCATGAAGGGTAACCCTTGTTTTCGTCCACAGCCAGGCGTACGCAAACAATAGTCCGAACGCGCCAGTGAAGAACGCCAATACCGGGTCCACCTGGCGGCTCCGGTAGAAATCGTAAGCCGCCCAGAGCAACAAGGGAACGAACACTGCGGCCGCGACGATGCACCAGGAGAGTGTGTATCGAAACGTGTTTCGAGGAGGCGATATAAACATAGGGGCACCTCAAGAAAAGTGTGGTTGATCATAGAATCGCTGCGCGAAGCGAGCTTGTCAAAAGATGTTTCGCTCGAGTGTGCCCCGCGAGCACGGCATTTCCAACCGCAAGAGCCATCGCAGTTCGTGCGCTTTTACGCGCCCGGGGCGAAGGGGTGTAGAATGATTTCATGGGAAATCGTTCCGGCGAAAACCTACAGGTCACTTGCCCGTGCTGCCAGGCAAAGCTGGTGATTGATCCAGTTTTTGGCGCAGTTCTTTCTCACGAAGCGCACGTAAAGCCTGGGCCGGATGTGGACCTGACGAAGGCTTCGAGCATTCTTGAGGAGCAGAAGCGGCAACGCGAAGACAAGTTCGCGGATTCCTTCTTTCAGGAAACGCACAAGGAAGACATCCTCGCCAAGAAATTTGAAGAGGCCATGAAGAAAGCTAAGGATGCCCCCGCAGGGAAGCCCATTCGCGATTTTGACCTCGATTAATTCAGCTTCTCTTTAGCACTTTTCGTCACGTATTCTTCTCTGCGCAACTCTGTGTTCTCTGTGTCTCTGCGTTATCCTTTTCTTTCAGACTCGCGTTAGACTTCTTTCCGGCAATGAATCGACGCAAACTCTTTCGCCTCAAACTCAATTCCCGAACGCTGGTTCTTGGCGAACGGACCCTCGTCATGGGCGTGCTGAACGTCACGCCAGACAGCTTTTCCGATGGCGGAAAATTCCTCGACGTGGAGAGCGCGATCGAGCATGCGCTGGCGATGGAATGCGCGGGCGCCGATTTGCTGGACATCGGCGGCGAATCCACGCGGCCGGGTTCTCCCAGCATTTCCTCTAAGGAAGAATTGGCGCGCGTTTTGCCGGTGTTACAGGGATTGCGCTGGGTGTTGAAGATTCCCATTTCCATCGACACGCAAAAGTCAGAAGTCGCAGAAGCCGCGCTCGATGCGGGCGCGGAGATCATCAATGACATCTCTGGTCTGAAAAACGACGCGCGGATTGCCGAAGTTGCGGCACGGCTTGGGGTGCCGCTCATTTTGATGCACACGCGCGGCGAGCCCCGCACGATGCAGAATGCGCCGTTCGCACTCGACGTCATGAAGGACGTACTACAAGGCTGGCGCAAATCCGTGGGTATTGCCCGCAAAGCCGGCGTCGCGAAATCGCAGCTCATCCTCGATCCAGGCATTGGCTTCGGCAAAAGCTTCGCGCAGAATTACGAGCTGCTACAAAAGCTGCCGCAACTGGCGAAGCTCGGCTATCCGCTCGTCGTCGGCACTTCGCGCAAGGGCTTTCTTGGCGCTACACTCGCTCGCGAAGGCAAACCTGCCCCGCCGGAGCAGCGCATCTGGGGCACGGCCGCAACCGTCACCGCGAGCATCCTGAATGGCGCGCACATTGTGCGCGTCCACGACGTCGCCGAAATGGTGCAAGTGGCGCGCGTCGCAGATTGCATTCTCAATCCAAGAAAAAGTGTGAAGAATTAAGCACGGAGCGCACAGCGAACACGGAGGGCACTGAACCAGACCGCCTGTTGGATTCCCGCGTTACGGGTTCTTCAGTATAATTTGCACGTAAGAAACAAGATTCGGGATCGCGCAAGATTTCTGAGAAAAGAGCGCCACTCATGAGGCACCGCCTGTTTCTCCTGTCTTCGTCGCTTCTCTACGTTTTTACTTTCCCTTTTCACGTCGGTGCGCAGCTTCCCCCTGCAAAGAAAGACCCGCTGACCCTTTCGCAAAGCACTCAGGGGCAGGTGGGTTGTTCAACGACCGAGGCATCGTCGTGCGCGGAAGTTGCAGCAAAGATCTTGCCGATCGTCATGGGGCCGTCTCCCATGGAAGAGAACTTGCGCAGGCTGACGGACGAAATCGGCGGCCGCGTGACGGGCACTCCAGAGATGGCCAGGGCCATCGAATGGGGTGTCGCCGCGTTTCGCACCGCAGGAGTCGATGTTCATACGGAAAAGTACACGCTGCCGCTGACCTGGAGCGAAGGTGACACCCGGCTTGAATTGCTCGGCCCGGTTAAATTCCCGGTGCGGCTGAAGGCGGAAGGCTGGTCACCCGCAACTCCGGCGGGCGGAATCGAAGCGGGCCTTGTCGATGTGGGTTACGGAAGCGAGGACGATTTTGGGAAGACCGGAGCATCGCTTCGAGGCGCGATTCTGCTCGTCCACAGCGACATCGGCTCAACCTGGGCCGATCTCTTCAATGAGTACCTTCGGCCTCCGGACATTATCAGCCGCGCATTAAAGGGCGGGGCTTCCGCAATTCTCTGGATGGGCGCCCGGGAACGACTACTCCTTTATCGTCACACCAATTCGCTGGCTGGCGAGATCGACCGGATTCCCCAAGCGGTCCTGGTGCGCGAAGATGCCATGCGCCTGGCGCGAACCATCCCCGCTTACCCGGGAAAACTGCGGGCGCGCTTTGACATGCCCAACAAAATCGGCGGGCCCATCGAGCAACAAAACGTCGTCGGTGAAATCCGCGGCTACGAAAAGCCGGACGAAATCGTCATTTTAGGCGCGCATTTGGACTCCTGGGAACTCGGCACCGGCGCGCTCGATAACGGTTGCAACTCGGCGTTGGTGATAGAAGCGGCGCGCGCGCTCAAAGCAACCGGCCTTTTGCCGCGGCGTACCATCCGCTTCGTGCTCTTCAGCGGCGAAGAACAGGGCACCATCGGCTCCTACGAATACGTTAAAGCGCATCGCGCCGAACTCGACAAAATCCGCGCCATGATTAATTTCGACAACGGTATCGGCCGCGTCACAGGGTATTCACTCGGCGGCCGCCGCGACATCGAGGCAGGCGTCCGCGCCGTCCTGAAGCCGCTCGAATCCTGGGGAGTGAACAACCACACCTACGACGCCTCGTTTGGTTCGGACTATTTCGATTTCTTGCTCGAGGGTGTGCCCACACTCGACGCCAACCAGGAAGAGGCCAACTACCTGCCGAATTATCATGCCGCTTCGGACACTCTGGACAAAGTAGATACGCGCGAATTAAAACTGCACACGGTCATCGCCGCGCTTACCGCATGGGGCATCGCCGACCGCGCTGAGCCGCTCGGCAAGCGCCTGTCCCGCGCCGAATTGGATGTTCTCGTGAGAGAAACCGGCCTCGATCAGCAGTTGAAAGCGCTAGGCTACTGGGATGCCTGGCAATCCGGCGCCCGCGGCCGCAAGCCATGAGGCCTGAAATCAAGCTCCCGTTGCCCTACTGCCTAAAAAGCCTCTCTTAGCAGGCATCTGCTATTCCCGAGGGACCTTCCCGGTATACTGGAACCGTGACCACGGCTGCAAATGAAATAAATGAGATCAAGCGTCAAGCGATCCTCGCGGTCGACTACGGCCGCTCGCGAATCGGGCTTGCTGTCGCGGACTCAGAGACGCGCATGCCGCAGCCGCTGAGCACTCTGGAACGCATCAACCGGAATGAGGACCTTCGCCGGTTGCGCGAATTGGTCCGTGAGCATGGCGTAAAGCAAATCGTCGTGGGGCTGCCGCTCCGGCTGGACGGCACACGCGGTGAAATGGCCGAAGAAGCGGAACGATTTGCGCAACGCATCCGAAAGCAAATCGGCGTGCCTGTGGATATGGCGGACGAGCGGCTGACAAGCTGGGAAGCCGAGCGCTTGGTGGAAGAGATGCAAGGCCGATTCATCCACGACGAGAAGCTCACCGGCGGCAGGAAGCGAAAAAAACCGCAAGAAAAGATGACCGTGGACGCCGTAGCAGCTGCCGTAATCTTGACCGAGTATTTGCAAAGGCCGGCGATGGCTGTCGATAAGTCAGAGAACAAGTAATTTTGTGAGGCTGAATTGAGGTTCGTGCTCGCTCTATTGTTGCTGATCGTGCTGATCGCGGGAGGCGCCGCAGCGTGGATGTGGTACGGCATCGCGAAACCCTACCAGGACTTCCCGGCAGGGGGCGTTTTCGTCGATGTGCCCCGCGGAGCTTCACAGCGCCATGTGGCGTATCTTTTGAAAACCAATGGCGTAGTCCGCAGCGCCATGGGGTTTGAGCTTTATGCCCGCCGGCATCCCAAGCGCACGCTCCAAGCCGGCGAATACTTTTTTGATCATGCCATGACCGGCCGCGAAGTCTTCTGGAAACTCGCCAACGGCCAGGTGTACCAGCAACCTTTCACGGTGCGCGAAGGCGAAACCATGTTTGACATCGCGCACGATCTGGAAGCGGGCAAGTTCATGCCTGCAGGCGACTTTGTGTTTGCCGCAAGTGATCCGGCACTGATTCGCGATTTTGCCCCGGATGCGAAAACGCTTGAAGGGTTCCTCTTCCCTGCTACCTATGAACTCCCGCGGCACCCGGCGGCCAGCGAATTGACCGCGGAAATGGTGCACAAATTCAAGGAAGAGTGGAAGCATATTGCACCACCCCCTGCCGGAGGACCGGCGAGTGTGGGCAACCACGGGGACGTAGACAGGATCGTAACGCTGGCATCGCTGGTTGAGCGGGAAACGCCGAAGCGCGAAGAGCGCCCGCTGGTGGCAGGCGCTTTTGAAAACCGCCTGCGCAAAGGCATGCGTTTGCAGTGCGACCCCACGGTGATTTACGGAATGGAGCGGCTCGGAAAATACAATGGGGCGTTGACCGGCAAGGACCTGGGTTTCGATTCGCCGTATAATACCTATGAGCATGCGGGGCTGCCTCCCGGGCCGATTGGAAATCCGGGTGAAGCATCCTTGCGCGCGGCTCTGCAGCCGGCGGAAACAAACTATCTCTACTTCGTGGCCAACACGCAGGGCGGCCATTTTTTCAGTGCGACACTGGCGGAACACAACAAGAATGTGGTGAAGTATCGCAGGTTGCTGGCGGGTTTGCCGGCGGATCCACCGCCGCCACCCCCGACACCACCTAAGCCGAAAAAAAAGCACGGCAAGGCGGCAGCAGCGAAATCCAAGCAGCATCGAGCCGAAGCACAATGAGCCAGGACCTCAAAACGAAGAAGGCGTTAATCCTGGAAACCGCCCGGGAGATCAACGTTCAGAAATGGACGCCGGCGGAGATTGACCAGTTGCGCAGGCGGCTAGTGGCAGAGCACGGCGAAGCCGCCAAGACCGGATCGGATTACATTGCCGACGTGTTGAAAGATGCGGGGCACAGAGTTCTGCTTTCTCTTCAGGAAGAAGCCGAGGAACAGTACGAGGAAGAGTTCGAGGATATCTTGCATTTTAAAACACTGGAGGATGCGGAAGTCAGCATCATGCGCCTGGACGAGCTGATGCGAAAATTCCGTGACCAAGGCGAAAATGCGGCTGCGGAACGTGTCTTGAACGTGGCGCGGCTCGGCAAGCGCCGCGCCGAGATGATTTCGCGCAATCACAAGGTTGAGCCTCACAAGCGCGACGAAAAAATAGAAATCGCCAACTGGTTCCGCATCTGGCTGGAAACTCCCGATGCTTTCTTCGACTGGCTTGACGTGCGAAAACAGTCGCCGGAATTTCGGACGCAGTTCCCGCAGCCGGAGCTGGAAGAATGACTACCACGGAAACCCAGCCCTCCGGAAGTGGCGCGCTCGACTTGCCTCCTTTTTTCCTGGACGTGCAAGCCCTGGACCTGGGCAATGACGTCAAAGCCGTGGGGCTCGAACTGGTCGAGACCGAGAGTCGCGAGCCGGTGCGCGGCAAAGAAGCTGCGGAGATTTGGTCGGCCGTTTTCCCTGGCTTGTTTGGAAATGAATCCTACGTGGTGGATTTTTTCAGTCACCTGGACCGCGTCCGCGAATTCTGCAAGATGCGCCAAATCGAGTGGCGCGAAGCGGGAGAGCAGTGTTTGGTGCTTCCCGCGCCGTCAGGGGAACAATTGCGGCAGGTCTTTGAACGCTTTGCGGGTGAGACGTTTGGCATTCGAACGGGCGCAGTTGCCCAAGCTGCCGACCCGGCGCTGGAAGGAGACCTCTCCAAACGCGGCTTGGACGCCTACCAGGCAGCTTATCCCCGCTACAAGTTTTGTGCCATCTGCGAACCGGAAGACGGCTGGATAACCCTTCTCAGCGAATCTCTTTGGCCGAGCGAGATCATTCGTCTGCTGCGCCCGGCGGTTCGGCCGTTCGACGTCCACATCGCGCGGCCCAATTGAACTCTCTCACGCTTGCGACCGGCATACATTGACGGGCATCCAAGTGGTTGTTAGATTGCTTTATTTGTGTAGGTAGGGACGGAAATCATTGATGACGCGTGTCAGAACATGCATGATCCTGGCGACACTGGCGGTTATTTCCTGCGGCTGCGGGGACAGGGGCGTCAAAGGGCGTACCATATTGACGAAAGCGCAGACGCCGGTAGCAAAAGACGCCACGCGCGAGGAACTCCTCGACCAGTACAACTTGATCGCCCGCGGCACAAAGACACTGAATGCGACCGTCGAACTCAAACCAACCGCCGGGTCCAAATATAGTGGCGTCATTGATGAGTATCACGAGGTGAAGGCCTTCCTTTTGGCTGCTCGTCCGGCGCAGATCCGCGTGATCGGTCAAGCGCCCGTGGTCGGCACCACTGTTTTCGACATGGTCAGTGATGGCGAAACTTTCCGGGTTTCGGTTCCATCCAAGAACAAATTCCTGGTTGGCCCGGTGGCCGTCGAGCGGACCAGCAGCAAACCTATCGAAAATTTGCGCCCGCAGCACCTGTTGGATGCGCTCCTCTGGCCGGAGATTCGGAAAGAAGAGACAGTCATTCTGAAAGAATTCAACGACGAAAAGGCCCGCTACTACGTTCTGACGGTTTTGCGCGGCGGCTACCAGGTGGAAGTTCTTCGGGAAATTTGGTTTGACCGCGCGGACCTGCAGGTCGTTCGCATGCAGAATTTTGGACCAAAAGGCCTCCTGCTGTCGGACATTCAGCTGGCAAATTGGCAGCCTCTTGATACCCCCGTGGGCCCGCCCGCGGCTGCAACTCTGAGTACCGGTGTGACCTCATTCCCGCGCGTACTCCGCATCGAGAGGCCCAAGGATGATTACAAGCTCGACTTGCAGGTTACAAAGATTAGCCTGAACGAGGACATTCCCGCGGATCGCTTCAAGCTCGATCAGCCAGCCGGAGCGGAGTTGGTGCATGTCGGCGATGCCACGGAGAACAAACAGCCATGATGGGTGAGTTGATCGCGCGAAATCTGCTTCACCGCCCATTGCGGACGCTGATTGGGGCCATGGGAATCGCAGTAGAAGTTGCGCTCGTCGTTCTGATCGTCGGGCTGACCAGCGGCTTGCTCACGGAGACGGCCAAACGTATTGAAGGCATCGGGGCTGATATCATGCTGCAGCCACCGAACGCGTCGTTCTTGTTTGGCTTTAGCGGCGCAATGCCCATCAAAATCGGCGACAAGCTTGCGGAGCTGAAATACGTCCAATCCGTCGCCCCGGCGCTATTCCAGTTCAACACCTCGGGCGTGGAAATCGTTTACGGAATTGATCAAGAAAGTTTTCGAGCCGTCTCGGGAGGATTTGTATTCCTTCAGGGGCACGATTTTGAGGGCCCGGACGACATTCTTGTGGATGACATTGCCGCGAAAACGAAGAAAATACAGCTCGGACAGACCTACTCCATATTTGCGCACGATTGGCACGTTGCGGGAATCGTCGAGCATGGCAAGGGTTCCCGCCTTTTTGTCCCGCTCGCTACCCTTCAGGGTTTGGTGGGAGCGCGGGACAAAACCAGCGTCTTCTTTGTGAAGTGTACACGCCCCGAGCACACGGAAGACGTCATGGAGAGTATGCGCCACCTTATTCCTGGCTACACCGTCCGCCCGCTCAAGGACTATCTTTCGCTGATGACTTCCACAAATATCCCGGGCCTCGAGTCCTTCATCAACGCGATGATCCTTCTCGCCATTTGCATCGGCCTGATGGTCATTTTTCTGACTATGTACACGACAGTGATCGAGCGGACGCGCGACATCGGCGTTTTGAAATCGCTCGGCGCTAATCACTGGTTCGTTATTCGCGCGTTGCTTTCCGAATCCGCCGCGCTTTGCATGCTCGGGATCGCCGCTGGAGTCGGTCTGAGCTACGTAGTGCGCGCCGGCTTTCTCTGGAAGTTCCCATCCCTTTCGATTCTGATTACCTCGGAATGGATCTTTCGCGCCGCCGGGATTGCGTTGCTAGGCGCGATGTTGGGCGCGAGCTATCCCGCGTGGATGGCGAGCCGCAAAGATGCCGTCGAGGCGCTTTCGTACGATTAGAAAGGCAAGAATTTAACGCAGAGGACGGATAACGCAGAGTTCGTAAAGAGAAAAAGAAGGGGCCGCGCGTCTGGCGGCATGGCTAGGCACGGATGGGAATCGCGGCTACAATACAGGAACCTGCCGAAGGGCTGATTTTCCAGGGAAAAATGGGCGTGGAGCCGATACTTAGGACAGAAAATTTGTGGAAGCTTTACCGCGCGGGCAAGGTCGAAGTGCCAGCTTTGCGCGGCGTGAATTTCGATGTGCTTCCCGGCGAATCCGTCGCGGTGATGGGACCATCCGGCTGCGGAAAATCTTCTCTGTTGTACGTCATCGGCGGCTTGGCACAGGCTTCGCGCGGCAAGGTTCTTGTCGACGGCAACGACCTCACCGAGCTAAGCGATTCTGCGCGCACCAAATTGCGCCGCCACAAGATCGGCTTCGTGTTCCAACGTTTCAATTTGCTTCCCACCCTGACCGCCAAAGGCAACATCGCCATTGCGCAGTTTATTCACGGCGACGGCTTCGACCCTCACCGGTTTGACGTTGTTACCCAGATGCTCGGTCTTGCGGGGCGTCTTCATCACCGGCCTTCCGAGCTCTCTGGCGGCGAGCAGCAGCGCGTGGCCATCGCTCGCGCGATCATCAACGAGCCGAAAATCCTGCTGGCCGACGAGCCGACGGGAAATCTGGATTCGAAGAATTCGGAAATCGTTTTACAGATGCTTCGGCAACTGAACAAGGATCTTGGCCAAACCATTGTCATGATCACGCACAACCCGGAAGCGACTACCTACTTCGACCGCGTGGTGCACATGCGCGACGGCATCATCGTTGACGGAGTGCCTGCGGACTGACATGGCGAGCCTCGGTCAAATCCTTTCCCGGACGCTTTTCTGGTCCTACGAGCGCGGCACCTGGCAGTATGATCTCGCGGTCATCCTGATCCTCGTTTTTGTTCTTCTCACTCCGCGCAACTGGTTCCGCGACAAACCGGAAAGCGGCGAACCAGCCGGACCCGGCCAGGTCCAGCTGGTCTTGCAGGATGGAAACCGCCTCACGTATCGCGTGGATGCGCGCATCCTGGCGCCTCCCACCAAGTTAGCGCTCCAGAACGAGATCCACACCGCGCTCCAGGAGGCGCTGCCCGAACTGCACAATGGCAATTTTTCAATCTCCAAAATTGATCCCCTGCGCGACGCTCAGGGCACCGTGATTGCCTACCAGGTGGAAATCCGCCATTAGCGGGCTTGGGAATCGAGGACCATCATCCGGTCTCGCGTAACACGGCTTTAAGTTCGCGCATCTCATCCCATATGTTAGGATTCCGAGGCGTTCTGTGGGGCTTCACATCGTCCTTCGATAGAGGCTGCGTTTGAAAAAGCTACTTCCTGTTCTCGCGATGGCTGGATTGTTCTGTCTGGCGGCTTCCTTTCGGACGCACGCGGCACAGACCACCGCAAGCTGGACCCTCGAAGGCGTCCTCGGAATGCTGGACAAGTCCGCGCAGGACTTTCACACCCTCACCGCGGACATCGAACACATTAAGTACACCGCAGTGGTGAAAGACACTTCGACCGAAACCGGTCACATTTTCGTCCGGCGCGACGACAAGATGCGCATCGAATTCACGACTCCGGACCTGCGAACGGTTCTCCGGACCGGTGATTCTCTTTTTGTTTACACCCCGAAGATTAACCGCGTGGAAGAATTTGACCTGGGCAAAAACCGCTCGCTGGTCGATCAATACACCCGCCTCGGCTTCGGCACAAAAGGCGAGGATCTCAAAAAGAGTTTTCTGGTATCAGTCCTGAGCGAAGAAGAGCTCGACCACAAAAAAACGGTCTTGCTTGAGCTCACTCCCAAAGCAGACCAAGTTCGAACGCAGATCACGAAGATCCACATGTGGATCGATGAGGCATCTTGGCTTCCCATCCAGCAAAAATTCTTCGAAGCTGGATCGGGAGACTACGTCCTGTCGCATTATACGAACATCATGAAAAATCTGAAGATTCCCGACGCCAAGTTCAAGCAGGATTGGCCAAAGAGCGTTACCCGCGTCAAACCCCATGCGTAGTTTCTGACGTCCGCGATTTCCCGTCGCCAAATCTCCAACTCCAAACAGCAGTTAGGCCGGAGAAATCGGTTGCCACCAGACTAGTCTAATTTAGACTAGAGTGGCTTTCTCCTGCGCCAGAAGTTGCTCTTTCCGGGAGAGGCCCCAGCGGTAGCCGGCCAGCGTGCCATCGCCACGAATCACGCGGTGGCAAGGCACCACGATGGACACGGGATTTGTGGCGCAGGCGCGCGCCACCGCCCGGACCGCCTTGGGCTGACCGAGCGACTTCGCCACTTGCGAGTACGTGCGCGTCCTACCGTGAGGAATCCGCTGCAATTCCTTCCACACCCGCCGCTGGAAGGCCGTCGCCTGCACGTCCAGCGGAAGCTCCAGGTGCGGTTGTTTGCCTTCGATGCGCATCACGACCTCACTCACCCATCGCTGGAACGAATTTGGAGCGGCCGCAATTTCCGCGCGCGGATATTCTTCCCGAAGTTCCGCGACCAGCGTGCTTTCTGTGTCGCCCAGATAGACCGCCGAAACGCCTCGCTCCGTTGCGGCAACCAAAACCTTTCCTAGCGGCGATTTTGCAATCGTGTATCCGATCTTCATCCCCAAACCTCCCTTTCGATAAGTAGCCGGCGTCATCCCGAGATGTGCATCACTTCGTTCGTAAACGCGGCTCGATGAGCCGTATCCCGTTTCGTAGAGCGCGTCGGCAATGCTCTTCCCAGAACGGAGCAATGTCTTGAAATTCCGCACTCGCAGCGCTTCCGCGACCTCGCGCGGCTTGAGCCCGGTTACCTGCAAGAATGCTCGCCGCAATGTCGCCTGCGTGGTTCCGAGCGCTCCCGCCAGCGCGCCCAAACTCGTGCCGTCTTCGGAAGCCTTCGCGAGTTGGCCTACGGCGCGTTGCACGAGCGCCACTGGACCGGAAACTTCATTCGGCCGGCAGCGCAGGCAAGGCCGGTAACCCTCTTTCTCCGCTTCTTCCTTTGTGCGAAAGAACAGCACATTGCGGCGCAGCGGCCGCCGCGCCGGGCACGAAGGACGGCAATAGATATGCGTCGAGCGCACCGCCAGCACAAACGTTCCATCGGCCCGAGAGTCGCGCGCCAGCGTGGCCTGCCAGTATCGCGCGGCCGCTCCCGCTGAAATGTCCGGCCTGAGTCTGTTTTTCATTTCACTCATGTTCTACAAACTAAAAGTAGCGCAGCCCCGGCAACAAATCTATCCGGAAAGGTGCGGCAAAGTGAACGCCGCAAGTTAGGAGAAAAACGAAGGATCAGGCTTCACCGGGGGCTGTCATCGGCTCTTCGGTGCGCACCGAGCTCCGCTGCGTTGCGGTGATCACCAGAATGACCGCCGTCAGAATCACCGCAGCCGCAAGCGCCGTGCGCACCGTGATGGGCTCACCCGCGATCAGCCACCCCAGAAAGAGCGCCACCACGGGATTTACAAACGCATACGTCCCCACGCGTGCGGCCGTGCTTTTGTGAAGAATGTAAAGGTACGCACTGAAACCGATCCCTGACCCGAACGCAATCAGATAAACAAGCGCCAGCCAGGAGCGCAGCGAAACCGCCGCGAAGTGGAACCCGTGAAATTCTCCCGCAGAAAATGCCGCGATCAGGAGAATCGCGCCGCCCGTGAGACTCTGCATCGCCACTCCCAGCATCGGCGAACTGGGCATTCCTCCGTGCTTCGCATAGATCGAACCGCAAGCCCAGGCCAGCGAGGCGAGCAGAAGCACGGCAGCGCCCCGGGGATCGACGCGCTGCGAGCCGCCAAGATGCGTCGGCCCTACCAGCAAAGCCATGCCCGCAAAACCTATCAGCAGCCCCAGGATGACCATTGGAACGGGCTTGTGGCCCCCAGGGCGAAGCCAATCCACAAACACCAGCCAGAGGGATACCGTGGCCACCAGCAGCGCGGCTACGCCCGAGGGCACCGTCTGCTCGGCCCAACAAACCCCGCCGTTGCCGGCGAATAGCAGCAGAAATCCCACGACAACGGCTGCGCGCCAATTCGCCGTCGTCGGCCGGACGTTTGTCCTCCAGCGAATGAGCGGATATAGGATGAGTCCTGCAGTTAAGTGGCGAAGCCCTGCCAGGACAAGCGGCGGAAACGATTCGATCCCAATTCGAATCGCAAGATAGGTGGAACCCCAAACGATATAAACCGCGGCGAAAGCAATTAGTAGCAGGGTCGCCGCCCCCGCTGGAGCGTGCTCGCTTGCAGCGGCATCCCCTTTCACGCGTAGCTTGTCCCCTGTCGTCATCTGGCCGGGCCTATCCTTTTACGATTAGACGCGAAAGGCTTGGGCGTCCAGCACCATATTGGTTGGGCCCCTTCTCAAAGAATCCACAGAATGTAGTGTACGAGTTGAAGTACCATTACTAAGTGTTTGAAGTTAGGACACTTCCGCCGATTTCCACAGGTTGACGCCAGCCTCTTCTAGTGCCATCTTATCGCTCCACACTGCACCGTGTGGACGGGGCAATTCCAGAAAGATCGATTTGCGGTTCAGCTTGTTGGGCCTTAGCCAGCGACTATGAAGTGTCGTCTCTGAGGGTGAGATGAGCGCCATTAAGCGCGCAACTCAATTCGAATCGTGGCCAGCCAAACGCGGCGCGGAAGTTCGCGACGCGGCAGTTGGGCCACAACCGGTTCCCGAGCCACTGCGAGTGCCCGCGTTGCGCCTTACACCGCTCCTTGGCCCCACTCAGCCTCGCCGCTTCGTCCGCGTTCCTACTCATGCTGTCGGTGTTCATCCGGAACATCGGCAATACCCGCGCGCCACGCTGAGGCTCCCGCTACGCCTCCGCGCTGTCGGGGGGGTGCCCGAAGAGTTTCCCATAACTCTCGTCACCCGGGACATTAGCTCCACCGGCGTCTATTTTCTTTGCCCCAGGCAATTGGCGTCCGGCACTTCCATTGAACTAGAGATCGTTCTCGTCAGAAAACCCTTGGGCCGCGGAAATGTCGTCATGGCCACCATGGCGCACGTTTGCCGCGCTGAGTCCGCCGCTACGCCCGGCTGGTACGGCATTGCCGCTTCTTTCGACGATGTTCAGTTTGACAGAGACGACAACCTTCCTTCCCGCTTTTTGAAGCCTTAGCCTTCCATCAAGAAGAATTCGGAACTTCCCCCCATCTCACTCTCAGCCGTGTTGCCCGATTCCACGGGCGCCAGCCACGGAAGCATTTCTGTTACTCTGAAGTTCGATGACCAAGAAGCGAAATTCACGCTTGGAAGGCGTGCTATTTGACTGGGACGGCACGCTCATCGATTCCTACGATGCCGACACCTCCTCCTACCTGGCGATGTTCAAAGAGCTGGGCATTTCCTGGGGTCTCCAGGAACTCGAGAAGCACTATTCCCCAAACTGGTATCAGGTCTATCGCGCCGCAAAGTTGCCCCGGAAATCATGGGCAGAGGCGGACCGTTCCTGGCGCGCGCACTATGCGAAGCACCGGCCGAAATTGATCGCTGGAGCACGCGGCATTTTGCGAAAAGTTGGGAAGAACCATTCTTTAGGCTTGGTCACCAGCGGCGACCGCGACCGCGTCGTACGCCAACTCCGCGAGTTTCGCTTGACGAAGCTTTTCACCGCACGAGTTTGCAGCGGAGACACTCGCCGCAAGAAGCCCCACCCGGAGCCGCTCTGCCTCGCGCTGCGGCAGATGGCGCTGGATCCCTCGGCATGCGTGTATGTCGGAGACGCTCCACAAGACGTCGAGATGGCCCGCCGCGCTGGCGTTCTCGCCATCGGAGTGCTCGGCCCGTTCCCCACAGAAAAGCGTCTGCGCGCTGCCTGCCCGGAGTTTCTAATCGGCTCAATCGAAGAATTACCTGACGTGTTGAAGAAACTGATGCGCTAAAGGTGGGAAAGGCATTCTTGCCTGTCTTCGATCACAAAGCACCAGCGCCCGGTTTCGGAGATACAGCAGGGGCAGAAGGCGCGGGGGCAGTTGGCGCAGCAGGCATGGGTTTGAAGTCCGTCCATTTGATAACCAGGCGCACGGGAATTTCCATCCCCTTCAAGTTCAAAGTGTCATCCGAGCGTGAGTAATTCGGAAACCAGTATTTCCCGTCCACATTTTCGCGATAAGTCTCAAAGGTGCTGAACGGCATCTCCGCGATGCTGTGCACATCTCCCTGATCCGTCACCCATCTTCCGTACGTTTTCACGACTTCCAGATACTTCGCGTCGACCCATACAATCCCCTCGAAGTAGGCCTTGCTGCGTTCGACCATTTTCGGTTTCGCCTGAAAAATGTAGCAATCGATCTCGTCCACCTGTTCTTTGCCTAGATACTTCAAGTCGTATTTCGCAAGCTGGCTCGCCGTCAGCGGAAACTGGGGAATGTGCTGGAGCCCTTCGAGGTCTTCCGACCTGAGGAAAAGATGCTTCATGGTGGACTGCGGTCTTTCCACTACTTTCTCAAAATACTTCCCCTCGACGTCGCGCGCCGGCTGCGTCACCAGCACAAATTCGCCTGCAGGCTGCCCGTCTGGGCCGAACTCCTGGATGCGGATGGTCTTGCGGTACGTGTAGCGTGTGCGTGAGGCCAGATACTCCTCTTCCTTTTGCGAAAAACGCTTGATGATTTCCGCTTCCGGCAGCGAAGGCGGCGCCGCTGGCTCCGGCTCATTGCCTTGGCGCACGACGTGGTGATCCGGTGGAGGGGCAATAGGTCCCCTAGGTGCGTCCTGCGCCCACAGCGGCACTCCGCCGGAAGTAAGTCCTCCAAGAACAACAAGAATGCACAATATCATGGAAAATCGATTGCAATCTCGGGATTGTCTCGCCGGGCTCATAGTGATTTAGATGCGCGCAATCCGCCGCCGGGCAGCTTCAAGCGGCATGGTCAATGCAAAGTCTACCGCAAATTGCCCCTCGAGCCGTACCGCCTGACGGACGTGGCGCGAGTGGCGAACAATCGCCAGGTCTTGTTACAATTTGGCAATTCGTGAGCGAAACGAAACAAGCCAGGCGCTACCTCGTGTCGGGAATGGTTCAGGGTGTGGGCTTTCGCTACTTCACCCAGGATGCCGCCGAGACGCTACGCATTAGCGGCTTCGTGAGAAACCTTCGCGACGGCCGCGTCGAGGTTTTTGCCATAGGAACGGCGCAGCAGCACGGGGAGTTGCGCGCCATGCTCGAACGCGGGCCACGCTTTTCCAGCGTCAGCGAAGTGTTGGACGAGCCCGCGGCCACCGATACCCAATACGAAGGCGGTTTTTTCATCAACTCAAGCGATTGAATCGCGTACAGACTTGACTCGGATAAACAGGAGACGTTTGCATGAATGAATTAAAGAAGCTGATCCGCGAAGTGCCCGATTACCCCAAGCCGGGAATCCTCTTTTACGACATCACCACTCTGCTCAAGGACAAGCAAGGGTTTCACAGGCTGATCGACCGGCTCTGCGAGCATTACGACGGGCATGCGGTTGATGTCGTGGCTGGCATCGAGGCACGCGGCTTCATTCTTGCTCCGGCGCTGGCCTACCGGCTCGGCGCGGGTTTCGTTCCAGTTCGCAAGCCGAAGAAGCTTCCCGCCAAAACGGCAAGTGTTTCCTACGCTTTGGAGTACGGCACCGACACGCTTGAGATTCACGAAGACGCCGTCAAGACCGGCCAGCGCGTCATCATCTGCGACGACCTGCTCGCCACCGGCGGCACCGCCGCCGCCACCGCCAAACTCATCCAACAACTCGGTGGCAAAGTCGAAGGCGCCGCCTTCGCCGTCGAACTCACTTTTCTAAACGGCCGCAAGAAGCTCACCGGCGTCGACGTCTTCTCCCTGATTCAATACGACAAGTAGAAAGAGAAATTTCTTTCCACCCTCTCAGCGGCGGGCGTAAACCACTGAGAAAATAAGTATCACTGCAATCAAAATGAGCAGAAATTGAAATATCCGGCGCGCGACGATTGGGTCCCAGCGAAGAAAGGCGGGGAGGGAGGCCGCAGGATCCCGGATTTCGATTCCGTCCGCTGCGGGCGGTTTGGCTAACGTAAGCCGCCGGACAAGTTCCGGCTCTTCCGAATATAGCTGTGCCCAAGATTTGCTTTGTTGCGATTGCGCGGAAAGAATTGGGCGAGAACGGCCGCTACCTTTTACATGAAAGTGAACGATGTTGGCATTCGTCCAGCTAATAGTCGCAATGTCTTCCCACCTTAGAAGTCTTAGAGTCAGGTATTGGCGGTAATGAATCCCTTCCTGGTCAGCTACACCGTAAATCAGATCGTGAGAACCCATGACGCCTATGATCGCCCACAGCATGCCCATGCAAAAAAACTCCAAACGGAACGGGTGCAGGTTAGAAACCACAAAACTAACCCGCTTATGAGCATGACAAATGAAATGCAACGGAACAGCAGCCAGTTTGAAAACGACCCTACTCTGATTTTCGGTTCGCCCATGCGAGCCTCAATGCCGCTGAGAAGAATGCCTCTGGCGAAGGGCTTCGAAAAGCACAACGCCGGCCGCGACGGAAACGTTGAGTGACTTGACTGGCCCGGTGGTGGGCAGCTTCACAACGAAATCGCAGCGTTTGCGCGTCAATTCATGCAGGCCTTGACCTTCGCTGCCAAGAACAATGCCCGTGGGCGATGTGTAATCCACGTCAGTGTAATTCTTGTCCCCGCCTTCATCGAGTCCCACGAGCCAGTATCCCGCTTCCTTCAGCTCTTCCATCGTTCGGACGAGATTGGTCACCTTCGCAACCGGCAGATGCGCCAGCGCTCCTGCGGAGGCTCGCGCCACGGTATCCGTAAGCCCCGCCGCCCGCCGTTCGGGAATCACTACGCCGTGCGCCCCCGCAGCCAGCGCCGTTCGAACGATAGCGCCCAGGTTGTGCGGATCCTCGACTCCGTCCAGCAAAACAATCAATCCCATCTGCCCACTGCCAGAATTGGCTTGCGCCAGAATGTCTTCCAGAGTCGCCGCCGCCCTCGCCGCGGCCAGCGCCACCACTCCCTGGTGATCTTTCGAATTGGCCAGCCGGTCGAGCTGCCCTCGATCCTCGAACCGCACCGGAACGCCCTGCTTGCGCGCCAGTTGCACGATCTCTTCGACCCGCGTGTCCTGCCTCCCCTTGGCAATGGCAATCCGGTCGATGGGCCGTTGCGCCTCCAGCGCCTCCTTCACCGCGTGTATGCCCGTCAGCTTGTCCATGCGGCAGACAGTTTACAGTCGTCAGTTGACGGTTCCCAGTTCAAAACGAGGCTTGTGGATGAGGGCATTCTGGTCCGTTTTCGGCCCGTCTGCGACTAGTCTAATTTAGACTAGTCTAAATTAGACTAGTCCAGGGCCGCGCAGAACTCCAGGACGCGCGTGCGCGCGGGCTTCACGGGGACGGCGAAGGGAAGAGATGAGGCTTCCTCGAGCAGGAGAATCACGCGGTCGAGCTCGCCTTCCCCGGCCCTCCCCGCCAGCGCCAACCGGATCGGATGAAATAATTCCCTGCCGCGCAGCTCCATCCCCTCTTTCAATGCCGTCACAATTTCCTTGAACCTCTCTGATGTCAGCGGCGCCCCGTCGAGCAGCATCAGCGCCACCTGCCGCAGCACATCCCTCGCCGCGTAACGCGACAGCACCACATGGCTCTCCACTCTGGCGATGATCTCTCGCGCGTCGTAGTGAAAAATCAAGCCGAGCAACTCGGCCAACGCCGCACGATCTGTTGCGTGGCCCCCGAGTATTGCTGCGGCATGCTCGCACCAAGCAATTTGCTCGGCCGCGGGTTCCGCCGCCAGCCAGCCACGTTCGCGAAGAATTGCGAGAACGTCCGCGCAGGCAAAGGGATTTGCCGCCGTAACAGGAGCGTCAGAATGATCCGCAGGGAGCATCAACAGGATTGTAGCGTAGGGGGCGCCCGCCACGGCTGCGCCCCTACAGGCACAGCTTCAGCAATTCAGCGGGAAACCAGGGTCGCCACCACATGCGCCGCAATGGCCTCACCGCGGCCAATCGCGTCCACGCCTTCGTTGGTCTTGGCTTTCAGATGAATCTTCTCCGCGCCAACGCCCAACGCTTTCGCCAACGCCTCGCGCATCTTCGGAAAATGCGGCCCCAGTTTCGGTTTCTCCGTAATCACCACGGCATCGACATGCTCGATGGCGAAATGTTTCTCATCGAGCAGTTTTTTCGCGTGTTCCAGGAAGACCAAGCTGTTCGCGCCCTTCCACATCGGATCCGTGTCCGGAAAATGTGTCCCGATGTCGCCGAGCCCCGCAGCGCCCAGCAGCGCGTCACACATCGCATGCGCCAGCACATCCCCGTCCGAATGCCCCACCGGCCCCTTGTCAAACGGCAGTTCAATACCCCCCACGATTAGAGGCCTGCCTTCCTCTAGCCGGTGTAAATCGTATCCAATTCCGGTTCGCGTTTTTGAGGAACCAATTTTGGCCACTCGCCACGAGGCGCTTTTCATTTGGCGCATTAGGAAAACGCAAAACCCGACGAGGAGAAGGAGAGGAATGCCGTTGATAAGCAGCAGAACCCAATCAGAACTTTTTTGACCGTCGCTGGAGGGTCCACCGGCAGAGACCAGCTTCCACAACATGATCCCGAGCAATACGATGGAAAGCCAAAACACGATCGTCTTTGTGTTTGAACTTGAGTTCATCCTCAAGCCTTCTTGCGCTCTCGTTCCAGATAAAACCGCGCCAATTCCATATCCGCCGGCTTGGTGATCTTCAAATTGCGCTCCGAGCCCAGCACCACGTGCACATCGTGCCCCATGCGCTCGACAAGTCCCGCCTCGTCCGAAGCATTCACTCCGTCCGCCTCCGCGCGCGCAAACGCTTCTTTCAGAAGTTTCGTCGAAAACGCCTGCGGCGTCTGCGCCAGCACCACGCGTTCCCGCGGAACCGTTCCCGTAATTAATGCCACGTCCTCCGGCAAGCTCGCGCGCTTCACCTCTTTAACCGTATCCATCGCCGGTACCCCAAGGATCGCCGCCTGGCAGCGCCGCGCTTCCTCGATCACTCGCGCAATCTGCTCCACCGTCACGAACGGCCGCACCGCGTCGTGCACCAGCACAATTTCCGTATCGTTCCCCACTCCGCGCAGCGCCGCCGCCACGGATTCCTGCCGCGAATCGCCCCCCTTTACCACTCGCACCGCCTGCTTGAATTTTTCCTGCGCGATCCGTTCCTCGAGCCGCGCCACCTCATCCCCCCGCGTCGCCACAATAATGTCCGTAACCAGCGGGCAGGCCGCGATGCGCCGCAAGCTTAGGATCACGATGGGCGTGCCTTCCAGTTCCAGGAACTGCTTGGGCGTTTCCGCGCCCATACGCGTTCCCATACCAGCGGCGGGAAGAATGGCGGCAATTCGGCTCATGTTTGGAGCGGTCCGTCCCGGAAGCGTCCCGGGGCCATCCGCAAACTTCAGAGTTTACCTCAAGCAGACGCGTGGGGCGAATTAACGGAATGATTTGTGAGGAACCGCCGCTGCTACCAGCTAACTCGCATCCGATTCAGGAAAGAACGGCCGCGGCTGCCGCTCAAGCGAAGGGTTTTCCGTAAGCCGTGCCGGACTTTCGATCGCCGGCACCGTCCGTGCACCACCGTTGCCGTCGCCGCGGCCCGCTCCTGCTGCGGCACTCTGGCGCAACGGGACAGCCGGTTCCAATCGCTCATCCACCCGCCCAAAAATCATTTTCCCCGCCGTCGTTTGATGGACCGAGGTCACAATCACGTCGACGCTCTTGCTGACCATCCGCCGCGCTCCATCCACCACCACCATCGTGCCGTCATCCAGATACGCGACGCCCTGATTCGGTTCCTTGCCTTCCCGCAGTATCAATACACGCATCAGTTCGCCCGCCAGCACCGCTGGCTTTAGCGCGTTCGCCAGCTGATTGACATTCAATACCGGGAAGCCCTGCACCGTCGCCACTTTGTTCAAGTTGAAATCGTTCGTGACGATCTTCGCTCCCATTCTCCTCGCCAGCTCGACCAATTTATGATCCACGTCCCCCGCTTGCGGAAAATCATCCTCCAAGATCCGCACTTCCACCTGCGGCATTTTTTGGATGCGCTGCAGCACTTCCAGCCCTCGCCTCCCGCGTTGCCGCTTCAGCGCATCCGAGGAATCCGCCACCATCTGCAGTTCGTGCAGCACAAATTGCGGCACACCCAGCACGCCGTCCATAAACTGCGCTTCGCAAATGTCCGCGATTCGGCCGTCAATCAGCACGCTGGTGTCCAGGAGTTTTATGTTTTCGGCCGGTGCGGCTTTCTTCCGGAATAACCCGCTCACGGAGCCGGTGTGCAGTTCCCCGCCCCGGTCCGATCCGAGAACCAGCCCCAAGTAGCCAAACGCGAACAGCGTGGCAAATTCCAGAAACGACTTGGTGGGTTCTGGCTCGTTCGTTCGCGAAATAACCAGCGTCACCAGCAGCGCCGCGAACACTCCGAAAACCGCGCCAAATGCTCCGCCCAGAATGCCGCCCAGCGCTGCCCGGCGCAGCCGCAGTTCCGCCCACAGCACCACCAGTGCGATCAGAAATCCCGCGCTCGCCGCGGACAATCCCCGCAGCCCGAATGGCCGCATCGTATAGCTCGCCGCACCAGTGCAGGCCACCAGGAACACGCGCACCGCCCAAAAGGCCCACACGCTTCTTCGCGGCCGCGCCTCGCTGGGCACACCCGTTATTTCATTTCTTGATGCGAGACTTCCAGATTCCGGGGAATTCCATTGACGCTGCAACTCAGGAGTGTTCCGGCTCATACGACCTCACAGTTGGTCTTAATCACTGCAAAATCGATACAGCCAGCCCGCAGGAGTGGTGGGAGCGTATCCAGTGCGGGATGCAGAACGCCTGTCAACGTTCCGGTGGTCTATATACTCTTTCGATAGTGCTGCGTCAAGGTGCTGCCGATTTCTTGACGTTTTGGAAGAAATAAAAATGAGAGACGCTCAAAAATGAGAGAAGCGCAAATGACTTGCTAGCGCAAGTAAACTCGCGGCACGCGCTGGCTCACCGCGCACAACAAATCCGAAGTAACCGTGCCGATACTCCGCGCCACGCGATTCGCGGGCAGCACTTGCTTGCCGTCCGTCCCATGGATTGTGGCCACATCGCCGATCTCCACTCCCTCGATGTCCGTGACGTCAATCATGGTCACGTCCATCGAGATGATTCCGACAATCGGCGCGAGCTTCCCGCGCACCAGAACGTTTCCGCGATTTCCCAACGAGCGGTGGATTCCATCTCCATACCCCGCGGCCAAAACCGCGACGCGCGACGGCCGCTGAGCCACAAACGCCGCATCGTAGCCGACTCCCGCGCCAGCAGGCACGCTGCGAAGGCTGATGATCTTCGAACGCAGGCTCATGACCGGCTTCAGCGGGAGCCGCGCTTCGGCTTCATCGCGCATTTCAGCCGGATCGTAACCGGGATGGTAGCCATAAAGAATCGCCCCGGGCCGCACCATGTCCGCCCAGGTCTCCGGCCTGGACACGATGGCCGCGCTGTTTGCCAGGTGCACCAGGCCCGGATCGATTCCCAAGGTGCGCAGCCGCTCGACGGCGGCGTAAAGACACTCCTCTTGTTCGCGCGTCTGTCGGCCAACCGCCGTTTCCGTAAAAACTCCCGAAGACGCAAAGTGCGAAAAAATTCCTGTGAGCTGAATGTGCTTGCACTTCCCGTATTGCCGCGCGAAGCACTCAACGTCGCCCGATGCGATGCCCAGCCGGTTCATCCCCGTATCAATCTTCAAGTGAAACGGTACGGGCTTCTTTCCCCCTCGCCGTGCCGCTGCCCGTTCCAGCAACGGCAACTGCTCGCACCGATGAATCACCGCCGTCAGGTCGTGCTTCACCATCCGAGATTCTTCTCCCGGCACGAAGCTGGTGAGAATGAGGATGGGCTTTCGCACTCCCGCTTCGCGGACCGCGATGCCTTCGTCCGTGCACGTAACGCCAAACCAGTCCGAGCCCGCTTTTTCCAGGGCCTTCGCGACTTCCGGGCCGCCGTGGCCGTAAGCGTTTCCCTTGACGATGGAGAGTATCTTCCGCGGCGTTTTGCGCTTTTCTTCCGCGGGATTCACGTACTTTCGAATTGCCTCGAGATTATGCGTCAACGCGCTAAGCGAAACTTCCGCCCATACCGGCCTGCGTTCTTCCTTCTTGAGGGGACTCTTCTGCGTGCGTGCCATGTGCCTTCCGAATGAATAAGTTTACGACATTCGCGCGGCGCCCGCCGCCAGCCACTTTGGCCGTCGGCGTGAAAGGTAACACCCTAACACCCTGCAAATTGCATCTGGATTGCCACCTCGAACCATAGTTCGAGCCGGTGTGCCTGGGGAGGGCCCGCCGCGTAACCTACTGTAAAGTATGAAGTTACACGCCCGGGACGCTCGCCTGGCAGAACTATCCGATTCGTTGAATCCGAGCGCGGTGTGGTCGATCTTCCGCGCTGTGGCAGCAATTACATGTTGTCTGGGTTGAATTGCGAGAAGGCATCCGGCGCGGCTTCTTCAAACCGCGTGAACCGGCTGCGAAATACGAATTTCACCATGTCCGTCGGCCCATTTCTCTGCTTAGCGATTCGGAGCTCCGTCTCTTCCCGCTCTTCGGGCGTCGCGCCGGCTTTGAAAAAATGCGGCCGGTAGATGAACATCACCACGTCGGCATCCTGTTCGATCGCGCCCGATTCCCGCAAGTCAGAAAGTTGCGGCCCGCGTTCATCGCGCTCCGGCGCGCGCGTCAACTGGCTAAGCACCAGGACGGGAATCTGCAGCTCTTTCGCCAGGCCTTTCAAGGACCGCGAGATGCTCGCGACCTCTTCCTGCCGGTTCCCGAAGCGTCCCCGTGCGGTAATCAGCTGGAGATAATCCACCACCAGCATGGACAATCCCTTGTCGCGCTTCAGCCGCCGCGCCTTGGCCCCGATCTCCAGCACGCTGATCGACCCCGCGTCATCAATCCACAGCGGCGCCGAGGATATCGTTCCCAGCGATTCCGTCATCCGACGCCAGTCTTCCCGGCTCAGATGGCCGGTGCGGAATTTGTGCGCGTCGATCTGCGCGACCGAAGCCACCAGGCGCTGCAGCAGCGATTCCTTGGACATTTCCAGGCTGAACATCGCCACCGGATGCCCGCCGCGAATCGCGATGTTCTCCATCAGATTCAGCGCCAGCGCCGTTTTTCCCTGCGAAGGCCGCGCCGCCAGAATCAGGAGCTCCGAGGGCTGCAAGCCGGAAGTCAGCTTGTCCAGCTCGATGTAGCCCGTGGGAATCCCGGTGATGCTTTTCCCTTCGCGGAAGATCTTTTCCAGCCGCTCGAAATTGTCGCGGACAATGTCCTTGATCGGCAGCAACCCGGCACGCACGCGGTCTTCCGCCAGTGCAAAAATCGACGACTCCGCTCCATCGAGAATGGCGTCCGCGCCATCTTCTCCTTCAAAGGCGCGCTGCTGGATGTTGTGCGTGGTGTGAATCAGATTGCGCAGGATCGCCTTTTCCTTGACGATCCGCGCGTAGTGCTCGATGTTCGAGACCTTCGGCATGCCGTCGGCCAGCGATGCCAGGTACGGCGCGCCTCCCGACGCTTCCAATTCCCCCTTGCGGTGCAACTCTTCCGTAAGCGTAATCAGGTCGATGGCTTGCTGCCCCTCGCCCAGGGCGATCATCTGCGTGAACACCCGCCGGTGCTGGTCCAGAAAGAAATCATCTGGCCGCAGATGCTCGATTGCCGGATTCAGCGCATTGTTATCCAGAAGAATCGCGCCAAGAACCGAGCGTTCGGCATCCAGATTATTCGGGAGTGGCTTTTCAAGTGTCGCGTCAACAGGCATGAGAGGTCTGCTTATATTCGCCTTTTCTTCGCTTTTGTACCACGATCTCCGCTGGAGGGCAAGAGGAGAAATTTTCGTCCCAGGTCCGGCACTTCCCTGTTCAAAGCGATGCCGCATTCTGCGTGGAACTCCCGCGCGCGTCAATCGGAGTGCCTGTGCATCGCTTCGGAAATCTCTGCAAATCTTTTTTTGATTTTCTCTGCGCTAATTATTCTTTGCTGGCCGGCCGCACCGCTGAAGAATGTGCCACTTCGCGCCAGAAGTGCATCCAAGTCCTGGGCGTAATTCCAGAATGGAAAACGGAGAATTTTGATGGCCAAGATGAAAGTAATCCAAGTGCCGAAAGCAGGAGCGGATTTCGAAATCGTCGAGCGTGAAATTCCAAACCCAGGCGCCGGACACGTGCGCATTCGCGTGCAGGCCTGCGGCATTTGTCACAGCGACAGCGTCACAAAAGACGGCCTCTTTCCCGGCATTGCCTACCCGCGCGTTCCTGGTCATGAAGTAGCTGGCGTCATCGACGAAACCGGCACAGGCGTAACAGTCTGGAAAAAAGGCCAGCGCGTCGGGGTGGGCTGGAACGCCGGACACGACGGAACTTGCGACTCTTGCCGCCGCGGCGATTTTGCATTGTGCATCAACGGAAAAGTCAGCGGCGTAACCTACGACGGCGGTTACGCCGAATATATGATCGCTCCCGCTGAAGCTCTTGCGCGAATCCCCGATTCGCTCAATCCCATCGATGCCGCCCCGCTCCTCTGCGCCGGAATCACAACATTTAACGCTCTGCGCAACAGTGGGGCACGCCCTGGCGATTTAGTCGCGGTATTCGGAATTGGCGGCCTCGGCCACTTGGGCCTGCAATTCGCCAACAAATTCGGCTACCATGTCGCCGCGATCAGCCGGGGCAAAGAAAACGCCGAGCTGGCAAAAAAACTCGGTGCGCATATCTATATCGATAGTTCCGCCACAGATGCCGCGGCTGAGCTCACAAAACTGGGCGGTGCGCGCACCATTTTGGCCACGGTGCCAAGCGCCAAAGCAATGTCCTCCGTTATCGGGGGTTTGGGGCCAAACGGAAAACTGCTGGTGGTGGGAGCGGACCTGGAAAACATCGGCGTGCCCGCGATAAAAATTCTCTTTGCCCGCAACAGCATTCACGGTTGGAATTCAGGAAGTTCCATCGACTCGGAAGATACGCTGCGTTTCGCGGAATATAGCGGCGTCCGCCCCATGATCGAAAAATATCCATTGGAAAAAGCCGCGGAAGCGTACACCCGCATGATGAGCGGGAAAGCCGAGTTCCGCGTCGTCCTCACAATGTAGGAAGTTCTCGCTCAAGAAATCGCGCGGTTCGGCCGTATTCATCTGGGAGACGGTGCGGCCGAGCCAAAAGAAAACCTTCGGGCATGATGAAAAAAGGAGATTGCTATGCGATACCGGCTTTTGGGCAACAGCGGACTTCGCGTTTCGGAGGCTGCGCTTGGCACCATGACCTTCGGCGAAGAATGGGGTTGGGGCACAGCCAAGGACGAGTCAAGAAAAGTTTACGACGCTTTCCGCGAAGCCGGCGGCAATTTCATTGACACGGCTAACTTCTACACCAACGGAACGAGCGAATCGTTCCTCGGCGAGTTCATGAAGGACCACCGCCAGAGCGTGGTAATGGCTAGCAAATACTCCCTTGCTGCGCCGGGTACAGATCCAAACGCGTCCGGCAACCACCGCAAGAATATGATGCAGGCCTTGGAAGCGAGCCTCAAACGGTTAAAGACCGACTACATCGATCTCTATTGGGTCCACATCTGGGACCAGATTACGCCCGTCGAAGAAGTCATGCGTGGACTGGATGATTTGGTTCGCCAAGGCAAGGTGCTTTACGTTGGCATCTCTGACGCCCCGGCCTGGTGGATCGCGCAAGCGAACACTCTTGCCCACCTGCGGGACTGGTCGCCCTTCATCGGCTTGCAGATCGAATACAGCCTGATCGAGCGATCCGTCGAGCGCGAGCTGGTCCCCATGGCCAAGGCGATGAACCTCGGCTTGACGGCGTGGTCGCCGCTGTCTGGCGGCGTGCTCTCCGGCAAGTACCACGGCCACGGGTCGTCCGAGCAGGCCCGCCTGAGCAGCGACATGATGAAAGGGTTTATGCCGGAGCAACAGCGGACCGAGCGGGTCGTCGCGGCCGTCAAGACCGTCTCCGACCAGGTCGGCCGCAGCATGGCGCAGGTCGCGCTGGCGTGGCTTCGCTACCGCCCCGTGCCGGTCATCCCCATCATCGGCGCGCGAAAGCTTTCTCAGTTGCAGGACAATCTTGCGAGCTTCGAGCTGGCGCTCTCCGCGGACCAATTAAGGACACTTGAAGAGGCTAGCCAGATCGAACTGGGGTTCCCTTCCAGCATGTATGCCAAGGAGTTCGTCCGCGCCGTTCGCTATGGCGGGATGCGAGACCAGATCTCGGTCTAGCCGCGGCGGATCGTTGGAGGTCGCTCGTTTTCGCTTTTGACGGCCAAGCTTTGAGTGCGAATTCAGAAAAGAATGGAGAATCTCGATGGCAAAAATGAAAGTCGTGCAGGTGCCGAAACCCGGAGCGGATTTTGAAATCGTCGAGCGCGAGATTCCGCAGCCGCCCGCGGGGCATGTACGAATTCGCGTGCGGGCTTGCGGCATCTGTCACAGCGACGTCCTCGTAAAAGAAGGATACTGGCCCGGCATTCAATATCCCCGCGTGCCCGGACACGAAGTCGCCGGTGTGATCGATGACATAGGCTCCGGCGTCACCGGCTGGAAAAAAGGCCAGCGCGTCGGCGTGGGCTGGCACGGCGGCCAGGACGGCACTTGCATCGCCTGCCGCCGCGGAGATTTTGGCAATTGCCGGAACGCAAAGATTTGCGGAATCACCTTCGATGGCGGCTATCAGGAATACATGATCGCTCCCGTGGAAGCGCTCGCCGCAATGCCGGAGGGCCTCGACGCCGCCGAAGCCGGTCCGCTCCTTTGCGCGGGCGTCACCACCTTCAACGCGCTGCGCCACAGCGGCGCATTGCCGTCCGATCTCGTTGCCGTCCAAGGCATCGGCGGCCTCGGGCATCTCGGGATTCAGTTTGCCAGTAAGTTCGGATACAAGGTCGCCGCCGTCGGCCGCGGTTCTCAGAAGGCCGCCCTCGCCAAGAAACTCGGCGCGCATGTGTATATTGACAGCAAAGCCACCAACGCCGCGGAAGAACTTCAGAAGCTTGGCGGCGCCCGCGTGATTCTGGCCACTGCCACGGATTCAAAATCTATGTCCGACCTGGTCGACGGTCTCGGCTTGAACGGAACGCTGTTGGTTGTGGGCGCGGGACAGGGCCCGGTTGAAGCTACGCCACTTCAACTTATCGTGGGGCGAAGGAGAGTCCAGGGCTGGCCCGGCGGCATTCCCACCGATTCCGAAGACACCCTGCGCTTCGCCGAAATGACCGGCGTCCGCCCGATGATCGAAAAATTTCCCCTGGAAAAAGCCGCCGAAGCCTACGCCCGCATGATGAGCGGCAAAGCCGAATTCCGCGTCGTCCTCACAATGTAATACCGCAAGCACGCACCAAAAATTTAGGGGCGCCCGCCGCGGCGGGCTGCGCCCCTATCGAGAAAAACAGAAATGTGGGCTGAATCTACGTTTCTTTTTCGACCGTCACCTTGATTTGCGCGGTTACATCGCGGAACACCTTGATGGTCACATCCGACTCGCCGATGATCTTGATGGGTTCGCCGAGCTGCACCTGGCGCTTGTCGATCTTGAAGCCCTGCGCCGCCAAGCCGTCCGCAACATCGGCGGAAGTCACCGAGCCGAACATCTGATCGTTCTCACCGGTTTTGCGCGTGAATTTCACTCCGACCCCGTTCAGCAGCTCCGCCTGTTTCTGCGCGGCTTCTAGCTCCGTGGCGGTTTTCTTGGCCAACGAAGTGCGAATCCGCTCGATCGCTTTCAAGTTGCCAGCCGTAGCTTCAACCGCAAGCTTGTGTGGCAAAAGAAAATTGCGTGCATAGCCGGGCTTCACGGTGACCACGTCCCCGCGATGGCCCAGCTTTTCGACGTCTTCCTGAAGAATAATTTGCATGGGTTATCTCTTCGCTCCTCTTCCTTTAGGCCTTTGGCGCTTCAGCGCCCGCAACTGGCGCAGCTGGAGCCGGGACTGCGGCCGACGCAACCGGTGCCGGAACCGCAGCCGGCGCTGCGGCCGCTGCATGAACAGGCGCTCCAGGAACAACCACGCGCGGCGCCTGCGTGCCCGCGGCGCTGCCGGCAAACGGCAGCAGCGCAATGTTGCGCGCCCGCTTGATAGCCACACCCAGCCAGCGCTGGTGGCGCGAGCACACCCCGGTCATCCGGCGCGGCAGAATCTTGCCGCGCTCCTGCACGAATTGCGACAGGATGTCTGCGCGCTTGTAGTCGATGAAGTCCATCTTCTCGACGCAGAACTTGCAGACTTTCTTTTTGCGGAAATACTGGCGCTTGCCGCGCGGACGACCGCCGGGTCCTCCGGGGCCGCCCGGCCCACCGCCGCCGGGACCGCCTTCGCGGCGCGGTCCGCCATGGCCGCCGTGACCGCCTTCACGCCGTGGAGCTCCTCCCGGCGCTGCTGCTAGTTTCGGTTCTTCTGACATGCCCTTCACCCTTTCACGATCGTACCGGCCATGCCGGGGTTCATTCGGTTGTGACTCCCATTAGTTGAGAGCCGCCAATTTTCGATTCACAAACCTTGTTCGCCGCCGGAGCCTTAGCTCGTGGCTGCTGCTTGCTCTGGCGCAGCTGCCGCCGCGGCAGGCGCTGCCGCGGTGCGGCGCGGACGCCGCGCGGCTCGCTTCTCACGTTTTTGCGAAAGCTTCTTCTGCCGCTTCAAATCTTCGTCCAGGCGCACGGTCTGATACTTGATCACGTTGTCCTGCACACGCAGGCGCCGTTCCAGCTCGGCAATCAGTTCACCGTGGTTTGTGCGGATTTCCTGGTGAACGTAAATGCCTTCGCGGTGCTTGGCCACGCGGTAAGCCAGCTTCCGCGTGCCCCAGTGCTCGGTCTTCTCGATCTTGCCGCCCTTTTCCGCGACGGTGTGCTCGATGACCGTGAGCACTTTCTTGATTTCGTCTTCCGGCGTCGCCGGCCGGACGATGAAAACCAAATCGTAATAACGCTCTTCCATGATGCCCTCTTTTTCTTCTGACCCCGGACGAGCCGAAGTCGCTTCAAACCATGTTCCGGGCGTTGGCCCGGCAAAATCGCCGCTACTTTTCTTCCGGCTCTTCCGGATCGGCTGGCTTCCGGCGGTTGTACTTGTTCATCGCCGCGTCGATCCCCTGTTTCAGGATCATCTCCACCGCGTCGCCGGCTTCGCCAATCATTTCCGCCGCTACTTCCAGCTCCGCTTTCTTCATCGGCCGCAGCACATACTCTTTGCGGCTGCTCAACGGATGATCCGGCCCACAACCGAGCCGCAGCCTCGCGAATTCCTGTGTCCCGAGCGAACTGATCACGGACTTCGCGCCGTTATGGCTTCCCGCGCTGCCGTCCGGATGAATCCGCAACGTGCCCAGCGGCAGTTGTGCTTCGTCCCACATCACCAGCAGTTCGCCCAGCTCCAGTTGGTACTTTGCCAGCAACTCCCTCACGGAGATGCCGCTGAGATTCATGTACGTCTGCGGCTTGGCCAGGACCACTTCTTCCCCGGCAATCTTTCCCCGGCCCACCAGCGCCTTGCCTTCGGGCCGCTCCACGCGAATCCCGTTGCGATTCGCGAGTTCGTCCACGGCCATGAACCCCAGGTTATGCGGCGTCCACTGATACTCCGGATCGGGATTCCCAAGTCCGACGATGAGCCGCATATACCTTTTTCCAGCCGCACGCCATTCGAACGACGAGCGTTACTTTTTCTTTTCGCCCTTCTCGCCCTTTTCCGTCTTTTCGGCCTTGGGCTTGGCTTCCGCCTCGGCGCCTTCTTCGCCTTCCACTTCCTTCTTGCCCTTCTTGATGACTTCGGGCTCCGCCGGCGTTGCTGTTTCCGTAGCCAGCACTTCCGCAGGCTTCTCTTCTTCCACCTTCAGCGCCACGACGTGTGCCAGCACCCGTTCCGGCTCGGTGAGGAGCTTCATCTTGGCGGTGTCGATCGGCAACTCGCTGGCACGAAGCTGCTTGCCGAGCATCAGTTCGCTGACGTCCATTCTGAACTCGGTCGGAATGTCCGTCGGCAGGCATTCGATTTCCACTTCGCGCGTCACCACTTCGAAAACTCCGCCTTGCACCTTCACGCCCGAGGGCTCGCCGAACGTGTGCACGGGAACTTTCACCTTCATTCGAACGTCCATGGCCACGCGGAGAAGATCCACGTGCAGCAATTTCCCGCTGACGGGATCCGCCAGCCAGTCCTTCAGGATCGCGGGCTCGTGCTTCCCGCCCAGGTCCACCTGAAACAAGGTGTTGTGTCCGCTTTCGGAGCGCAAAATCGAGCCAATTTGCTTGGCGTTCACCGCCAGCGTGATCGGTTGGCCCTTGCCACCGTACAAAACGGCCGGGACCTGCCCCGTCAACCGGAGCCGCCGCGCTTTGTTCTTGCCCCGCTCGGCGCGAGGCGAACCTTCCACCACAATCTTCTCAGCCATATCCTTCTTCCCTTCCAGGTAGGACAGGCATTCCTGCCTGCCTTCTTCCATTTCCAAGAGGACAGACAAGAATGTCCGTCTCACAAAATCAAGTTCAGATAAACAACTCGCTGATCGAAGTCTCTTCGTGAATCGAGCGAATCCCTCGCGCCAGCAAATCCGCCACGCTCAGCACTTTGATCTTTCCCATCTTCTTGGCCGCTTCGCTCAGCGGCACGGAGTCCGTGGCCACAATCTCGGTGATCCGCGACTTCTCGATACGTTCGATGGCCGGGCCGGAGAGCACCGCGTGCGTGCAGGCCGCAAACACCTGCGTGGCCCCTTCGCGCAAAAGCGCTTCCGCGGTTTTCACCAGCGTTCCCGCCGTATCAATGATGTCGTCCACAATCAATGTGCTGCGCCCGCGTACGTCTCCGATCAAATTCATCACCTCGCTGACGTCCACGTCCACGCGACGCTTATCGACGATGGCCAGCGGCGCATCCAGCTTCTTGGCGAAGAACCGCGCGCGCTCCACGCCGCCGGCGTCCGGCGAAACTACCGTCAGATTCGGCAAGTTCAAATGCCGGAAGTGCTCCACCAGCACGGGCGAGCCATACAAGTGATCAACCGGCACGTCGAAATAACCTTGAATCTGCGGCGCGTGCAAATCCAAAGTCAGCGCGCGGCTGGCCCCCGCTGTTTCCAATAAATCCGCGACTAGCTTTGCGGAGATCGGAACGCGCGGTTTGTCTTTGCGGTCTTGCCGCGCGTAGCAGTAATAGGGCAGCACCGCGGTGATTCGCCATGCGGACGCGCGCTTGAACGCGTCTATCATCAGCAGCAGTTCCAGCAGGTGACAATCCACCGGAGCATGGCACGGCTGCACGACGAACACGTCCGCCCCGCGCACGTTTTCCAGAATCTGGAAATAAATTTCGCCATCGCTGAAGCGGCCCAAAAGCGCCTTGCCCAGCGGCACGTTCAAATGCTGGCAGATGCTTTCCGCCAGTACCGGATTCGCCGTCCCCGAGAAAATTTTAAATCGATCGTCGTTCAAGACGCTCGCACTCCCTGAACAACCTAAGTCAGTAAATCTTTTTTGGCCGCGGTTGACAGTCGACAGTTAACAGTAAGGAGAAGAAACGTGGGAAGACAGCACAAGCGAAGCTGCCGTCCGCATCTTTCAACTCTTAACTGTCGACTTTGAACTTCTTCAGAGACGCTGTGGCAGAATCCACGATGCGCGCATAGCTTATTCCGCGATGCGCATCAAACGAGCGTACCTCTCACGCGAGAGTGACTCGCAGAAGAAGGTCTGATCGTGCGGAAACCCAACAGCGGCTCGGCGCGCCATCGCTGGGCTCGGGAAAACTCCAAACACCGCCGAACCGCTACCCGCCAGCGAGGCTTCTGCAGCTCCCCTTTGGAGCAAAATCCGCTTGATTTGACCTAGCCGCGGATGCCGCCGGAAAACCGGCCGCTCGAAATCATTCGAAAGGCCGCTTCCCTGCGTGCTCCAACACTGAGCGCAGAACTTCCAAAGTTTAGAGTTTTCCCGCGGTTTTGTCAATCCAAGACGCTTGGCCTGGACCCAACGGTAGGCATCCGGCGTCGGCACGTGGATCTTTTCCGGAGACACAACCAGCAGGAACTGTTTCTGGATATCCGGCAGCGGGTAAATCTCGTCGCCCTTGCCAATCCCCAGCGCCCGGCCACCGAAAAGAAAAAACGGCACATCCGCGCCCAGCGACGCGGCAATTTCCACCAACCGGGCGGTCGCGAGCTTCCTGCCCGTCAGCCGCAGATACCCCCGCAACGCCGCCGCGGCGTCGCTTGATCCCCCGCCCAGGCCTCGCCCCGCGGGAATCATTTTCCTCAGCGCAATTTCGACGCCCTGTCGAATTTTGAGTTCGCGCCGCAGCGCTTCTACCGCGCGGTAGACCAGGTTTTTTTGTACCGGTTCCGTGGCCAGCGCCGGATTCCCCTCGGTCTCGAGCGTAATACCCGGCCGAGGCGATGCGCGCAGCTTTATGTCGTCATGCAGCGAGATGGTCTGAAAAATCGTGCGCAGCTCGTGAAAGCCATCGCGGCGCTTGCCCAGAATGTCCAGACGGAGATTGATTTTTGCGAACGCGGGGATGCGGACTTCGCGCATGCAGCCGGCTATGGCTTGGTGGCCGTGGCCGTCGATTTTTGGGCCACGCGATGTTTGGTTTGCGCGAGTTTCTTTTCGATTTCGGCGACTTTATCGGTTTCGAGGTCGGCGGGAAGCGCGCGGCGCCACTCGCTCAGCGATTTTTCCCATTCCGCGGCGGCCAGGTCCGCCCGGCCAGACTTGGAGTAAACGTCGCCCAGGTGGGAGTGAATCGTCGGGTCATGGCTCTCGCGCTCGATCGCTTTGCGCAAAGTCGCTTCGGCAGCAGTGAGTTTATTCTGCTTGTAGTAGATCCATCCCAGGCTGTCGAGATACCCGCCATTGTATGGCTCTTCCTTCAACGCGCGCTGCACCAGTGCTTCCGCTTCATCCAGCCGTTGCCCGAGGTCTCCCAGCATGTAACCGTAGTAGTTCAGGACGAAAGCGTTCTTCGGATCCGCCGCAAGGGCCTTCTTGAATTCCTCTTCCGCACGATCGAAGTATTTCTGCCGTTCATAGATGGCGCCGAGCATCGCCCAAACCATACCCTTGTCCCGTGTCTGCCCTGGGAGCACTTCCGCGGCGCGCGCCGCCTCTTCTGCTTCTTTGTAACGGCGCCCGCGCTCGTACACCTGGGCAATGTTCAAATAGCTCTCGCGATCCCCGACATCGCCGTGAAGCTGGGCGCGCAGAATCTTTACCGCTTCGTCGGTCTGCCCGTTCTCGCCCAGAAGGAGAGCATCGCTGGTGCGAATACCGGAATCGGCAGGATATTTCGCCAGCGCCTCCTTGCCCGCCTGCAGCGCCCGGGACAAATCCTTGGCGGTGCGGTAGGTGTCCATGATCAACATGCGCGCACGGCGGTCTTCTTCTTCACCGAGGTGCCCCAATTCGTCAAACGTGAAAATCGCCGCCTGATAATTCTGTGTTTCGCGATAAAGCTGCCCCAGCTGCTGGTAGAGGATCGCCAGCGACCGGCGCCGTGAAGGCAGGGTGGCGGACTGTGACTTGAGTCCGGTCACCGCATCCGAAAGCACGCGGATGGCGTCCTCGTATCGCCCTTGCGACTCATACAGCATCCCCTCGTTGTACATGACCTCGAGACTGCCCGGAGCATACTGCCGCGCCTTCACAAGATTTTGTTCGGCCTTGTCCAAATCGCGAAGTTCCCGGTAAATCTGGGCAATCCGCAAATAAACATCGGCGTCGTCGGGCATCAGGTCCGAAAGCTTCTGATAGACGGCCAGCGCTTCAGAATACTTTTCTTCCGCCAGCAAGGTTTGCCCCAGCCCGCGCTGGTGGCTTGCCTCGGAAGGGTCCATGTCCACGGCCTTGCGATAAGCCCGCTCCGCTTTGGGCAGCTCATGCGCCTGCGTGTAGGCATCGCCCAGGAGATCCAGGAGAACCGGCGAGGGGGAATGTGCAGTGATCCCTTCGAGCAAGGTGACCGCCTCCGTGGACTTGCCCTCGTCCATCAACAGCTGCGTCAGTTGCTCGACCGCGGCTTCGTTTTCCGGGTCCGTCTTCAGAATCCGCTGGAGGACCTGCTCGGCCTTATCGTGCTCGTTCTTCAAGCGGTAAAGCCGCGCTAGCCAAAGTGCCGATTCCGAATCGGAGGGATCGAGACGGTTGATTTCGCGGTACTGCTCGATGGCGAGGCTGACCGTCTCGGATTGTCCGTTGCCCGAAGTTACGTCGCCGAGTTTGCGCAAATAAATCCGCCCCAGCAGCCGCCGCGGCTGGACATCGTCGGGGTTGCGCTTCAGAATTTCTCTCGCTTCGGCTTCCGCTTCCTTAGTCCGCTGCGCTTTCCAGTACATTTCCGCGAGGCGTTCGCCAATGACCGGAGACTTGGGGTCTAACGCATAGGCTTTCTTGTACGCCTCGATAGCCTTGGTGGCGTATTCAGCGGTGCTGGTGGCCTCATACTGCTGCTCGTAGATGTGTCCCATCGTGAAACTGTAATAGGCCTCGGCGCGGGAGGACTCCCCTATAGCAGCTTCGCTTTTTTTGTCCGCGAAGGGATCGCGCGGCACCGAAGACGTGTCGCTTTTCGATGGAGGCGCTGGAGTTTGCGGAGTCTGCGCCCAAATAGCCGCACCGGCGAAGCCGGTCAATAACGCGATAAGGGTGGTCCGTCGAAGGTTCATCATTGTCCTGGAAAACAGTCTTAGAAACAAAAAGTATCCCATGCGGCCCGAACGGGGTCAAAACGGAAATGCGGAGCGTTTCCACGGCCTTAGGCACGCTCCAGGTAAGATGCGGACTGGGAGGGAAACGTTGAAGGGAAAGAAAAGTTGACATCTTTCCATATTTCTGCAATTATCGAATTATGCGCAGACCGGATCCCTTGCTGGTTACTCGTTCCGCCGACCGCTTTTCGGCCCTCGGTGCGGAGCCACGTTTGCAAATCCTTCGCTTGCTCCTGGCGGCCCACCCGGACGGAATGGTTGCTGGCGAAGTTCAGGAAGAACTCGGCATTCCGGCTTCGACGCTTTCGCACCATCTGGAAAAACTGAAGCAGGTTGGTCTTGTTAATGTGTGCCGCGAAGGCACTTTTCTCTGGTATTCGGCGGATACGAATGCGCTTCGCGAAGTCCTCAATTTCCTTTACGAGGAATGCTGTACGCGCTCTCGGGCCGTCCCCGTTGAATCCGTTGTTCAAATTTCAAGGTAAGGAAACTCTCATGAGGGATACAAACATTCAGGAAGCGGTCAAGGAAAAGTACGGAGAGGCTGCGAAGCGCGCCGCCAGCGGCGGCACGGCTTGCTGCGGGGGCGGCGCTCAACTGAGCGGCTGCGACCCGATCACAAAAGATCTCTACGATGAAACCGAGAAGGTTGGGTTGCCGGAAAAAGCCCTGGCGGCTTCGCTGGGCTGCGGGAATCCCACGGCGCTGGCGAAGCTCCAGCCCGGCGAAATCGTTCTCGACCTGGGTTCGGGCGGCGGCATCGACGTAATTCTTTCCGCGAAGCGCGTCGGTCCAAAGGGCAAGGCTTACGGCCTCGACATGACCGACGAGATGCTGGTGCTGGCGCGCGAAAACCAGAAAAAGGCAGGAATCGAAAATGTCGAATTCCTGAAAGGCGCGATTGAAAACATTCCACTGCCGGACAATACCGTCGACGTGATCATCTCCAACTGCGTGATCAATCTTTCCGGCGATAAAAACAGCGTGCTGCGCGAGGCGTTTCGCGTTCTAAAGCCGGGCGGGCGATTGGCCGTCTCCGACGTGGTCGTGCGGGGTGAAGTTCCTGCTGATATCCGCAAGAGCATGGAACTGTGGGTCGGTTGCATCGCGGGCGCACTTGAGGAATACGAATACCGCGAGAAACTGCATGCCACAGGGTTTGAGTCTATCGACATCGAGGCCACGCGCGTCTACAAGGTGGAAGAAGCGCGCGAATTCCTCGAGGCCGCCGGTCTCGATGTCGATACGGTTGGCCCGCAAATCGATGGCAAATTCATTAGCGCCTTTGTCCGCGGCAATAAACCGGTTCGCCGCGGCAACGTCGTCGGTCCATCCTGCTGTGGCCCCTCGTGTTCCGCCTGAAGGCTTGCCGCCGTGCCGTCCCGCTACAACGTTTTATTTCTCTGCACCGGCAACTCGGCGCGCTCCGTCATGGCCGAAGCCATCCTGAACCAGAAGGGCAAACCCCATTTCACGGCTTACAGCGCGGGAAGCCACCCCACGGGACGCGTCAATCCGCATGCCATGAAGCAACTCGAAGCGGCCCGGCTTCCTAGTTCCGGGTTGCGCAGCAAGAGCTGGGACGAACTTGCGAAGCCGGGCGCTCCGCATTTGGATTTTGTTTTTACGGTTTGCGACAATGCCGCGCAGGAAGTCTGCCCCATCTGGCCGGGTCAGCCTATGACCGCTCACTGGGGAGTGCCAGACCCCGCAGTGGTATCCGGCAATGAGGAAAAGATCGAACGAGCGTTCCGGGACGCTTTTGTGGTTCTGGACCGCCGCATCAGTTTGTTTCTGGCTTTGCCGCTCTCCAGCCTCGATAAGCTGGCCATCCGGAAGGAAATCGAGCGCATCGGGCGGCAGTGAATCGCTGACTCAGTGGCCGCCATTTGCCCAGCCTTGCGACTTGCGCCATCACTTGGTGCTCAAGCAGCTGGTGGCGCTAACGCATTTTCATTTCTTCGGAGCTAAGCAAGGCAAGGCCGCGAATTGCATCTCCGGCGTTTCGTATTTGATCGTGCCGTTCCCATCTTTCATGGACAAAAAGAGCCATTGGCTATTTTCTTCCGAGGTCCGGGTGAACTCGATAACAACGCTCCCTAGTCCGGTGGGCTTGTAGCTCATGGTGCGCGAGATCATGGGATACAGATCCTTTGTTAGGTCCTCCGCCGGCGGCCCACAGCGGGACATAACCAACTCTGGAGTTATCGATTCGAGAGTGGACTCCGCAGGTTTATTTTGTACTGTCCGTCGAGGGGCAAAACTGAAAATCAGCAGAATCACCATTCCGGCGAGCACGGTGGCCACGACCAGCCATGTGCGCTGGCTGACCTGCATGGCGAGCAGGGATTTCAAAACCTGCGCAAATCCCGAAGGCTCTTCTGCCGGCGGAGGTTGCATGGGCGGCGCCACCGGGGATTTCACGGGCTGCGAGGGCGCGGGCTCTCCGATATCCTCGCCTAGTTTCGTAAATTGCTTCGGCTCGCTCGGCGCCTCCGGTTCTGGTACCTGCGGAGTTTCCGTTGTCTTTACCTCATCCATGATGACCCCCTCTCCCTCGCCCCTTAGGGACATCATCCGCCCGTCAGGCACTCAAGGTGGGCGTTTTCTTGCAGAACTCCTCGTGTCAGTAACCTTCGGGACCAGGGTGATGCCTGGGGTCCAAGGGTTAGCCTTAACGGTCATTTCCTGAAAAGGGGCGGAAGCGCGCGAAGATGGCGAACCCCACAGGATGCGAACCATAAATGGGTTTCAAGACATCGGCGACACCGTAAGTGGTGAATTGCGCGCCGATGGCCGAGGCGACGCGCGGAATGAGATCAATGTCGTGGTCGTAGCCGAACGTGTAGGCCTGGACGCGCCCGATCGGCCGCTCTTGAAAGCCTGGCGGCAGCGGATTTTCGCCGAGAAGAAGTTCGTTGGAGCGATCCACGTTTTCGATGCGCGTCCAGACGTAGTTGCGGGTGCGGAAACGGGCGGTGGATTCGAGAAGATAGCTGTTGAAAGCGGAGTTGTCCGAGAGCGATCGCGTGCGGCCCCAGAGAAGGGTGCTGGCCCAGTTGCCGTTGTGAAGCGGACGGTTGTACATGAGGGAAGCGGTCATTCGTTCCTGATCTTCGTTGGGGAAGAGCGACTCCGGGCTGGCGATGCGAGCGTAGGAATATTGGCCGCTCCAGTTCTTTCCGGGTTGAATGGTGAAGCGCGTGGACCATGAATCGATTTTTCCTTGATCGATGTTCCAGCGGAATTCATCCGGCTCTCGTCCGTGAAATCCGGAAGCCTCAATGCGCGCGAAGGCATAAGTAAACCCAGCAGTTACCACGTCGTCGGCGATGTGCGTTGAATCCTCCTGGTGGTGGCCGAGCGTGGCGACGGGGTTTTCGGAAGCGGAAGCACGATGCGCGTACGCAGTAGGTCCGATGGCCGGGTCGCCCATCGGAGCGAAATAAAACGAAAATAGGGACTTCTCGCCCAGCTTCAAATCGTAGAGCGCAGCCAGTTCCATAACAAAGTCGTGCGGGTGCTGGCCGTCGGCAATGGGAACGCCAAACGCTGTCTCACCCTGCTGGAAAAGCAGCGGGTAGCGCCGCTCGGTCACCGTTGCCGGCTCCAGGCTCAACATGGCGCGGACTGTGAATGAGCCCGGGCCAGCCTGCCGCTGAGCCATGCCCATGAACCAATTCGTGGAGAAAAACTTGTCGCCGCCGCGCGAACTGGATTGCTGGAGGTCGGTTAAGAAAACGGTGGAGTGGAACATCAGCATCCAAGGGCCCTTCGTGGTCATGAGCATGGGGAGTGGGGTGGAATTGGGCTCGGCGCTCGTACCGGAGCCGGCGTGCTGCTGGATTTTCTGGAGAAAGTTTTCGGGGCCCATCTTCATGACGCTGTGTTGGGGCATGGACATGCCTGGCATCTTGTCATCGTTGCCGGTTTGCTGAGCGGCGGCGCGAGCAGGAACAAACAAGAAGATCAGGGTGATCGTGGCAAGAATCTTCATCAATGATTCTCCAAGAGATTTTCCGCACCAAACGCGAGCTCGTGAAACAGGTCCGTCAGCAAAGAAACGAAAGCAGGCTCGAGCAGCCCGCGGGATGGAAAAACTTCAGGAAGGTTTCAGATTCGAAGGCTTAGGGAGAGGGGCTGAGTCGCAAATGGAATTAATGGAAGGGCACCGATAGGATTCTCAATGGACTCTTGGGAAAGAAGTTCTTGAGGGCCAGATCCTTCTGACAAAGCAGCCGAGCGAATGGTCTGATGAAACCGCGTAGAATTAGCGCGATTCATTTTTGCAGATGCACCGAGCAATGCCTGGCAGGGGCGATCCTGGCAGTACTGTGCTGAAGCGACGTGAGCAACCGGGGCGGGCTGAAAAATCGCCGGACTTTGGCCAAGTTGCGGTCTCAAATGTTGGCCCAGGTGTTGGCAATGCTCGCTCGCCATTTCCGGTGCGGTGTTCGGAGATGAGGGGCTTTGTATTTGACTCGCGTGGCAATTTAATTTGGTGGTGGCGAACTGACACTGGCCGCACATCGCCGGGAGCGGCGAGGCCAGGACCAAGAGCGCCACCATCACGGCTCCGATTGTTTGCCGCATCCTCATTAGAAAATTCTACTCCTTCTTAGACGCGCGAACTTGGAGTTTCGATTCAACCCGGGGCGACCAAGGTACCATCAGGGTTTGGAACAATTCGCGGCTCGCGGTGTCTAATTGAGGGGAAAACTACCGGTTTGCTCGCCGGGACTCGCTCTGAAATGCTCTTGAACCTAGACAAAACTTTGATTGCCGGATTTCTCTGCGTCGTGATCCTGTTCACTGGGTGCTCGGCGAGGAAGCCGATGGAGTCAACGGCTGCTCCTTTTCGGCTCGAAACCTTGAACCACGATGCTGTCCTCTTCCCTCCCACCGTTCCCGAACATCAAGCCAGTGACTCTGCATTCCGAATAACAGTTCCTATCCGCGCGACGAATTCCCCTCTGCGCGCCGACTGTTCCGCGGAGAGAGGGCCATTCCGCCTCGAACAAGCAAAGAACGACCCGAATTCGATGCAGATCACACTGCCGGCGCCGGAGAAATGGCTCGGAGGGACCAGAGACGAGGCGGAGCCAGATGGCATTGACGCAGTCCAATCGTTGTACGTTCTCCTGGCGGACCTGGATCAGTTGCAGCAAAAAGGGTGCTTTGAAGAAAGCGCCTCAATTCGAGAGTTCATCCTGCAAAGCCTCCCAATGAAACCAGCCGAGAGCCTTTTTTATTCCTACGGCTACCGCGCGGGCCGCAGCAGTGTAGACCTGAAGCCGGGTATGCGTTTGAAAATCGAGAGGGCATATTTTCAGGGAGCAGAAGCTGCCGACGAAGAGCACACAACAGAAAATTCAATCGGCGTTGGCGCGGTGACCTACGACGTGGAGCTGAGCGGCAACGCCAAGATTCACTTCCGGCAGATCGGCAATGTCCGATACTCGCCGCGATCGCTGTCCCAAACAATTCAGAATGGCAATAGCGATCTGAGCTTGAGTGGGCTCCCGCAGGAATCTCACTACCGTCTCCTCTTGTACACGGTGCTGGTCGCCAACGACCACAAGCTCTCGGCAGCCATCCTTGGAGCCGACAGAGACAGCCAATTGGACGGCTTGGATGAGGAACTTCGCAAGCATCCTGACGCGGCCTGTAAGTACGCCGCTACAGCCCCAGGCGTGGCTTGTATGGAGTTTGACCGATTCGTCGCATTGACGCCGCAGATTGAAGTGGAGTTGAACGGCAAGACAAAGTTTCTCGACTGGGGAACGAGGATTAGGGACGTGTTGCCCAAAGATTCCTTCAAAGCCCTTCGCATTCAACGACGATTCATGAATTCCTACTCCGATGTCCATTTCGACCGGGGAGACGCTAACTTGCTTGCGCTTCCGTTGATCAGCGGCGATCGATTGACCTGGTGAATGTGACGCGCAACTGCCTGGGGCGTCTCCAGTCTTGGGCTTTCAGTGCAGGAAATGGCGCATGCCGGTGAAGACCATGGCGAGGCCAAGGCGATCAGCGACTGCGATCACTTCGTTATCGCGCATCGAGCCGCCGGGCTGGATTACGGCAGTCGCGCCGGCTTTGGCGGCTTCTTCGACGCCATCGGGAAAAGGGAAAAAAGCGTCGGAGGCCACCACGCTCCCGCCGAGCGGCTGCTGCGCTTTCATCACCGCGATTTTCACGGAATCGACGCGGCTCATTTGTCCCGCGCCGACGCCGAGCGTGGCGCCATCTTTCGCGAAGACGATGGCGTTCGATTTCACGTGTTTGGAAACTTTCCAGGCGAAGAGCATCGTGTGCATCTCTTCGGCTGTGGGCGCGCGCTTGGTCACCGTTCGCAACTCGCTTTCCTTGATTTCGCCGAGGTCGGGCTGCTGTACCAGCATGCCGCCGAGGATGCGCTTGAGTTGCAGCTCACGCTCCGGCTCCAGGCCTCCCGCGGGCAGTTCGAGTAATCGCAGATTTTTCTTCGCGGTGAAGATTTCTTTGGCGCGGTCCGCAAAACCCGGAGCGGCGATACACTCCACGAACAGCTTGGCGACTTCTTCAGCGGTTGCCGCATCCACGGCGCGGTTGAACGCCAGCACGCCGCCGAACGCCGAGACTGGGTCGCACGCCAGCGCCTTCAGATACGCGTCGAGCAATGTCTCCTGCTCCGCCGTCCCGCAGGGATTGTTGTGCTTGATGATGACCGCCGCAGGATTCTGAAATTCCGCCGCCAGGCTGCGCGCCGCTTCCAGGTCCACGAAATTGTTGTACGAGAGTTCTTTTCCCTGGAGCTGTTTCGCGGCCGCCAAGCCTTCCGGTGCGCGCCCACTCGGGATGTAAAGCGCCGCGGACTGGTGCGGGTTTTCTCCGTAGCGTAATTCCTGCTGGCGCCGCAGGGCGAGGTGCACACGCTCCGGCAGTAGCGGCCTTGCCTCTAGCGCAACATGGCCAGCAGCAGCGGCCAGGCGTTCCAATTCCGTGGTGATCAGGCCGTCGTACCGCGAAGTGGTGGCAAAAACTTTTCGTGCTAGCTCCAGACGCGTCGCGACTGTCGTTTCACCAGCGCTTTCGAGTTCTTTCGCCACGCGCTCGAAATCCGCAGGGTCCGTCACCACGGTAACGCTCTCGAAATTTTTCGCCGCCGACCGCAGCATCGTCGGCCCGCCGATATCAATGTTTTCAATCAACTCTTCGGCGGTCAGCCCGGCTTTCGCCGCCGTGGCTTCAAAGGGATACAGATTTACGACCACCAAATCGATCGGCGCAATGCCGTGTTCCGCCGCCTGCTTCTGGTCTTCGGCATACTTCCGACGGAAGAGCAATCCGCCGTGCACTTTCGGGTGCAGGGTCTTTACGCGACCGCCCAGCATTTCCGGCCAGCCGGTGAAATCGGAAACATCGCGCACACTCACCCCGGCTTCACGCAGCAACTTTGCCGTTCCACCGGTCGAAAGAACCTCGATCTTCAGCGCGGCGAGGCGCTTCGCGAATTCCACGATGCCTGTCTTGTCAAACACGCTGATGAGCGCGCGCTCCACCGCCATGTGTTCCTCCGCAAAAGGAAAAGCACATCAGTGTAAGCGTCTGGGACGAAGAGTGGAAGTGCGGGCGTTAGGGGGAACTCAAGAGTGAAGACTACGATTTCACGAGGGCCTTCAATTTGACCTGGCCGTTAACCGTTTCAACGACGTACTCGACGTCTTTGCAGCTCTTCTGCTTTTGCAGCTCTTTTGTTTTCTTGAGCACGAAATCATTGAAGCTGGAGCGGGAAAGCTTTCCCGTTTGCTCGCCGGCTTGCTGCTTGGCCTGGAGAAACGCCTGGTACAGCCGCTCGACTTTGTCCGTTTCTCGCTCCGGCTCGGAACAGGTCATGCGGAATGCCCTGGATTCGCCCGATGCAGCCGCCGCCGCGTGCTCCTCGGCTTCTTTCTTCAGGCGCGCGGCCTCGATCTCCTTCGCCGCCGCCCCGAAATGCCGCTGAACTTTTCCTTCCTCTTTTTGCGCGGTCTTCTTGCGGAAAATATCTTTGTATTTGGCGTAAGTTTGCGAAAGATTGTTGAAGCGGAAGCGCTGCGCGAACTTCAATTCGCCGCCGCGTTCGGCGTAACGCTTGACCATCTGATCGATGCGCCATTCGATTTCCGTCGGCGGACGCTTACGGCCGCCGCCGAAATACTGGTCATATTCGATCTTCAGCTGACGGATGTCCCGCTCGAGCGTGCCCAGCTCTTCGTCAATGGTCGCCATGCGTGAAGGAGCCCCCAACACACCATGCTAGGAGTACCGGGGAAAACCGTCAACCGAAGCGAGGCCGGGCGGTTCGAATCGGGTACGGCACCGGCCGGCAAAGGGCCCCAAGCCCACAAAACGACATGCCCTCATTGCCCGGGGCGACGCTCTGTGCTGAAATGTTCGAATGCAAGAGCGTGACAAACGGACGATGTCCGCGGAGCAATTCGAATTGCTGCGGCAGATTCCTTCGGTGGACGAGTTGCTGCTTCAGCCGGGCCTGGCGACGCTCGCGAAGCGCGTGGACCGCAACCTGGTCGTGGAAGTGGCGCGCGCGGTGCTTTCGCATTTGCGCGCCCGAATCGCGGGCGAACCAAATTCCGCCGTGATTGGCATTGACGCCGCATCCGTCGAGGAACTGATCACCACGGAAGTCGAACGAATCCTGGCGCGCTCGCTGCTGCCGGTGATCAACGCCACGGGAGTGATTCTGCACACGAATCTCGGCCGGGCACCGCTGACGGAGGCGGTCGTGGAGGAATTCCGGCGCACCGCCGCTCAGTACTCGAATCTCGAATACGATCTGGAAGCCGGAGCGCGCGGAAAACGCGATGTGCATACGAGCGAGTTGTTGACGCGGCTCACGGGCGCAGAAGCGGCTGTGGTGGTGAACAATTGCGCTGCGGCCGTGCTCGTTACTCTGGCCGCGCTGGCGAGGGGCGGAGAGGTCATTGTTTCCCGAGGGGAGCTCATCGAGATCGGCGACGGCTTCCGAATCCCGGAAATTATGGAGCAAAGCGCCGCGATCCTGCGCGAGGTGGGAACGACGAACCGCACGCGGCTGGCGGACTATGAAAACGCGATAAATGAAAATGCACGCGTGCTGCTGCGCGTGCATCCATCGAATTTCAAGGTTACCGGCTTCACCGACAAGCCTTCGCTCGAGGAGTTGGTCGCGCTCAGCCAACGGAGCGGCTTGCCGCTCGTCGAAGACCTGGGCTCGGGCTGCCTGATCGACCTCAGCGAGCACGGGATCAACGAACCGACGGTGCGGCAAAGCATTGACTTGGGAGTTGGACTGGTAATATTCAGCGGGGACAAGCTATTGGGCGGACCACAAGCGGGCATCATCGCGGGGAAAAAGGAACTTGTCGCGCGTGTGCGGCGGCACCCGCTGTTTCGCGCGCTGCGCGTGGACAAACTTACAATTGCTGCCCTGGAAGCGACGCTTGGAGCTTATCTTAGAGCGGCGTGGGAAGAAATTCCGGCTATGCGAATGATTCGAATGACTCCTCAGGAACTGAAGCGAAGAGCGGAGAATTTTATTCGCGAGCTGCGGCCAGAACTTCCGCTTGACGAAGTGGAGATTGAAGTGTCCGAAGGCACTTCGCTCGCGGGAGGCGGCTCGACGCCAGCGCAATCTTTGCCCTCCAAAGTGATTCGAATCGCCAGCGCGCGGTATTCCGCAACCAAGCTAGAGCAGCGCCTGCGCCGTGCGCCCGCCGGGGTTTCAGTCATCGCGCGAGTCGAAGAGGACCGGCTCGTTCTTGACCTGCGCACCGTTTTTCCCGAGCAGGAGCCGCTGCTCATCAGAACACTCGCAGCTGTCTTGCATTAGGGGAAATCATTCTTCGCCAACGGAACGATCAAGAACGTGGATCAAACGTCGAAGATCACCTGCTCGGTTCCGGAGGAATGGCACGGAGCTGAGCAATGGCAGGCTGTAGCCTGAAAAATGAAACTGCGTGAGCTCTCCGTCCGTCCAATCAGAGGTTTTGCGGAGTGGGCGAAACCTTCCGGTGCATCTGTTGGACCCGTGGTTGCCCGAAAATTTCTTAATTGAATACGGAGAGGTGCGAAATGAGAAGAGATCCGTGTGTCCTCGTTGGAATCTTTGCGCTGCTTGTTGCTCCTGCAGCGATGAGCCAGAGTGATCCGCAACGCCCCCCGGAATCCCCATCGCAGCAAGTGACCGTACCGCCCGGTCAGCAACCACCCCAACAGCGCGAACGCTCGCAGCGTCCGCCGGAGTCGGCCGCTTCGCAACCCGAAGGCGCGCAGGGGAAACAGGGTCAACGCCCGGCAGCCGCGGAGGAGAAATCTTCTGTAACGCATCACAGCGCGCGCATCGGCGGCCAGGAAATCAAGTACACGGCAACGGCGGCGACGTACAACATCAAGGCAGATGACGGCGTGGTGAAGGCCACCATGTTCTATGTCGCCTACACGAAGGATGGTATTTCTGACGCGGCAAAGAGGCCGGTTTCCTTTGTTTATAATGGCGGACCGGGATCGGCTTCACTTTTCACGCATATGGGCCTGGGACCCAAGCGCGTGGTGCTGACGGCAGACGGCCACGGCATGCCGGCTCCGTATACGATCGTTGATAACGAAGATTCCTTCCTGGATGTCACCGATCTTGTTTTCATTGATGCGATTTCGACCGGCTATAGCCGTCCTGCGCCGGGGGAGAACCCCAATCAGTTTCATGGCATCATCGCCGACGCGAATTGGTTCGCGGATTTCATCTACCAATACATCACGCGGAACGAGCGCTGGGCTTCGCCGAAATTCCTGATCGGTGAAAGCTACGGCACGACGCGCTCGGCTGAACTGGCCGGCGTTCTGCAGGAACGTCACCAGGTGTATCTGAACGGAATTGCACTGCTTTCGGCCGTTGCTTTTTCGAACTGGGGAGCCGACGACCGCTCCATTTTCTTTTTCCCAACCTACGTGACGACCGCGTGGTACCACCACTTGCTGGCAGCGGACCTGCAGAGTTTGCCTATTGAGCAGGTAGCGCAACAGGCGAGGGAATTCGCGCACGGCGAATACGCCCAGGCACTGGAGAAAGGCGCCGGGCTCTCTGCCGCCGAGCACCAAAAAGTCATTCAGGACATGGCGCGTTTCACCGGGCTCTCGCCGAAATACATCGAGCAGGCCAATTTGCGAGTCAGCCCGTTCCGGTGGTTCAAGGAACTCGAGCGCGACAAGCGCCGGACGATTGGCCGCCTCGATTCGCGTTTTGAAGGAATGGATGTGGACGCTGCCGGGGAACGCGAAGAGTACGACCCAAGCGAAGCTTCCTATGAGGGTGCATTCGTCGCGACGTTCCACGACTACACGCGCCGCGAACTGAAGTGGGACAGCGATCAATATTACACAGTGACCGCGAATGTGCGGCCGTGGGACCAGACGGGAAACACCGAAGTGGCGGAAGTCTTGCGCGCAGCGATGACGCAACAAACCTACCTGAAGGTGCTGGTGATTTGCGGCTACTATGACGTGGCCACGCCCTTCAACGGCATTGAACACACCTTCTCGCACATGAATCTCGAGCCGTCGGTGCGCAAGAATGTCAGCTTTGCCTACTATGAGGGCGGGCACATGATGTACATCGATGAAAAAGAACATCACAAGCTGCGCAAAGACGTCAATGACTTCATTAATTCCAGTTACGGCCACTAAAAGAATTCATACAATCGAGACGTTCTCAGAAATCTATCCGGCCTGATTGAGCGTCAAATAGGTTGAATGGCCCGGCGTACCGAGCATCCTGAATGGACTCGTCAGGCACTTGCCACAGCGGAAGGGCACCATGGAAAACCTGGCGCAAGACATTCGCTACGGGATTCGAACGCTAGCGAAGAACCCCGGCTTCACGATTGCGGCAGTGCTGACCCTGGCACTGGGGATCGGCGCGAACACGGCGATTTTCAGCGTCATTGAGAATGTGCTGCTTCGTCCGCTGCCCTATCCCCAGCCGGAACGCTTGGTCGAAATCTGGAACACCTATGAGCCGCAGGTCCCACGGGCCGGGTTGTCGCCCGGGGATTACGCCGATTGGCGGCAGCAGAACCAGAGCTTTTCAGAGATGGGAGCGTACGCTCGCATTTCGCAAGGATTCAACTTGACGGGCGAAGGCGAGCCACAGCGCATTTTGGCGGGTTACGCCAGCTCCGAACTTTTCCCGATGCTGGGAGCAAAGGTGGTGGCGGGCCGCTCGTTTTTATCGGAAGAAGACCGGGCGGGCAGCGAGCCAGTGGTGATCCTAAGCCACCGGTTATGGCAAAGCCGGTTCGGAGGCGATCCCGGAGTTGTGGGGCGTGCGATTGCCGTGGACAACCAGCGTTACCGGGTGGTGGGAGTTCTGCCTGCTGGTTTCCAGCTATTGCGGTGGCCGGATCTGTGGATGCCCATCGGCCAGTATGGAGATGATTTAACGGAGCATGTTCATCACGCATTCGATGCGGTGGCGCGGCTGAAACCGGGCATCTCGCTGGCGCAGGCGCGCGATGAAATCAACCGGCTCAATCAACAGGAAGCGATCAGATATCCCGACGCGCACAAGAATTTTGGCGTGCGAGTGCAAACCCTGCAGGATCCATCCGCGGCGAGCTTGCGCAATACGCTTTTGGTGCTGTTCGGGGCCGTCGGGCTCGTGCTGCTGATCGCGTGCGTGAACACCGCGAATTTGCTTCTCGTTCGAAATGCGGCGCGTGAGAGAGAAGTTGCGGTGCGAACGGCACTGGGCGCGAGCTCGGGGCGATTGATGCGGCAGCTGCTCACGGAAAGCACATTGCTTGCGCTGCTGGGAGGAGCGCTGGGATTGTTCTTGGCAATCGCCGGACTGAAAGTTCTGCTGGCGTTTGTCCCCGCCGACCTCCCCGTGCTGCGCGATAGCAGGCTGAACGGCACGGTCCTGGCATTTACGGTGGCGATTTGTATCGCGACCGGCTTGGCGTGCGGTTTGCTGCCGGCGGTTCGAATGGTGAAGACGAATCTGGCCGGCGTGTTGAAGCAAGGAAGCAAGGGAGCGAGCGCAGCGGGGCATCACAAAACTCACAATGTTCTGGTGATTTCCGAAATCGCCATGGCGCTCATTCCGCTGATCGGAGCGGGACTGCTGCTGCGGAGTTTCCAGCAAATGCTGGAGGTCGACCCCGGTTTTCGCATGGACCACATCCTGACGATGGAAATAGAGCAGCCGGCGCTTTCTTTCGCGGAAATCAACCAGCTTTCGCAAGAGGAACAAATCAAACTAGGGGCGAAACAGGCTCAGCAATTCGAGCGCATAGCCACACAGATCCGCGCGCTTCCTGGGGTAACGGAAGTCGGGGGAATCGACGATTTGCCGCTGAGCAACGAATTCCGCCAGGCATCGAGATTCGTGATCGAGGGGCAGCCTCTACCTGCGGCAGGGGCGCGGCCGATCGTCCAGTTTCGCACCGTGAGCCTGAGCTATTTTTCGACGGTGGGGATTCCCCTGCGGGCCGGCCGCTTGTTCACCGAAGACGATTCGAAACTTCTAAATGCGGTCATCAACGAAACGATGGCGGAACGCTTCTGGCCACGGGGCGATGCCCTCGGAAAGCGCGTCAATCTTTGCTCGCTGGATCCCAAACCGTGCTGGTACACCATCATCGGCATCGCGGGAAATGTGCATCAATTTGGGCTCGACGGCCAGCCTACGTTTGACTTGTATTTTACTGGCGGATGGACACCCTATCTGGTCGTACGGACGGCGTTGGACCCGCTAGGGATTGCCGCGGCGGTCCGGGAAGTCGTTCACAAGGTAGAGCCCAACTTGCCAGTGACTCACGTGATGACCATGGATGGACTGCTTTCGGGCTCGGTCTCGCCTCGACGATTCTCGGCGGTGCTGATCGGAATCTTCGCGGTGCTGGCGTTGTTGCTGGCGGCGGTGGGCATCTATGGGGTGATGAGTTACGCGGTTAGCCAGCGGACGCAAGAAATTGGATTGCGCATGGCTCTGGGCGCGCCGGCCGGAAGCGTGCGCGGCATGATCCTCGGGCAAATGCTGCGGTTGACGATGCTTGGCGTCGGCATTGGATTGGCGGGCTCCTTTGTTGTGGCCAGGTTTCTGGCCAGCTTGCTCTTTGGCGTAGGCACGTACGATCCGGCTACGTTCCTGGGAGTCGCCGTTCTGCTGGTGGCCGTGGCACTCTCTGCCTCCTACATTCCAGCGCGGCGCGCGATGCGGGTGGATCCCCTGGTGGCGCTGCGGTACGAATGAACGACAAACCCTAATCCGTCGAAGCCTGCCGAACCGTTCACATGAGTTTTACGGCGTGATATGATATAGGTGCGATATAGGAGTGACTCATGGCCACCGCGCTGATTCATATGGATCTAAAGCAAAAGCAGCGGCTCGCCAAACGGGCAAAACTACGCGGGAAATCCTTTTCCCAAGAAGTTCGTAATGCGATCGATCTGTATCTCGATCTGCCCCTCGAGAGCGAGGCAGAGCTTGCCACACTCGCCCGTGCCGCGAACCAATCCGCCGACAGGATGATCAAGAAGCTCGACGAAACCATCCTTCACGTCGATCGGATTCTCAAGCAGATGAGGAATGGGCGGTGAGTTGGGCCAGCGATGCGGTCGGCGCCATTCGCAAGATCGTTTTGATCGAAGACCGCGTGGAGCGAATGGCGAACCAGGTAAATCAACTTGCGGAAACCTGCCAGGAACTCGATCGCAGGCTCGTGCGGCTGGAGGCCAAGTTTGATTTAATTGAGAAGATGGCGGCGGGCCGCAGAACTCTGCCGGCAAGATCGCGGTCGCATAAAGATAAAAAGGAATCGAGTTAATCAGTTCCGTGCTTTCCTTCCGAGTGGAAAATAGAAAGCTGAAAGCAGCATCCGTGCCCCTGCCGAGATTACGGCCTGGGTGGGCGCTGGTGCGCGTGCGGCTCGTGGGCATCTGCAATACGGATGTTGAGCTGCTGCATGGTTATTACAACTTCCGTGGTGTTCCCGGGCATGAACTTGTCGGCACGGTTGAACAGGTGCGCGGCGTGTCGGCTGCGGAAAAGAAGAAATGGCTGGGGCGGCGCGTTTGCGGCGAAATCAATATTTCCTGCAAGGCTCTCGGGCGGCGGCCTGTCTGCGGATTTTGCAGGCGTGGACTGAAGACGCATTGCGTGCATCGCACGGTGCTCGGCATCATCGGCCATCCTGGGGCTTACGCGGAATATTTAACCCTGCCGCTTGAGAATCTTCACGTCGTGCCGGACGGTATTCGTGATGAGCAGGCGGTGTTTGTCGAGCCGCTGGCAGCGGCCTGCGAAATACTTGACCAGATAGATGTGAGGAAGTACCGCGAAGCTGCCGTGCTTGGGGACGGCAAGCTGGCGCAACTCATCGCGCGCGTTCTGAAAACGGCGTTGCCACACGTGGTGATGTACGGCAAGCACGCAAAAAAGCTGGCGCTCGCGCGTGGCGCCGGGATTCAGACGAAAGTAGTTCGCGGCGATGCCTCCGATTTCCAGCGCGTCAAAGAAAACTTTCGGCTGGTCGTGGAAGCCACGGGCTCGCCGAGTGGATTAGCTCTGGCGCAACAAATGACCGAACCGCGCGGCATGCTAGTTCTCAAGTCCACGTTTCACGGCGCCGCCCCGGTGGAAACGTGGCCTATTGTAGTCAAGGAGATCACTGTCATTGGGTCGCGCTGCGGACCATTTGCCAAAGCCATCGCTCTGCTTCGTTCCGGCAAAGTCGATCCCACGCAGCTCATCACGCGGGCCTTTCCGTTGAGTGAAGCGCCCGCGGCGATGCGGTATGCGCAGCGACCGGGTGTTCTCAAAGTGCTTTTGAAAGTGCCGTAAGCTACTTGTTTTTCAGGGAGATTTGTTCGAGCGCCTGCGCCAGATTCGTCCTGGCTTGCTCTCCCTCCTCGTATTCGCCAAGAAACTTCTCGAACTCGGCTCTCGCTTCCTTCGCCTTGCCTGTCCTGGCGAGTGTAAAGGCATTCACCAACCGGGCCCCAGGCAAGCGGCGGACGCCCGTGTGTTTGCGGGCCAAATGATCCGCGCACTTCGAGAGCACGCCGGTTAGCGTGCCTGTCGCTTCAAACCACGCAAGGATTCTTGGCCTTACCGCCTTCCAAGTTCTGTCGAACTCCTCACGAAAGCATTTTTCACCCAAGAGCGCAGACGCCATGTACGACTGGCCTGCCCCAACGCCGCCATCTGCATCCGACCAGTCCGTTTGAGGCTGTTCGCAAAGATCGAGATTGACGGATTTGGCAGTGCGATGCCATTTTAGCTTTGGAGAATACGGATAAGGCAGGTAAGACAACGAAAGACCAAAACAGAGGCCATAGCTCGCACCCTTCAAGGCTTGCAGTTTGATGAGATGGGTGATGTCAGAGTCGACGGGGCACGCCAGCAAGCCAGCTTTTGCAACACTAAAACCCATTCTCGCGGGATCAACAAATTCTTCAAAGATCGCGTAGATTCTTGCTGCAGGGACTTGCTGCCAGCCGCCGTATTTCTCGGCCTTATCGTAGAATTGGCGAATTTTTTCTTTCATGAAATCATGTTTGCTCGATGCCCTGCTGCTTGCCTACAACCGGTTGATGCAGGAGGCGACGCAGGCGGCGCCGAAGCCATTGTCGATGTTGACGACGGTGACGTTGGAGGCGCAGGAATTGAGCATGCCGAGGAGCGCGGCGATGCCGCCGAAGCTCGCGCCATAGCCAACGCTTGTTGGAACGGCAATCACCGGCGCGGCGACGAGGCCGCCAACGACGCTCGGCAGCGCACCTTCCATTCCGGCAACACAAATGATGACTCGGGCTTGGGCCAGCTTGCTTTCGCGGTGTTCGAGCAGGCGATGAATGCCGGCAACGCCGACGTCGTACAGGGTATCGACGCGGTTGCCCATCATGCGGGCGGTGAGCAGCGCTTCCTCGGCGACGGGAATGTCGCTGGTGCCTGCCGAGACGACAAGAATGGTTCCTTTCCCCGTGATTTCTTCGCTGCGTTCAATGGTGATGACGCCGGGAAGCTCGTGAAATTTCGCGTTGCGGCCGTCTTTACCGCCCACGCGTTTTACGGCCGCGAAGATCTTTTTGTCCGCGCGGGTCACCAGAATGTTTTGCCGTGAGTCTTTTCGGCGCACCATGGCGCGCACGATCTCGGCGACTTGTTGCGGCGTCTTGCCTTTCCCGAACACCACTTCGGCAAAACCCTGGCGCAAGGCCCGGTGATGATCCACTTTCGCAAAGCCGAGATCCTCGAAGGGCAAATGCTTCAGCCGCTCGACGGCGCGGCCTGGAGCAAGTTCACCGGCCTGCACCATTTCCAGAATTTTCAGCAATTCCGTCTGATTCATGAATTTCAACCGCATTGAATTCTATCATTGCATGGAATTCCGAACTCAGCTTGACTTGGCTGGGAGCGGCTGCGAGACTGAATCTACCTGCGAAAAAATTATGCTGCAAGAAAAACAATCCAGCATCCGCACGGTGCTCGAGATGATTAAGTTCGAGCACTCCGTGTTTGCGCTGCCATTTGCGCTGACAGGTGCTCTGCTGGCGGCGCGCGCTACACATCAGCCGCCACACGGCTGGCCGTCGCTGCGCCAAATTTTGTGGATTGTGGTGGCCATGGTTGCGGCGCGTTCCGCGGCGATGACCATGAACCGTATCGTGGACCTGCGCTACGACCGCGAGAATCCGCGAACGAAACAACGTGCGCTCCCCACCGGGGCTCTCTCGCTGCAATTTGCCTGGTTTTTCACCCTCGTGGCGGTCGCGGTTTTTTTTGCCGCCGCGTGGCAGCTCAATCCGTTGGCGTTGAAGCTCGCGCCTCTGGCCATCGCGGCACTTTTTTTCTACTCCTTCACCAAACGCTTCACGAACTGGTCACATCTCTTTCTGGGATTTGCCCTGGGAATTTCGCCGGCGGCTGCGTGGATCGCGATTACAGGCGGGCTGGACCGGCGCATGCTGATCTTGTGTGCCGCCGTGACGCTGTGGGTGGGTGGGTTCGACGTGCTGTATGCCTGCCAAGACGTTGACTACGACCAGCAAGCCGGTTTGTTTTCCATTCCCAAGAAATTCGGAATTGCCAACGCGTTGCGAATTTCGCGGGTGATGCATATCGGCGTGATCGCGCTACTCGCGTGGCTGGCGTTTGGTTTCGGCCTGCCCTGGCCCGCGTGGGTGGGAATCGCGGTCGTGGCTTCGTTGCTGGCCTACGAGCATTCCCTTGTCAAAGCGGACGATTTGAGCAAGCTGGACGCTGCGTTTTTCACCGTGAACGGCTATATTAGTATGTTGTTCCTGTTGTTCTGGGGCGCTGCGGCAGCGGTTTGGCACGTTTGAACTTTTCGACGGATTCGAAATGAGCGAACTGACAATCACGGATCAGCGGCTGAAGCCGATAGCGGAGAGAGTGTTAGCCTGCGAACGGCTTTCGTTCGACGACGGCATCACGCTGTACCGTTCTCCGGATTTGCTGGCGGTGGGCTGGCTGGCGAATCACGTGCGCGAGAAGAAGCACGGCAACGTGACGTATTACAACGTCAACCGGCACATCAATCCGACAAACATTTGCGTGGCACACTGCAAGCTGTGCGCGTTCGGGCGCGACCCGGATGCCCCAGGCGCGTACAACTTCGCCCTCGAAGAGATTTATCAGCGCGCGGAACAGGGCGCACGCGAAGGCGCTCTTGAATTTCACATCGTCGGCGGCTTGCATCCCGACCTGCCGTTCGAATACTTCCTGGAGATGATGCGCGGTTTGAAGCAGCGCTGCCCGTGCGTGCATCTGAAGGCTTTCACGATGGTGGAGGTAGGTTACTTCGCGCGCATCGCAAAGCTTTCCGTGAAAGACGTGCTGCTTAAACTCAAGGAAGCGGGCGTGGATTCACTGCCCGGGGGCGGGGCAGAAATCTTTCATCCGCGCGTGCGCAGAATTATTTGCGATCACAAGGTAAGCGGGCAGATGTGGCTGAGCATTGCGCGGCAGGCGCATGAAATCGGGCTGCGCTCGAACGCCACAATGCTCTACGGCCATGTGGAAACGGAAGAAGAGCGCGTGGATCACCTGGTACGTCTGCGAGAGCTGCAGGACGAAACGCACGGCTTCGTGGCATTCATCCCGCTCGCGTTTCACCCGGACAACACCGCGCTCTCATACATTCCGAAACCGACGGGTTACGCCGATTTGCGGAACATCGCCGTGTCGCGGCTTCTGCTGGACAATTTCGAGCACATCAAGGCGTATTGGATCATGCTCTCTCCGAGCATCGCGCAAATTGCGTTGCGCTTTGGAGCGAACGATCTGGATGGCACAGTGGTCGAAGAGAAGATTTATCACGACGCTGGTGCAAAGACGTCCGAATTCACGCCCCGTAATGAGTTGGAAAGGCTGATCCGCGCCGCGGGGCGTGTGCCGGTCGAGCGCGACACGCTCTACAATCCGGTGGATCGCTCGAAGCTGCCGCCGCTCCCTCCTCCCACGCGGGCGGACCTGGTCAGTCTCACGCTGAACGTGTAATCATTCGTGAGTTCGAATCAGCGAACCGTGGCGGACTTGGCTAAAACCTTTTCGAGCACGTCTTCGGGCAAATTGGCGTAGCCCTTTTCCTGGGCGATTTTTTGGCCGCTGCTATACACCCACTTCAGGTAGCTCGCCACGGCGCGGCCACGGTCGGGATCCTTGGCAACGGCCGGCACATAGACCCAGGTGAAGCTGCTGATCGGATAACTCTCTTTTCCGGGCGCATTGGTGAGCGAGATGCGGAAATCGTTGCTCATCTTGCCGCCGCTGGCGGACGCCGCGGACGCAATGGATTGCGCCGAAGGCTTGATGAACTGGCCCGCGGCATTCTTGATGCTGGCCATGCGCACGCCGGAGCTTACCGCGAGGTTTAGTTCCGTGTAACCGATGGCTCCCGGTGTGCTGCGCAGCTTGGCAATCAGCTCCTGCGAACGCTGGAAGCTCTCGCCGATGGGCCATTTCGGCGATTCGCTGTGGCCGGCTGCGGCTAGAAATTCAGGGCTCATCTTGGCTAGATAGTCGGAAAGTATGTAATTCGAGCCTTTTCCTTCGTTGCGATGGAGAACCTGAATCGGGAGATCCGGCAGATTCATATCGGGGTTCAATTTGGCAATCGCCGGGTCGCTCCACAGTTTGATTCTCCCCAGAAAGATATTCGCCGCCACGGGCCCGGTGAGCTTCAGTTCGCCCTTCACATCTGGCAGTTCGTAGATCACCACAATTCCAATCAGGACGACAGGCAATTCCAGAATCGATTTTCCCCCGTCGCGCAGCTGGGCTTCGGGGATCGGCGCATCGCCACCACCAAAATCGCCCGAGCCTGCAAGAATGTTCCGGGCACTCTCCGCGCTTCCGACTGCCATATAGCGAATTTCCGTCGAGGGTTGTTGTTTATGGAATGCATCAATCCAGTTTTTATAGAGCGGCTCCGGCATGCTGGAGCCAGTCTCTACCAAAACCATATTCTGCTGGCCATGAACGGCCGCGGGGAGCAACAGAAACGGTACAAAGAAAGCCGCAAGATACCCACGCAACTTCGAACGCACGCTATCCTCCCGCTATTCTCGAAATTCTCTTCAAATTCCGCGAGCGACGCACAAGAAATAGTTCCAGGGTATGCCCTCAGCTTAACGGGGGAGCCGGGGAAGGAAAATGGAATCGAAGTACAGTTGTGTTGCATCCGGCATTGTGCATTTGACGAAACTGAAACTTCAGTGAATCCTTCACGTAGCAAGGCAGTGTCAGCGTGATGGCGGCCACACCAGAACGTCTTGCCTTCGCACAAAATGCAGAAGTGGCTGGGCCGTCAGCGCCAGATCCAATGACTCCGCCATCGTGTTGCGTTCGAACTCCACTTCCGCAAGTTGCAGCCGCCAAGGTAGATGGTGAATCTCGCCGCGAATGAGCCCCCCGTGACTATCGGTGGTGTAGAGGCAATAACGTTCCGTCAGAAAATGAGCGAGCGTGCCTGGCTGAGGAAGAAAAGTTGGCCCAACTGGACGGTAGCGCATCTGCAATGCCGCCGCGGCTGCGCCGGAGTGGGTGCGTTGGCTGCCGTACTCGATCCAACCATGGCGTTCGACGCAACGTATCCGTGCGCGGAAGTACGGCAAATGGAACCACGCGCGCGCCATGGCCACGGCCAGCGAGTTTCCTGCGTCCAGGCTGAAAAACCAGACCCCGGATTTTCCATTGGACTTCACGTAGGTTCGCACATTCAGTTCGGGAAACGCCGAAAGCCAGGGCAGAGCAGGCGTTCCGCGCAACCGAACACCCGTCATGCGAAACGGTACGACAGCCAGCCACGCCTGGCCCTCGAACTGATCGATCTCCAAACACTCGGGAATCAGCGCGCGTAATTTCCAGGCGTCCACTGGCCAATGCGCGAAGAGCAGGTCGTGCCAACTCTGCACCATGACCCACGGGCCCGCAGACAGAGGCCACGGGCGGTGGTCGGTTTCTTGCAGGATCGCGTTCATCGACAATCAGAAATCCTTCTCGACAGGGTCATTTTCTGAATATACCCTTCCCCCAGGTCCGGGAATCGAATTCTCGGGATTCGAATGAATTGAAGGCAACAGAAGGAGAAGAATCATGCAACGTAAAGCTTCAGCAGTGTGGCAGGGTGGTTTGAAAGACGGCAAAGGCTCCATTTCAACCGACAGCGGCGTCCTCAAGCAGACGCAGTATTCCTTCAGCACACGCTTTGAAAACGGCGTGGGCACAAATCCCGAAGAGCTCCTGGCCGCGGCGCACGCCGGTTGATTCACGATGGCTCTTTCCGCCCAGTTGGGCGGCGCGGGTATGACTGCCAGCATGCTGGAGACGACGGCAACGATTTCGCTCGAGAAGGTCGGGGATGCCTTCGCCATCACCAAAAGCCACCTCGATCTCGTAGCGCGTGTTCCTGGCGCGGACAAAGCCAAGTTCGATGCCGCGGTAAAAGCTGCGGAAACCGGCTGCCCCGTATCGAAACTTTTCAAGGCCGAAATCAGCGTCAGCTCACGCCTCGAATCGTAAGAATCCGGGAGTCTTCATTTCAAGTTTTCACCTCAGGTTTTGGCGAACAGTTTGATATAAGGGTCTGCCGAACCTTCTCAGCAAACGGGTCTAACAGGTACAATGCCGCACATGATTCCAGCTCGGGGCGCATTCGCCGCAGGTGTCGCAATCTTCCTAATCGTGCTGTGGGATGCCTTCGAGGCCATCATCCTCCCGCGTCGCGTCACGCGGAAGTTCCGTGTCGCGCGCCTTTTTTACCGCACCACTTGGAACGTGTGGAAATTCGTGATGTGCTTCATTCCCAAGCGCAAGACCCGAGAAGCCATGCTGGGTTTCTATGGCCCGCTTTCGCTCCTTGTTCTTGTCGGAGTTTGGGCCGTAGGCCTCGTGCTTGGTTTTGGCCTCATGCAGTACGGAGCTGGGTCCAAAGTGTTGGTGACCGGCAGCCAGCCTGGTTTCCTAACGGACATCTATCTCAGCGGCACGACCTTTTTTACGTTAGGCCTTGGCGATGTCATTCCCCGGTCTAACTTGGCCCGCACCCTGGTTGTCTTGGAAGCTGGCTTCGGTTTCGGTTTTCTTGCCGCCGTCATCGGCTACTTGCCTTTCATTTACGGCTCCTTTTCCAAGCGCGAAGTGAACATTTCCCTGCTAGATTCCCGCGCCGGCACTCCGCCCACCGCCGGCGAACTGCTTCGCCGCCATAGTTATGCTCAAGGACTGGAAGCTCTCCGCGTTCTCCTCAAGGACTGGGAGCTTTGGTGCGCGGAGTTGATGGAAAGCCATCTCTCGTATCCTGTCCTCGCCTATTTTCGTTCGCAGCACGACAATCAATCCTGGATCGCTTCACTTACTGCGATTCTGGACACTAGCGCTCTCGTCATCGTCGGCATTGAAGGTGCTTGTGAAAAACAGGCCGAGCTTACTTTTGCAATCGCGCGTCACGCTGTCGTCGACCTTTCGCAAGTATTCGGCACGGCGCCCAAGCCGTTGCCGCACGACCGTTTGCCGCCCCAGGAGTTGCGCCAAATCCGGGACATCCTCGCGCAGCACGGCATGAAACTCCATGATGGGGAACAGGCCGACAGCAAACTCGCAGAGTTTCGCAAAATGTATGAGCCTTATATCTATGCCCTGGCCAATTATCTGAATCAGACTCTGCCGCCTTGGATTCCGCAGAAAAAAGGCAAAGACAATTGGCAGACCACCGCCTGGGCCCAGTCCGCTGGACTCATCAAAAAGGAAGTGGCCACAGTCGTCGCCGATGATCATTTCTAGTCTTTCTAATTTACGTTGCTCGACGCTGCTTTCTTGCTGGCAAGATTCTTCCTTTGGAGAGGACAATGAAAGCCATTCTCGTTCATCAATTTGGTGGCCCCGAAGTCTTAAAGCTCGAAGAAATTCCCACGCTCAAGCCCGCCGCCGGGCAAGTTCTGGTGCGCATTCGAGCAGCGGGCGTGAATCCCTATGACACGTACATGCGCGCAGGCACTTACGCTGTAAAGCCGCCGCTCCCTTACACACCCGGATCGGATGGCGCCGGAACGATTGAAGCCGTCGGCGAGGGCGTCAAGAAGGTGAAGCCGGGCGACCGCGTGTACACCGCGAAGACGCTGACCGGCGCTTACGCAGAATATGCCCTCACCTTGGAAGAACAAGTCCATCCCCTTCCCACACAAATCAGTTTTTCTCAAGGCGCCGGCGTCTGGGTGCCTTACGGAACTGCATATTATGGGCTGCATCACTCGGCAGAGGCACATGCCTCGGAAACTGTCCTGGTGCATGGCGCCAGTGGAGGCGTCGGCAGCGCTGCCGTGCAAATGGCACGTGCCATGGGCCTCACCGTCTTCGGCACTTGTGGCACACAGAAAGGTCTCGACCTCGTGAAGCGCGAAGGAGCACACCAGGTTTTCGATCACAGCAAGGCGGGTTATCAAGAAGAAATCTTAAAGGCAACCGGCGGCCGCGGCATCGACATCATTCTCGAGATGCTCGCCAACGTGAACCTCTCCGCTGATTTGAAGCTTCTCGCCACAAACGGCCGCGCGATCATTATCGGCAATCGCGGAGAGATCACCATCAATCCACGCGATCTGATGTCCCGCCGGGCCTCGGCCCGAGGCTTCACGCTCTGGGCGATCACTCCTGCGGAGGAAGCTGAAATTCACGCAGGCATCATCGCCGGCCTGGAAAATGGCACGCTGCGCCCCATAGTCGGCAAAGAGCTGCCACTCGCCGAAGCGGTCCGCGCTCACAAAGAAATTCTAGAGCCCGGCGCCGCCGGAAAAATCGTTCTTGTCCCCTAGCGAAGGCTATTGCACTTGAATTAGTTTCGAAGAAGGCCTACAGTCCGCGGATGGTATTGCTCCCGCGACCTCTGATTCTGGGGCTCTTTCTCTGCATCGCTACGTCGACTCAGAAGCCCATCGCGCCCATTTCTCCTGATACAAAAAATGCGTTGACGCGCGATTCCGCTCCCGTCGCCGCAGTCCAATCAAAAGAACAACAGAAGAGGCAGGCGGAGTTTGACGTCCGCTACGCCGAGGCCGTGGCTTCGCGCAGGGCGCGTGATTTCCAGGCAGCTCTTGATAAATTTCTGGAGGCCGAGCAGCTTGCCGGCAATTTAACTGATACGAAATATTCGTGGCTGCAGGAAGTCCTGGCAGGCGAAGCCGACTGCTTCATCCAGCTGCAGAAGTTTGAGGAAGCTGAAAAGGCATTGCTCCGGCGGAAAGACGCTCTAAAAATCTCAACCAATGAACTGGATCCGTCTTACGCGCAGAACTTCTCGCTTTTGGCTGACCTGAGCGCTAAGCAACTGGCCTGGGCCAGCGCCGAGGCGTACCTTCACCAAGCGATGAAAGCCCGGGACAAGATTATCGCCCACCTCACCGATTCGGGCGCGAACGCCAAACTGATTGAGTTGGAGCGCCGCTTGAGAGCATTCGATCTGTTTCACTTGGGCGTGTCCTGCGCTCGTGAAGGTAAATACGCCGAAGCGCTCTCCGTGCTCGATGATTCGTTCACCGCGGCTTCTGAAGCTCACGTGTCAGCCCAGCAACTCACGCCAATCGCGAGTGCTGCGAAGGACATTGCCGTTCACACAGGTTTTCCTGAGGACGTTAAGAAGTGGCAGGGCCGCATAGCAGGTTTAGCCGGCGGCTCGGCGGCCTCGAAGAACTGAAAAAACGCTCGCTGCAACTCCCGCTCACTCCAGCACAGGGTCACTCTCGGCCGCAACTTTTTGTTTGGTTCCGAGTTCAACTCCTGGCCAGGTTATGCCTTATAATCAATATCCGTTAAGATCGGTCCAGAAAAACTCGAGCAGCGTCGAAATAGTTCTGAACGTGCACAATTTTCTCTTACTCTCGGTTTATCTCGCGGCGCAAAATCCGGTCAGCCATTACTGGCACCGGATTACGGATAAAACCTTCAGCGGCATCTACCACGCCAACGCCTTCGATCTAGCGATGATCATCCCCTACTTCATCGTTCTCCTCATCCTCGCGCTTTACGGCCTGCATCGCTACTGGCTGGTCTACGACTACTTCATGTATTCCAAAAACATTCCCGCCACTCCGCCTGCTGTCACAGACTGGCCCCGCGTCACGATCCAGCTTCCCATCTTCAACGAGCGGTACGTCATCGAACGCCTTGTGGAAGCCATCTCGCGTTTCGACTATCCGCCGGAGCTTCTTGACGTGCAGGTTCTCGACGATTCCACTGATGAAACGCAGCAGGTTGCCAGCGGTTGCGTCGAGCGCCACGCCGCGCAGGGCATGCCCATCGTTTATATCCATCGCACCAACCGCGAGGGCTACAAAGCCGGAGCGCTGGAAAATGGTCTGAAATCCGCCAAGGGCGAATTCGTGGCCATCTTCGACGCTGACTTTCTTCCCGAACCGGATTTTCTGCGCCGCACGATTCCCTACTTCATGAATCCCGATGGCGGCGAAAAGATCGGCATGGTGCAAACCCGCTGGACGTATCTGAATAGCGACTACTCCCTGCTCACCAACGTCGAAACGATTCTGCTCGACGGGCATTTTGTCGTCGAGCATGGAGCCCGCTCGCGCCGCGGCACATTTTTCAATTTCAATGGCACCGCCGGGGTGTGGCGCCGCAAAGCCATCGATGAAGCCGGCGGCTGGGAACACGACACGCTCACCGAAGACACTGATCTTTCTTATCGCTCGCAGCTCAAAGGCTGGAAGTTTCTCTACCTCCCACAGATTGAGTGTGCTTCCGAACTTCCTGTGGACATGAACGGCTTCAAAGCCCAGCAGGCGCGCTGGGCCAAGGGCCTGATGCAGACGGCGATAAAAATCCTGCCGAAAGTCTTGCGTTCCGATGCGCCATGGCACGTCAAAGCGGAAGCCTTTTTCCACCTCACCGCGAATATCAGTTACCCGCTCATGGTTTTGCTTTCGACCATGCTTCTTCCGGTCATGATCGTCCGCTTCCAGCAAGGTTGGTTCCAGATGCTGCTGATCGATCTGCCGCTGTTTCTTGCTTCTACGTGCTCAATCTCTAGCTTTTATCTCGTCGCGCAAAGAGAGCTTCGCCCCAAGACTTGGTGGCGCACATTCTTTTATCTTCCCTTCGTCATGGCCACCGGCATCGGCATCTCCGTGCGCAATGCACAAGCGGTGCTGGAAGCGATCGTTGGCAAAAAGAGCGAATTCGCACGCACGCCGAAATTCATGATCGAAGGCAAGCTGGGAACGTTTGCGAAAAAATCCTACAGGAACAAAGCGGGTTGGATGCCTTACGCTGAAGTCCTTCTCGGCCTGTACTTCTGCTTGACCGTGGTCTACGCCATCATTAACGAAAACTTTGCCACCGTGCCGTTTCTTCTGCTATTTGTGTGGGGATATCTCTACACCGGTTGCATGTCCCTCGGCCAAACGTACTTCGCCCGTCTTCGTTTTGGCGTCAACGCTCCCGAAATGCGCCCTGCCACTTCCGGCGCACCGGGCTTCTGAGTTTTCAAAGTGGAACCAGCAAAATTTGACATCCATCAAGTCGCCCTTGAGTGGTATCACAATGATTTTCCCGCCGAGCGCATGCCTAATTTTGCCGTTTGGGCCTTGCAAAACGGCCAGGACGGCCCCGCCCTGCGAGAACTTGCCGGTTTGCAATCGGCTACGCGATCGAACGAGGGAAAGCTGGTCGAGCGCGCTCTTCTTGAACTTGGGATTCAGCCTATAACCCCGCAGGAAGCCTCGAAACTCCTCATTTTGAGCGTGTTCGACCAGATTGTAAGCGGCCAAATTCCACCTGGTCCGGGAGCTGCCCGCATCGCTTACAACCTAAGCTATTCGGCTGGCGAACGCCAAGAGCTCTTACGCTTGGTTGGACTCGTCAGTGAGTGGGAAGACCTTCCTGACAAACGCGATTATTTTGAGAAGCAAATTATTGCATTCTCGAGGAGCTACCTTGTCAAGACGGCTGTGGGGATACCGCTCGATACGATCACTTTTCGAAATGGCGATGTCGGCTTGCACGCCGTCGCTGCGGGTCCGAGAGACGGTCCGGTCGCAATGCTTCTCCATGGCTTTCCCGAATTCTGGTATGGCTGGCACAGACAGATCGAGCCGTTGGCTGCGGCAGGGTTTCGCGTCATTGTGCCGGATCAGCGCGGATACAACCTCAGCAGCAAGCCGGTCGGCGTGGCAGCTTACGCTTTAACTGAGCTTGTCTCCGACGTGATTGCTATTGCCGATCAGCTCGGCCAACAAGAAATTTCCCTTGCCGGACACGATTGGGGCGCGGCCGTCGCGTGGAGCGCCGCGCTTCTCCACCCGCAGCGCATCGCCAAGCTTGTGGTCGTTAATGTCCCGCACCCCTCGGTGATGCGCCGCTTCATGATGAAGCGTGTGCGCCAGATGCTCCGGAGCTGGTATATCTTCTTCTTCCAGCTTCCCTACTTTCCCGAAGCTTTTTTCTCCGCCTTCCATTTTCGCGTCGGCCAACGATCGTTGCTCCACTCCAGCCGCCAAGGCACATTCTCTCCCGACGATCTCGCTCAATATCGCGCCGCGTGGTCCCAGCCGGGGGCACTCACCGCCATGATCAACTGGTATCGCGCCCTCTTTCGGTTTCGTACAAAGTTTCCAGACCGCACCGTTCGAATCCCCACCCGCATTCTGTGGGGAGAGCGTGACGCTTTCCTTCTGCCCGCAATGGCCCAGGAGAGTCTTCGATATTGCACGAACGCCGAGCTCTTCACGTTTGCCAACGCCACCCACTGGCTCCAGCATGAAGAGCCCGCTCGCGTCTCTGAATTGTTGATTGATTTCTTTCGCAGTTGATCGGCGCTCTCGTTGGCGACCCACGGTCCGGACTCCGCCTCACCTACTCAAACTGAAAGAAGACAATCTCAGGGCTGGATCCCAATCGCAGCGGTGGTCCCCACGTTCCCGCGCCGCTGCTGGTATAAATCAGCATCTTTCCGATTCGGCTAAGTCCGTACACGAACTGGCGGTAAATCCTCCCCGCTATCCACGTCCATGGGAAAAACTGTCCCTCGTGCGTGTGCCCCGAGACTTGCAGCGCAATCCCTTCCTGCTCCGCGATGTGCGGCCTATCCGGCGCGTGCGTCAATAGAATGCTGGCCCGATTCCGGTCCACACCGATTTGCCGCAGCACTTTCTGAAAATGGCCGTCCTGCGTCGCGTGATTGTACGGCACACCGACGATCTGCAATTGATCCGCTTCCACTTTCTCGTTGTGCAGCACACGCACTCCCGCACTGCGTACCGCTTGCAGGTATCGTGAATCGTCGCCGAACTGCTCGTGGTTTCCCGCGACAAAATACGTTCCTTGCGGAGCTCGCAGTCCCCGCAAGGGCTCTGCGGCCTTCGCCGCATCGATCGCTGTTCCATCGTACAAATCGCCAGCGAGAAAAACGGCGTCGGGATTTTCCTTCATCACTCTCGCCACGATCCTCCGCAGAAAGCCGCCGTTGCGCACGTGCCCCAGGTGCAGATCGCTGACCAGCGCCGCTTTCCGCCCACGCCAGGCGTCCGGCAAATTCTCCAGCCGCACCGTGATTCGCCGGATGCGCATCCACCCGGCGTTCAACAACCCGGCAACTCCGCTCAAAACTGCGGCCGCGTACAAAATCTCCACGATCGCGTGGAAATTCACATCCACACCCGCAAGCCGAGTGACGCCAAAAACCAGCCACGACGCACCCGCCGCGAAAAACAGGAAGCTGACAATTCCAAGCCACACGGCAGCAACGCGATAGAGAGTTCGTATTATTGGATTGGTGTAGCGAAATGCTAACAGACTCGTACTCAGGAAGCTGACCGACAAAGCTCCAACGGTCACCTTAAGCCACAGGGCGATGGCCTCATTCCCTGGCGCCGCAAACGTCCAGGTCTTGTAAATGAAAAAATGCGTCAAGAACAAAATGGCCTGAATAACGCTGGCAAACGTGATGAGTCCTCGTATTCGCATACAGAGTTGGATTCGCCAGCGCGTCAAAATGGTATCTCCTGCCTTTCAATGTAGTAGGGCGGCATTTCGGCAGCCTGCCTCTTTCAGTTACAATCGCCGGGCTGCGAGTGGCGTGCAACAGACCCACGGACACGGTGGGCGCATTAGCAAATTGGTGGTTCCGGGGTGAATGAATGAGTGGTTGCCCGTGGTGGGTGCGGTCGCGTGGTCTGGGGTGTTCCCGAAAACCAATTGCACTGGGATTCTTGTTCCTTGCGTGCCTCGGAAGTTCCTCGCAAGCGCAGGAGCGCCGCGAGCGCGAGCCCAACAGCGTCTACGCCGAGCGGCGCGCCAAACTTGCCGCTCAAGTCGATGGGCCAACTATTCTGTGGGCCTTCACCGGCCGCGAAGAAATTGCACAGACCTATATCTTCGTCCAGGAAGAAAACTTCTACTATCTCACCGGACACAACGAGGAAGGCGCCGGCCTGATTATTCTTCCTGCGATCAAGAGTGGCGACCCCTGGAGCGGTCCACGGGAGTTTCTCTTTCTTCCTGCGAAGTATCCGCAAAGAGAAAGAGTGAACGGCGTGCGCATGTCACCCTCCGATCCCGGGATTGAAGCCCGCACTGGATTTGCGGCGGTAAGGCCGATCGAAGAAATGCGTGCGACCGTCGAGAGACTTGCGAAGCTTTATCCGAACTTCCTGACGATTCTTCCGTATGAAAAAGAGCTGGGCGGATATCCACATGAGAAAGCGGTAGTCGATTGGCTGGCGGTTGCTGCGCCCCGGGCCAGGCTGAAAGACGTTCGCGCGCAGATCGGCTCGCTGCGCCAGATCAAATCGCCGGGCGAAATCGCCTTCCTGAGACAGGCCATTGACCTGACTCTCGACTCTCACCTCGCAGCGATGAAAATGATGCGCCCGGGCCTCTACGAATATCAGATCAATGCAAAGATGGTCGAAATGCACGCCTGGGGTGGCTCCGAAGCGGAGGGCTATGCGCCCATCGTTGGCGCGGGGCCGAACTCCACCGTGTTGCACTACGACAAGCTCTCGCGCAAGATCGAGGACGGCGACATTGTCGTTCTGGATGTCGGCGCGCAATTCTCGGGCTACTCCGCGGACATTACGCGCACACTGCCCGCCAACGGCAAGTTCACTGCCCGCCAGCGCGAGATCTACGACATCGTCCTCGGCGCGCAAAATGCTGCACTGGCCGCGCTCAAGTCCGGCATGGACTTTTGCGGCAAAGGCAACAAGAGCGTTTACAAGCTGGCCTTCAACTACATCAATTCTCACGGAAAAGATCTCCACGGCAAATCTCTCGGCCAGTATTTCATCCACGGCCTCGGACACCACATCGGCTTGAACGTGCACGATCCAGGGGAAGATTGCGCTCCCTTCCAGCCCGGTATGGTCATCACCATTGAGCCGGGCATTTACATTCCCGAGGAAAATCTCGGCGTGCGTATCGAGGATGATTTTCTCATCACTGAGACGGGATACCAGTTCCTCAGTGAGCGCCTTCCCCGCGATCCGGATGAAATTGAAAAGATCATGTCTACCGCGGCAAAGGAGCGGGCAAGGCCAGAGAAGACTGAGGGCGCCGAAAACTCACACGCATTGGACGACGGTCCCGAGAGCGCTGCAATTAAGAGTCTGATTGCGAAGTATGCGAAATCGATTGATGACGCAGATATCGCTCTCGCGGCGGAGGTCTGGCTGGATTCGCCGGACGTCTCCTTCATCCACCCCTTGGGCCATGAGCACGGTTTCGAACAAATCAAACAAAACGTCTACAAACACCTGATGGGTGAGACTTTCTCGGAACGCAAACTGAGTGCTCATGACGTTGCCATTCATGTTTACGGGGATGGGGCCCAGGCCGAATTCTATTGGGATTTCGTTGCCAAATTTAGAAAAGACGGCGCTCCTATCACCACGCATGGCCGGGAAACACAGCTCTATCAGAAAATACAAGGCCGCTGGCGCCTGGTTCACGTTCACTATTCCGGGATGCCAGTCACGGGAGAGCCCCGGGGCTTCTGACTGAGGGGGCGTTTTTAGCATCAGGAAAACTTCATGCGGATAGTGAAGACTGATTGACCAGTTGGAATCCCGCCATTTATACTGGAGTTTCGCACTGGGCATGAAATTCTCCCCAGTGTGCCTCGTGTGATTCCGCGTGCACCGCATCGCAGGGTGGGCTGCCTGCAGGAATTTCCGAAACTAGCAAACTTTCTAGGGAGCTCTTGACCCCGACCCGGTCGGGGCCGCAAAAAAACAATGAGCAACACTAAAGCGACACAACTCCGCCCCGGCATGGTCATCCAGCATGAGGGCCAGCTTTTCACCATCTTCAGCGTCGATCACCGCACGCCCGGCAACAAGCGCGGTTCGATGCAGACCCGAATGAGAAATCTCCGCACCGGTGCCATCATCGATTACCGGTTCCGGGCCGAGGAATTCGTGGAGCGCGCTATCCTCGATGAAGTCGAGTTCGAATACCTCTACAGCGAGGGGGATGATTTTCACTTCATGAACACGAAGAACTACGAGCAGATGCAAATGAGCCGCGAAGAGCTGGGCGAGACCGTCTACTACCTGATTCCCAGCACGCTCGTTAAGGTCGAGTTTTTCGAGGAAAAAGCCATCGGCGTGGACTTGCCCGACACCATGGATATGAAGGTGATCCAAACCGAGCCGACGCTGCAGAAGGCCACCGCCAGCGCGGTCATGAAGCCCGCGACACTCGAGACTGGCCTGGTGGTGCAGGTGCCGCCTTTCGTGAACGAGGGTGACAGAATTAAAGTGGACACGTCGGAAGCGCGTTACGTGCAGCGCGTCGAATAGCTTCCAGTTCTCGGTTGTCAGTTGTCAGTGAAGAAAGCAAATCGTAGATGGAGGTTAGCTGAAGTCCGGACTTTGGCCCGCAGTTTCTTGAATATTGGACTGCAGCCCTCTTATTTATCGGATTCTGTTTTCACTGAGAACTAAAAACTGACGACTGAAAACTTTTGATTTCCGCCTCCGCAGCTAATTTCAGCGCAAGCCGGAATTAGAAGAGGCAGAACGGCGTCCCGGTGCAAACCGGGACGCTTTTTGTTTTTCTGTCAGTGTTTTCCCGCCGAGCCGGCAGCAGATTTCTCGCCGGCGGGATGGGCGCCGAATACCCTGTCGAAGATGGCATCCACATAACGGAGTTGCCGGTTCAAGTCGAAGGTGTGCGCGAGAGCTTTCGAATCGAGGTACTTGCTGATGCGAGGATCCACCGCGACGCGCTCGCGAAAACTAGTGTCCGCCTCCCAGGCGGCCATGGCGTTCTCTTGAACGGCTTTGTAGGCGTCGTCGTGGGGCATCCCCCTCTCTACCAAATCCTGGAGCAATTGCCCGGAGAAGACGAGGCCGTGGGTGGACTCGAGATTTCGAAGCATGCGCTCGGGAAAGACGCGCATCTGGCCGAGGATGGTGGTCATTTTCGAAAGCATATAATCCACCAGGATGGTGGAATCGGGAAGAATGACGCGCTCGACGGAACTGTGAGAAATATCGCGCTCGTGCCAGAGAGCGACGTTTTCGAATGCCGCGAGCATGTTCGAACGCACCAGGCGAGCGAGACCACAAATCTGTTCGCAGGTAACAGGGTTGCGTTTGTGGGGCATGGCCGAGCTGCCGCGCTGTTCGCCGCCGAAGGGTTCTTCGGCTTCGCGGACTTCCGTGCGCTGGAGGTGGCGAATTTCAAGCGCGATCTTTTCGAGTGTCGCACCGATGAGCGCGAGCGCGCTGAGATATTGCGCGTGGCGGTCGCGCTGAATTACCTGCGACGCCACAGGCGCAACGGTCAAGCCGAGTCTCTTGCAGATGCGCTCTTCCATTTCCGGGCCGAGATGCGAAGCATTGCCGACGGCCCCGGAAATTTTCCCCACGGCCATCTGCGCGGAAGCGGCGCGGAAGCGCTCAATATTGCGCTGATTTTCCGCGAACCAGTTAGCGACCTTTAAGCCAAACGTGATCGGCTCAGCGTGGATTCCATGGGTCCGGCCGATTTGCGGGGTGCGGCGAAATTCGTGCGCGCGCAGATCGAGAATTTCCCCAAGCATCACAAGGCCGCGCTCGATTAATTTTGAAGCATCGCGAATCTGGAGGGCTTGCGCAGTGTCCACGACGTCGTTGGAGGTCATGCCGTAGTGCAACCAGCGGGCAGCAGCAGGATCGCCGATCGATTCACCTATGGCCATGGTGAAAGCGATAACGTCGTGCTTCACGCGGGATTCGAGTTCGTGGATGCGCGCGACGTCGACCTTGGCGCGGGCGCGAATGGCGGCAGCGGCGTCCTTTGGGACCTGCCCTGCTTCGGCAAGTGTTTCCGTGGCGGCCAGTTCGACTTCCAGCCACTTGGCGAACTTATTGGCGTCGCTCCAAACGTGGCCCATTTCCGGGCGCGTGTAGCGTGGTATCAAGTCCTTCTCCCCTAGAGCAATCGAAGATAGCGCGGGCAGTTCCTATTATTTCCTACTTCCATGATACCGCAGATGGGGAGATGAGTACGACGCAGGTAAGACGCTGAGGAAAAAGGAGTTGGGCCAGCGATGGGTTGGCAGGGGCGTCGCCGCAGGCAAGGGTGTAGGGTGTCTACAGGCAGGGGAGTAGAATTTCTACTGCCTTGGACGGAACAAAAGCAGCATCGCATCGTCTATACCAAGAACGAAGGGACAAACTGAATGACTGAGAAAAGGGAGCGGTACCAGAACCGCATTGAACTTTTGCAGGGGACGTTGGACCTGCTCATTCTGCAGACCCTGCAATGGGGCCCGCAACATGGTTATGGCATTAGCCTGGCCATTCGCAACCGTTCCGGGGAAATTTTGCAGGTGGATACCGGCTCGCTCTACCCCGCATTGCACCGACTGGAAAAACAAAAATGGATTAAAGCGGAATGGAGAATCTCCGAGAACAAACAGCGGGCCCGCTATTACCGGCTCACAGCTACCGGCAAGAAACAATTGACCAAGGAACGTTCGAAGTGGTCGCAGCTTTCGGATGCGATCGCTGGAGTGCTGCAACCAGAGGAAAAGTAACGAAATAAGACGGAAGCGGTGGAGGTGGCCTGTGAATTTCTGGCGACGCAAAAAGCAGCGAGCTGAACTTGACGAAGAAGTTGAGAGCCATCTGAAGATGGCGGCGCAAGAGCGGGCCGCGCGAGGCGAAACCATGGAGGAAGCGAACCACGCAGCGCGGCGAGAATTTGGAAATGTGGAACTGGTGAAGGAGGTCGCGCGCGACGAATGGGGATGGAGGTGGCTGAGAGACGCCGCCGATGATGTGCGCTACGGGGCGCGGATGCTGGCGAAGAATCCCGGATTTGCCATTGTTGCCATACTCTCGCTGGCGCTGGGCATCGGCGCCACAACAGCGGTGTTTAGCGTGCTTTACGGCGTCCTGGTGAACCCGTATCCGTATGCCAATTCCGACCGGATGGTGCACCTGGTATTCCACGACAACACGGGCAACCGCGGTTGGGCCAACCTCAACGGACCACAGCTGCAGCAGTTTCGGCAGGCCAGTTGCGTCGAGAGCGTTGCCGCCATGGACGAGTGGGACCTCACCACGACGGAGGGCGATCTTCCGGAAAACGTTCAAGCTATTTATCTCACTTCCAACGCTTTCGTCCATTTTGGCGTGCCGACGCTGCTGGGCCGCGGACTGCTGCCATCGGATGCGCCTGAGGGGCAGGATCCTGAGAGCGTGGCCGTGCTCGGTTATCAATTCTGGCAGAGGCACTACAACGGCGATCCCGACATCGTCGGCAAGAAAATCCAGCTAGTCCGTAAGAACTACACGATCGTAGGAGTAGTCCCGCCGCGCTTCACCTGGGGCGACGGCGAAGTTTATCTGCCGCTCAAAATCACAGCGGATCCCGTCCGTTCCTACTTCCCGATGATCCGGCTCAAGCCTGGAGTCACTCGCGCGGCTGCAAACGCGGAGTTCCAGTCACTCCTCGAACAATTCGCGAAGCAAACGCCAACCCATTTCCCCGAACATTTCAAGGTGACCATCGAAGGATTGAACGACCAATTCGTGGCCGGCATCGGCGGGACCTTGTACCTGTTGCTTGCCGCCGTAGCTTTGTTACTCCTGATCGGTTGCGGAAACGTTTCCATTCTCTTGTTGGCTCAAGCAACGGCGCGTCAACACGAACTGGCGGTGCGCTCGGCGATTGGCGCGGAGGGTTCCCGCATCCTGCGGCAGTTGCTCACGGAAGCGCTGATGCTTTCGTTTGCCGGAGCCATCGTTGGCGTGGTACTCGCAAATGGTCTAGTGAAGCTCATCGTTACCTGGCTTCCGGAATTCTCGTTCCCGCATGAAGCCGCCATCCGCATCAATCTGCCGGTGTTGTTGTTCAGCGTCGGCCTTGCTCTGCTTACCGGCATTGTCTTTGGCGCCTCACCAGCATTGCAATCCGCGCGGACGGATGTAGCCCAGCTGATGCAAGCGAATACGCGCAAGACTACGGCCGGAGTTCATGGCCGCAGGACTCACAGTGTGCTGATCGCAGGACAAATCTCTCTGACGCTTCTTCTACTGGCAGGAGCCGGCGTGGCCATGCGGGGGTTCCTGCGCATGATGCACGTGAACCTCGGCTACGACCCGCACAACGTCATGTCGGTGGGCATCCCTGTGCACGACAATACCTACACCACGTGGGAGGCCAGGAGAACGTACTTCGAGCAGCTCCTGAAAAGAGTCAGCGCGATGCCGGAAGTTGTTTCGGCCGGGCTTTCGACCAATGCCACGCCACCAAACAACGGATGGGAACAGCGCTTCGAGATCTCCGGCAAGCCGGCGGCGGAACAGCAGCGAGCGCGCATAAACTTTATCAGCCCAGAGTACTTTTCCGTCCTCCGTATCCCGCTGCTGCAAGGGAGAAGCTGGGATGAAAGCGAGACGGTGCACGGCGCCAAGCTCGCGCTGATCAATCAGACCCTGGCTCGCCAGTACTTTCCCAATGGCGGCGCTATTGGCAGCGAGATCCGCATCCCCGAACTGAAGGGCGAGCCTCCATTCGCGCTGGCGGTACCCGGGAGCGACAGTTGGTTTCAGGTGATCGGCATCGTTGGCGACGCCCGCGACGACGGGCTGCGAAATCCCATCAAGCCCTCCGTGTTTGTGCCCTACACGGTCTTGCTGCGCGTTTGGACACAGATCCTCGTGCGAACCCAGGTGCCGCCACTTACGGTACTCCGCGCTGTCCGCGAACAGATTCGTGCCGTCGATCCGGACCAGCAAGCATCCAGAAATATTCGCGATCTCGATGGCTGGATCACCACTCAGCCGGAATGGGAACACGGCCATCTGGTAGCAACCCTGTTTGGGGGATTTGCCATCCTGGCACTGGCGCTGGCGGCTACTGGACTGTACAGCGTGATTTCCTATGCCGTGAGTCAACGAACAGGCGAATTCGGCATACGCATGGCGCTGGGAGCAAGGCCCAAAGATGTCCTTCTGATTGTGTTCCGCTCGGCGGCCACGAGCGTGACCGGCGGCGTACTAACTGGAGTCGTGCTGACGATTACGCTCAATCGCGTGCTCGCGCGTTGGATTCAGGGCAGCGCACTCGATGTGCTGGTCTTGCCGGGTGTGATCCTCCTCCTGCTCGCAACCTCTGGCTTGTCATGCTTCATCCCTGCACGAAGAGCGTCATCGGTAGATCCGATGGTAGCGCTGAGGTACGAGTAGAAATGGAAATCAGAAATTAGAAATTGCATGAAGAGGAGCCGCTATGAGCTGGGTGACCCGGTTTTTTGACAAGCGAAAGCAGGAGGGAGAGTTAGAAGAAGAAGTACGAAGTCACCTGAAGATGGCGGCCAAGGATCGCGTGGAGCGGGGCGTGACAAAAGTGGAGGCGGAACATGCCGCGCGGAGGGAGTTTGGGAATGTGCAGTTGGTCAAGGAAGTGACGCGCGACGTGTGGCAGTGGGGTTCGCTCGAACGCCTGGTGCAGGATTTGCGTTTTGGCGTGCGCATGATGGTGAAATCACCGGGGTTCGCTCTTGTTGCCATTCTGACGCTGGCGCTGGGGATCGGAGCGAACACCGCGCTGTTTTCCGTGGTGAACGGGGTGTTGTTCAACCCCTTGCCGTACCCGAAACCGGAACAACTTGTCACGCTGCACGAAAGCAAACCGAATTTTGAGGCAGGATCGATCTCGTTCCCAAACTTTCAAGACTGGCGCAAGCAAAACACGACATTTTCCATGATGGGCATTTCGCGGGGATACTCGTTCGGTCTGACGGGCGTTGGCGATCCCGAACAGGTTCGTGCGCAATTCATTTCCACTGACTTTCTTCCCATGCTCGGAGTGAAACCGGTGATGGGCCGCTTTTTCGAGGAAGGCGAGGACGAGTTCGGAGCGAGCCCCATCGTGCTGATCAGCGCGGGATTCTGGAGCCGGAAGTTTGCATCCGCACCTGATGTACTGGGAAAAGCCCTGACTCTGGATGGGCGAGGTTACATCATCGTTGGTGTTGTGCCCGCAAATTTCAACCTGCAGGTTGGAGGTTTTCGCCCCAGCGATCTCTACGTGCCCATCGCGCAGTGGACGAACTCGGCCTTACATGTCCGGGCAGCGGGACTGGGAATTCACGGAATTGGCCGTCTAAAACCGGGCATCACGATTCAGCAGGCGCGGTCCGATATGGCCAGAGTAACGGGACACCTGGCAGAAGCCTATCCCGACTCTGACAAAGGGATTGGCGCAACACTCATCCCGCTCAAGGAACAGATGGTCGGCGATGTACGAGGGTTACTGTTGGTGTTGCTCGCAGCCGTCGGATTCGTTCTCTTGATCGCGTGCGTGAACGTGGCCAATCTGCTCATGGCGCGTTCGATGGGGCGCGGCCGTGAGTTTGCCGTTCGCGCGGCGCTGGGCGCCGGCCGAGGAAGAATCGTGCGACAACTCCTTACTGAAAGCATTCTGCTCGCGCTGGCCGGAGGCGGACTCGGGCTGCTGCTGGCAACGTGGGGTACCAAAGCGGCGCTGCAACATTTACCGTCCGGGCTGCCTCGCGCCAGCGAGGTCGGGATGGATTGGAAGGTCTTGTTGTTCACGGCGGGCATTGCGCTGCTTTGCGGAATCCTGTTTGGTCTGGCGCCCGCGCTGCGCATTTCGCAGCCGAATTTGCAGGACACCTTGAAAGAAGGAGGCCGCGGAGCCCGCGGCGGAAAACAGCGCGCGCAGGGAATCTTCGTCGTCGCGGAAATGGCCATGGCGGTGGTGCTGCTGATCGCAGCGGGCTTGATGATGCGCAGCCTGAACTCGCTCTGGAGCGTGAACCCCGGTTTCGATTCGCACAACGTGCTGACGTTTGGAGTCGCCCTTCCGTCGTCGATGAGAGATGCCAGTCCCAGCGCGATCCGCGCGGCGCTGCGTGAGATTCAAGGGAAGCTGCGCTCGACTCCCGGCGTGCAGGCCGCTTCCCTTTCCTGGGCTGCCGTGCCGCTCTTGAGCGACGACGAGGAACTCTTCTGGATGGAAGGACAGCCAAAACCCGCAAGCGAGAGTGACATGAGCTGGGCCATCAGCTACGTGGTTCAAGAAGACTATTTGAAGGTCATGGGAATCCCGTTGCAGCGCGGACGGTTTTTCACGGCGCAAGATCGCGAGCAATCGCAGCATGTGATCGTCATTGACGATGTTTTCGCACGAAAGTTCTTTGGCGATCAAGATCCAATCGGGAAGCGCTTGATGCTCGTTTCTTTGGGTGGGGCGGCGGAAATCGTCGGAGTCGTGGGACACGTAAAACAGTGGGGCCTCGACTCGGACGACAAGCAAGCACTTCGGGCGCAACTTTATTCCTCCTACTTGCAGGCCCCCGACGAGATCATGCGCTTGTCGTCGACGGGAACAGCGGCGCTGGTGCGCATCGGCGGAAATACAGAAACAACGGCCGGCGCCATCCGAAAGGCGTTGAAAGGACTCAGCAGCGAGCACCTGATGATCAACGTGCAAACCATGGAAGAGATCATTGCGGAATCCCTGGCGGCGCGCCGTGTCTCGATGATCGTCCTTTGCGTCTTTGCCGCGCTGGCGCTGGGGCTTGCCAGCATGGGAATCTACGGCGTGATTTCCTACTTGGTCGGTCAGCGAACGCATGAAATTGGAATTCGCATGGCTCTCGGCGCAAAACAGACCGACGTCTTACGCCAGATTTTGGGCGAGAGCATGAAGATGACCGTCATCGGTGTAGCCATTGGATTGTTGGCCGCAGCAGGACTGACCAGACTGATGGCCAATCTGCTTTTCGGCGTAAGCGCGACCGATCCGCTGACATTTGCGGGCGTAGGGATGATTTTGGCCGTAGTGGCGCTGGCAGCATGTTTCGTGCCGGCAAGAAGAGCAACGAAGGTTGATCCAATTGTAGCCTTGCGATACGAGTGACAAAATAAAGTAAAGAGTAGCGACCTCTTTAACGCAAGTGCCGTTCCCTTCCTTCCAGGAGTACGCATAAGCGGCTCAGTAGCGCTATCTTGTTGATAGTTAAGGCGCTAAGGCCCACCTAACCGCAAGGGGCAAATCCTGTCTAATGAATCGGATGCAACAGAGCGTCGAGAGTGCCCAGGCCATCGCAGCGAGCGACGCCATCGCCGTTGAGCGCACGCTCGCGGGCGATCGCGATGCCTTTCGCGTTCTAGTCGAGCGGCACAGCCCGAATGTTTTCCGGCTGGCCTACCGCATGACCGGGAACCGCCACGATGCCGAAGAAGTGGTTCAGGAGGCTTTCTTGCGGTCGTATCAAAAGCTCGGGCAATTTGCGGCAAGAGCGAATTTCGGGACTTGGGTCTACCGCATCGCGGCGAACTATGCGATTGACCGCATGCGCCAGCGCCGCAAAGAAGATTCGCGGCGGCAAGAACCCGGCGTGGAGCGCGAGGACGGAATGGAAAACAATCCATTGGATCAGGTGCATGATCCCGCGCCGACTCCAGAACGATTGACGCAGAGCCTCGAGCTGCGGAAACAGATGGAGGCGGCGCTGGCTGCTCTTTCGCATTCGGAGAGGACGGCCTTCGTGATGCGGCACTGGGAAGGCTGCGGGATCGAGGAGATTGCAGCGGTCCTGAAATCGAATTCCGGCGCCGCGAAGAACACGGTTTTTCGCGCGGTGCAGAAACTGCGGCAAGCGCTGCAACCCTTTGTGGAACGAGGGCCGCAAGCTCGAGCGATGGGAACGGAATCATGAATCACATGACTGAAGAAGAGTTGATTGCATACCGCGAGGGTGAAGCCTCGCAGCGCGCGGAGATCGCCGGGCACCTGGCGGACTGCAAGGAATGCCGGGCGGAGATGGACCGCATTGATGCCGTGCTCGCGGCGCTCGATACGCTTCGCGTTCCAGATCCGGGTGCGGATTACGGGCGGCGCGTGTGGCAACAGATTGCGCCACGTCTGGCGGAAAGACCGATGCGGTGGTGGCAGACGTGGCTGGAACCGCGACGGCTGGGAGCGCTTGGTGGAGTGGCTGCCTTGATCATCACGGCCTTCATCATAGGGCGGATTACTAAGCCAGTCGGAAAGGGCGACAACATCGCGACTACGGAGCAAGTGCGGGAACGCGTGCTTGTTGTGGCCGTGGGCGAGCATCTGGGGCGTTCAGAGATGATGCTGGTGGAGCTTTCGAACGCGGAGCCGGGAGCTTCCAAGCCAAAACAGATCAATATCTCGTCGGAGCAGCGGCGCGCTGAGGATTTGCTGGAAGAAAACCGGCTGTACCGGCAGACGGCGTCGGAAGCAGGCGATGCCGGCCTCGCAAGCGTGCTGGATGAGCTGGAGCGCGTGCTCTTGGATGTCGCGCACAGCCCGGACAAAGTAACTCCGGCGCAGTTCGAAGCCATCCAGAAAAAAATTGAAGCACAAGGGATTCTGTTCAAGGTTCGGGTGGTCAAGAAGGACCTGCAACAACGGCAGGAGGCAGCGAAGCCGACGCCGGCACAGAACGATTCTAAGAATAGAGAGAGGAACAAAGCATGACCATCGGAAACTCAGTGAGAAAGACAAGCGTTGTGTGGATCGTAACCGGAGCGCTGCTGCTGACCCCGTCCGCCGTGTGGGCACATCGCTTCGTGGCCGGCAACCTGCCGGGTTCGGTTTCCTTGCAGGACCCGCAGGAAGCTCAGGACAAAGAACAAGAGCGGCGGGACCGCGAGCAGGAAGCTCGTGACCGTGAGCAGGAGAAACGCGATCGCGAACAAGAAGCACGTGACCGGGCACAGGAAAAGCTTGACCGGCTTCAAGAATTGTATGACGACGGGCGCGAGGACCTGGATGACGAGCGCTACGACCAGGCGCAGGCGAAATTCAAAGAGCTTGCGGACATGAATGGCCCGCAGACGGACGCGGCGCTGTACTGGAAGGCCTACGCGGAAAACCGAGCGGGAAAGCGTGACACAGCGCTGGCTACGATCGCCGAATTCAAAAAGCGGTTTTCGCAAAGCCGCTGGCAGAAAGATGTCGTCGCGCTGGAGCTTGAGGTAAAGCAATCAAGCGGACAGCCCGCAAAGCCGGAGCAGCAGAGTGACGAGGAATTGAAGATTCTGGCGATCCAGGGATTGATGAACAGCGACCCCGAGCGCGCGATGCCGTTGCTTGAGAAAGTGCTGAACGGACCAGGCTCGCCCAAAGAGAAATCGAAGGCGCTGTTTGTGCTGGCTCAGAGCGGATCGCCCCAAGCCAAGGAAGTTCTTGGCAGGATTGCGAGTGGGCAGAGTAATCCCGAGCTACAACGGAAGGCGATCGAATATCTGGGCACGTTTGGCGGAAAGCGGTCGGGAGATTTATTGGCACAGATTTACGCTAACAGCAACGATACGAACGCAAAACGGACCGTCATTCGAGCTTTTATGATCTCCGGAGACCGTGAACGTCTCTTTAACCTGGCAAAGAGTGAAAAGAACGAGGACTTGAAGCGGGAAGCGATCCGCAATCTAGGTCTAACGGGTGGCCGGAGTGAATTGCAGCAGCTCTACCAAAGCGATGCCTCACCTGAAGCAAAGAAAGAGCTCTTGCAAGCATTATTCCTTTCGGGAGATTCCCAGAAACTGGCCCAAGTCGCGCTGGAAGAAAAGAATCCGGAGTTGCGCCGCACGGCGATTCGAAACATGGGATTGATGGGCGGGAAAGAACCGGAACTGAAAGCAATCTACGAGAAGGAAACGGATCGCAGCGTGAAGGAAGAAGTCCTGAATGCCTACTTTCTCGGGGGAAACGCAAGCGGCCTGGTAGCCATTGCGAGGGCGGAGAAAGACCATGACCTGAAGAAGAAGGCTGTGGAAAAGCTGTCGCTGATGGGCTCCAAAGAAGCGAACGATTTTCTGATGGAACTGCTGCAAAAGTGAGGTGGGGAATGCGAAGAACACAGAGCATTTCGATGGCACGGAGCATTCTGGGCCTGGCAATGGTCGCTGTAGGGATTACCTGCGCGATCACGCAGATGGCCAGAGGCGGGGCCGTTCACAGAGAATCCGGGCAAGCCATCATCACCGTTCTGGCGCAGGCCGGGGCGGAGATGCCCCGGATTGAAAATGCGAAGCTCGAAACGCGCGCGGCAGGCGCAAGCCTTGCCGGCAGCTTTCGCGAAATCGTCGAAAAAGCAGAAAAGCCGGAATGGGTTGGCTATAGCGTGGATGAAGTTGCCGGCGAACACAACATGTGTTGCGGCAATTATCGCGATGATGGCGGCTGCGGAACCTGCCGGCTGGAAAACGAACATGGCGGAACGAATGGATCAACGTACACGAATGGGACGGTGAAGCTCGAAGGTTCGCAGCAACTCGTCGTGCTGTACCGCCTCGAGGCCAGGCAAGTCATGCGCATCCGCGTCGCGTCGAACAATTGCACGCTGGATGCAGGGGGATTGCCTCTCGTTTGGCTGACGGGAGTGAACCCTGCGGAGAGTGTCGCGTTCCTCGAAACGTTCGTCCGCACAGCGGATTTCGAAGGTCACGGGGACCACCAGCCGGGCCGCGAAGCTCTCACGGCGATTGCGCTGCATGGAGATGCTTCCGCTGACCGCGCACTCGAATCCTTCGTGAACCCGGATCAACGCGAAGAGCTGAGGAGACAGGCTGCCTTCTGGATGGGCGCGGCGCGAGGGAAAGCTGGACTGAACGCATTACTGAAAATGGCGAAAACGGATCCGAGCTCTGATGTGCGCTCGCACGTCACGTTTGCGCTGTCCGTCAGCCATGAAGCCGAAGCTCTCGAAGAAATGATTCGCATGGCCCACGACGACACGAGTTCACACGTGCGCGGACAAGCGCTCTTCTGGCTGGCGCAAAAGGCGGGGAAAAAAGCCGTCGGCACCATTACCGGCGCGATTGAAAATGATCCCGACACGGACGTGAAGAAAAAGGCGGTGTTTGCGCTGAGCCAGTTGCCGAAAGACGAAGGCGTGCCAAAACTGATTGAGGTCGCGCAGACCAATCGGAATGCGGAAGTGCGGAAACAAGCGATGTTCTGGCTGGGGCAATCGAATGATCCGCGGGCGCTGCAGTTTTTTGAAAAAGTTCTGACCCAATAAATCCTAGCGCAAGAGATCTTCGAGGCGAACGCGAGCGTCAGTCTTTGAGTCGCGGTATTTTACGATCACTGCCGCCTGCAACGAGAGTCCCCATTTTGCGCCGGAAGGATGCGTGACGGCGCGAGCGCCGGGTACAACGATGGCCTCTTCCGGAATGACCAGCGGTTCCGAATCCGTGGCCGTGTAGACTGTGTCGCGGACCAGATCGTAAACCGGGATGGAACGATTTAGAATTGTGCCGGTGCCAAGAACGGCGCGCTTCTTTACGACCGTCCCCTCATAGACGCCCGAATTCCCGCCGACCATCACTTCGTCTTCGATAATCACCGGCAATGCGCCGACGGGTTCGAGAACGCCCCCGATTTGCGCCCCGGCCGAAATGTGGCAGTTGCGGCCGATCTGCGCGCAACTTCCAACGAGCGCGTGCGAATCGATCAACGTATTCTCGCCAACATAGGCACCCACATTGACGAACATCGGCGGCATGCAAATCACCCCGCGGCCGATATAACTCCCATCGCGAATGCTGGAGCCCCCGGGGACGATGCGCACGCCGTCGGAAGCCGCGAACGCGCGCACCGGATAGGTGGACTTGTCGAAAAAGGGCTGCTTCGCCGTATCGATTGACATGTCGGCAATAGCGCCCATGCGAAATCCCAGGAGAATTCCTTTTTTTACCCAGGCATTGGCGCGCCAGCCGGATTTCGCGGCGGCATCCGGCTCCGCAGCGCGAATTTCGCCGCGATTCAACGCGGCTTTGAAATCACGAAAGAGCCAGTGATGTTCCTCTTCGTACTGACCCGGGGCTTCGTCAAACAATCGCTCAAGTTGCGCTTGCAGCATGAACCTTCTCGGGAATCGGGCTGACTGCCCACCGTTCAACGAGTCCGAGCGATTCGAGCACCGCTCGGATGCGCGCTTGATTCTCCGCTTTGGGCGGCACGAGTGGCAAGCGCCACACCGGATCGAGCAGACCCATCTCTGCCAGCGCGGCCTTCACTGGGATGGGATTGGATTCGACGAAGTTTATTTCCATCAGCGGGTGATAGCGGCGGTGGATCTCGCGCGCGCCCGGATAGTCGCCGTTCAAAACGAGCCGCGTGAGTTGCGACATCTCCGCGGGAATTTCGTTCGAAACCACAGAGATCAGACCGCGCCCGCCCAAAGCAATGAGAGGAAGCGTAATTGCGTCGTCGCCGGAAAGAACAATGAAATCATCCGGAACGGCATTCAGAATCGCTGCCATTTGCGAAACGTTTCCCGAAGCTTCCTTGATGCCAATGATGTTTTCGATGCCCGCTAGGCGTTTCACCGTGGCGGGTTCGATGTTCACTCCGGTGCGGCCTTGCACGCTATAAAGAATGATGGGCAGCGATACGGCTTCGGCAATGGCGCGATAGTGTTGATACAAACCTTCCTGCGTCGGCTTGTTGTAATAAGGCGTGACGGAGAGGATGCCGTCCGCGCCGATGGTGGCAAGTTCACGCGCAAGAGCAATGACTTCCGCGGTGTTATAGCCGCCGGCGCCCGCAAGGACCGGCACCTTGCCCTTAGCCAGTTCGACAGCGATGGCCACGACACGGAGATGTTCTTCGTGCGTGAGTGTGGGGCTCTCGCCGGTGGTGCCGCAGGGAACGAGAAAATCAATCCCTGCTTCGATTTGCCGCTTGATCAGAGCCCTCAGCGCGAATTCGTCAAGCGAACCATCGCGTTGAAATGGAGTGACCAGTGCCGTACCCGTGCCTGTAAACATGATGCTTTTCCTTTCTTTTCCCTCAGCGTAATTCGCCGAGGATTTCCCGAAACTCGAAAACTCCCTTTTTGCCGGCGATCCAACGCGCAGCCCGGAGCGCGCCGCGGGCAAAAGCATCGCGGCTGCGCGCCGTATGCCGCAACGTGATAGTGTCGGCGGCGGAATCAAACCCAATTTCGTGTGTACCGGGATGCGCTCCGGCGCGGTTGGCGCTGAGGCTGACGGACCGCGCGTAACCGCTTGCGCGCATCTCTTCCGCAAGTTTCTTGAGCGTGCCGGAAGGCGCGTCCTTCTTCGCCGAGTGATGAATTTCCCAACCCCAAGCTTCGTATTCCGCCTGATTCGCGAACAGCTCGGCTGCATGCGCGACAACCTGGATGAAAATATTGACTCCCACGGAAAAATTCGGCGCCCAAACCAGTCCGGTGCCGCTTTTGACCACGGTTTCACGAATGTTTGGAAGATGCTCGTGCCAGCCTGTCGTTCCTGCGACGCAGTTGACGCCTAAAACGGCCAAGCGGCGCAGGTTGTCCGGAGCAGCCTCCGGCGTACTAAATTCCATGGCAACATCAATTCCGCTAAGCGTCTCGCAAGAGAGCGCCTCAGCCCGCGAATTGCTCTGTGAATCAAATTTTGCGCGTACGTCGAATCCATATTCCGGCGCAAGCTGCCCGATAAGCCGCCCCATCTTCCCGTAACCGACGATGGCAAGACCGAGGCTCACGCGCCACCCTGCCCGGTCGTGAGGAGTTGCCTGACCATCCGCGCATAGATGGCCACCGCTTCGGCTAATTCCTTTTTGGAGATGCGCTCTTCGGCGGTGTGCGCGACGTGAATGCTTCCCGGACCAATCAGGAACGGTTGTCCCCAGGCGCCATCGAACGTCGGGATGTCCGTCGTAAAAGCCACGACCGTCGTGGGCAAATCTTCGAATCTGCTCAGTTGCACCGCCGGAGTGTGCAGCACTTCGCGCGCCACGGCGCGTCCAGCGACCGCCAGAGCAACTGCTTCGCGTATCGCCGAAGGGTCGCCCACGGTGCGGAACATGATCTCGGCTTCGGCGTGGTCCGCTACGACGTTGGGGGCGCGGCCGCCACTGATCGTCCCAATGTTCATCGTGCTGCGGCCAAGCAGCGCATCTTCCGCAAGAGGAATCCGCCGAATATCGTGAAGAACATCGAGCAAAGCATGGATGGCGGAGTGCCCCAGCTCGGGATAAGCAGAGTGTGCAAGTTTGCCGTTCGCAGTGAGTTCATAGCGGAGTGCGCCCTTGCAGCCGAGAGCCAGCCGGTTTTCTGTGGGTTCGCCGTTGATCAGGAAGCGCGAGCCGCGAGGATTTAAGGCGGCGGCCTTCGCTCCGGCACTGTTGCGCTCTTCGCCGACGACGAACAACAACCCAAAATTCCGCGTGCCAGCGGAGAGCAATTTCTCCGCGGCGGCAATCATCGCGGCGATGATGCCCTTCGCATCGCAGGATCCCCGGCCCCAAATGAATTCGTGATCCTCGCTCGAAGCGAAGAATGGCGGGACGGTATCCATGTGCGTGGAGAGCGTGACGGCCGACTCTCCCCAAGAGGCGAAGATATTGTCGCGGTTAGGCTCGGCCGGAATGCGCTCGATGCGGCCGTTGTGGCTCGCCGCCAAAGCAGACAGATGCGTGTAGAGAAAATCGCTCACGTTTTTCTCGTGCTTGGTAACCGACTCGATGTCTACCAGCGCGCGCGTTAGTTCAAAAAGATTCATTCGAATCAGGCATTTCTGGATGAGCGGAACGAAAGGAAGGAACCGCGAGGAAATAGCTCGGGGCAGCCGCCTCTCGATAGCGCTTCATCCGGATTTTCCGGATGACAGTGGACAGGCCTTGGACCTGCCCCCCAACCGCCGCGGTCTCAGTTACCGCTGCGATTTCGGCGGACAACAATAAGTTGCCCTCGACCTACCGGTCGAAAGGAACCCCTTTTGCACGGGCATCCGAAGCTGCTCGGAACTGCATGCCCGGCTACTCATGGCTTCCGCACCTCTACCAAGAAAAGATAAGTCTAGGGGAAAGAGCCGGAAAAGGCGAACCAAAATTCAAGCCGGTTGTATTTGAAAAAATGCTACAACTCCATCGGCGCAAGAGGAACGTGCTGGGAGGCGACCAGCAGTTCGCCTTTGAAACTGGACTCGACAGGGCGGCGCCTCAGAGCTTCTTCAGCCGAAATCCTCACAAGGTCAGGGTTGTTGTTTTCCTGCGATACGTGCGCAAGGACAAGAAAGCGCGCGATCGCATCGAACCCGTCGGGGTCGGAAAGATATTCGCTTACGGCATGATTCGAAAGATGCCCGGTGCGGCTGAGCACACGTTGTTTGACGACCCAGGGATACGGCCCGACTTTCAGCATGTCGAGGTCGTGATTGGATTCGAGCACCAGGCAGTCGGCTCCGCGAAGATGCACTTTGACCAGCTCGGGCATGTAACCGAGATCAGTGACGATGGCCATCTTTGCGCCGTTCGAACGGAAGGTGAATCCGATGGGGTCGGCGGCGTCGTGAGGAATGGCGAAGGCGTGCACTTCGATATCCCCGATGGTGAAATGTTGGCCCGCCTGGATGGTTTCCACGCGGTTGAGCCGCTTGCCGAAAGTTTCGGGAAGAATGCGCTGCATGGCCCCTAAGGTGGGCTCGGTAACGTAAAGCGGCGCTTTCCAGATGCCGAGCATCTGTGGCAAACCATTGCAATGGTCGGTGTGTTCGTGGGTGATCAGGATGCCGTCGAGATGGTCAACCGTTCTTTCAACGGCGGCGAGGCGGGCGAGTGTTTCGCGTTTGCCGAGTCCGGCGTCCACGAGGAGTCGGGTGCGCCCCGTCTCGAGCAACGTGATGTTGCCCGAGCTTCCGGACGCCAGAATGGATACCCGCAAGCCGATCGTTCACCCCGCAGAAAATTCTCAGTCTTCCAAACCCGAGTTACAGCCAAAACGAATTTTCAGAATGATGGCAGAGCGCCGAGCGCGCGTCAATAAGGACTGCGCGATTGCAACGGTGATATACTCCCGCGGCTAGCCATGGAAAAGTACGATCTCACCGTAATTGGTTCCGGTCCCGGCGGGCAACGCGCCGCGATCCAAGCGGCCAAGTTTGGAAAACGGGCCGCGCTGATCGAAAAACTGGAAGTGGTCGGCGGAACGGCCATCAATACCGGCACGATTCCGAGCAAGACCATCCGCGAAGCCGTCCTGCACCTTTCCGGTTACCAATACCAGAGCATTTACGGCGTCAACTATCGCGTCAAGGAACCGATCACCATGTCCGATCTATCGTTCCGCGCGATGAACGTCATCAAGACGGAAATCGACGTGCTCAGCGCGCAATTATCACGCAACGGCATTGAAGTCATAACCGGAGTGGCCAGCTTCCTGGACCCACATCACATTCAGGTAACGAGCTCGCGAGGACAAACCGATTTTGAAGCGGACCACATCGTCATCGCCACCGGCACGAAACCGGCCGAATCCAAGCTCGTTCCTTTTAATAACCGCAACATCATCAACAGCGATCAAATCCTGAAGATGCCCGAAATCCCCAAGGCGATGATCGTCGTGGGCGGCGGAGTGATTGGCGTGGAGTATACCTGCATGTTCGCCACGCTGGGCGTGCGCGTGACGCTCATTGAAAAACGCCCGCGGCTGCTGGAATTTGCGGATACCGAGATGGTTGAAGCGCTCTCTTACCATCTGCGGGACCGCCGCGTCACGCTGCGGCTGAACGAAGAAGTCGAAAGCGTGGAAGAAACGCCGGAGCATCTGGTGGTGGCCAACCTGAAGAGCAAGAAAAAAGTTTCCGGAGAAGCGCTCCTGTATGCAGTGGGCCGGCAGGGTGACGTGGCTGAATTGAATCTCGCGGCTGCCGGGCTGGAGGCCGATGCGCGGGGCAGGATTCCGGTAGACGAGGAATATCGGACCAAACAACCACATATCTTTGCCGTGGGAGATGTCATTGGATTTCCCAGCCTCGGCTCGGTCTCCATGGAACAAGGACGCATCGCCGCCGCGAACGCGTTTGGAATGCCCATCCATTCCAATCGCGCGAATTATCCCTACGGGATTTACACGATTCCGGAAATTTCGTTTATCGGGAAGACGGAGGAGCAGCTTACGGAAGAAGGCGTTCCCTACGAAGTCGGAATGGCTTTTTTCCGCGAGATCGCGCGGGGGCAGATTCGTGGCGATACCACCGGCCGGCTGAAATTGTTGTTCGATCCGACGTCCCTGCAACTGCTGGGCGTGCATATCATCGGAGAAGGCGCGGCAGAGCTGCTGCACATCGGGCAGGCGGTGTTTACTCTGAAAGGGACCGTGGAGTATTTCGTGGACACGGTTTTTAATTATCCGACGCTGGCGGAATGTTATAAGGCGGCGGCGTTCAACGGGCTCAACAAGCTGACCAAGGGTTGATCGAAGCCGAATCAGGGGACGATTGCGGAGATTTCTCAAATCTCCAGGATTGGCAGGGACAAGATGCACAGGACAGTTGGCGTATTGGTGATGGAACATATCGCCGTGGGCCTTGTGGAAGATGGCAAGGTTCATGGCCCGCTCCAAATTTACCCGGAAAAAATGGAATCGCTCGATCCGCTGCAATCCATGCCCGTGGATGGCATCGCGGACTGTATTCGACGGCTGGTCGAGAAAGTCGCTCATGGAGAGAAGATCGAAGCGATTGGCATCGGCTTCCCGGGAATTATTCGCAACGGCGTGGTCGAGGATTCTCCCAACTTCCAGCAAGTCAAAGGATTTGGATTGCAAGCGGCGGTATCTTCCGCGCTGGGCGGGAAAGCTCAGGTTCGGTTGTTCAATGACGCGGACGTGATGGCCGCGGGGATCGCCTCGACGCAAGGAAGGCTGGGCAAACTCACGCGGGTGTGGACACTTGGAAACGGAATCGGGTTTGGGCGGTATCCTTCGAGCGAAGGTGTATGGGAGGGCGGCCACTCTGTCGTGACGCTTGATCCGAAGGAAAAATTCTGCGGGTGCGGCGGACGCGGACACCTCGAAGGGATTTTGGGGCGGCGTTCGATGCGCCTGCGGTTCATGGACCTGGAGCCTGAGGAAGTTCTTGAAAACGCCCGCGCGGGAGACGCGCGCTGCTCCGAGTTTGTGACGCTGTGCCATCGCGCGCTGGCGGCGGCGACCGCCACCAGCATCCACATGGAAGGCCCGGGCGCGTTTTTCATTACCGGGCCGGACGTGAAATTCATCGACATCGGACAGCTGGACCGGTATTTGCATGAGATGGTGAAGATGAGCCCGCTGCAAGGCAGCCGGTTTGAACTGATCCCGACTTCCGACGAGATCGGGATTATCGGCGCGGCGGTCAACGCGGAGCGCGCCACGCAGAAGTAGGAAGTGCAGTGTCGAGTGACGAGCGGCGAGTTGTGAAGAAAGACGGAGTGGCCCCCTTCCCATGTTTTTTGTAAGTGTTGCATCTAAAGGATTTAGCGATCCTGTAAGTTCTTTAGAATCAACATTTATGGGCCATCTTGCAAGTGTTGCGGATAAAGGACTTAGGGCCATAGTACGCGTGAGCAGGTTCCAAAATTCCGTAACCTCATCCAGGATGTCCCGCAAACCCAACCGGGATGCAAAGAACGCACAAACGGCGCATTTGCAGGTTTGAATGTTGGGAACTGCCCCCCACCCCCTATGGTTTTTGTAACGATATGATATGAAAGGGTTTAAGACGTGGGGGTCTGCAAACGATATGATTCGATTGGAGTTAGGGAATAAGCGGCGGGAGATGGAGTTCCGGCCACGGTAAAGATTGAGAGGTCGGAGCGTGCTCATAGCGGCAACTTCAGGAAAAGAATAGCATATAAGTACCCTATGTGTCAACTACTTTTTATGCTATCATTCGAATGGAATTGTAAGGTATTGAAAAGACTGCCGATTGGGGGATTGAAGTGAACCGAGAACTTGACGGCTATACGCTATTAGCGTAGGGTCAACGGAATGGCAAAAAGGAAGATTTTCGACGAGTTGATGGAAGGCGTGGACGCGATGACCCAGCATCGCGGGGGAAAGCTGACGCTGCGGAGCTACAAGGTGGAAGTGACGCCGCTTCCGGCAGTGGATTCCAAGTTTATCCGCGAAACGCGGAAGAGAATGCGGTGTTCGCGAGCCGTATTTGCACGAAAGCTGCGAATCAACGAGAGAACGCTGGAGAAGTGGGAGCAGGGACGGGCCAAGCCGAATCCTCAGGCGGCAGCGCTGGTTCTGCTGGTGCGCCGGTATCCCGACACGCTGGAGCGGCTGGAAAAGGTGGCGGCTGGCTAGTTAGGTCAGGAAACGCGAGTGAGTTGCCGGACGATCTCAAGAACAAACTCTGAAGATTCAAGCCTATTTTGATTTATCCCGGTTGGCAGGAGCGAAATCGGAGGGGGAGACGCCGAGGTCGCCCAGCGCGTTTTTCTGCGCGACTTCCGCCAAATGCTTGGCTTTGAGGAATTCGTCGTGGAGCGAGATGGCTTTGGATTGCCGCGACGTAAATCCTTCTTGTGCCGCGGGGTTCCGGAAATAGAGCTTGCCGCCGCGAACCGAGTACTCCGAGGAATGGGCGATGGTGAATTGATAGAGGTCGATGGAAGCTTCAAACCAGTTTTTTGCGGTCCGGAAAGTCTCATTGCGGGGCGCCATATTACGAGTCGCGCTCTCCTTCAGACCTTTCAGGAACTCTTCTTTTTCCGAGTCTGGAGCATCAGCAGACCGCACGCGATTCTCGACAGACTTGAGGAACGGGTCCAAAGAGGAATACTTTTCGTCGACAGCCAGCAAGGCTTGCAACTGCGCCACTATTTTTTCCATGCCTTTCTTGCTGGAGTAGGAACCGGGAGAATAGAGATGAGTAATCGCCGATTGATCGAGCTGAGCGAGCTCGGCCTTGTACTGCTGGTTCATGACCATGATGTCGTGAAAAAAATCCCGCGAAGGGCCATCCCACCAATGAACGTTGGCGGTTTGCGGCTGCTTGCCGGCAGCTTCCTTGATGAGATTCCCCATTTGCCGCTTGGCGTTGGCGGTCGCGCCGGGCCCCGAGTCATGGGTGCTTCCACCGAAGGCGACCAACGAAATGAAAAGGGCGACACAAGAGATTCTGAAAGCCTTCATCGCCGTGGAAGACTTCTTTTGCCGTGTTTTGTCCACGAGAAAGATCACCAGCCATCCGATGAGCAGCGGCATCAAACACCGGCCAATCATGTAGCCGAACGATTCCGCATTCATCGTGCCGGCCCAGCGCATGGCCCGGAGATAGTTGAGACCAAGGACGAGCGCCCAGGCGAGAAGAGTAGCGGCAACCAGGAGGGATGTTTTCAAACGCGACGGTAAACTTTGAGGCTTGGCGGGCTGAAAGGCGTCTCCCAGTGGCGGTGATCCCGATGGGTTGGGAATGGTCCACTGGCAGTGCGGACAAACTGTTTGAGGAACGATTTCACGAGCGCAGTTGGGACAAATCATGAAAATTGTCCTGTAAGTGGCGCGATGGTAACAGAAACTCGTTGCGCGGACAAACTGCCCGGGCAGCAGCAGACGAGCTAAGGAACAATTGAGAATGTAATGGTTACGGATGCTTCGTGTTCCACCATCCCTAGCTGGAGCTTGAGCATAGCCATCTTTGGGGCCGCAACCTTGGCAAACATCCCAAACCCGCCACCTGCTCTATCGAACCGTCCATTTGAGCTTGTGGAATTGACTATGGATACGATTTCTCCGAGTTTGAGGCCGGTTTGCGAGGCGGTCTGTTCGCCGAGATCCTTAGCGCGTTTTAGGGCAGCGGCGTAAGCTCTCGCTTCAAGTTGCGCCGGGTCTTTGACGGACCACTCAACGTTTTCGATTTGGTTTGCACCAGCAGCCACCGCGATATCGACGATTTTCTGCGCCTCTGACGCCTCGGCGCGAATCTGCCACTTCTGACTCGCGAAGTACCTAAGGGGCTGGTTCAATTTTGCTTCGTAGCGGTCCTGTTCTTGTTCCAAGCTGAGAGTTTCTGTTTCGATGGCCTCCTTCGGAACTCCGGCATCAAGCATTGCCTGGATAACTTTGTTGGCCATGCGAGTGTTTTCGGCATAGGCAGCATCTTTGGTTGGGGCTTGATTCTGACACCCGATCTTGATTGTAGCGATCTCCGCGATGACTTCGATCTTTTCCGTGGCGCTGACTTCGATTGTTTTTCGTCCTGAAGCGGGGTGTTCTGATTGAGCTGAAGCTGCGAGCGGAAGTGAAACCGAGAGCAGTAAGAGAACAAGTCTTGGCATAGACATATAGAGCCTACTTGTGATTTGAGACACCAGATCAAGCCGCTTTGTTCCAATTGGAAGCGGAGCAAATGAAGAAGGTTGCAGAGCAGCCGAGAAATTGCCAGGTTCCCACAGATTCATTTGGAGATAAGCGCGCCGGTCCTTAACAGGCCAAGCCCTTAGCAGGATAAGCGCGAGCGGTCGAGGGTGAAACCGTTCAGGGGGCCGAGGACGGTGGCGGCGATGAGGTCGGTCTGGAAATACTCCTGGGCGAGGGCTTGAAGTTCTTCGCGGGTGACGGCTTCGATGCCGGCGAGGATTTCGTCGAGCGAGAAAAAGCGGCCGAAGTAAAGCTCTTGGCGGGCCAGGTTGGACATGCGGGAGCTGGTGGACTCGAGCGAGAGCATCAGCGAGCCTTTGAGATGGTTTTTCGAGCGGCGCAGCTCTTCTTCCGTAACGGGCGACTCCTTCAGCGCGCGTAATTCCTTGATCGTGAGGTCGATGACCTGGCCGACTGTTTCGGTGGCGGTGCCCGCGTAGATAGTCATCATGCCGGCATCAGAGTAAGGAGTCAGTTCACTGAACACGGCGTAGGCCAAGCCCTGCTTCTCGCGAATATTTTGGAAAAGGCGCGAAGACATGCCTCCGCCCAACAGATTGTTGAGGACGGCGACGCCGAAGCGGTCTTCATGGCCGAGGGGAACCGAAGGAACTCCGATGCACAGATGCACCTGCTCGAGGTCTTTCTTGGTTTCGAGATGGATGGGTGCGCGAGTATGCGGCGCTCCGTCGCTTTCGGCGCGGCCATCGGGCTTTATGGCGCCGAATTCGCGCTGAACAAGTTCCAACACGCGGTCGTGGGTGACGTTGCCGGCGGCGGTGATGACCAGATGATCCGGCGCAAACCAGTTCTGAAAGCGCGTGCGAAGAGCTTCGCGATTGAATTTCTTTACCGTTTCCGGCGTGCCCAAGATGGGGCGGCCGAGCGGATGCTCCGGCCAGAAACCGCGCGTAAAAAGGTCGTGCAGCAGATACTCGGGATTGTCCAGGTCCATCTTGATTTCTTCGAGGACGACCTGGCGTTCTTTCCGTACATCTTCAGAATCGAATTTCGGGCGGAGGACGAGGTCGGCGATTACGTCAAAGGCGATGGGCAGGTGCTCGTCGAGGACTTTGGCGTTGAAGCAGATCTGCTCTTTGGATGTGAAGGCGTCGAGCATGCCGCCGACGGAATCCATTTCGCGGGCAATATCTTCGGCCGTACGGCGCTCCGTGCCCTTGAAGACCATGTGTTCGATGAAATGGGCGAGGCCGTTTTCTTCCAGAACTTCGAGGCGTGAACCGTTGCGTACCCAGATGCCTACGGAGACGGACCGGACATGCGGCATGGTCTCGGTAATGACCACCAGCCCGTTGGGCAGTGTGTGGCGCTGAATGTCGCGGACGTCGGTAGCCAGACCTGTCATAAAGAGATTGTGACACAGAGAGGGAGGGAAAGTATAAAGGCAAGCAGCAGCCGAATCAAATTCAAGCAATGCCGTAGATTATAGGAGCTTTTCTGATGGGTTGAGCTTGCCGTACTCGCTGGTGTAGAAGAGCGGCGCGTCCGAGTACGTGCCTTTGTCGCGGGAATAAATCTCGCAGGTATCAAAGGGCTTCGAATAGATGTGCAGGCTTACGGCGCGCTGGTTGAATTCCGCCACATTGATGACCTCGTGGACTGGTTCCATGGGATCAACGTAGGTCGGATGCGTCGCGTCGAGATCGTAGAGCTCGGTCGGGATAATTTTGCAAGTGCCGTGAGAGGCGTCGCGATGGTCCACGCGATAATTCTGGATGCGCAGCCGGCCGATGGGCGCGGACATCCAGCAATTCTGGTCGCGATGATTGTGGATGCGACTGTGCTGGCCAATATCCCAACAGAGGGTCATGCACTCGAATAAATCGTTTTTGAAGATCAGATTGCGGGTGTAATTCCCTTTCGAAAAAAAACAATACTTGTCGAGGGATTCCGGGCGGACGGCGTGGCGAATGACGTAGTCCTGCACGTTCTGGAGTGAGAACTCGCGCTCGGGGATGGCGGCAAGCCCTTTGACCCAATCCGAAATGGCTAGCTGTTCCGTTGCCAGATTCTGTGCCATCAAGCGCCTCCAAGTAGGCTTTCCATGAGCGCGGGGAGTTCTTAAGGATTATAGCGCAAGGAACAGACGTTGTAGGAGGCGAAGCACTTGGCTCGGGAGAAGGCTGATGGGATGATGAAGATTGGGGAGACCAAAGAAGCGGGATTGCGATGGAGCTCTTAGGCAAATCGAAAGAGGAACTGCGCGCCTTCTGCGCGGCTCTCGGCGAACCGGCCTACCGTGGCGGGCAGATCTATCACGCGCTGTACGCGGAACGTAAATTCGATCTGGTGCGCATCACGAATCTGCCGGCCGCGCTGCGCGAGCGGCTTTCGAAAGAGGCGCGCATCACGCTGCCGGAGGTGAAACAACGCTTCGCTTCCACGGACGGATCGGTGCGGTACTTGTTTGGGCTGGGGAACACGGAAAAAGACAAAACATTTAACGCAGAGGACACAGAGAGCGCAGTGTTCGCAGAGAAGAGCGGAAAAGAAAAAGCGAGCCGCTTGCAGAAGCCAGCATCCGTGGAAGCCGTGTTCATGCCAAGCGAAGGACGGCAGACCATTTGCATTTCCACGCAGGCGGGATGCGCGGTCGATTGCCACTTTTGCTTGACGGCGCAACTCGGGTTGATTCGAAACCTCACGGCGGGTGAGATCGTGGCGCAGGTACTCTTGCCACTCGAAGAACACAAGTCTCAGCTCTCACCGCAAACGAATATTGTGTTGATGGGCCAAGGCGAACCGCTGCTGAATTTCGAGCCGGTGATGGGCGCTGTGCGCATCATGCTTGACCCGGAAGGGCTGGGGATCTCGCCAAAGCATGTGACGCTTTCGACCAGCGGGATTGTTCCCGGCATTGAGCGGCTGGCGCAAGAAAACATTCGGCCGAAGCTCGCGATTTCTTTGAACGCTTCGGATGACGAGCAGCGCGACGTGCTGATGCCCATCAACAAAAAGTACCCGCTATCCGCGTTGATGGCAGCTTGCAAAAACTATCCACTGCGGACCTGGGAGCACTTGACCTTTGAATACGTGATGCTCGGCGGCATGAACGATTCAGCGGCGGATGCGCGGCGCGTCGTGCGCTTGCTGGCGCCGCTCAAATCGGTGAAAGTAAACCTGATTCCGTGGAATCCGGGCGACCTTCCCTACCGTGAATCCTCACCGGAACAAATTGAAGAATTTCGACAGATCCTGGTGGACCGCGGGGTGCCCGCATTTGTGCGCTATTCGCGCGGCCGGGACGTCAAGGCGGCGTGCGGCCAACTGGCGCTTCTGAATATTTCGAATGCGAGCGGCGCGGGATTGCAGCAACAACTCTAGTGCCGTCGCCAGTTGAGATCCTTCAGCGAACCTACGCAGAATTCCGGATTCCCACGACGGCCATTAGGCGGCCGGTGATTGCGCCTTCCTTGCGGTAGCTGAAGAAAAGATCGCGGCGGCACGCGGTGCAAAGTTCGCTGAAAAAAATATTCTGCGGTCGGAGCCCGGCCTCGACGAGTTGCGCGCGATTGGCTTTGCGCAAGTCGAGCAACACGTTTTTCGGCGGAGGCTGGTGGCCCGGCGGCATCATGTTGAGCCACTGGATGGGATTCGGCTCATCGCCGGTTCGGAACTCATCGAACCATTCGTGTGCATCGGCAAATTGCGATTGAAACTGGATAGCGACCTCCGTGCCGACTTCGTAACAGCAGCCGCCAATCGCGGGGCCGATGGCGGCGAGAATATCCTGGGGCTTCGTGCCGAATTGCATCTGCATCTGGCCGATGGCTTTTGCAACGATGCGCTGGAGCGTGCCGCGCCATCCCGCATGGACGGCGGCAACCGCGCGCTTCTTGGGGTCAACGAGAAGAATCGGCACACAATCCGCGGTCTGGATTCCGAGGAGCAAGCCCGCGCGATTGGTCACCGAGGCGTCGCCGCGGCAAGGCTGTGCGGGCGGCGCGTCAAACATTTGAATAACATCGGAATGGATTTGTTTGAGCACTACCAGTTGCAAATCGTTCGCGTCGAGCGCCGATTGAAAGCGGCGGCGATTTTCGAGCACGTTTTCCCGGTTATCCCATTCCGCAAAGCCGAGATTGAGGACTTTTCCGCCGTCCAGTTCGCTGACGCCCCCAGGCCGCGTGCTGAAACCATGGACGAGCCAGGGAAGTTTGGCGAGCGCCGCAACCTGCAAGACCCGCACACCGTGCTCTACGCGTTCCGTCCAGGCGCGGTTGCCCTCAACAGCCGAGCGCTGTTGGCGAGCGCTGCGTTTTTTCGTGACTGTTTTCGTGGAAGCCACAACTCTACCAGTATAATCGGAGTTGAGCGCGGCCGAACGGGTAAGCGGGGAGGCGTCTTGATCATTGGAATGGGCGTGGACATTGCAGAGGTACACCGCATCCAGGCGGCGATCGAACGCCACGGCGAGGTTTTTCTGCGCCGCCTGTACACGGCAAAAGAACGGGAATACTGCGAGCAGTTCAAGAACAAATACGAACGTTACGCGGGACGTTTCGCGGCGAAAGAAGCCGCTATGAAGGCGTTAGGAACAGGCTGGCGGCGAGGCGTGCGCTGGGTGGATCTGGAAGTGGTGCGCGAACCAGGCGGGCGGCCGACGCTCGCACTCGCTGGGGAAGCAGGAAAAATCGCGCAGCAACTCGGCGTGAAGAATATCGCGCTGAGCATCACGCACACGGAGTCTCAAGCGCTCGCACAAGTGATTTTCGAATCGTGAGACTCCTCGACTTGCCAAACACCTCCCAACAGGCAATTCCCGTCCTCTCCTGAAACTCTTACGTCGATCCATTGGTTCGCGGGCCTAGCATTTTGCACATGTACCTTTAAGAAGTTGGTGGAAAGAGCCGGAGTCCAGAGGGAATCCAAATACTCGTCGCGGCGAAGCGTGAGGACGCGGAATGTACGACCGATTTGCGAACGACGGAAGGCGGAGGCTTTCTCTTCACCGAGGGCGCGCAGTTCGCGGGCGCGGCGCTTGATGACCGCGCCGGGGACTTCATTCGAAAGACTTGCCGACTTTGTGCCCGGCCGTTTGGAATAAGAAAAAACGTGCAGGTAGGTGAACGGGAGCGATTCAATGAATGCCCCGGTCGTGGCGTGGTCTTCTTCCGTCTCGCCCGGAAAACCGGCAATTACGTCTGCGCCGATGGCGGCGTGGGGAAGGCGTTCACGGATGAGCGCAACGCGCCGCGCATAATGTTCCGCGCGGTACCAGCGGTGCATCCCCGCGAGGATCCGGTCCGATCCGGATTGCAGCGGCATATGGAAGTGCTGCGCGATGCGGTCCGTGGAAGCAAAAAACTCCACAAGATCCTGCGTGACATCCAGCGGCTCGATGGAACTGATACGCAACCGCTCCACGCCCGTCTCGTCCAATATCCGTCGCAGGAGTTTTTCGAATTCCACGCGCGGCGAAAGATCCCTGCCATAAGTTCCCAGATTGATTCCGCTAAGCACAATCTCCCGGTAACCCGCCGTTGCGAGGTGCCGTATTTCCTGAATGACTTTTTCCGGCAGCAAGCTGCGGCTTTTCCCCCGCACAAATGGAATCACGCAGAACGAGCAGCGCGAGTTGCACCCGTCCTGAATCTTCAGCGTCGGCCGCGTGTGATTTCCCTCTCCGCCGAAAACCGGGGTGGAAAGCAGCGCGCGCTGTTCGAAAATGTCGCCAGTCAAAATCTTCGCGGGAAACTGGGAAAGCGCATCCTGCGCCGGGAGGAGAGCGGCAAGAGGAAACATGCCATTCGAAGACAATGAGGGCGACGCTGAAGCAAGTTCCTCAACGAGATCAGGGATCTGCGGCTTGTGAGAATTCCCGACAACCCACGTCACTCCGGGAAGCCCGCTCAATTCCTCCGGAGCGCGTTGCGCATAGCAGCCCGTGGCAATGACGCGGACGTTAGGATTGGCGGCATGCAGCTTTCGAATCGCCTCGCGCGCCTGCGCATCAGCCGCAGCCGTCACGGTGCAAGTGTTCACGACCACAATATCGGCCGTGGCCGCTTGGGAAGCGTACGAGCAGCCGCGCTCCAGCAACTGCCGTTCGAGGGCCGCCCCATCCGCTTGCGTCGCGCGGCAACCGAATTGTTGAATATAAAAGGTCGTCATTTCAAATCTGCGCGGAATGTAGCAGCCAGGTCCCCCACAAGGATATCGGCTTTGCGTCATCGCGAAAAGTCAAACAATCACGCAAACGCGTCCGCGCCAAGGACTCGCCTTTACTCGCCCGACGTTCTACCTCTACAATCTCTCGACATCCATGGCCCATCAACGGAACACTCCGACCGCGCTGAACAACCCCAAGGTCTCTGTCGTTATTCCCGTTTACAACGAAAAATCGACGATTGATGAGATCCTTCGCCGCGTCCTTGACACGGGCATCCGCATGGAAGTGATCATCGTTGACGATTGCTCGACCGATGGAACGCGCCAAATTCTTGAGAACATGGCCGCCCGACAGGCCAATGGCGAAAGCACGGCCCCGCCGCAAGACGGCGGCGACCAGATCGCTCTCGAGGATTTGCGCTTTTTCTTTCAGGCTCCCAACCAGGGCAAGGGCGCCGCGCTCCGCCGCGGTTTTGCGCAAGCCACGGGCGAAATCGTGCTGGTCCAGGACGCCGACCTTGAATACGACCCGCGCGATTACCCGGTACTACTCGGACCGATCATCGACGGCCGCGCCGACGTCGTTTACGGCTCGCGGTTTCTTAGCGGCCCGCAGCGCGTCCATTATTTCTGGCACTACGTCGCCAACCGCATGCTCACCTTGCTGTCCGATATCTTTACCAATCTGAAGCTCACGGACATGGAGACCTGTTACAAGGTTTTCCGCAGGGAAGTCTTGACGGGCATCCAACTGAAATCCAACCGCTTTGGTTTCGAGCCGGAGATCACCGCAAAAATCGCCAAGCACAACTGGCGTATCTACGAAGTGCCCATTACCTACGCGGGCCGTACCTACGAAGAAGGCAAGAAAATTACCTGGAAGGACGGGATTCAGGCATTGTGGTGCATCATCCGCTACAAACTCGGCGACTAGGCCGAAGCGGTGACGTCGTCCGCATACCCGCGGGGATGTTTTAGTTTCCAGTCCCACGCCGACTGAATGATTTCCTCAAGCGAAGAGTGTGACGCTTGCCAGCCGAGTATCCGTTTCAGTTTCTCGCTGCTGGCCACCAGCACAGCGGGGTCGCCCGGCCGCCTCGGCCCGAGCTTGCGCGGGATTTTGCGGCCTGTGATGCGTTCCGCCGCATCAATCACTTCCAGAATGGAAAACCCCCGGCTATTCCCGACGTTGAAAGCTTCCCCGGAAACCCGGTCGAGCTCTTCCAGCGCGCGAACATGCGCGTCCGCGATATCCAGCACGTGAACGTAATCGCGAACGCAGGTTCCGTCCGGCGTCGGATAGTCCGTGCCGAATACGTCCACATACGGTAATCCCCCCGCAGCCGCATCCAGCACGCGCGGAATCAAATGCGTCTCCACGCGATGATGCTCGCCGCGTTCTTTCGAGGCTCCCGCGGCGTTGAAATAGCGCAGGCACGCGTAGCTTAGCCCGGTATACGCTTTGTAATCCGCCAGAATCTGTTCAAAGACGAGTTTGGATTTTCCATAAGGATTGATGGGCGTCTTACGATGATCCTCGGGAATGGGAACGATTTCCGGCTCGCCGTACGTTGCCGCCGTCGAGGAAAAGATAAATTTCCTTACTCCGTGGCGCGTCGCCGCGTCGAGCAGATTTACCCCGCCGGCCACATTGGTCGCGTAAAAGACGCTCGGTTCCCGCACGGACTTGGCGACCAGCGCCTCCGCGGCAAAGTGCATCACCGCATCGATTTTCTGTTGCGAGAAGACGCCTTCAATCTCCGCGCGGTTTCCCAAATCGGCCTTGCACAAAATCGCGTCCGGCGGCACGGCAGCGCGGTGTCCCTCCAAGAAACTGTCCAGCGCGATTACCTTCATGCCCCGCGCGAGCAAAACTTCTGAACAGATGCTGCCGATATATCCGGCAGCGCCGGTAACAAGAATGTTCACCTGATTCAGCTCCCCGTGTGGACGAACAAAGAATGGACGCGTTTCTTCAAACATCAGCATACATCAGGATGAGGAGAGGCAGGATGGGAAGCTGTCGCGCTGCAAAACTACTGGAGATTATGCCTGCGACAATCGCCGCTGAAACGTAAGCAGAATCAGGTCCGCACGGCGGCGCACTCCGAACTTGTTCAGCAGGTTCGATACGTGGAACTTCACTGTGCGTTCCGCAATGTTCAGCTTGTTGGCGATCTCTTTGTTCGAGAGATTTTCGAGCAGTGAATCCAGCACTTCTTGCTCGCGGCGGCTGAGATTCGTGACAGAATCCGTTTTCAGGCGGCGGCCCTGCCCGGTCAGGATGGAATCCACGAATCCAGAGAGCAGCTGCCGCGGCACCCAGAATCCCCCGTTGGCCACCAGCGGAAGTGCGCGGATCAATTGTTCGCGGGCTTCCACGTAAGTCAGCAAGCCCTTCACGCCAAGCCGCAGCAGCGAAAAACTGTTGGCTTCGTTGTGCTGCTCGCCCACGACAATTAGGCGGGCATCCGTAAAGCGTTCGAGAATATTCGCCAGCAACGCACCCGTGGCAGGTTTCGCCGCATGGGCATCGATGACGTAAACCTGGGCTTTGGGAGGTTCAAGGTTCCGCAAATCCGGGGCCAGCGTGGATTCGAGCTGCTTGGTCACCACCTTGAACTGCGCCTTGGCCAAAATGCGCTCAAACTCGCTCAGCACCAGAGGGTGCGGCGAGAGGATGCAGACCGTCAGTTTCGAAGAAGCTCGTTTCGTAGTCACTGTCTGCCAGACTAGAGAAAACTGGCCAAAGGGGCAAGGACCTTTGGCGGGTTTGTTCACGAATTGTTACTGACACCTACGACGCATTTCCCCGGGGTACCACCTTCAAAATTGTCTCAACGATGCGCTTGGCCGCGTGGCCATCCCACAACGGCGGTACTCGGCCTGCTTTGCCCTTTCCCGCCAGCGTATCCCTGGCTGCGGCGACGATTCTAACAGGATTTGTCCCCACTAGCAGGTTCGTACCCTCGGAAATCGTCACCGGACGCTCCGTGCTCTCGCGTAACGTCAGACAGGGAACTCCGAGCGCCGTCGTTTCCTCCTGAATCCCTCCTGAATCCGTCAGCACCACCGTGGCCTTGCTTAGGAGGCAGAGAAAATCCAGGTAGCCCACCGGCGAAATGAGCCGCAGTTGCGGGTGCGGCTTGATCCCGCCCTGCGTCAATCGGTGTTGCGTGCGTGGGTGCACCGGAAAAATGACCGGCATCTCCGCCGCAACGGAATCAATCGCTCCCAGAAGCTGCTTGAGTTTTTCCGTGGAATCAACATTCGAGGGACGATGCAGAGTCAGGACCCCGAAACGCCGCCAGCCGCTCCCGTTCTTCAATCCCAGTTCATGTCCGATTCCCGATTGCTGGGCCACCGGCAGGAAGTGGCGCAACGAATCGATCATCACGTTCCCGACGAGGAAAATACTCTCCCTCGGGCGTCCTTCTTTCAAGAGGTGCCCGATGGCATCCTCTTCCGTAACGAAAAGATAATCCGCGATCGCATCGGTCAGCACGCGGTTGATCTCCTCCGGCATGGTGCGGTCAAAGCTGCGAAGTCCCGCTTCCACATGGGCCACGCGAATGCCAAGTTTTACGGCGGCAAGTGAGACGGCGATCGTTGAATTGACATCCCCGACCACTACGACCAGGTCCGGCTTGAATTCGAGGAGCACAGCCTCGACCCGTTTCAATATCTCCGCCGTTTGTGCCGCGTGCGAGCCGGAACCCACTTCCAGGTTCACGTGCGGCGAGGGAATTCCCATCTGGCGGAAGAAAATGTCGGAAAGCTTTTCGTCATAATGCTGGCCGGTGTGCACGAGGATGGCTTCGATCTCCGGATGGCGCTGCATTTCGTGCATCAGGGGACCAATTTTCGGGAGGTTGGGGCGCGCTCCGACGACATTCAGGATTTTCAAGCGTGGGCTCATGCAGCCTTCGGTTCCAGCATCAGAAGGGAGTATGGCATCAGATAACCAGGATTTTCGGTTCAACGGACACCCCATTCGTACCCAAAAAAGTACTAGCTCGGAGCGCGGAAGTAGGTATCCACGGGGAAACCTGGGTAAAATAGAGAGATGCGGAAACGCTAGACTTCTTTTGCAGTTGCACCACTTTGCCCGGAGAAGCGGCTAGGAGTTAACACCTTCCATAGAATGCGTAACCTGAACGAATCGGCCAAAGCGCTGCGAGAGTTGCTCTCGCAGCGCATCCTCGTGCTTGATGGCGCGATGGGCACCATGCTGCAGCAACGCAACCTCACCGCGGAGGATTTTGGCGGCGTCGCGCTCGAAGGCTGCAACGAAAACCTGGTGCGCACCCGCCCGGACGTCGTTCTGGACATTCACCGGAAGTATTTCGAGGCCGGCTCGGACCTCGTTGAAACGAACAGTTTCGGCGGGGCCCCCATCGTCCTGGCCGAGTATGGGCTCGCCGCGGACGCTCATTTCTTGAACAAGCGGGCTGCCGAGCTGGCGCGGCAAGCCGCAGACGAATTCAGCACGCCCGCGAAGCCGCGATTTGTTGCCGGTTCCATCGGGCCGACAACTAAAGCGATTACCGTTACCGGCGGCGTCACCTTCGCCGAGCTTCGCGAAGCCTATTACACGCAGGCCCGCGCGCTCGTTGAAGGCGGCGCGGATCTCCTGCTCGTCGAGACCTGCCAGGATACCCGCAACATCAAAGCCGCGATTCTGGCGATTCATACGCTTTCAAAAGAAATCGCCAGCGAAGTACCGTTCATTATCTCTGTCACCATCGAAGCCATGGGTTCGATGCTCGCTGGCCAATCCATCGAAGCCATGTGGGCTTCTCTTCGCTTTGCCAAGCCGCTGGCTTTTGGCATGAACTGCGCTACCGGTCCGGAGTTCATGACCGATCACATTCGCACGTTGAACCAGCTCTCCGGCGAATTCATCTCCTGTTATCCGAATGCCGGATTGCCCGATGAAGAAGGCAAGTATCTGGAGACTCCCACAACGCTAGCTGCCCAGCTTGAGAAATTTGTCGATCACGGCTGGCTGAACATCGTTGGCGGGTGCTGTGGCACGACGGAAAAGCATATTCGCGCGATCGCCCAGATGGTCGAAAGCAAAGCGCCGCGGCAGCGCCCGGCCGAGGCCCACCGCGCGATCTACTCCGGTATCGAAACGATTGAGGCCGAGGAAAGCACGCGCCCCCTGCTCGTCGGCGAACGGACCAATGTGATTGGTTCCCGGCTGTTCAAAAACCTCGTCGCCGAAGAAAAGTGGGAAGAAGCCAGCGAAATCGCACGGCGCCAGGTGCGCGGCGGCGCGCACATCGTTGACGTCTGTCTGCAGAGCACCGAGCGCGACGAAAAAAAAGACATTCCCTATTTTTACGAAAAACTGATTCGCAAAGTGAAAACGCCGGTGATGATCGATACCACCGATCCCACGTCCATTGAACTTGCCCTCACCTACTGCCAGGGCAAATCCATCATCAATTCCATCAATCTCGAGGATGGCGAGGAAAAACTCGAACGTGTCGTGCCCATTGCCCACCAGTTTGGCGCGGCCGTCATCGTCGGCTGCATTGACGAAGACCCCAAGCAAGCCCAGGCCTTCACGCGCGAGCGCAAACTGGCCATCGCCCAGCGTTCTTACGCTCTACTCACGGAAAAGTACGGCCTGGCGCCGGAAGATATCATCTTCGATCCGCTGGTTTTTCCCTGCGCCACCGGCGATGAGAACTATATCGGCGGCGCCGTCGAGACCATCGAGGGCATCCGCCTGATCAAGCAGGCTCTCCCGGATGTTCGCACCATCCTCGGCATTTCCAATATTTCGTTCGGATTGCCGGCAGGCGCACGCGAAGTCATCAATTCAGTTTTTCTTTATTACTGCACCAAGGCGGGGCTGGACCTCGCGATAGTGAATGCAGAGAAGCTCGAGCGCTTTGCCTCGATCCCCACGCATGAACGCGAACTCGCGGAAAATCTTCTGTTTTCGCACCCTCCGAAAGAAGTTCCTGCCGGCCATTCACTTTCCGGGCTCTTGCACGAAGTTCCGGCGGATTGGCGCAAACAAAACAAAGAGCAGCGCGCCGCCGTCAACCAATTCCATATCGCCGCCATCACGGAACACTTCCGGACCGCGAAGAAAAAAGAAAAGACTCGCGCCGCGGACCTACCGCTGGATGAGCGCCTGGCGAATTACATCATCGAAGGCACACGCGATGGCCTGGTCGCCGACCTGGATAAAAAACGCCACGATGGCGCGGCGCCGCTCGATATCGTAAACGGCCCGTTGATGGCAGGCATGGCCGAAGTTGGCAGGCTCTTCAACGCCAACGAACTGATCGTCGCGGAAGTCTTGCAGTCCGCCGAAGCCATGAAGGCCGCGGTCAGTCACCTTGAGCAGTTCATGGAAAAGGCGGACACCGCCAAGCGCGGCAAAGTCGTTCTCGCCACAGTCAAGGGCGACGTCCACGATATCGGCAAGAACCTCGTCGAGATCATTTTGAAAAACAACGGTTATGACGTTGTGAATCTCGGCATCAAAGTTCCGCCTGAGGAGCTGATCAAGGCCTATCAGTTGCACAAGCCCGACGCGATTGGCTTGTCTGGCCTGTTGGTGAAAAGCGCGCAGCAAATGGTGATCACGGCCGGCGATTTGAAAGCTGCGGGAATCGAGATCCCTCTGCTTGTCGGCGGCGCCGCGCTTTCCGCAAAATTCACGCAAACAAAAATCGCTCCAAGCTACAGCAAAGCCGTGTGCTACGCGAAGGACGCCATGACCGGCCTGCGCTTGATGAACCAGTTGATGGATCCCGCGACTCGCGAGACAGTGGTGCGCGAGCACACCAGCTCCGGTGACGGCTTCGATGTAACCATCAAGGTGAAGGTGGCGGAAACTCCCAAGATCGGGCGCTCCCCGCGCGTTCGAACGGATTTGCCCATCCCCGCGGTGAACTATCTCGATCGCAAAATCCGGCTGGTTCCCGATTTGCGCGATCTCTGGACTTATATGAATCCCTTCATGCTCTATGGCCGCCATATGGGCTTTCGCGGTGATTTCGAAAAACGTTTTGCCGAGCGCGACCCGCAGGCCGTCGAACTCTTCGAAAAGATGGAAGAGGTGAAGAACGAAGCGTCCGGGTTCATGAAGGTCCGCGCGGTGTGGCAGTTTTTCGAATCCGAAGCGGCTGGCGATTCTCTCCATCTCTTCTCGCCGGGTGTGAAAGAACCGCTCCACACTTTCCGATTTCCGCGCCAGCGCCAGGGAGATTTTCTCTGTTTGAGCGATTATGTCTTGCCGCCGCAGAACTCTCAGCGGGACCATCTCGCTTTATTTGTCGTCTCCGCTGGCGAAGGAATTCGTGACCGCGCGGAAAAGGCCAACAACGAAGGCTATTATTTCATGAGCCACGGCTTGCAGGCGTTGACTCATGAAACAGCGGAAGCCTGCGCGGAATGGCTGCATCGTCGCATCCGTGAGGACTGGGGCTTTCCCGATCCCCCGGAAATGACCATGGCCCAGCGCTTTACATCGCGTTATCGCGGCAAGCGCTACAGCTTCGGTTATCCCGCGTGCCCCAATCTCGAGGACCAGGCCGGAATGTGGAAGCTCCTCAAGCCGGAAGAAATCGGGGTGCAGCTCACCGAGGGCTTCATGATGGACCCGGAAGCGAGCGTGAGCGCGCTCGTCTTTCAACATCCCGATTGCACTTATTTCGGTGTCGGGGATGAACCGGCAGGTTAGCTCCTTTCGGCACCGTGCATTCGAACGGCAGCCGTTGAAAAAAAGATGATTTTGCCCACGAAGAAAAAATGATTTCGAGCGCAAAAAAGAGATGCCGCTGGCTTTCTCTCCTCGCATTCTTTCTGCTCGGAACTTGCGCGGCCCGCGCGCAGCACGTCCGCGGTGAACTAAGGCTCGAAGTGCGCGACCCGCAAGGCGCTGCGCTTTCCCCGGCCGGCGAACTCATCAGTGACGCCAATCAGCTCCGCCGCTCGTTTCAGATAAATCCTGACGGCCATTACGTCGCGCAGGATTTGCCCTTTGGCGTTTATCGCCTCACTCTCAATTCGAAAGGTTTTGCAACGTGGACCGATCTCGTCGAAATCCGTTCGGAAGTGCCGGTGCGCTTATCAGTGACGCTGGGGGTCGCCCCCGTTACCACGCGCGTGGAAGTCAGCGATTCCGCCACGCTGGTCGATCCCTATCGCACGGGAACGCAATTCTCGATTGGGCCTCAGACACTTCACGAAACCGCCGCGGCACAGCCGGGCCGCGGGCTTTCGAATCTCGTGAATGAGCTGCCCGGGTGGGTGTATGAATCGAATGGCGTACTCCATCCGCGCGGCTCGGAATACGATGTTCAATACGTGGTGGATGGAGTGCCGCTTACGCAAAATCGTTCCCCTGCTTTCGCGCCGTCTTTCGATGCCTCGGACGTGGAAGCGATGCGCGTGCTCACCGCGAATTACCCCGCCGAATACGGCCGCAAGCTCGGCGGCATCGTGGAGGTCACCACGGAAAAAGACGTGCCCTCCGGCTTGCACGGCCGGTTCGATGCGGGCGGCGGAAGTTTTTCAACCGCAGAGGGCTCAGCGGGAATTTCTTATGTCTGGGAAGGAAACCGCCTCTCGGCCAGCGGGGATGGATTTCATACGGACCGCTACCTCGACCCTCCCGTGCTGCAAAATTTCACGAACCGCGGAAACGCCGCCGGCTTCTCTTCTTCGTACGAGCGGGATTTTTCAGAGCGCGATCGCCTGCGCGTGACGGTCACGCACCGCGTGGTGCGCTTCCTCGTTCCCAATTATCTCGTTCAGCAAACCGCGGGCCAGCGGCAGGACATCGTTGATAGCGAAACCGGCGGACAGATTTCTTATCAGCACACCATTTCTTCCGATTTGTTCCTTTCTTTCTCCGGAAACTTTCGCGATGCCAGCGCCACGCTTTCTTCCAATCCCCTGGCCACCCCCATCATCGTCTCGCAGGCGCGCGGCTACCGAGAAGGCTACGTTCGCAGCGACCTCGCCGGGCATCACAATCATCACGACTGGAAAGTTGGCGTGGATACTCTCTTCAGTCCTGTCCACGAACAATTGCAGTACATGATCACCGATCCTTCGCAATTCCCTCCCGGCACGCGGCAGCAATTTCCATTCTCGGACCACGCCTGGGACGTGGAACCTTCCGCTTACGTGCAGGACCAGCTCCATTTCGGCAAGTGGAACGCAAGCGTCGGGCTGCGCTTCGACCATTACGGATTCCTTGTCAACGAGACGGGATGGAGTCCGCGAATCGGTGTCTCTCGCTATGTGCCTTCGCTGAATCTGCTGATTCATGGTTCCTACGATCGCGTCTTTCAGACTCCAGCGTTGGAAAATCTTTTGCTGGCCAGCTCTACGCAGGTCGTGTCGCTCAATACCATCGTCGTGCGCTTGCCGGTGCGGCCGGCGCGCGGGAATTTCTACGAAGTGGGCGTGACCAAAGCGATTGGCGGCAAACTGCGCGTGGATGCCAATGTTTTCCGGCGCGATTTTCGGAATTACTCCGACGATGACGTTCTTCTCGATACCGGCATCAGTTTCCCCATCAGTTTCGCGCAAGCGCGGATCGCCGGCGAAGAAATCCGGCTGGAGCTCGCGCGCTGGGGACGCTTCTCCGGTTACTTGAGTTACGCAAACCAGTCCGGAATTGGCCAGGGCCCCATCACTGGGGGGCTGTTTCTTGGCAGCGAAGCTTTGACCGGCCTGACGGACACCAGCAAGTTTGCGATCACGCAGGATCAGCGCAATACCGCGCGGATGCGCGTGCGCTTCCAGGCCACGGAGCGAATTTGGTTCGCGGCCGACTCACAATATGGCAGCGGGCTCCCCGCAGACACAGCCGGCGAGGATCCCAGTGTGTTGCTCGCTCAGTATGGCGCAGCGATCCTGGATCGCGTGAACCTGCAGCGGGGGCGTGTCCGCCCCAATTTTGCCTTGGATGCGGCCGCCGGCTTTGAACCCTACCGCAAGGAACAGCGCAGCATTTCGTTTCAAATCGAAGCGGCCAACCTGACCAACCGCGTCAACGTCATCAATTTCGCCAGTCTCTTTTCCGGAACGGGCGTTGCTCCACCCCGCAGCGTCTCCGCTCACCTCAAATTGTCTTTCTGACTTGTCGCAACCTCTCCGCAAAGAGGCGGGCCACAGAGGCAGGGAATGACGACTGGCGAAAGTATCGAAAAAGAAATGCGGACAGAGCGAAACGGAAACACAGTGGAAAATCAGGAGCTCACTGAATCTCGGGCCCTTAGCGATTCTGCCGATTTAGATTAGAGTCCGTGGTCCCGTTCACTTGACCACTGCGATCAGGCCGGTCGGAGGAGCAAGGGCAACGGCCGTTCCTGTCTTGAAGGCTACACCACTGACGACTGTGACGTTATTCTGCTCGTTGACCCAAATTGGGACTACGCCGCTTGAAGCATTCAACAAGGTCGCCTGAGCAGCATTGGTGTCGAAAAATCCGTCTGAACCAGCGGTATATGCAATGGGATAGAAACTTACTCCAGAGGTTCCCCCGGGGACGAAGATGGCTTGGAAGATGGCATCGTTCGTGCCTGTCAACTTCAGCGGCGCACCCGCGGGACTAAAACTCGGAGTGTTTACTGCGCTCGCTTGCGTGTCGAATGAAAACGGGCCACTCGATGAGGCGACTTCCCAGAAAGCGAAACTCGCGTTTGGCGTGCTTCCCGACATCGTTACGTTGATGGAGGACGCCCCTGGTGTGCTAGACAACGCGTAGGCACAACCGAGCGTGCTACTTGAGGAAGGAATCGCGATTTGACAGGAGCCTGCTCCACTTGGAGCTACCCACGTCCCTCCTCCGCTAACAGCAGAGATATGATTTCCGTATAGAGTACCGGACTGGAGATACAACAGATGTCCGGAACCAGTGGCGGGGATAGTCAGCGAACACGATGGCGAGCAGTTGACTGTCGCTTGGTGAACGAAGTTCACGACCGACATCGACTGCGGTTTGGGAGAGAACGACCCTGCAGTCGACTTGAAAGCAATGGCATTGGCTACCGCCCCGGTTCCGGTCGTTGCAACGGTCGGTGCGGCCCCGCTGGCGGCATTCAAATACAACCCCTCTCCATTCCACAGAGTCGTATACGGAGCGCTCCAGGAATTCCAACCGCTTGGGCTTGCGGCGTGAACGGACTGGATGATTGCGTCAGTTGCGGTTATGGCCAGAGCGACCCCTGGACACGCTGTCGTGCAGGTGCTTGAAACATTCGTACCAGCTGCGTCAAAGGACGCCGTCGAACCAGCGGGCGGAAGCAACTCGAAAAAGTTGGCTCCAAAGATCGCCCCGGAATTGCCAGAGAGCGTGACAACTACTGACGTCGTCCCGGCAGTCCCCGTGAGGTTGTACGCCATGTCCATATTGCGCAGCGGCGTCGAACTAAAAATGTGGCAACTACTTGCTGGGCATAGCGTCCACGTTCCCCCACCACCAGAGACAGATTGGATCGTCACGCTGTTAGACGTGTGGATAGCAACTACCCAAACAGTTCCAGCAACGGTAGGTGATATGTTACGCGCCGCTCCAAAATCGCAGCTGGCGCTATTAGCCACGCATCCGGTAATCAGGCTGTCCTGTACGTATGTCCACGTTTGCGCATGACAATTCCACCCAAAACCGAGCGTCAGCACGAAAATAAAGATGACCTTTTTCATCAAGAGAACCTCGGGCGCTGAATAGCAATTTTGAGGCTGATGTCTGTATCGGCGGAGGCCAAAAAAGTCCTCATTTTCAGGCCTGCTAGCCCTAGCGGAAAGAATTGGTGCCGCTACCCCCAAGAATCCGAGTGCGAGCCGCAGGCCGCCGAATACTTCTAGCAGCATAGAGAAGTTATCGCAGCGAAATGGGGATAGCTATCGTCCTAAGGTACAGAAGAAGTACAGAAGGTTACCTGCCCTTTCCCTCTCCGAGGGGTGTCCTGTGGCGTGAGCTCTGTCTCGTTCCCCCTGCATGACCTGCAGTCACCACGGAGAGCCAGGGAGCCACCCTAGCTACGGGACTTAAAGTGGCTGTTTTCAATGATTGCAAAGCGTTTGTAACTAACATCCCAAATAAGTTATATACATAATCATCACACTAATCGCGATAAACGCCTTGCAACTGCGCATTCTAAAGGAATTAGGAACGGGACGTAGTTGGCGCGAGTGATGTGGATTTTGCATCCAACGCAGTCACCGGCGGCACGACCGTGCACCCGTTTCCCCCGGATTCTAATCGAGCCCGAAGCGAGAGCGGCTACTTCCCTCTTCAGATTTCAACTAGCGGAGAGCAACTTCCAGGACAGCTTCGTCCCTTTACGGAAGCAGCCCAAATACAGTGAACGAGGACTCGCCGCCAACATAAACCTTACCGTTCGCGACGGTGGGGATAGAGAATTTCACGGCAGCACCCGCGGCGCCCGAGCCGGTGGGTGGACTGCTAAAGAGCAAGTTAGCGACGTTTGTCGCATCGTAAGCATCCAGGATCGCGTTGGTGCCCGACCCCCAACCTGTGAGATCGAGGACCCAGACGATACCATTGGTGGTACCGCTGGCCGAGACGGCCGGGACCGCGCCACGAGCCGGGAAAATGTTGCTCGAGACAGCGAACTGTGGAGTTGCAATAACGCCGTTCGAAATCGTGAACTGGCTCAGAGGAAAGCTTTGCCCAGTGGAATAGATGTTTCCGTTCCAATAGGCCACGACACCATAATTTCCGCCGTCAAGCTGAGTTGTGTTAGGGGGCGGAACCGGAATAACCTCTTGGACGTCCAGATTGCTCCCATTATTGAATCTACCCATATTGTCGCGATCCAGGAGGTAGAGAATGGCGATCTTGCCGGTCGCGATGGCCAAGTGCGGATGAGCTGCGGAACCCACGACATCCGGTAGCACGACGGTACCTGTAGAACCCATGTCAACGTCGTTGGCGTCCAAAGTAGCACGATTGAAGGGAGTGAACCAGTCGAGCAACGCACCCGCCGGACTGAATTTCAGGGCGGACTCGGAGAAATTTTTGGTGCCGTCATAGGAGCCGTTACCAGTTGTGACATAAACATTGCCGCTGGCATCGGCAGCGGGTCCTCCGCCACCGTCCCAAATGGAGGCACCATTGCAGCCTGAAGTGGGATCGGAGGTGGAGAACACGAATTTTTGGGCAAGCGTTGCGGGGTCGTAGCCGAACAGCCAGCCCTGCCAATTGCAAATGTCGCCATGAGATCCAAAGCCAATGTAAATGGTGCTGTTGGCCAGGAGCAGGGAGGGCCGGTTGAAATGGCGCTGCGAAACAAAGTTTGGAGCAGTGATGACCACGGGGCCGCCAAACTTTTCTGCGCCCGTGGTGATATTTAGGGCATGCAGGCGGTGAACGAAGCACGGAGAGCCCGTCGAGCACCCCGTACCTACCGTTTCCTTGGTCTTAGCCTCGACATAGATGGTGTTGGTCGCCGGATCAATGACAGGGGTCGAAGTGATGCCGATTTCGGGGAAGACGTCGTTCGTTGACGGAGAACCGGTATCGCTATAAGGCATGGGAGTGACTCCGGTTCCGAGGAAGCTGGTCTTCCAGAGTTGGAGGCAAGAAGTAGAATCGGCGTCGAAGGCGTAGACGCTATCGTGCTCGGTGGCGATGAACACGACGTTTCGCGTGGTGGCGCCGACAAGCAGATTAGCAACGTAGAGCGGCTGAGCGTAGATAAAGCCATCCACCGGGCAAGAGAAGAGCGATGAGAAAGTCGACGAATTGACGTTTGAAGGTGTCAACGCGTACTCCTGCAGGTTCTGACCGGTATGCGCGAGGTCGTTATGGTACATGTAAACGCCCTGGAGGTCAGTGACAGCGAAGCCGACCGACGTGTTTACTGAGGCGTTTGTGACGCTGGTGGCGGTGATGGTGTGCAAACCAGCCTGGGTGCCGGGAGTAAATAATCCAGTAGTGCTGATGGTGCCTGAGGTGGAGTTTCCACCGGTGTTGCCGTCAACCTGCCAAGTGACGCCCGCATTATTCGGATCGTTGAATACGTTGGCGGTAAACTGTTGCGTCTGAGACGTAGTGATGGAGCCTCGCCGCGGGCTCACGGTCACGGTGAGCGTACCCTGGGTGATGGTGATGATGGCGACACTCGACTTAGTGTTGTCGGTGACGGAGGTGGCCGTAAGAGTTGCGGTGGCTGGCGAGGGCACCGAAGTCGGGCCGGTGTAGGTGACGGACGTCGGGGTAACATTCGAGAGGAAGCCGCAGGCACTACCGGTGCAACCGGCGCCGGAGAGAGAGAAGGTCACGCCACGCTGCGCGGAATCGTATAGCACGGTGGCAGTAAAGGCTTGTGTTGCGCCCGAGGCGACGCTTGCCGATGTCGGAGCAATGCTTACCTGAATGGGTGGTGGCGCGCCAGCGCTAGCGGCCCTAAACGCCGCGACGGTGGCCGCCCATTGATCGGACGCGTTGATCGTGGCGCTAGAAGCTACCACTCCGGCACCAGGCTGGATCATGTCTTCCGCGAGCAATTTGGTGTTCGGCAGGGCCGGAACGTATTGTTCGCCCGTGAAGCCGGTTCCCGGGGTGTAGTTGTTGGGATTTGCCGTTGAAATATTGCCAAGGATCAAATCACCGTTTGAAATGGTAGTCATGTTTGCGCTAGCCGGAGTGGCACTGGTGCCATAGGCACCGGTAGGAATGCCATCCAGCGAAGTCGAAGTCGCGATGCCCGAATACTCGAGGATGGCAAAACGCAAGGCGGCCGAGTTCGTATCGGATACGGTGACATTATTAGACCCGGCAGCGATATTCTCGGCATAGTAGATTCCGAGGGTCATTCCATCGGTGAACTCGTTGAACGAGATCGCCTTGTGATACGTGTTCCCCTTGGTATCCGAGACCGTGAACACCTGGCTCGGTGTGGCCGCACGGATACAAACGGCGATCCAATTCCCCGCTGTGTTGTTCGAGGGGAATGCCAAGGAAGCAGAAGAGGTAACGCCAGCGTCCAGGCCCGCGTGCTGAACCAGCGTGATGGGTACGACGGACGAGGTGACGATGAAGTTCACTCCGTTACTCGCTACGCCGCCGACGGTCACAACGATATTGCCGCTGGTGGATCCATTGGGAACCGGCACAACGATGCTCGGGTCGCTCCAACTCGTTGGTGTTGCAGGCGTACCGTTGAATGTGACCGTGCTGTTGTTCTGTGTCGGACCGAAATTGGTGCCCGCGATGGTTACAGAAGCGCCGAATGCGCCGGAGGTGGGGCTCGCGCTGGTGATGGACGGTGGAAGCGTAACCGTATAGTTGACCCCGTTGCTCACAATGCCGCTGATCGAAACAACCACGTTACCCGTGGTGGCCCCTACCGGTACGGGTAGGACTATGCTGGTATCACTCCAATTAGTCGTCCTCCCGACGACGCCGTTAAACGATACGGAGCTCACTCTCGTTCCGACGGTCGGCCCGAAGTTCGTTCCCGTAATCGTTACAACGGTACCAACGGGACCCGAGATTGGGCTAATGCTGGTGATATTCGGCGGAGGCGTAACGGTGAAGGGCAAGGGGTTGCTGGCCACTCCTCCGACGGTAACCAAAACATTGACGCTGCCCAACGCCATGGACGGCACCGGTACGTCGATGCTGGTGGCACTCCAGTTCGTCGGTGTCGCCGTTGTCGCGCCGAAGGTTACGGAGCTAGTCCCTTGTGTCGTTCCAAAATTCACACCGGTGATCGTGATAACCGCTCCGATGGGACCCTGTGTGAGTCCGAGGGTCGAAAGGCTCGGACCCGGGTTGGTCACAGTGAAAGCCACGGCGTTGCTACCGACGCCTCCCACAGTGACGATAACGCTGCCTGTTAAGGCTCCGTTGGGAACAGGAGCCGTAATGCTCGATGAGCCCCAGCTTGTGGGTGCTGCGGCGATGCCATTAAATGTGACCGTGCTCGAACCCTGACTGGTGCCAAAGTTTGAACCGGCGATGATCACGGAACTCCCGAGCGCTCCCGAAGTGGGATTGAGACTACTGATGCTTGGTGGTGGAATCGTGACGGTAAAGGCGACACCGTTACTTGCAATTCCGCCAACGGTAACAACGACGTTACCGGATGTGGCGTTGGCCGGCACAGGAACTACGATGCTAGAAGCGGTCCAGCTTGAGGGAGTTGCGACCGTGTTGCTGAACGTGACGGAGCTCGTACCCTGCGTGCCGCCGAAGTTCGCACCAGAGATAGTCACGGAAGTTCCAACCACGCCGGACGTGGGACTGACACTCGTAATGTTTGGTCCTAGTCCGCCAGTGCCGCCGATGTTTCGGAAGGCAGCCATTTGCATGATCCACTGCTGGGTCCTGTCCAGATTGGCGGTGGCGCTGTAACTGGCCGTGGCCGTCACCACCTGGTCTTCCAGAATGTCGCCGTCCGCCGTGATCCCACGGCTGGTGTATCCGCTTCCCGCGCTCTTGGTTGTCGATTGCACCAGGTTGGCCCCGATCAGAAGATCGTTGGCATTGGTGGTGATGG
>Ga0210410_10000122_pt1 | contig 116603 bp, 111 predicted proteins | sample IncBWC4MmetaG_FD_161058 | JGI IMG/M metagenome (GOLD analysis project Ga0210410, IMG submission 161058) | Forest soil microbial communities from Barre Woods Harvard Forest LTER site, Petersham, Massachusetts, United States - Inc-BW-C-4-M | ecosystem: Environmental > Terrestrial > Soil >...
TCCGGTCTGCCGGTTGTGCACGTGCGGCCAACAGTGTTTCTCGAAGGTTTTTTCCTGACTTTGACTCCGGATTCAGTCAGGGAATCCGATCAGATCAAGCTACCGTTCGGGGAGGGCAAGACCTCGCCGGTGGCGGCGGAAGACGTTGCGCGTGTGATTGCCGCGCTGCTCTCCAATCCGCAGCCGCACATCGGCAAGATTTATCACCTGACTGGTCCGCAGTCCGAGAACATGCATTTCTATGCGCAGGAGTATTCGAAGGCGCTGGGCCGCACGATTGCTTATCAGGACATTCCCGTCGAGCCGTGGCGGGACGACCTGCTCAAGCGAGGCTGGCCGATTCACGTGGTGAACCACCTGGCGGCGTTGTGCGATCTGCATCGAGCGGGGCGCTTCGACCGGACGTCGGACGACGTGCGCACACTGACGGGGCAAGAGCCGCTGAGTGTGCAGGAGTTCGTCCGAAAGAATGCGGCGACATTCACCCCATCGGCAAAAGCAGCCTGAGTGTCTACGGATGCTCGCATTCGTCGCTCTGCCCAGGAGGGAAGATCCGCCATGCCTCGAGGCGAAAGTAGCGTGATCCAATCCACCTTAAGGAACTCGACATGAGTACGATTGAAAGCAACCGGTCCTGGACGCACTTCAGGGTCGATCGCCGCAACCCCAGTCCAGGAGCCAAAATGGAAATCCTGATTAAGAAAGGACCAGCCATGAAGAGTAAGAGCAAGCTCACGATTGCGATAGCCACGGCAGCGCTCGCCGTCCTCGGCGCCGCGGCCGTTTACGCACTAGACCAAGACAAAGACAAGTACTCGCTGAAATCGCCGAGCGGAATCGCGTTCTCCGACTTCAGGGGATACGAGGACTGGGCGGTGGTCTCTTCCGCCCGGACCGACGAAATACTCAAAGTGATCGTCGCCAATCCCACCATGATCAAGGCGTACAAGTCCGGCATCCCCGGCAACGGCCAGGCTTTCCCAGATGGCTCCATGATCGCGAAGCTTCAGTGGAAGCTGAAGAAGAGCACCGAGGCCCCCTTCGCCGTGGAAGTGCCAGACGTCTATAGCCAGGCTTTCCTTATGGAAAAGGACAGCAAGAGATTTCCGAAAAGCGGGGGGTGGGGATACGCGGTGTTCAACTACGACGCGCCATCGGACAAGTTCACACCCGATGCCAAAAGCCTGTCAGACTGCGGATACGCGTGCCATACGCCAGTGAAGGCGAAGGACTACATCTTCCACCCGTACCAGAAGCGTTGAGCTGAGCGTGCCCCTGACATCAACTGCCCCACTCAAGCCAAAGACGGCTTGAGTGGGCCACCCTTCTGTTATCTCATCAGCCGGCGCGTCGCTTTACTTGCCTACTTCCTGGATGCAGTCTTCGAGCACGTCCATGGCGACGTCGGCTTCTTCTTTGGTGACTACCAGCGGGGGGCAGAGGCGCACTGTGCTGGGGCCGCACCCCAGGAAGAGGACGCCCTGTTCGAAGGCGCGCTCGACGATCTGGTCGCGCTCGGCGGCGGCGTACTCCCTGGTTGATTTGTCTTTGACAATGTCGACGCCGATCATGAGGCCGCGGCCGCGGACGTCGCCTACCAGCTTTAGTTTCGCGGGCCAGGTGGACATGCGTTTCAGCATGTGCGAGCCTACTTCTGCCGAGTGAGCCACGAGATGTTCTTTTTCGATCACGTCGAGCGTGGCCAGCGCGGCGGCGATGCAGATGGGATTGCCGCCGAAGGTGGAGGCGTGGGAGCCGGGGACCCAGTCCATGATTTCGGAGCGGGTCATGGTGATGCCTAAGGGCATGCCGGAGGCGATGCCTTTAGCAATGCAGATCATATCGGGTTCAACGCCGGTATGCTCCACAGCCCACCACTTGCCGGTTCGGCCCACGCCGCTTTGCACTTCGTCGAGCACGAGGAGGATACCGTGGCGGTCGCAGATGCGGCGCAGTTCCTGCATGAAGATGGTAGGGGCGACGACGTATCCGCCCTCGCCTTGAACTGGCTCGACGAAAATGCCGGCAACTTCTTCGGGCGGGAGCGTGGTCTTGAACAGCTTCTCTTCTATGAAGCGGGCGCAGCTTAGCGCGAAGGCGTCGGGGTCCTGTGCGGCATCTTTGCGTCCGCGATAAAGATCGGGATAGGGCACGTGAGTTACGCCGGGCATGAGCGGAGTGAAGCGGCGGCGCTGCTGTGGCTTGGACGCGGTGAGGGAGAGAGCGCCCATGGTGCGTCCGTGAAACGCGCCGAAGAACGCGATGATGTTGGGGCGCTTCGTATGATACCGGGCGAGCTTGAGGGCGCACTCGATGGCTTCCGCGCCGGAGTTGCCGTAGTAGATTTTGTGCGGGCCGGGCATGGGCGCGATGTTTGACAGGCGATCGGCCAGTGTGACCATGCTCTCGTAATAGAAATCGGTGCCCGACATGTGGATCAGTTCAGCGGCCTGCTTTTGGATCGCGGCTACGACATCGGGATGGCAGTGGCCAGTGGAGGTCACGGCGATGCCGGCGGAGAAGTCGTAGAACTCGTTGCCATCGACGTCAGTGACTACGATGCCGCGGCCGCTCTTGGCCACCATCGGGTAGGAGCGGGTGTAGGACGGCGAAATGAGGCGCTGGTCGCCCGCGAGCACGCGTTTGGCGTTGGGGCCGGGCAGGGCGGTCTTGATCTTTGGTCCGGCAGCCTTTTTTTCGGGAGCTGTTGTGGTCATAGTTTTCGTGGTCATGGAATCCTCCGTAAGGCAGTGGCCCGTGGTTAGTGGCCAGTGGTCAGTTACTGCGGCTTCGGGTCACGCGCTCTGGTACCAGACGCACGTTGGCCAAGGCGAATCAGGCGGAGGGTTGTTAGTCGCTACCGAACAGGCTGGGACGCAGGCGTGATGGCAAGTTGGCCCGATACCGCCGCGGACACACGAGGCAGTGGAGCCAGCACTCGGGGAGATGCGAATTGGGATTCTCGCGCAGCATTGCTATCCGTCGACATCACTACGCCATTATAGCTTGAGGCGGTGCGTGGCGTAACCCCCTAAAGGCAGTGGTCAGTGGCCAGTTAAGATCGCTCGGCCCGATTAGGCTTTGCTCAGAGCTTCGTAAAGTTAGAATCCTACTTGTGTTGGAAGTCGTCTGATATGTTTTAGCTTCCCCGGTTTTCTCACTGACATGTCCAGAACTCAGAGCCCGAGCCGGTTCGCGGTGATCCTTGCCTTCGGGCTGGTGTATTTGTTTTGGGGCTCGACTTATCTGGCGATTGATATTGCGGTGCAGACGATTCCTCCGGCGCTGATGTGTGGGGTGCGGTTTTCGATTGCTGGCGTGGTGATGTTGGCGGTGTGTGCGGCGACCGGACGCAGGGTCTGGTATTCGGCGCGGCAGATTGCGCTGGCGGCGGTGGTGGGAATTTTGCTGCTGATGGGCGGCAACCTGACACTGTCGTGGGCGGAGCTTTCGGTGCCTTCGGGGCTGGCGGCCTTGATTATCGCCATCACGCCGCTGTGGTTTCTGGTGCTGGATTCGCTGCTGCTGGGGCATCATCGCATTTCTCAGCGGGGCAAGGCGGGGCTGGCACTGGGGATTGCGGGACTGTTTGTATTGTTCTGGCCGGAGTTGCATTCGACTTCGACGCTGGGGCGGCGGGAGTTGTGGGCGTCGATCGCGCTGATTGGCGGGTCGTTTTTGTGGGCGCTGGGTTCGGTGCTTTCGAAGCGGTGGCAGTCCGGCATGGACATATTCAGCGCCACGGGATGGCAGGTGACGGCGGCAGGGGCGGCGAACTTCGTGTGGGCCATTGCGGCGGGAGATTTCTCGCGCGTCACATGGACACCGCGCGGACTAGGGGCGGTGCTTTACCTGGTGGTTTGCGGATCGTGGATCGGCTACACGGCTTACATCTGGCTGCTGGAGCATGTGCCTACGTCGAAGGTGTCGACCTATGCGTATGTGAATCCGGTGGTGGCGGTCTTTCTGGGCTGGCTGATTCTGCACGAGCGGGTGGACCGCTTTATTGTGATGGGGAGCGTGATTGTGGTGCTGTCGGTGATTCTGGTTACCAGCGCGAAGGTGAAGGAGAAGGGTGCGGCGGAGGAATTGCCAGCGGAGGTGGTGTAACAGTGGGCAGTGGGCAGTACAAACGATGACATTTTCTCCTATGGAGCTGCGCCTGATGCCTGGTCGAGTTCTGCCCCGCGCTGTGTGCATCGGGGGCGGTGGTTGACGCATCTCAATTGGGGCGCTTATCATTTTCGTTTGGCCTTTACACCTTGGTCGGCTCCGGGGAGCCGCCGCAGGATTATAGAAGTGAACTTATGGATAAGAAGAAGTTAGAAGCGTTCAGGAAGCGGCTGGAGACGCGGCAGCAGGATCTGCGCCGCACGGTATCCCGCACCCAGGCGGATGGGCGCTCCGCAGATGAAGACACTGCGCAGGATATTGCCGACCGCGCCGCGAGTTCCTATACTAAGGAATTTCTCTTCAGCCAGAGCAACAACGAGCGGCAGTTGCTGCAAATGGTGGAGAAGGCGCTGGCGCGCATCCGGGAAGGAAGTTTTGGGGAGTGCATCCACTGCGGCAAAGAAATTAATGCCAAGCGGCTGGAGGCGGTCCCGTGGACGCGGCATTGCATTGAGTGCCAGGAGAAGCTGGAGCAAGGATTGCTGGAAGAGGCTCCACGGTAGGAGGTTTCGCACCGAGGCTAGAGCGTGGATTCAAGCGTCGCCCTTCGACGTTAGTGCTCACGCGGCTTTGACGGTGTTGATTTCCGGCTGATAAACTAGTGGTTCGTCCCACCGAAGACAGAAGAGTCATACTCAGAGAGCGGTATCGCAGAGAATCTGGACATAGACTCACGAGACTGAGACTGGAAGGTAGTCGTGCGCGCAGAAACCCGCCATCAACTTAAACAGGACGCATTCAGCCGAGTCACGATTGGAGCAGCGGAGAAGACCGCCCACTGGAGCGTGGAACACCGGAACACGCTCGTGGCGGTCGCCATCGTGGTCGTGGTGATCACCGCCGCCGTGGTGGGCGGATGGTATTACCTGAGTGCGCAGGATGAGAAGGCCAGCTTCGAGTTGGCGCAGGCGGTTAGGACTCTCGGGACGCAGATTCGCCCCGCAGGAACGCCGGCGCAGCCGGACTTTCCCAGCTTCGCCTCGGCGAAGGAGCGCTCCGACGCTGCTAAGAAACAATTTCAGGCGATCGTGGACAAGTATCCGCACACGCGGACGGCGGACATGGCGCGGTACTTTTTGGGAGTGACCGCGGCGACCGCGGGCGACAACGGCGCGGCGGAAAGCAGCTTCAAGGCTGTGGCTTCGACGGGCAACAAAGAACTGGCGTCAGTGGCGAAGCTGGCGCTGGCCGCGCTCTACGGCAACATGAACCGCACCAAGGAAGCCGTGGCCCTGTATCAGGAACTGATTAACCAGCCTACGGCTTCGGTAAGCAAAGCGACGGGGCAGTTGCAACTGGCGGAACTCTACCAGACCAGCAACCAGCCGCTCGATGCCAAGCGCCTGTACGAGCAGATCAAGAAGGACAATCCCGGGCCGGAAGCGGTACAGATCGCAACGCAGAAGCTGGCAGAACTGAAGTAGCGGGCCGGCTAATGCGCAATCCCTTTGAACCTTCTCTGTTTCTTGCGGACTACTTAGAGATCGCCTAAGAGGGTTCGCTCAACGGCGAGATGGCGGCAGGTTGCCCGAATGGCTGCGTGCACTGCGGTTAATTCCATGAACTGGAAGCCGTAGCGAAACGCGCTTCTTTGGCGAACCATCGCATAGATTTTCACCGGGCCAAAGGGAAGGGTGAAGTCCAACTCCACAACCTCACTCATGGGGACTTCAATGGTCAGCAGGGCTGAGATGCCGGACTCGCTGATGTCCAAGGTGTGACCCTTCAACACTCCGCAGGTGCGGGAATTGATACTGATGGCGACCTCGATCTTGAAGCGGGGCTGGCGACGCGCGTCGACCACGCGTTGCTGGCGGCTGGCAGCGGGCTGATTCTGGGCCTCCAAATTTCGCCTCTCCGACTAGATTCGCTGACCGTACGCAGACCGCTATGTGACCCGCTTTCCTCTATATTGCTTATCGGCGCAATGCCGGCGAAGCATTAGCGTGGTGTACCAGCGTCGGGCACTTCACGTCAGGCATTCCACGTCAACCCATTCCACTTTTCCTGCGGGTTGAGTAGGATGATTGTCCTGATTGCTGGTCAACCTGGGGAAAACATATGGCGGACTTCACACTGCGGGTGAATGGCAGGGAGAGAAGAGCGAGCGTTGCGCCGGAGACTCCGTTGCTCTGGGTGCTGCGAGATACGCTGGAACTTACGGGGACGAAGTTTGGATGCGGCGCCGGGCTCTGCGGGGCCTGCACGGTGCATGTGGACGGCGCGGCCGTGCGGTCGTGCTCAACGCCGGTTTCGCAGGTCGCCGGGAAGAGTATTACGACGATTGAAGGGTTGGGCGCGAACGGGCTGCACGTACTGCAGCAGGCCTGGATTGCCGAGGAAGTTCCGCAATGCGGCTACTGCCAGACCGGACAGATTATGACGGCGGCGGCACTGCTGGCAAAGACGGCAAATCCAAGCGATGAGCAGATCACGCAGGCGATGAACGGCAACCTGTGCCGCTGCGGGACGTATGAACGGATTCGGAGGGCGATTCATCGGGCTGCGACGGGAGGTGCGCGATGAGTCCACTCAGCAGGCGGGAGTTCGTTGCGGTGGGAGTGGCTGCGGGAGCGGGGCTGGTGGTGGGCTTTTATATGCCGCATCAGGGACGTGCCCGCAAAGAAATTTTCTCACCTAACGCTTATCTAAGGATCACGCCGGACAACAAGGTCACAATTGTCGTGGCGCGCTCGGAGATGGGACAGGGGGTGCGCACGGCGCTGCCCATGATTCTGGCGGAGGAACTGGAAGCGGACTGGAAGCAGATTGAGATCGAGCAGGCGGGAGCAAGTACGCTCTACGGCCTGCAGGATACAGGTGGCAGCGCCAGCGTGCGAGCGACGTGGGATCCTATGCGGAAGGCTGGGGCGGCGGCGCGAGAGATGCTGATTTCGGCCGCGGCACTGACCTGGGGCGTGCCGCGCTCGACGTGCGCGGCGGTTGAGGGAAACATTCTGCATGGGGCTTCCAAGCGGCGGCTCAGCTACGGGGAATTGGCGGAGAAGGCTTCTACGCTGCCCATTCCGACCGACGTGCCGCTGAAGCAAAGCAAGGATTACAAGATTGTTGGGCAGAGACTGGCTCGTGTGGACACGCCGGCGAAGGTGAAAGGCGAAGCGGTGTTCGGCATCGACTACCGCATGCCGGGGATGAAATACGCTGTGCTGTCGCGATGTCCGACGATCGGCGGGAAAGTGTCGGGCTTCGACGATAAGGAGTCGAGGGAGATTTCTGGTGTGAGTTACGTGGGCAAGATCGGTGACACCGCGGTGGCGGTGGTGGCGGATAGTGTCTGGGGAGCGATGGAGGGTCGCCGCGTGTTGAACGTCACGTGGGACGAAGGCCCCAATCGAAACCTCAACACATCGGGCATTCTGCAATCACTGAAGCGGGGAGTTGGCGGGAAGGGCGTGAATCTTTACTCGACCGGCAACGTGGCCAAGGTTTCCGGCAGGCGCGTCGCGGCCGAGTACGAGCTGCCCATGATGGCGCATGCGCCCATGGAACCGGGGAATTGCACTGCGTTTTACCAGGGATCGAAGTGCGAGCTGTGGGTGCCGACGCAGGTGCCGCAAACCTGCCGGGATCAGGCCGCCCAGGCACTGGACCTTGATCCTGACCAGGTGAAGGTGAATGTGACCTTGATCGGCGGTGGTTTTGGACGGCGCCTGGACTGGGACTATGCGGTGGAGGCGGTGCTGGTTTCGCGTGCGATCTTTGATTCAAAGATCGGGGATGCGAAGACCGGGGCTCCGGTGAAGGTGATCTGGACGCGCGAGGATGATATGCGATTCTCCAGCTATCGTCCTGCAAGTTTTCACCAGCTGAGCGCATCTCTGGACAACGCAGGCTGGCCAGTTGCTTTCTCGCATCGGTTTGTCGCGGGGTCAATCAACGGCCAGAGGGGCACTCCCGCCGTGAATGGGGCAGATGCCGACCTGCCCGATGAAGCGGCCTTGATCTATTCGCTTCCTAATGCATCCGTGGACTGGGTGGCGGTGGAGACACCTGTGCCCTTGGGGTTCATGCGGTCGGTCTATGCTTTGCAGGTTGCGTTTGCGAGCGAGAGTTTTATTGATGAACTGGCTGCGGCCGCGGGAAAGGATCCCCTAGAGTACCGGTTGCACATGCTGGCCAAGGATCAGGATATTCCGTTTTTCACGACCACCTGGCGTACGGCGCGCATGCGCGGGGTTTTGCAGCTCGTGGCCGAGAAAGCCGGGTGGAAGAACCCTCTGCCCGGGGGACGTTTTCGTGGCATCGCGTGCTTCGGATGTTTTGGTACCTACGCCGCCGAGGTGGTGGAGATTCGCATGGAGAACGATGTGCCGCGAGTACATCGCGTGGTGGCTGCGGTGGATTGCGGTCAGGTCGTGAACCCCGCGATTCTGGAACAGCAGATTCAGGGCGGGATCGTTTTTGCGTTGTCGAATGCGTTGCGGGCGAAGATCACGATCGAGAAAGGGCGCGTGGTGCAGGGAAATTTCGACGACTATGCGCCGCTCCGGATGGACGAGACGCCCGTGGTGGAGGTCTATACGGTGCCGAGTGCAGAGGCGCCGACGGGGATTGGAGAACCGTCTGTGCCGCCGCTGGCGCCGGCACTGTGCAATGCGATTTATGCTGCGACCAGGAAGAGGATTCGGGCTTTGCCGATTTTGAGTTAGGAGAACATGAAAAACCTGGGGATCATACGGTACGCTACGCTCCTGGCTTCTCTTTGCAGCTTGAGCGCAAGTCTTCTGCCGGCTCAGACCCCTGCGCCCAGTTCTTCCGTGCCGACCGTTTCTTCGGTTCCAGCGTCGCGGGTGTCCCGCCTGCGGCGGGGCATCAATGTCAGTGAATGGTTCGCGCAGGTGTATGACAAGCGCGGATACACCAAGGAACACTTTCAGAGTTGGACCACGGTGGAAGACATTGCGCTAATCAAGTCCATGGGATTCGATCACGTGCGGCTGAGCGTGAATCCGCAACCAATGATGCCGAATCACCTGCCGGACGAGATTCCGGCGGAGTATCTGGGATATCTTGACGCCGCGGTAAAGATGATTCTGGATCGGGGACTGGCGGTGGTGATCGACCTGCATCCGGACAGCGACTTCAAAGGCCGCCTCGCCAAAGACGACAGCTTTGTGCAGGAGTTTGCCGACTTCTGGCGGGGGCTGGCGCGGCACTATTCGACTTGGGATGCAGAGCGTGTGTTCTTTGAAATTCTGAACGAGCCGGAAATGTCAGACCGCTACCGCTGGTATGGAGTGCAGGCGAAGCTGGCGGGGGCGATTCGCGAAGGCGCGCCGCAGAACACGATCATCGCAGCGGGGGCGCGCTGGTCTGACGACGACGATCTGGTTTTTATCGAGCCCCTGCGCGATTCCAATGTGATCTACAACTTCCATTTTTACGATCCACACATCTTCACTCATCAGGGTGCGACCTGGGGTGCATATTCCTGGCATTGGGTGAAGGGGCTGCATTATCCGTCGTCGCCGGAGTCGGCGGCGAAAGTGGCGGCGGGCGCGCCCGATGCAGTGGACCGCCTGGCCATCATGCGCTATGGACAAGACCACTGGGATGCAGCGCGCATTGACGCCGAGATTACGCAAGTCGCGGAATGGGCCCGGCAGCGCGGGGTTCCGGTGGTGTGCAACGAGTTCGGCGTCTATCGCGTGTATGCCGACCCGAAGGATCGGGAGGCGTGGATTCACGATGTGCGCACCGCTCTGGAGCGGCACGGAATGGGCTGGACCATGTGGGATTATTCGGGAAGTTTCGGAGTGGTGATAAAAAAAGATGGAAAGACCGTTCCGGATGAACTCACTTTGCGGGGGCTGGGGCTGAAATAGTTTTGGCGTGCATCGGCTGTCCTACCGTCATCTTGAAGATCTTAATGTTGTTGCCGAACGACTGGAAACGCAGGTCGTGGAATTCCGCGAAGTGCTTTTGCAGGTCTTCGGGAAGACCTATTCCCCATCCAGCCTGAAAAATCCAAACGGTGGTTCCCGGTTTGAGACTGTAAGATTGCTCGAGGCGCTGCCAGGCGTTGGGAAAATTGTCTGCCCAAAACATCCATTCGCTTTTATAGTCGGTGGAAGCAACGCGGTGGCCGGCGCAGGAAAACTGTTCGAAGTCGGTGGGGGCGGGGTCGAAGGAAATGGGACGCTGCTGGCAGAGATAGTGGCCGAGAATGAGATCGGTCTGGTAATCGGTGAAAATGAGATCGGACGGATTTATATTCTGTCTTACAAACTCCATCGCGGCGGCCATGTTTGTCGCGTTTTGATCGGCGCGGTTCATGCGGGGCTGGCGCGGTTTGCCAAAAGCGATGCAGGTCACGATGACGCAGGCTGCGAGGGCTAGGCCGCGGGCCCATTTTTTCGACAGGCAGGCCATGGCTACGCTAACGCCAGCTATTCCGGGGATCATGAGGAATGCTATGTGGCGCGTGCCGCCGTAGGGATAGACATGAGCCAGGCTGACAGCGCCGGCAATCGTAAATGGAAGGAGCAGGAGGAGTCCCAAGCGGCGCGAAGAAGATCGATCCTCCGGGAGACCTTTCCCGCGCAGCAGCAGCGCAACTCCTAGGGCAAACGTAACGCACATCACGTCGCCCACGGCAAGCTGACCGAAGAAATACTGAAAAACTCCGAAGGTGTGGCCTGCCAGGAACAGAACTGGATTATCGTGTGCACGATCGAAATACGAATGGCGAAGAAAGAATTCGCTCATCCAGCCTTGCAGCACCGCTCTTGATTCGCCCACTCCCAACTTCGAGAGGTGAGTTTTATAAAGAACGATGGCGAGAGCCAGGGCGCCGAGTTGTCCGGCGCTCCATACGGCTATCACGGTGGCTGGCGGGCGCTCTGTAATGATTCTGAACACCGCATAGATGCCAAGCGCGGCGGCAAACAGGAAAGCCGAGTAGTGAGACAGCATGGCGAGGTAGAGGCAAAGGGAAAATGCCGCCATCCGGCTCGTGGAATTGTCCGCGAAGGCCTCATCCAGGAAGTACACGGCGCCCGCGAGGAATGCGAGCAGTAGGGCGTATTGTCGAATTTCCACTCCGAGCAGGACGATGGGTGGGAGGAAAGCGACGAAGAGAAGTCCGATAAGGCCAGCAATCTTGCCGGCAGCTTTGGCTAACCACTTGTAAAGCATCCAACAAAAAGCTGTACCGGCGAGCACGGAAGGCAGGCGCAGCCAAAGTTCCGAGGTTCCGAGCGCGCGCCAGAAATAGAGCACGAGGGTGAGAAGCGGGGGATGCGACGCGGTGAGACTTGTTTTATAAGCAAGGCCCAGCGAAAACTGGTTGGCCAGGCGGAAGTGCAGAGCCTCATCGGGATTGAGGAAGGTTCCGGAGGCTGTCCAAAGCCGCGCCAGAAAGCCGAGCAGGGTGATGAGAACTGCGGCCAGATCGGCATGCTCCTGGAATGGCTGATCCTTATTCTCAGTCAACGGTCCCTATCCTCGCGAGTCATCTCTACAACAGCTATTTAAGCAGCACCGTAGTTTATCCTGCCTTGACACTAGTTTCTTTCAACCTTTATCCTTGAAGTTGCTCCTAGCGGTACTTGCGCCTTCTTGGCGTGCTTCCGCGGGCCTGGGGCGGCAACGGACGGGGCGCGGAGGTTTCGATGTTCTTCGAGATCAAAGACTTGGAACTTCATCCCGTAGAGTTTGCGGAGAAGTTCGCTCCGCGCGTGATTGACCTGGGCACGGATTACCGGCAAGTCACGCCGATCGAGACCAGCGGCCGGGCCGATTTGGTGGAGGAGCATCACGGCAAGCACAAGATAATCCAAGACATACGGATCCGGGGGCGGCTGGCAACCAGCCTGGAAACGAGCTGCGCGCGCTGCCTGGAGCCGCTTACGCAGGATGTGAAGCGGGAGTTCGACCTGCTATATCGGCCACAGGGGGCGGACGCGGGGCGGGACGAGATGTCGGTGACCGACGCCGAGGCCGAGATCAGCTATTATGAAGGCGACGGGCTCTTGCTCGACGATGTGGTGCGCGAGCAGGTGCTGCTGGCCGTCCCGTTGAAGGTGACGTGCCGGGAAGATTGCAAGGGGCTGTGTCCGCACTGTGGCACGAACTTGAATGAGGGGCAGTGCTCGTGTGCTGTTACCGTGGAAGAACCGCGGTGGGCGGCGCTGAAGGACATTCGCGGCAAGCTGGCGCATTAAGAGCCTGTTGAGATATTGAGATTCATTTGTGCGGGGCCGAAGAGCCTCGAGCGAGAGGAATTTTTAGACCATGCCTAATCCAAAACGACGACATTCTCAGAAGCGCACCTCCACCCGGCGGGCGCACGATGCTTTGAAGAGCCACTCACTCTCGGAGTGTCCAAACTGCCACGAAAAGAAAATGCCGCACCGCGCCTGCGTAAAATGTGGCTACTACAAAGGCCGCGAAGTTGTGGAAGTGAAAGAAGCCAGCTAATTTCCTGCCACCATGCCTAGCGTGATCGCGCTGGATGCGATGGGTTCGGACCGGGCGCCCAAGCCTGAAATCGAAGGCGCGATTCATGCCGCTCGCAGTTACGGAGTGCGCGTGCTGCTGGTCGGCCCGGAAGCCACGATCAAAGCGGAGTTGAACCGGCACCCTGCGGCGTACCAGTTGCCGATTGAGATCGTCCACGCCAGCGAAGTCATCACCATGGAAGACAAGGCGGTGCAGGCGGTGCGCGCCAAGCGCGACTCGTCCATGCGCGTGGGCTTGCGGCTGGTGCGTGAGGGACGGGCGGCGGGCTTTGTCACGGCCGGCAATACCGGCGCTGCGATGGCTACTGCAAAGATGGTGCTGGGTGCGTTGCACGGCGTGGACCGTCCGGCACTGGCAGCAGTTTTTCCCACGGCACCTGGTACAGCGGCGATTCTGCTCGATGTGGGTGCGAATGTGGATTGCAAACCGCATAACCTGGAACAGTTTGCGGTGATGGGTGAGATTTATTTCCGGTCCATGTTTGGTCACACCATGCCCCGCTCCAGTTTTTCCGCGGGCAAACGGCCACGCGTGGGATTGCTTTCGATTGGCGAAGAGGAAACCAAGGGCAACGAGCTAACGCGCGAGTCATTCCAGTTGTTAAAACAGTTGCCTTTGAACTTTGTAGGAAACGTGGAAGGCCGCGACCTGTTCAACGGACACGTCGATGTAATCGTCGCCGATGGGTTCGTGGGCAATGTAGCTTTGAAGGTTTCTGAGGGCGTGGCGAATCTGGTGCGCACAGTGCTAAAAGAATCTTTGAAAGCGACCATCTCGCGGCAGGTAGGCTATATGCTATCGCGCAGCGCGTTTTCGGACTTCAAGAAGCGCATTGACCATACTGAATACGGCGGTGCTCCATTGTTGGGGTTGAAGGGAGTCTGCATCGTCACACATGGCTCGTCGAACGCCAATGCGATCAAGAACGCGGTACGAGTGGCTGCGGAGTTCGCTGAGCGGCACATCAATCAGTCGATCGAGCGGGGACTGGCGGCGCTTCATCCCACACCGCGCGAGGTGGAAGTCGCACCGGCTCACTAGCTCTCGCAAAATCATGACGGAATCAACGAACGGATCAACATCAAATAACGGCAGGATCGCATTCATTTTTCCTGGCCAGGGCTCGCAGATCGTGGGCATGGGCAAGGATCTTGCCGAGAAGTATCCCATCGCGCGAACAACGTTTGAAGAGGCCGACGAGGCGCTGGGATACAAATTGTCGCAAGTGTGCTTTGAAGGCCCGGAAGAACAGTTGCGCCTGACCGAGATCACCCAACCGGCGATTCTCACTGTGTCGATCGCTGCGTTGCGAGTTCTTGAGGACCGCATCCCGAGGCCGAGCTTTGTGGCCGGCCACAGCCTGGGTGAGTACTCGGCGCACGTCGCCTCTGGGACGATGAGCTTTGCCGACGCGGTGCGTACCGTGCGCAGTCGCGGCAAGTATATGCAGGAGGCCGTGCCGGTCGGAGTTGGGACCATGGCGGCGATCCTGGGAATGGAGTTCGAGAAAGTTGCCGCGGTTTGTCAGGACGCGGCGCAGGGCGAAGTATGCTCCCCCGCGAATATTAATTCTCCGGAGCAGATTGTGATTTCCGGCAACACCGCCGCGGTTGAGCGTGGAGCGAAGCTTGCCGACGAGCGTGGAGCCAAGCGCGCGAAGTTGCTCCCCGTGAGCGCGCCCTTCCATTGTTCGCTGATGAAGCCCGCGCAAGACCGCCTGGAAGTGGACTTGAACGCGCTGAAGATGCAGAAGCCGGTGTACCCGGTCGCCTGCAATGTGGAAGCGTCCCTGGTGAGCGACGAACTGCGGGCGCGCACGACACTGGTGGCCCAGGTGACGGGCTCGGTGAAATGGGAGCAGTGTATGCGGCTGCTCATCGGAGAGGGCGTGCAGACCTTCGTTGAAATCGGGCCGGGAAAAGTTCTGTGCGGGTTAATGCGTCAGATCGACCGGTCGAAGACCTGCTTGAATGTTGGGGACGAGGCGTCTCTTACCAAAGCGCTGGGGCAGTGCGCAGCTTAAGTCCTAGCGAAACTCCAGATCGCAGGGCGGCGAGCTGATCGTCTTATCCGTTTTGTCTACATACAACTGGGCATGTTGCGCGCGGTCGTTGACGATCACGTCGACGACCACGCCACTTCCGCCGCCGGGGCAGTTACTCTCTCCGTAATTTTTGAAAGTCTTCACGATGCCCCACTCTCCACCGGGGCCCCAGTCTCGCTTGAACTCGCCGATCGGATACTGGCTGTGATTCTGCGGATGCTGCTTCCATTCCGGATCGTGAAAATAAATGCCGTAGGCAGTCTCGAAGTCTTGCTTTTGCAGAGAAGAAAAGAATTTGTCCGCAACGTGCTTCTCCGGCCAGAACCGGTTGTACCAGCCGATGAAAGCCAGGACAAGCACAAGACCGACTGCCCAAATAATTCGGCCCTTCTTCTTCCGCTCTTTTTCGGGATGGTACTCTCTCGCGTCCAGTAGGGTCATACCCCCCTAGAATACCGGACGCTTCCCACATGTCAAAAGTTCCAAAACCTGATTTACCGCCGAGCACGCCGAGAGCGCCGAGAAATGCAACTGAAGAATTGAATTGAGCGAGCCCAGATTTTCTCGGCGGCCTCGGCGTGCTCGGCGGTAGATGCTTACAGCGTGCGCTTGAACAGCGGAATCGCGATCCCAAGGGTAACGGCGGCGAAGATCGTCAGGTACAGCACGTCGGGCAAGACCGCCGACAGGGTTGTTTCTTTCAGAAGCAGGCATTTGAAGCCGTCGACCGCGTAAGTGAAGGGATCGACCTTCGCGATCCCCCGCAGCCACCGCGGAAATGCCTGGATGGGGTAGACCGAGCCGCTGGGGAAAAACAGCAGCGTGTTCAGAATTCCGAACATGGCCCGAGGCACCAGCGGATCTTCGATCCTCACCATCAGCAGGAACATCATCGTATTGAAAGCCAGCGCCGTCAGGACGATCATCGCCAGCAGGCCGATGACTGTGACCGGATTAAAGATCGTGCGCACTCCGGCGATCAACGATCCGATTACAGTAATGATCACGCCCGTCATCACCGCTTTGATTGCGCCCGCAAGGTTGAGGCCCAACACAAGTTCGAGTTTCGTGATTGGCGTGACCAGATAGCCTTCATGGACGCCGCGCGCCTTGTCGTCGATGTACAGCATTCCTCCGCCGATCATCACCGACACGAACATGGCCAGCACCAGCGATCCCGGAAGCAGATACTTCATGTATTCAATGTAAGGGTAGAGTTCGACAATATCGAGCGCGGTCTTCTGAAGAATTCTGGGATCGACCGTGGGCTGGTTCAGCGCGTTGGTGAGTTCGGTCAGCTCCGATTCAATGGCGGAACTCATGAAGTTGTCACTGTTGTCCACGACCACAGCAATGCGGGGATGGTTTTCTTCATACACTCGCTGCGAGAACTGCGGCGGGATAATCACCGCGCCTTCGAGCTTGCCATTGCGCACATCTTCCACGGCCTGCTTTTCGCTGTCGTAATTCACCGGGACGAAGGTGCGAATATTGGCGCGCACGGAATCGAATGCCTCGCGAACTCTCAGCGCTTGCGTGCCGCCATCCTGATCGACAATGGCGAGCCGGGCATCGCGAATCTTTCCGCCGAACGCGTTGCCCAGAATGATGAGCTGCACGAGAGGAAAAATCATCGACGCCAGCATCAGCGCCGGCGAGCGGAAGAACTTGCGCATTTCGCGCTCGACAATGGCCATCATTCGATTCATAACTTCAATTCCGGGCGACTCATAAATTCAGTCTCGATCGCTTCATGGCTGCAGGCCCGGCCGCTGCGGCATGGTGAATGCGTATGCTTTCTGCAGTTCATCACGCAGCTGCCGGCCCGTGTAATGGACGAAGACGTCGTCCAGGGTCGTGTTCTGCACAGAGAGCGACTTCACCGCGACGCCAGCTTCGACGGCCATCTCGACGAGTTCCGTGGTGGTGCGGGAGCCGTCGCCGGTCAGGATTCGATACATTCCCGCGCCTTCGTGCTGGATCGATGTGACGTCGTCCATTGTGTGCAGGCGCTGCTCCCAATCGTCCGGAGGATTCTCGAACTGTGCTTCAATCACATTCGATCCCGGCACGCTCGCTTTCAGCGCCATGGGCGCGTCGAGCGCGACCAGCTTGCCGTGATCCACGATGGCGATGCGGTCGCAGAGTCTGTCGGCTTCGTCCATGTAATGCGTGGTTATAAGGATGGTGAGCTGCCTCTGGCTCTTGATGTTGCCCAGCATTTCCCAGACCGCGACGCGCGAAACCGGGTCTAAGCCGGTGGTTGGCTCATCGAGGAAAAAGATTTTTGGATGATGCACCAGGCCGCGCGCAATCTCCAACCGCCGCCGCATGCCGCCCGAGAGCGTCTTGGTCTGCGCATCGCGCCACTTGGTTAAATCCACCAGACCCAGCAACTCCTCGATCGAACGCTTCCGTTCTTTTGCCGGCACATCGTAAAGCTTGGCGTAGATATTCAGATTTTCTTCCACTGTCAGATCGAGATCGCTCGTCAGCGCCTGCGGAATCACGCCGATCGTCCGCCGCACGGCGTCCGGATCTTTTGCAACATCGTGGCCGGAAATGCGGGCCGTCCCCGCAGTGATTGGAATCAGCGTGGTCATCATGCGGATCAGCGTCGACTTTCCCGCGCCGTTCGGCCCGAGCAGTCCGAAGATTTCGCCTTCCGTCACATTGAACGAAACATCGTCGACCGCGGTGAAGTCGCCATACTTTTTTACGATGTGCTCGACTTCGATTGCGTAGGGGACCGCGGCTCCAGCCACAGGAGAACTGCCGCCATTCGTTTTGGCCTTGACGTCTGCCATTATTGCTGCCCCGCTGCCGCCGCGCTCTGCGGGTTACCTTTCAACTGTTCCGGCGAAACCAGCACCTCGGCCGTCATCCCCGGCACAAACGCGCCTTTGGGATTGTCCAGCCGGACTTTTAAGACGATGGTCCGGATATCCCGCTTACGGCGGCTTACGTCGCGTTGCGTGGCGAAGTCGCCTTCCACTCCTTTGAAAAACACTTTGCCGCTGGTGATGGTTCCCCCCGGCATCCGCACGCGCAGCACATCGCCGTAGCCGATGTGGTCGGCGTAGGTCTCAGGGATCGCGGCTCGCGCCCAGGTGTCCGTCAGATCGACGATAGTCACGATGGGAGCGCCGATGTTCACCACTTCCCCCTGGCGCGCCGCGCGCACCGAAACGGTGCCGCTGACCGGCGCATAAACGTTGGTGTAGCCCAACCGCACCGCGGCCTGATTTTTCTGCGCAACCGCGGTTTTGAGATCAGACTGAGTGGCCTCGACGGTGCTCTTCGCGGCGTTCGCCTGATGTGTGCGCGCCACAGCGGAATTCAAGTCTGCCTCCGCCGCCTTTACCAGTTCCTGTTGCGCTTGCACGGTCGCCTGCGCCGCCTGCAAGTTGGTTTCGGCCTGCACCTTTTCTTGATCGGAAGCGACTCCGGCTTTGGCCAGCTCGATGGCGCGCCGGCTGTCGCTCGCGGTGCGATCGAGCGTGGCCTGCGCCTGCAGAAGCTGCGCCCGGGCGGACGAAAGCTTGGCCCGCGCGTTCGCGACATCGCTGGAAGTGGAGCCTGAGGTGGATTCCTCGGTGTGCTGCATCTCAGAAACCTTGTGCTGTAAGCTGGCAATATTCGCGGCCGCCGCGGCCTCCTGCGTTTGCAACTCAGAAGGATCAAGCACGGCGATCAGGTCTCCGGCCTTGACTGAAGTGCCTTCGTCCACCAGCAATTTCTGGATCCGGCCTTCCACCTGCGCGCTGACGATCACCTGGTTCGAATCGACGGTGCCGATCAGCACCAGGTCGTTGGAGTGGTCGACCGAGAAAAAGTAATAGATCGCGGCGATCACGAAGATGATGCCTAGAAGAATGAAGAACTTGTTACGGGCATTCATTTGCGTGCTCCTGCTTTGCTGACCGGCCGCGCGCTGGGGTGCGGCTCAAACAGCGCGGCGGAAATAAAATCGAGGACCGCGGCCCGTCGCTCGGCGACCCGCTGCGGCGTTAGCGGATTGAAGCGCACGATCCGCTGCATCACTGGGGCGCTGCTGAAATAGAAAACGATCATTGCCACCATGGAAGGAACGAAGTGCGCGGGATCAACTTGCCGGAATTCGCCTTCCGCGATTCCTTTGTGCAACAGCTCGCCGACCCGCTTGTAGATTGGCTGGAAGTACGTCTTGACCAGCCGGTCGATATGCTCCGAATGGCCTTCGCGCGCCCGCATCATTTCGCGCTGCATCAGCTTCGGATAAATCTGGTTCGAGGCAATGAAATCGAAATATGCCCCGACGTAGGCCATGATTGTCTCGCGCGGCGGCAGGTCGCTGTCGAGCGCCTCGAAGACTTTTGACTTCATCCCAGAGAAGGCATCGTCGAGCACCGCGCCGTAAAGCTTTTCCTTGTCTTTGAAGTAGTAATAGAGCAGGGCCTTGTTGACCCGCGCCTCGCGCGCAATGGCGTCGGTGCGGGCCCCGGCAATGCCGTTCTCGGAGAACTCTTTTGCCGCCGCGCGCAGGATGGCGGCGCGGCTCTCCTCGGGCTGTCCGCGGGAACCCATGCGGGGAGGCTGAAGGCGATGCTGGAGCAGGCGGGCCATGACTAATTAACCAGTTAGTTAGATTGATTATACATCAAGAAGGGGAAGTTGCAACAGTCTAGACAAAAGGGGCGGGCGTCGAGACCTACCGCGCTCCGCCCGCAATCGACGGCACCAGCAGCACCTCATCTCCGTCGCTGAAGATGTAGTCCGGTCCGCCCAGGAAGCGGATGTCTTCTTCATTCACGTAGATGTTGAGGAATCGCCGCACCTTCCCGCCTCGTCGCGCAGGTGAGGCTTGAGTTCCGGAAACTTCTCATCGAGCACGGAGAATAGTTCGCCCAGGTTCGTGGCCGCACACGCGATCGTGCCTACGCCCGCCGTGTGCCTCCGCAGTGCGGTTGGAATTTGTACCGTGATTACCATCTGAATCCTTCGCTACGCTCCCACGGCCGCCGCTTCTTTCGCGACCTCGACGGTGTCGAGCGTTTCGTGCAGATATTGTTCGAACTCGGCCAGCTTGGGCGCGATCGGCCGCTCGACCTCATAGACGCCGGCGAACACATCAGTCGTCTTCAATCCGTTTCCGGTGATGCATAACACGGTGGTTTCCTCGGGCAGGATGCGGTCCTGACGATAGAGCTTGCCCGCCGTGCCAACGGTCACACCGCCGGCGGTTTCGGTGAAGATGCCTTCGGTCTCCGCCAGCAGGCGGATCGAATCGATCACTTCTGGATCGCTCACGTCTTCGCTCCATCCGCCGCTGTGTTTGATGGTTTTGATGGCGTAGTGCCCGTCCGCGGGATTGCCGATGGCCAGCGAACGCGCGATGGTCGCCGGCTTCTGCGGATCGATCTCAGCGCTGCCGGTCTTCACCGCGGTTGAAATCGGCGAGCATCCCGTAGCCTGCGCTCCGAAGAACTTCACCGGCTTTTCTTCGACCAAGTCCAGCTTGATCAACTCGTCAAACGCCTTCTTGATCTTGGTGATCAACGACCCGCCGGCCATGGGGACGACCACGTTGTCCGGCAGGCGCCAGCCGAGTTGCTCGGCGATTTCAAAACCGACGGTCTTAGATCCCTCGGCGTAGTAGGGCCGCAGGTTCACGTTGACGAATCCCCAGCGCCGTTCTTCAGCAATCTGCGAACACAGCCGGTTCACTTGGTCATAGTTGCCATTGATGCGCACCACGTCCGCGCCAAACACTTGTGTGCCCAGAATCTTGGCGGGCTCGAGATCGGACGGGATGAATATCCAGGCTTTCAGACCCAGGCGCGCTGCATGCGCGGCCACCGCGTTAGCCAGGTTTCCGGTGGAAGAACACGCGACCGTATCGAAGCCGAAAGCCTGCGCATTGGCGAGCGCCACGGCTACCACGCGGTCTTTGAAACTCAGCGTGGGCAGGCAGACAGCGTCATTCTTGATATAGAGATTCCGCGCGGCAGTTTCAGGGTCGTTGCTGCCAGCCAGCCGTGCCGCCAGGCGCGGTGCTTGGAACAGGGGCGTGAATCCAACCGGCAGCCGGGGCTCGAACCCTTCGGGCAGCGGCAGAAGTTCCGCATAGCGCCACATGTTCGGAGGCCGCTGCGCAATGCGCTCGCGGCTGGACCTCCGCTGGTCCAGAGACCCCTCGCCCAGCAGATATCGAATCCAGTCGTAGTCGTAAACGATTTCGAGGGCGGAGAAACACTCGTCGCAGATCGAGCGGGGCTGGTTTCCCCAGCGGCGGCCACATTCCCGGCAGCGTAATTCGTAGTGACATTGGGCGTCGTCTTGTTGACCGTGGTATTTCGGCATGAGGCTACTCGCTTTCTTTGGAGTCATCCACCCTTCGAAACCGCGAAGGGTGGAGCACCCGCGAATAGCTGGGGACGAGCCGGAGAAAAGAGTCCTAAAATACAAATCCTCTTCTCCCAAGAAAAAGGAAAAAGAGGTATCGGAATGCAAATAGAAATTAAGGCTCGCATCCGAATCTCATGTTCCCCGTTTCCGGGCGGGAGTTGGCACCTGGCGGTCGGGATATATGATCCCGATCCGGTTGCCGTGGCGTCACAGGGCTCGTCCCTCAGCCACTCTGCATGAAATTCAGTCTGCCCCGAAAGGCAAACTTGTCCTTATGATGCTACACAGCCAAACTGGGTTCGTCAACCAGAAATTGATCGTTGCAAACTAGGGAGAGTGCGTCTACACGCGCCTGTCGCGGAGCGCCATTTCGCGGGCCAATTCCCCGGTAGTGACTCTCAGTCGCTTCACCAGCACCAGCGCCAGCGACCGGTAAAAGCGGGATGCCAGGCGGGGAAAAGCTTCCAGGAGCGCCCGCAGTACGTGCGAGTTGATTTCGTCGACTTCAACTTCTTCTTCCCTGGCAATCACCGCCGCAGTAGCCTTACCGTGTTCCAAAAAAGCCATGTCGCCGCAAACGTCCTCGGGCCCAAGCGTTGCCACAATAGCGCGCGAGCCAGTCCCCGCAAGTTCCACGGACGCTTCCCCCCGGCGGATGATGTAGATGCTGTCGCCCCAAGCCCCCTGCCGGATGATCTCGTCGCCCAGTTTGAAGGTGCGCCGCACCGCTTTCCCCTGGAGCAAGACCCAATCATCCACGGTTAGGTAGTGAAGGCGATTACTGGCCATGCCTGTGACATCGGCAAAGACAGGAACGACCTGTAGTCTGGCTGGGCTGACGCTCGGGGTTTTACCGGCTGTACTGGTTCCTCTTCTTGTCCGCGTGCCGCTCCAACCCAAACTGGATCAGCCGGTCGATCAAGTCCGCGTACTCGAGCCCCGACGCCGCCCACAGCTTGGGATACATGCTGATTGCTGTGAATCCCGGCATGGTGTTGATCTCGTTCACATAAATCTTGCGCGTGCTCGAATCCATCAGAAAATCCACGCGCGCCAGGCCGGAGCAGTCCACCGCTTTGAAAGACCGCACGGCCAACTCCTGAACTTTCTTAGTTTCGGCCTTGGTGAGCTTCGCCGGAATAATCAGCTCAGAGCCTTCGTCGAGATACTTGGCGTTGTAGTCGTAGAACTCCTTGACCGGAACAATTTCGCCGGGGACGGAAGCCACCGGGTCGTCGTTGCCCAGCACTGAGCACTCGATTTCGCGGGCTTTCTCCTTCTTGCCGCCCACGCCCTGCTCGATGACAATTTTGCGGTCGAATCTCGCCGCCTCCTCGATCGCAGGGCCGAGTTCCTTGCGGTTATGCGCTTTGCTGATTCCCACCGACGATCCCAGATTGGCCGGCTTCACAAATACGGGATACTTCAGCTTGCTCTCCACAAACTTTTGAACCTTCCCCGGCTCCTTGTCCCACGCACCGCGCAGAATCGTTACGTGCTTCACAATGGGCAGTCCCGCGGCAATGAATAAAGACTTCATGATGTCCTTGTCCATGCCCGCAGCCGAGCCCAGCACGCCTGCTCCCACGTACGCGATGTCGGCGAGTTCGAGCAGACCCTGAATCGTTCCGTCCTCGCCGAAAGTTCCATGCAACACCGGGAAAATCACGTCGACGTTGATGGCGCGATCGCTGGCGCGCCGTGTGAGCGCCGCATCCGTCTGAAAGGGGACGAGTCCGCTCTGCCGGTGCACTGGCTCCGGCGGCACCACTACGGACTCTCCGCGAGCCAACACCGCCGCAGCTTGGGTAGTTTCGGGGTCGCCCGCCCGCAACTGGCGCGGCTCGAGCACCAGCTTTCCCTGAAGCAGGTTCTCGGCATCATCCGCAGTCAGCCAGCGTCCATCTTTAGTGATGCCGATTGGCACCACCTCGTATTTGTCTTTGTCGATAGCCCTAAGAACCGACGCGGCTGAGAGCAGTGAGACCTCATGCTCGCCGCTGCGCCCGCCAAATAGAATTCCGACCCGAAGTTTCTTCATAACGTTTTTACAGAATCTTTTTCCCGAACGCCGACAGCGCCAATTCCACCGCCAGGTCTGCGGTCCGGTTGTGCTCGTCGATCACCGGATTTACCTCGACGATCTCGAAACTCAGCATGCGTCCGTGGTCGGCAATGATTTCCATCGCCAGATGCGCTTCACGATACGTCGCGCCGCCGCGCACCGGAGTGCCCACGCCCGGCGCGTCTTCAGGATCGATCCAATCCATGTCCAGAGAGATGTGATAGCCGGCGGTGCCGCGTCCAGCCATGCGCAAGGCTTCTTCCATCACCGTGCGCATGCCGCGCTCGTCAATATCGCGCATGGTGAAGACGCCAATGCCGGCGCGCCGGACGTTTTCCTTTTCAATCGCATCAATGTCGCGCACGCCCACCAGTACACAGTTCTCCGGCTTCACCTTAGGAGAAAAATCGAAAATGTTCTGGAGTTCCGCTGGTCCCAGACCCATGAGGGCAGCGAGCGGCATCCCGTGCACGTTGCCGCTCGGTGAGCTTTCTGGTGTATTGATGTCGGTGTGCGCGTCAATCCAGATCAGGCCGATCCCCTGCTTCTGGCGGCGATAAAATTCGGCCACACCCGATACTGTGCCAGCCGCCATCGAATGATCTCCACCGAGAGCGAGTGGAATTTTCCCGGCTTCGAGCGTCTTAACCACCAGCTCCGCGTGCTTGGTGCAGGTTGCCGTAATCTCTTTCAAATACTTGGCGTGCGTGTCGCCTTCTTTTTTCTGTTCCGGAATAGCTACGGCGACATTGCCGCCATCTTCCACCTGATGCCCCAACGCTTCCAGCCGCGCTTCCAGTCCCGCCACGCGCACGGCCGAAGGCCCCATATCGACGCCGCGCCGCGATTGCCCCAGATCAAGCGGCACGCCAATCACACGAATCTTCTTGGGAGAAATGTTGGTGGCGCTTATCGTTGTCATAAGGGTCTGGGAATTTGGTAATTAGATAATTTTGTAAATGAAAACCAAAGTGCTGGATACTTGCTCTTGAATTACCCAATTACACAATTACAAAATTCTTCACGGGTACAGCCGGTGCAGCATTCGCGGGAACGGAATCGTTTCCCGCACATGCTCAAGCCCGCAGATCCAGGCCACGGCCCGCTCGATGCCCATGCCGAAGCCGCCGTGCGGCACGCTGCCGTATTTGCGCAGGTCCAGATACCACTTGAACGCTTCCTCCGGCAATCCGTGTTCATGAATGCGCTGCACTAGCAAATCGTGCGACGCCATACGCTGCGAGCCGCCAATGATTTCGCCGTAACCCTCTGGCGCCAGCACGTCGACGCACAAAGCCAACTCCGGCCGCTGCGGATCGGGCTCCATGTAAAAAGCCTTCACCTTCGCCGGATAGCGATGCACCATTACCGGCTTATCGAACTGTGCCGAAAGATAAGTTTCGTCGGGCGAGCCCAGGTCGCCTCCCCACTCAAACTTCGCTTCCAGCGAGCCTTTCGCGTAACCTTCCTGCAAATTCTCTACCGCATCGTCGTAACTGATTCGCGGGAATGGAGGCTCAATCTTTTCCAGTTTTGAAATGTCGCGGCCAATCGCAATCAGATCGGCGTGCCGCCGCTCCAGGCACCGCTTCACCACGAAACTGATCAGCCCCTCGGCCAGCTCCATCAGGTCGTCGAGTTCGCCATATGCAATTTCCGGCTCAACCATCCAGAATTCGGTGAGGTGGCGCCGCGTCTTCGATTTCTCGGCTCGAAATGTCGGACCAAACGAATACACCTTGCCCAGCGCCATCGCCGTGGCTTCGATGTAAAGCTGGCCGGATTGCGTCAGGTAGGCCTGCTCGTCGAAGTAATCCACGGGGAAAAGCGTGCTCGTGCCCTCGCACGCAGCCGGAGTAAGAATCGGCGGATCAGTGAGCGTGAAGCCGCGCTCGTCAAAGAAGTCACGCACGGCTTTCACAATCTCGGCGCGTACACGCAGAATGGATGCCTGCCGCTGCGACCGCACCCATAGATGCCGGTGCTCCATCAGAAATTCTGTGCCGTGCTCTTTGGGCGTGATGGGATAAGGATCAGACTCCGGCACACGCTGGACGATGTTCACATTTAAAACATCGAGTTCGTAGCCGCCGGGCGCGCGCTTGTCGGCGCGCACCTTGCCTTCCACGATCACACTCGACTCCTGCGTCAGCGTCTTGATCGCCTCGAACACTTCCGGCGTGACCGCGTTCTTTGGCACTACCCCCTGAATCACGCCCGACCCGTCGCGAAACTGCGGGAACAGGAGCTTCCCGCTCTCGCGCAGGTTATAGAGCCAGCCGCGCAGGGTGACCGTCTGACCCTCGTGCTTCCCGATTTCAGCGATCGTAGTTACAGGTGAAGACATAGTTGATTGAGTCATTGAATCATCGGATCATTGAATCATTTGCGGGCCGTGGCACTGATTGTCTCAATGAGTCAATGACTCAATGATTCAATCTCTCAATTTCTACGCCGCCTCCAGCTTCTCGAACGTCGGCCGGAACTTCTCCAGCGGATTCACTTTCTCATCTTCCGCCAGTTCCAGCATCAACGGCGGAGTTTGCGGAGCCGACCGCAGCAGTTCCATCGCTTCCTTCCAGTCGATGGTTCCCTGGCCCGGCCACAGGTGCGAATCCTGCACCTTGGCATTGTCGTGAACATGCGTTGAGCAGACCTGCTTCCGCACAATCTCGAAGGCCTCGCGGACCGAACCCATCATGTGAGCGTGCCCGAAATCAAAACAAATACCGACATCGTCAAAATGCGCCGTGCGAATCATCTCCACCAGTCTCTCTGGCGTCGACAGTTCGTTGGGGATATTTTCCAGCAGAATGCGCACGCCCAACGGCTTGGCGAACGCACGCAAGTGCTCGATCGAAGTCATCGCCGATTCGAACTTCTTCTCGCTGAAACTCTCATTCGGAAGTCCTAGGTGCTGTACCAGAAAGCGAAACGGAATCTGCTCCGCGATCTCCAGCGCCCGCTTCACTTCATCCATCGCCTCCAGCAGTCCCGCACGGTCCGTCGATGCCAGGTTTATCGGCGGCGCTCCCGCCCGGCCCCACTCGTAGTCGGCGTAGAGCGGCGAGTGCACGGAGTTCAAAGGAACTCCACTTCCACGAAACCACTCGGCAATCTCTTTCACATGAGCTTTGCGGTTGGCGTAGTCGAGATGCTGCCGTGCCGCGAAAATCTCGATCGCCTGCACTCCGTTGCGAGCCAGCCCATCCAGAATTCCCGGATGCAGCCGCTCCTTCACGTACAAGTAAGTTGAGACCGCTTTCAACATCAGTAGCCCACTGCCTTTCCGCCGCCCCGGCCATCGCTCGCGCCCAGTCGCTCGCTCGTCTTTAAATCGATGGCGATGCACTCGGCCTCGCTCCAATATCCAGCAACGTCCACGTTGTACGCCATTTTCTGCAGCGCCTGCATCGTATCAGGCGAAAACCATCGCTCAACATACAACAGGTCCGGCAGCCACTGATTGTGAAAGCGGGGAGCATTCACCGCTTCCTGAATGTTCATCCCGTAATCCACAACGCCCATCAGAACGTTGGCCACGGTCGTAATGATCCTCGAACTGCCCGGCGAACCCAATACCAGAACTGCCTTCCCGTCCCGCACTACGATGGTTGGAGCCATCGACGACAGGGGACGCTTCCCCGGCCCAATGGCGTTGGCCGGCCCCTGAATCAATCCGTCGGAGTTCGGCACGCCCGGCTTAGCCGAGAAATCGTCCATCTCGTCGTTCATCAAGAATCCCAGGCCCTCCGCCGTCACGCGTGATCCAAACCAGTCATTGATGGTGGTCGTGACCGCGACTGCGTTTCCCTCGGCATCCACCACAGAATAGTGCGTAGTGTGCGGCGGCTCGTGATTCGCCATCGGCTGGGGATGGGTGGCAGCATATTGCTCAAGCTCACTGAATATCGCGGGCCGCTTCAATTCGTTGCTCGCGCTGGCATGGATCGCATCAATTGAATCCCGCCAGCCGGCCGCATATTTTTTGTCGATGAGTTGCGCGACTGGAATCTTCGAGAAATCGGGATCTCCCATGAATTCCGCGCGGTCGAAGAACGCGCGCCGGAATGCCTCTGTCGTGTAGTGAATCGACTGCGCCGACCGGTTACCCAGCTTCGCAAGATCGTATCCTTCCAGAATATTCAGCGATTCAATCAGAACCGTGCCACCAGAAGATGGAGGCGGCGCGCTGATGATCTCGTATCCGCGATAAGTCCCACGAACCGGTTCTCGTTCCTTCACTTGGTATTGCGCCAGATCGTCGGCGGTGACCAGCCCCCCACCCTTCTGCATTGCTGCGGCCAGTTCACGCGCCAGTGCGCCGTGATAAAAATCATCGGGCTTCGCGGCGATCCGTTCCAACGTTCGTGCCAGGTCAGGCTGGCGAAAAATCTCTCCCGGCTGGTAGTAGTTGCCATCGCGCTGAAAAATTCGCCGCGACTCGGGAAACTCGGCCAAATGTTTATCGTGGAAATCCTGAGCCTCTTCCCAACTCAGCGCGTGCCCCTCTCGCGCCAGCCGGATTGCTGGAGCCATCACCCGCTTGAGCGTCAGCTTCCCATATTTCTGTTCGGCATAAACCATCCCCGCAACCGATCCCGGCACGCCGATCGACTTGTAGCCAATCTCGGTGGCACCCTCGATCACGTTGCCCTGCGGGTCCAGATACATGTCGGGCGTCGCCTTCGCCGGGGCCTTCTCGCGGTAATCGATGAAATGCGTCTTGCCATCGGCCGTGCGGACCAGCATGAATCCGCCGCCGCCCAGATTCCCCGCCCCCGGATGCACCACTGCGAGCGCGAATCCCGTAGCTACGGCGGCATCCACAGCGTTGCCTCCAGCCTGCATCATCTCGACTCCGGCGCGAGAGGCCAACTCCTGGGAGCTGACCACAATTCCATGCTGCGCATGGACGGGTTCCGTGGAAGCGGCAAGAAATGGCGCGCCGCAGATCGTCAACGCCGCCAGCAGCAGCAAAATCAATGATTTGTGCCGGGATCGCATGAAGGTCGAGACTGTCCAGGAATGGGCAGACTCTTGAGGCTAGCCGACGGCGGCAAGCAGAGTCAAATCAGAGAAGGGGGCACGCCCTCGTTCCGACAACTCTTTCCGCGAAACAGAATCTCAAACTCTCTTCGGCGTCTTCCGATGCGTACGCATAGAGCGCCCGCTCTTCTTCCCGGGCGCCTTCGCCGCCACCATCTCATACGACTGCCGGATCAACTCCCGCAACTCGCTCCACGGTACGGCGTCCAGCCGATCCAGCATCACCCACTTGTAGCGCCCGACATACTGCGCGGGACGAATGTCTTCGCGCTCGATCAGATCGGCAAAAGCCTCCGGCGTGCACTTGAAACAAAGGCGCGGATCGTCCAGGCTGACGATGACGAAAATCTTGCCGCCGATCTTGAAGCAGAGATCGTCGCCCCACTGCAAAGTCTCGGCGGCCTGAGGAAAGGCCAGGCAAAACTCGCGAATCGTATCGACTCTCATTGCATTTTCAATTCTGAATCGGATTGGTCCGACCGCAATCAAATTTCGTAAGGAGATTCAATATGCAAACCCGCACTCTTGGCAATTCCGATCTGAATATTACTCCCGTGGGCTGTGGAGCCTGGGCCGTTGGCGGTTCGGGCTGGCAATTTGCCTGGGGATCGCAGGACGACAAAGACTCCATCGCCGCCATTCACCGCGCACTCGAGCTCGGCGTCAACTGGATCGACACCGCCGCCGTCTACGGCCTGGGACATTCCGAGGAGGTCGTCGCCCGTGCGCTCAAAACCTGGTCCGGCCCTCGGCCTTACGTTTTCACCAAATGCGCTCTGCGCTGGGATGCCAAGGGGCAGGTACAGAGAGTGCTGAGCGCCAATTCGATCCGCCGAGAAGCCGAAGACAGCCTCCGCCGCCTCTCCCTTGATGTGATTGATCTCTATCAGATTCACTGGCCTCCCGATCCAGATTCACCTGTGCTCGAAGAAGGCTGGTCCACGCTAGCCGACCTGAAGCGTGAGGGCAAGGTGCGCTGGATTGGCGTTTCCAACTTCAACATCCAGCAACTACGACGCGCGAAGGCTATCGCTCCAGTAACTTCGTTACAGCCTCCGTATTCACTGGTGCACCGCGAGGTCGAGGACGAGATTCTGCCTTACTGCCGGCGCGAAGGAATTGGAGTCATCGTTTACTCGCCGATGGCTTCCGGTCTGCTGACCGGCGCCATGACCCGCGAGCGCGCGGCCAAACTGCCCCAGGACGATTGGCGCAAAGGCCATCCCGACTTCACAGAACCCAATCTCTCCCGCAATCTTGCGCTGGTCGAACGCTTGCGAGAGATCGGCAAACGGCATAACTGTTCTCCCGGAGAAGTAGCCATCGCGTGGACGCTTCATCATCCCGCAGTAACAGGAGCAATTGTCGGCGCGCGCAATGCCAAACAAGCAGAAGGCGTGATGCGTGCAGGAGACTTTCGCCTGAGCGACGAAGAGGTGAACCAGATCGAGGAGTTCTTCGCCCAAACTGCGGCATAGAGAAATCTTTGCCGCGGAGTCATGCTTTGAGAGCTTGCCAGAGGCAGGTATCTAGACTTGTTCTCTGGCTTCTCCCAGGGCCACGTTAACATCCAGCTTTTTCTTGTTGCGGAAGATGGTCACCTTCACTGTGTCTCCGGCGCGATGGTTGTTCATCACCTGCGAGAGGTCTGTTTCGTCCTCTACTTTTTCGCCGTCGATGGCCACGATCAAGTCTCCGCCGAGCATGATGGGGATATTGCCCAGACGGGCGGGCTCCGTGCCGCCTTGCAGTCCGGCCTGGGCCGCCGAGCCGCCGGGAGTGACTTGCATGATCAGCAATCCGTAATCGGCGGGCAATCCCATTTCATCGGCCAACTCCGCGCTGATTGGAATGGTTCGCACGCCCAGCGCCGGACGTCGCACCCGGCCCAGCGTCATCAAGTCATTCAACACAGCCTTCGCCGTATTGATGGGAATGGCAAATCCGATTCCAGCATTCTGGTTCACGCTGGAAAGAATCATAGTGTTAATGCCAATCACTTCGCCGTGCCAGTTCATCAGCGGCCCGCCCGAGTTGCCGGGATTGATGGCAGCATCGGTCTGAATGGCTTCGTCAATGGTTGCGCCATTCGGCTCGCGCACCGGACGGATCGAACTCACAATGCCGCGCGTCATGGTTCCCGCCAGCCCAAACGGGTTGCCGATGGCGTAAACCTTCTGCCCCACCTGCAGGTTGCGTGAATCGCCAAGCACCGCGGGAACCAGGCCGGGCGCTCCTTTGATCAGGATCACCGCGAGATCGTGCGCCGGATCCGTGCCCACCACCGTGGCCTTGTACTTCTTGCGGTTGTGCATGGTCACTTCCACCTGGCGCGCGTCAGCGATCACGTGATAGTTGGTGAGGATGTGGCCTTCCTTGTCGATGACAAAGCCGGAGCCCTGGCCTTCCTGCGGCACCGGGCCGTAGAAGAAGTCAAAGGTCATGGCGCGCGACGTCACGTTGACCACGGACGGAATGTTCTTGCGATAGACCAGAATGTTGTTCTGCTCTTCGCTGTCGAGGCCTTCGGGGCCAGAAGCCTCCGTGATCTCCACCTGCACGGGATGGCTGAGCCAGCCCACTGGATTCGCGCCGGCCAGTTTCGCATTCGAACGCCAGGTAGTGAAGTAGAAGAACGCGCCAGCGATCACCAGCGCCAGGATTGCAGGTCGTATAAGTTTCATAAAGTGCACACCTTCGGGGCCGCGAACTGGTCTGGGAATAAGGCCCACTCGATTCTACGTTTGATTCTAAACAATGTTCCACGTTGCAGCACGCGGTTGGTACCCTCTCCTGCGGGGGCTGGCACAGACTAAGAATGCGCGGCTTTTGACGTTCGTGCTCCCGCTACGATCCACTCGGGTCCACAACATTTCCACAGCCCCTTATGACATCTGACCTTGCGCCCGAAATTTAATTCAGCGATCATGGTCGAGGCCGTGACGGTCTGCTCCGGAGTAAGTCGTCGCGCTCTAAGTCCTTTGTTGTCTGGATTTTGACCGCTAAGTTCTTTGCCATCCGGATTTTGCGGGGAACTTCTTGCTAAAGTCGTGATTCAGAGATTATGCAAAAAGGGGGAGGGGGTTATCCCCGATTTTTTGCTGCAAGACGGCGAAGCGAAGCCGCTCGCCACCGTCGGAGCCAACTTTATTTTCGTGATAGGAATCCACAAGCGTCAAGTGAGTCACAGCCCCAGAATCTCCGAGCCTTGGTTCGACATCAAAGGTTTCGCTGGAGGCCTTCATGTCCATACGACCGGTGAAGCAGGTTATCAAGTCAAAGCCTACGCTTGAAGGCGCGGGCGTACATTTGCGGCGAGCGTTTGGTTTTGGAAACACCAAGGAGACCGATCCGTTCCTTTTGCTCGACGATTTCCGCAACGATGTTCCCGAGGATTATCTGGCCGGATTTCCGTGGCATCCGCATCGCGGGATCGAGACCATCACCTATGTGCTGGCTGGGACCGTCGAGCACGGCGACAGCATGGGCAACCGCGGCGCCATCGCCGCCGGCGATGTGCAGTGGATGACGGCGGGCAGCGGCATTATCCATCAGGAGATGCCGAAGGGCGATCCGGCGGGCCGCATGCATGGGTTTCAGTTGTGGGCGAACCTTCCCGCTTCGCTTAAGATGACCGATCCGCGCTATCAGGAAGTGAAGTCGCTGGATATTCCTGAGATCAAGGACGACGACGGAACGCACGTGCGCGTGGTCTGCGGGAGTTTTTGGGGAAAGAAAGGGCCGGTGGATGGGATCGCGGCCGATCCGATATATCTCGATGTATCGGTGGCTCCAGGCAAGAGAAAGACCCTGCCGGTGGAAACCACGCGCCACGCGTTCGCCTATGTTTTCGGCGGAGCGGGAAAGTTCTGCAATGCGTCCGGGCCGCTGACCGTGCCGACGGAAGCGATCAAGTGGTTGGATACGACGCCGCCGGTCGAGGCGGACAATCGCTCGCTGATTTTGTTTGATCGCGGCGACGAGGTCACCGTGCAAGCCGGGGAAGATGGGATTCGATTTCTGCTGGTATCGGGCAAGCCTCTGGAAGAGCCAGTGGCCTGGTATGGCCCGATCGTGATGAACACGCAGGAGCAACTTCAGCAGGCTTTCCGGGAACTGGAGCAGGGAAAATTCCTCAAGAAATCTTGACCTCGCTGAGATTTTCTAGCGCTGGAGGGCCGCGTCGGCGCGCAGCTTTTCCCATATCCGCCGCGCCTGCTCTCGCGTCTGGTCGAGCGCGCCGGAGTTGTCGATGAGGTAATCGGCGGCCTTGATCTTGTCTGCTTCAGGCAACTGAGCAGCCATGCGGCGTTCAACTTCTTTGCGGGCGGCGGCGAGCGTCAACTTCTGGCGAGCGGCGAAGCGGGCGATGCGTTGCTCGTCGTTGCAGGTCACCACGATCAGGCGATCGAACCGCTTCGCTGCGCCCGCTTCAAGGATAAGCGCGGCCTCCACGATGGCGACGGCGTGCGGATCCTGGCGTCCCATTTCGTCCATCCATTCCTCCTGGCTGCGAATTACAGCGGGATGCACGATGCGGTTCAACTCCTGGACGCGGGATGGGACTGCGGGAGACGTGGCTGGCCCGAAGGCGGCTTCGGCCAGCTTCGCGCGGTTTACGCTGAGGTCGGGATTGAGAATGCCGCCGCCGAAATGGCGCACCACCTCGTTGTAGACGGGCTGGCCGGGCAGCATGAGTTGGTGGGCAATGCGGTCGGCCTGGACGAGGCGCGCGCCCAGGGCGGCGAACATCTCGCCGACGACGGATTTTCCCGAGGCGATACCGCCGGTGAGACCGACTTTCAGCATAAGCAGTGGCCAGTGGTCAGTGGCCAGTGGTCAGTAAAAGCACATCGCTCTGCATGCATTTGCATAGAGTTCTGCTGGTAACTAGATTTTCACTGGCCACTAGCCACTGGCCACTGACCACTGCTCTTGCCTCTCCGCATCTTGGCGGCTTTCACGGTGTTGTACATCAGCATGGCGATGGTGAGCGGGCCGACGCCGCCGGGGACTGGGGTCAACCCTCCCGCCACTTCGGCGACTTCCGGGTGCACGTCGCCGACGAGCGTCGATCCCTTTTTGCGGAAGGCTTCCTCGCGTTTTGTGTTTCCGGCGAACAGACGTTCGAATTCCGCGGGATCTGTCACCAGGTTCATGCCGACGTCGATCACGGTTGCGCCGGGCTTTACGAAATCGCGGCTGATCATGCCGGCGCGGCCGATTGCCGCCACTAGAATGTCGGCGCGGCGGCAGACTGCCCAGAGATCGCGAGTCTTCGAATGGCAAACTGTGACCGTGGCGTTGGCATTGAGCAACAGCATGGCAGCGGGCTTGCCTACGATATCGCTGCGCCCGACGACGACGGCTTCCTGCCCCGCGATGGGAATACTACTGCGCTTCAGGATCTCGATGACTCCCGCAGGTGTGCACGGAACCAGGCCGGGACGCTGAGTAGAGAGGAAACCAACGTTGACGGGATTGAAGCCGTCGACATCTTTGGCGGGATCGACTGCCATCAGCACTTCCTTCGAGTCCACTTGCGGAGGCAGCGGCAACTGCACCAGGATGCCGTCAATTTCATCGCGACCGTTCAGTTCTGCGACCAGAGCGAGCAGTTCGGCGGTGGTCGCAGTGTCGGGTGGCGTGTGCTGCTCGCTGTAGAGGCCAACTTCTTCACTGGCTTTGACTTTGCCGCGCACGTAAATCTCCGACGCGGGATCGTGGCCGACGAGGACGACGGCGAGGCCGGGGCGGACTCCGGCGGCAGCCATGATCTTCACCTCCGCCGCGACTTCGCTGCGGATGTCGTTCGCGATCTTGGTGCCGTCGAGGATTCTGGCGGGCATTCGGGCTCCGGGCTTCGGCTTTCGGGCTTCGGCTAGGAAATCTTACACTGACGGGCCTGCCGAACGACGGCGAGGATTCGATTTTGAGTACAATGCCCCTATCATGATTGCCAAAGACTTGCTGGAAATTCTAGTCTGCCCGGCGTGCAAGCAGGCGCTTGAGTACCGGGAAAGTCCGGAGAGCTTGAAGTGCAAGCAGTGCCACCGGGTGTACGCGGTGAAGGACGACATCCCCATCATGCTGGTGGACGAGGCGATCGTCGAAAACTAGGCGACTGGATCACCGCGCACTCGTTGTGCGCCCCGATCGTGGTTGATCCAGCCGAGTGAATGCCACGGCTGGTCTGGCCGCTTCATTCTTTACATCTCGTTTACAAACCTTGACATTCTTCAGGTTCGGTTCCAGTCAGGTTCCCCGTCGAGGCCCCGCGTCGCCGACGTGTCCCGATCTGACACTCTGTGTCAACTTTTGGGACTTGGGCGTTACTAACGGCACCTAGAGGAATTGCTCGTCCCCTGTTAGGGTTGCTTGCAACTTCTGATATTCACAAGTGTTAATGGATCTAACGGAGCCCGCTTTCCGTATATGGAACTAGAGGGCGGGCACGGCAACTAAATTGCATGCAACTTGCATAGCTGCCGATGAGTCTAATAGCCACAAGAGGTGAAGGTCGGAGTCGGAGGTGATGACGGCCATGTTTGACAAGATGACGAACGAGAAAGCCAATAACGATAAAGACAGATTCACGGCAACCGAACTGGCGGCGCTGCGCAGCGACCTGCTGCAGGGCGGCATGATCGATTCCTACGAGGCCGCCGAACTGTTGCAGGTGTTTCTGATGGGGCGCGGCTACGGGGTATCTCCCAAGGCAGCGCTGGATGCAGCGGGCCGGGTCGAGATGGCAGGGTGCGCTCTGCCGGTGCTGCAGTTTGAGCTGGAGAACCTCGCGATGGTGATGTAAGACTTACCCTGCGGCGCGGGACGGTGAACCTGCGACGCAAAATGGGAATGAGATTTTCGGCGAGAGTTGAGATTTCAGTTCTTAGGGGTGCGACAGAGATTTTGACATTCTGGGCCGGCGGTCGAAACAAGATTGACCGGACCAGTTCCACGCAAAGAAAGCCGGGCCAACCAGCCCGGCTTTGTGGTGTCGGAGGGCTTGTCGACCTCGCAGAGTCGACAAGTGTAATGGCGATGTTACGCCATGTACTCATCGATGTGAGGCGCTTCCCTTCGGATGGGCATCTGCTCCGCTCGCGAATCATGGATGAGAGCCGTATGTTTTCGTTTCCGCTATTGGTGCAGGTCGGTCTTCGAGAGCATCTCCAGAAACTGACGGCGGCTGCGCTGGTCGATGGCCACCGCCAGCAGTTTGCCGTCACGCCCGAAAAGAAACGTCCTGGGGATGCCAGTAATGTGGAAAGCCTTGTGCACTTTGCCGCCGGGATCGAGGACGATATCGGGTGCGTACTTGTTGCCACTAATGAACTGAGACACTTTGAATCCTGCCTCGTCGGTGATGGACAGGACGACAAGACCCTGTGATGCGAAGTAGCGCTGCAGGGTATCCAAGTCTCCCATCTCCGCGCCGCACGGGGCGCACCAAGTGGCCCAGAAGTTGACCAGGACGACCTTTCCCCGCAGCTCAGATAAAGTGACCTTCTTGTTCTTCAGATTGCTCAACGTGAAGTCGGCTTTCTCGATATCGGCTTCATCATCAGCCAGCATCTTCGCGGCTCTATCGTACAAGGGGTCCTTCAGCGTGGTAGTAACGCCCTCATAGCGGACGAGCAGGGCTACCTGGTGATAGGGCGTGGGGATCTTGTCACCTTTGGCGGAAACGGGCGATTCGGTGAGAGCGGCGCTGAGAGTATCCACCACGGCCTGCAGGGCGTCGTGGCCGGGGTCGCCCTCGGTGGCTAGGTGCGATAGCGCATCCGCATAACCTAGCTTCTGCGTGCCCGCAGGGAGTGAGCGGATATCGGTGGCAAGCTTCACGATGATGGCCGGCTTCTGGTCCGATGGGACAGAACGGAGGCCCTTGAGCTGTTTCTCGATCTCCGAGGGTTTGATGTCGCCATGAGCGATGGGCGCGGCTGCAAGCACGGCCGCGACGAACAGGTAGATTTTGAGCGAACTCATGAGTACTCCTCTTTTCCGGGGCTCGCGTACTGTGGAACCCCTTCTTTTAACAGATTTCGGGCGAGCGGACGAATTATCTTCTTCGGCCCGTCGAAATCAGTGATCCGCGTGACCTATCTCGACCGGATTGAAGTTTGCGCTTATCGCCAAGTGTCGAAATCAGGCGATAGCGCTCATTGAGAACTACTCCCAACTCCTTCGATAAGTGCTGCCTAGTTCCAGTGATGCGAGTGCCACCAGATTTTCTGGATGTCGAATTCGACGCCACGGCAGAGGTAGATGGGCTGGTTTTCTTCGCCCATGCCGAAGCGGTTGTAGTGCTCGAAGGGTTGAAACGACGTGCAGTTGTCGCGGACGTCGTCGAGGCCCCACTGGATCACGATCAGGCTCTTATAGACCTGCGGAGGCGGACCCCAATACCAATGGTTCTGGTGGCGCGAGTAGGCGTGCGGGAGTCCGTACTGCGGGCCGAATTCGTCGACAGCGCCGGCTTCGCCGTAGTTGCCGGCCCAGATGCCGGTCTGGGCGCGCTCTTCGGGGGGCAGCGAGTTGTAGATGGCGGCGACCTCGCGTGCCATCTCGGGCCATCCGAACTGGTCGGCGATGGGTTGTGGCAGCAGCGACTCCATGTGCACCTCGGCCTTGGCGGGTTTGAATCCGAGCGCGGTTTGATAGGCGAGGAGGCGCTCGGGCGGCAGCATCCAAGTCACTAGCGGGATGGCGGGAAGCGTGGCGAGCACGATGATGGCGATGATGGCCGCTTGTGCCGTTGTTCTTACTCGGATGCTGCGGTTTGCCAGCCAGTGCTCGATCACGACAGCACCACCCGCGAAGAGCATGGGGTAAATCGGGAACACATAATAGTTCTTCGCGTGTGCGACTTCCATCAATACGAAAAAGACGACGAACGTCCAGCCGAGCACGCGCCAGCGGCGGTCGCGCAGAAACCAGATGACTCCGGTCACCCAGACCGGGAACAGGATCGGATGCTGGTCGAGGATTTGTTCCTTCACAAATGCGAGCGGGCCGAGCACGACGTTCTTGCCTTCGCGGCGGACGTTGGCCAGGTCTTCAATAGTCGGCCAGTGATGGCGGATTTGCCAGATGAGGTTGGGGAGGAAGAGCGCCAGGGCGATGGCGCCGGCGATCCAGATCCATTTCCCAGCGAACTCGCGGCGATGATGGGTCAGAAGAAGTGCGACTGTAACGGCGAATCCGAACGACAGCGTGGAGTGCTTGTTCTCGAGGCCGAGTCCCGCCAGGACGCCGAACCACAGCCAGAGCCGCGAGTCACCGGTCCGCAGGATGCGAGCGACGACCCAGATGCAGCCCATCCAGAACAGCGGCTCGAAGGCGTTCATGGTGAGGAGGCTGTCCATGGCGAGCACGGCGGGACAGAGCAGCACACAGAGGCCGGCGAGAAACTGAGCATAGCGTTCACCGCCGAGTTCACGCACGATGAGGATGGTGATAGCAATGAGCCCGGCACCTGCCAACGCCGGGAGAATACGCAACGCAGCCAGCGAACCGCCCATCCAGAGTGCGATCTTGGCGTAGACGGCGATCAGCGGCGCAGCATCGACGTATCCCCAATCGAGATGGCGGGCCATGTCGAGGTAATAAAGTTCGTCGCGGAAGTAGCCGTAGTGGCGGAGGCTGGTGAAGATGTGCAGCAGGAGCTTGATAACGCAGAGTGAGATCAAAATACCCACTGCAAGAGGCGGAATAGGCGGATCGCTGGGTCTTTCGATGCTTGTCTGTGCCATTTCAATCCGGATACGGATGATCGGGGTTCGTGGTTCCCACCCTTCGCAAGACAAGCAAAGAGCGTGCCCCCCGGTCTGCCGCTTCACGCTTAAAATCGGAATCTACTTTTTCTTCGCTGCCACCGCCGCGGCAGCCCTGGTGGCGCGCTCTTGCAGGGAGAGCATCACCACTTGCATCATGTCGTCCTGGGGCGCGGGTTTGCCGGTCCAGATCTCGAACTGGCGGGCTGCTTGGTGGACGAACATTTCAATGCCGGGGATGATTTGCACGCCGCGCTGTTTCGCCAGTTGCAGCAGGCGAGTCTCGGCGGGATCGTAAATCATGTCGAAAACGTAGCGCGCGTTGATTTCTTTTTCCTGTAGTGGAGTCTCGCGGGAGTTGCCCATGCCGACCGGGGTGGCGTTGATGATCACGTCGAAAGCGTACTTCTTGAGGTCGGCGCGTTTCACCGCGCGCGCGTGGGCGCGACGGGCAAGCTTCTGAGCCGGGGCGAGGCTGCGGTTCAAGATGAAGACTTCAGCGCCGCGTTCCCTCAGGCCGAAGACGGCGGCGCGGGCCGCGCCTCCCGCTCCAAGAACCAGAATCTTCGCATCCTGCAAAGTGGTCAGGCGGCGCTCGAGAGGGCGCACCACACCGGAAGTGTCGGTGTTAAAGCCGTAGAGTTTACCGTCCTGGGCGCGGACCACGGTGTTGCATGCGCCGATCTTTGTCGTGTGCGAATCGGTGTTGTCGAGAAAAGGAAGGATGGCTTCTTTGTAGGGCATGGTGATGCTGAGGCCGTGGATGGGAATCTGGCGCACGCAGTTCAGCAGGTCTTTGAGAGTCTTGGCGTGCAAGGCGAGGTAGACGGCGTTCACGTTCTCGCGGCGGAAGGCCGCATTCATAATTGCGGGAGAGAGCGAGTGCGCGACCGGGTCTCCGGCAACGCCGTAGACGCGGGTAGCGGCATCGACGGTTTCGATGCGGTAGACGCTGCGCAGTTCCTGGGCGGTGACCTGACCGGGAGCGGTTTCTTCTCCGGGACTGACGGAAGCGAAGGTGAACACGCTGCCGGCGCGGACTCCGAGCACGCGGCTGATGATGCCCTGTTCGCCCATGCACAGGCCGACCAGGGACTGCTTGTCGGCTTCGCGTCCGAGAAACTGGATCATGGAAACGTTGTCGGAAAGAGTGGCCGCGGTGCCGACCACCTTGTAGAAGTCGGCGGGGTAGGCGCGCATCTTCTCCAGAGTTTCGTCGAGCTTTTTCGTGCCCCGGAAGTCGTGGTACGAAAGAATGAGGGCAGAGCGGGATCTCAGCTTTTGCAGTTGAGCAGGCTTGCACTTCTGTGCGGTCTGGAGTTCGACGTCGACCAGTTGGCAGCCAATGGCCGAGGCTTTGGCCAGAATATCGAGTTGAGAGGCAATGGAACCGCGGAATTTACCTTTGCTGGACACGCGGCGGCAGGTGGCGATGACCACCGTGCCGGGGTGAGTGTCGATAAAATGCTTGACCTTGGGAAGCGCCAGGGCGGGCTTCGGAATGTAGTCCAACCTGAACTCCAGGAAGGAGTTATCGCGAATCAGGGCCTCGGCTTTCTCCACCAGTTCGGTGGGGTCCGACGACGTCACGGCCACGCAAACCCGCGGCAGGCGCAGCGGAAGCAGGCGTGGCGGGTAGCTTTTGGCAGCAGAAATCATCTTGAATCAACGGTTTGAATCAATGGTTCGGGTCACTGGTTTGTCTTAATAGGTTCGGCGCGAATCTTACAGGGGCTTAAATCCAGATGCAACAGTGTATTCACAAAAACACGCGAAAAACCTATTTCCCGGGGCGCGTGACACCCTCGTAACCTTGACCCGCCCTTACCCCGTTGTTACCGTCCTAATTGAAGCCTAGCTTCCGTGCATATTGCTGGAGAAGAGGCTGCGCGTGTCTCTTCTCGGAGGTAACATGAAGAAAATAGGACTGTTAGTGTTGTTGGTCGCAGTTGCAGCTGGGGCGCAATCGGCAGCCGATATGCCCCCCGCGGACTCGAATACGCCGCAAGGCACGTTTTCGACGTCAGCCAACTTTCCCGTGGAGCGGGTGCAGATGCCCACTTACGCGGATGTGTACTGCGCTGGTTTCATCAATCGGCAAACCCTGCCAGACGCCAACTTTGTCGCGGGTGGGTTGCAGACACCGTCGACCACGAAGTTCGTCAGGGGCGATGTCGTCTATTTGTACGGGTCAGGCTATACGGCCGGGGCGGAGTACGAGATTGTGCGCGCCTTACGCGACATCAACGAGTATGAGATGTATCCCGGACAGCGGAAGCTGCTCAAGAGTACGGGACAGCCGTACGAGGAAGTGGGACGCGTGCGCGTGATCGATACCCGCAGCAAGACAGCGGTGGCGCAGATCGAGTATTCCTGCGACCCGATCAATCCGGGAGATACGGCGATTCCTTTCGCCGAGAAGCCGATGGTGCCATTTCACGCTCCGGTTCGGTTTGACCGATTCCTGCCCACCGGCAGCAAGGTTTCCGGACGCATCGTGATGGGAAAGGACTTTGACTCAGAGCTGGGAACTGGGCAAAAGCTTTACTTCAACGTGGGATCGAACCAGGGCGTGAAGGTGGGCGACTATTTCCGCGCCGTACGGAACTATGAGGCTGACCTGAACGATCCGGTGGATTCGCTCTCGTTCAAGGCCGCGATCAGCGAAGATACGCAACTGAAGCAACCGTCGGTGGATCCAGCGATGTTCACTCGCGGTAAGGGTCCGGTGATTCATGTGCGGGACCTGCCACGCCGGGCTGTGGGCGAGATTGTCGTCATCGGGGTTACGCCGACCACGGCAACTGGAATGGTCGTGTTTGCCATGGAGGACGTGCACGCTGGCGACGGTGTGGAGTTGGACGACCAGACGCAGTAAGGCAGTGATCAGTGGCCAGTGGTCAGTGGCTAGCAAACACTTGGACGGGTTTGGGTGAGATAGAAGTCAGCCGGGGACGGGCAACCGTTCCCGGTTTTGTTTTCTTAGTGGTCAATCCAGCAATCCAGATGAGCCAGGTGTTACTGACCACTAGCCACTGACCACTGGCCACTGATTTTAATCACTGCCATTGCTATCCCCGAACACTTCCGCGGTGAAGGCTTCAACGGAGGCGCCGTCTTGCCAGGCATCTGTGGGCAATCCCGCTTTGCGGCAGGTTTGTTCGAGAAAAGTTGTACAGTCCCAACCGCGCTCCACCGGAACCTGGGGCAGCAGTAGGCCGCGGCGGCCCTGCCAACTGATGAGCAGACCGTGGCGGCCGACTTCGACTTCTTCGGGGCGAATCACTTGCGCGGGCGAGAGAATGCTTAACTCAATTTCCAGATGAGGAGCTTCGTCTTTGGTCACGGGCTGGAACCGGTTGTCATCCAACGCGGCCGCGCGGGCGGTTTCCGCCACGGCGCGGTAGACCGGGCAGGTGGCCAGCACATAGCCGACGCATCCGCGCAGTTCTCCGTGGAGGTGCAGCGAAGTGAAGACGCCGCGGAGTTCGGCGAAGTGAGGGGTGGGAGGCTCCAGACCGATTTCGCGATGCTCGAGGGCGGAAGCGATGGAATCATGCGCCAGGCGGAGCAGTTGAGTACGTTCCTCGTTGGAGAATTCCTGGACGGGAGCCACTGCCGAAGGCGATTTATGTTGTAGGAGCGACATCGGCATCTGCCGGTCGGGGCGCCGCTTGCGGCTTGCGGCGGCGGCTGAGAATGAAGGCGCGGCGGCGGCGTTTGGAGACACGCCGGTCAATCTTCGACCAGAATGCGGCAAAGTAATCGATGCCCGAGACCAGCGATACGCAGACGACGAACCAGACTGAGACGTAGGCGATCCAGTGCACCGGGAAGACGAAGTTGCCGTAAACCGGCCACTCTTTCCAGCGGTGGTCGAGAATCACCGCCACTACGGAAACGATCTGCACCACCATTTTGAACTTGCCCAGTTCGCTGGCTTCGATGGTAAAACCCTCGGATGCGGCAATCGATCGCAGGCCGCTGACCAGAAATTCGCGGCCAATGATGATCACGGCGATCCAGGCCGGAACCAGGCTGGGATTGAACTGCACCAGTGTGACGAAGGCGGCGGCGATCAGAAGTTTGTCGGCCATGGGATCGAGCAGGATGCCCATGGTCGTAATCTGGCCACGGCGGCGAGCTAGGTAGCCATCAATGCCGTCAGTCATGGACGCGGCGATGAAGATCGCGGAGGCGAGCAACTCTTTGGCGCCGTGTTCGCTGCTGAAGCGGCTGGAAGACAGAATCCAAATCAGCAGAGGAATGCTGAGGATGCGGATCAGCGTGATGGAATTAGGCAGGTTCACCGCGACTCAACAAGTTTCCGGAAGGCGGCCGGAGACAGCTTGATTATGCTCCACGATGGGAGGGAACGCAATCACAGGAATGCACCAATGGGGCACGGTCATTCTGATCTTATTGGGTGCGGCCGGGCTACGATCTGGCCGGGACAGCCGATGCGCCCGTCCCTCCATGAGTTGTTGCAGCCACACGACTACTTTGGCGCCGGAGCCACTGCGCCCGGCTTGGGCTGCTTGGCGATGATCTGGTCTTTGATCTTGTCGTACATCGCTTGCGTAATGATTTTCCTGTGCACCAGATCGAGCTTGGTTTGATAAGGCCGTCCGGCGATGATTTTCTGTGAGTAGGCATCGCCGATGCCGGGCAGAGTCTTCAGTTGCTCGGCAGTCGCGGTGTTCAGGTCGAGCTTATCGGCTGCGGCTGCGGCTTGGGGAGCGCCGGCCGCGAAGGATCGCGCCGGTGCCACAGCAGGCAACATCAGCGAGGCCAGCAAGAGCGGCAAGATCCGCGCGAACAGTTTCCTGGTACGCAAACTCATACATCCTCCTTAGGCGTAAATCCCGCGCTGCCGAATCGTATACGCCACGCGGTCAATCGCCAGCATGTACGCAGCGATGCGATTGTTCACCTTATGCGTCTCAGCGTAGCGGACCACATCTCCGAAAGAAGAGATCATGATCTCTTCCAGTTGCTCGTTGACCACGGACTCTTTCCAGAAGTAGCCCTGACGGTCCTGCACCCACTCGAAGTAGGACGTAGTCACGCCACCGGCGTTGGCCAGAATGTCGGGGATGACGAAGACGCCCTTGTCGGTTAGGACATCGTCGGCAGCCGACGTTGTGGGACCATTGGCGCCCTCGGCCAAAATGCGGCACTTCACGCGATCTACGTTGCGCGAGGTGATGACATTCTCGGTGGCGGCGGGGATGAGAATTTCGCATTCTGTGGTGAGCAAATCGGCGGTATCGGCTGCTTCCGCTTCGGGGAAGCCGTGGACGGTCCCATTTTTCTGGCGGAATTCGACCAGCTTGTTCAGGTCGATGCCATTCTTGTTGTAGAGGCCGCCGCCTACTTCGGCGATGCCCACCACTTTGTATCCAGCCTGATGCATCAGGTGCGCGGCGTTCGACCCCACGTTGCCGAAGCCCTGCACAATCACGCGGCTGCTCTCGCGCGACAGGCCCAGCTTCTTGATGGCTTCGTCGCATACCACCATCACGCCGCGGCCGGTGGCTTCGCGGCGTCCGCGGGAGCCCCCGATGTTGATGGGCTTTCCGGTCACACACGCGGTCACCGTCTGCCGCATATGCATGGAATACGTGTCCATCATCCAGGCCATGATCTGTTCGTTGGTGTTGACGTCGGGAGCTGGAACGTCTTTTTCCGGGCCGATGAATTCGATCAGCTCCGAGGTGTAGCGGCGCGTCATGCGCTCGATCTCGCCCATGGACATTTTGTGCGGATCACAGATCACGCCGCCCTTGGCGCCACCGAAAGGAATGTTGACCACGGCGCACTTCCAGGTCATCCAACTGGCCAGCGCGCGTACTTCATCGAGCGTAACGTCGGGCGCGTAGCGGATGCCGCCTTTGCCCGGACCGCGCGCAATCGAGTGCTGAACGCGGAATCCGGTAAAGACCTCGAGGTGGCCGTCGTCCATCTGGACCGGGATGTAGACCGTGAGTTCGCGGTTGGGATAGCGCAGCACCCGCCACAAGCCGTCATCGAGATTGAGCTTCTGTGCAGCCAGGTCAAAGCGCGCCCGCTGCGATTCCCAGGGATTGCTTTCTTTGTCGATGTTCGGTGGCGCGGTCAGCGTGGTCATAAATGTGTCTCCGGGATTATGGCGATTCAGGATGTTGGCCGGCGCCGGGACGAGTTCCCGGAGTGGACGGGCAAACGTTCAGAGTATATGAGGGGGGAAGGGAGGGAAGCAAGGCGGAGGGGGTAACCGCGGGCCGAAATTTGAGCCCCTACTTTTTCTGCGAATCCTGAATGAGTACCAGGTCTGACGGCGAATCTCCCCGCACTAAGGCCAGGCTCTTGCCATCAATCGACCACTGGTACCAGTAGATCTTTAGCGTGGTGAAGTTTGTCAACTGCCGTCCGGGGCCGCCGTCGAGGGGTTGCACCCACAGATTGTCCACCCCTTTTTCGCGGATGGGATAGACGATCCCTTTGCCATCGGGGCTGAAACGCAGTATCCCGCGATGCCGTGGATCATACTCGAAAGTTCGCAGTTCCTTGCCTGACTCGAGAGATACCAGGGAGATGCTTGGTTTCTGAGCTTTGAAATCGTAGGTGCCCAGCACCGCCGTCTTCCCGTCGCGCGCAATGTCGTCGCCCTCAGCATTTGCCGGATACAAGGTCGAAACACGCTCTGGCTTGCCGCCATCAATGGGAACCTTCATGTAGGCCCCAGCGGCCGCATCGATGTAGAAGACTGTCTTTCCATCCGGCGAGCACATGGGGAACAAATCCCGCTTGCCTTCGGTGATGCGGCGCAGGCCGGTGCCGTCGGCTTCGCTCCGCCAGATGCTGACCCCCAGGGTTTTCATCATTCCCCGCGCGAAAACGACGTGGCCGTCGCTGCAGCCGTTCGGCTGCATCGCCGCGGAGTCCTTCTCGCTGGCGATTTCGCCCTTGATCTCGCCACTTGCGTTCATCACTCGAACGGACGGGTACTCTTCGGCCAGAAGATGCCCGTCACTCGCCCACGAGATTGTGGGGACAGGGTCTCCGGAAGGAACCTGCCGGACGTCAGAGTAGTCGGCCTTCTGACCGGAACTCACATAAACTTCGCGCACCGATTGCTGCATCACAGTTGCAATGGTTTTTCCGTCGGACGACACGCTCAACGTCGCATAGTCGTTCGTGTCGGCGGTAATGGGGCGAAGTTTGCCCTCCGGATAAGTGATTAGTCCAACCTGTTGCCGGTTGAAACTGGTTTCTGCGCCTTGCACGATGACTGCCAGCCCGCTCCCATCGGGCAGCCATGCCACTTTGTTGATAAAAGTGAATGGAGGCTTGGAGAATGTCCCTTGCTTACCAGTCTCCGGATCGATCGCAATCATGGAGGCCAGGCTATTGCCCGTCTGATCGATGATCGAGCCGACAACCGACTTCCCATCGGGTGACCAGGCTGCATCGACCATCAGATTGACCATCGGTCCGCTAAAAACGCTTTTTTCATCGCTGCCGTCGGCATTCGCGACGACCAGATGGTATTTCCCCGGATCAGGATCGTTGGCCCGCAGAAAGACAAAGCGCTGCCCGTCGCGGGAAAAGCTGGGATTCGTGTCCACATCCTTGACCAGCAACTGAGGCGTTCCGCCCAGCACGGGAATGCGGTAAAGATCGTATTCCTGCGATGCCTGACCGCTGGCCAGCAAGGTATGCGAATAATAAATATGACTGCCGTCGGGCGAGAATCGCAGCGCCGAGTAGGCCACACGCTGCGGCGTAATAATTTGCACATTACTTTCGCTGGACAGATGTCGCAGCCACAGCGACTCGTTGCCCTCGGTATTCAATACGTAGGCAAGATAATTTCCGTCGGGAGACATGGCGGCAATGCGCGCATTGTGGGTGCCGCTGACTTTGGTGATCCTGATGCTTTGAAAGGCCTGACGGCGCGCTGCGAAAAATAAACTGTAAACGCCAAACCCGGCCGCCGCTACCAGCAGCAAAATCACCAGCACGATCACTCCGATTCCAGTTTTATGCTGCCGTGCCGCCGCAGCCAGCACCGAAGTGCTGGAAGCCTCCTCGCTGCGCGCCGCGGGGACCTCGGCGCTGGAAACCTGGACGGAGCCAGATGTGTGGGCCGGTTCCCGGCCCGATTCCGTATCCCGCCGCAAACGCTTCAAATCGCTGACCAGTTCCGTTGCCGATTGATAGCGCAGATCGCGGTCTTTTTCCTGCAGCTTGCCGATGATGTCTTCCAGCCGGGGCGGAAGAATGGGATTCAAGCGCATCGGTGGAATGGGCATTCGATTCAGTATGCCGTCGAAGACAGTGGCTGCTGTGTCGCCGGCAAACGGCAAGGTCCCGGTCGCCATTTCGTACAGCACCGTCCCGAAGGAAAACAGGTCGGTGCGGGAATCGAGGTCCTTGCCCTTCGCCTGCTCCGGCGACATATATGCGACCGTGCCCACTGCCGTGCCGGGGCTGGTAAGAAATTCATGGCTGTCGGAGATCGTAGCTGCGGTCGGGCCGGCGGAAAATTCCTTCGTCGGTGGCGCAACCTTGGCCAATCCGAAATCGAGGATCTTCGCATGCCCGCGCTTGGTAACAAAAATGTTTGCGGGTTTGATATCGCGATGCACAATGCCCCCGGCGTGCGCGGCATCCAGTGCGTCTGCGACCTCGATGGCCAACGACAGCAGGGTTTCAGTTTCCAGAGGGCGGCCGCCGATGCGGTGCCTCAGCGTCACGCCGTCCAGATACTCCATGACAATGAAGGTGTGGCCGTCCTGCTCGTCAATTTCGTGAATCGTGCAAATGTTGGGATGATTGAGGGCCGATGCCGCCTTGGCCTCGCGCCGAAAGCGGGCGAGGGCCTGCGGGTCTCTGGCCACTTCATCGGGCAGGAATTTCAGTGCGACAAAGCGATCGAGTTTGGTGTCCTCGGCCTTGTAGACAACGCCCATGCCGCCGCCACCCAGCTTCTCAACGATGTGGTAGTGCGAAATGGTTTGGCCGATCATGCTCTGTCCGATGGTGGGAGGGCGCTCACTGGGGCGATCTAATCTTAAGGAGGCCGTGAAGGCGAGTCAAACACACAGGCGAAATTAGGCCAATCGTCCCTTTACGAGGGCGGCTTGGCTGAACCCTGAAGCGCGGCGAGCAATGACTTGGGTGTCTTTCGAAACGATACTACCCTCAGGTCATCGCCAGCTTCGAGCACAAGTTCCGGATGCTCTGCGGTTGGCCCTGGCTCTCCTCAAAGCAGTGGCCTTATGAACGCTGCGGCGGTCTTGCGCTTAGTCTCGTCGCCATACTGGAATGAATAAACCGTTCCCTTGTCGCCCTTGCAGGCAAACGACTGGGCATTTTTGGCAATCGGAAGAGGAATCAGGCTCTTGTACAGATCAGTCTTGTCCCAAAGAATGGCGGTCTGGATGTCCACCGGAAAATAACCGTCAACCGTCTTGCAGTCCGTGGGAACCTGTTCTGGCTTTAAACCCAACGCGCTTGCCGCCGTTGTCTGCGCCCGGACCGCTGGCGTGAGCAGCGCAACCAGCACGATTAGAGGGGCAAGTGATCTCATTCGTTGTCCTCCACTGGAGGGAACCGATCTATAGCACGATCTCCATCCCCTCGGCCGCAGCCCGCACCTTGGGATAGTAGTTGCGCGCGTCCTTCACAACTTTATCGATTACGGCGTCCGTATGCTCGGGGTCGTGGTGGAATAACACGAGTTCTTTGGCGCCGCTCTGCATTACTATGTTGACGGCTTCGCGCCAGTGGCTGTGTCCCCAGCCACGACGGCGCGCTTCGTACTCTTCGGGAAGGTACTGCGCGTCGTAGATGAGGACGTCCGCACCTTCGGCCAGCTTGCGCACGGCCTTGTCGAACGCGGCATCGCCGGGCTCGTTATCGGTGGCGTAGACGAGAATTCCATCTTTGGTTTCGAGCCGAAAGCCCATGCATCCTTGAGGATGGTTGAGCCATGCAGTCTGCAGTTGGACGCCGTCGTCAACTGTGATGCGTCCGGCCCCGATGTCGTAGAAATCGCGCTGTGCCTTCATCTCATCGATTTTCACCGGGAAGTAAGGAGCGGCCATCTGATCCGCGAGCACTTGCTTGAGGCTGCTCGTGCGGGTGGAGCACTGGAAAAGAAAACGGTTCTCCGCATTCGCGTAGAGAGGCCGGAAGAACGGCATGCCCTGAATGTGGTCCCAGTGGAAGTGTGACACGAAGACGTGGGCGGAGAAAGGCCTGTCGCCGAATTCGTTTTGCAGTTGCTGGCCGAGAACGCGGAATCCAGTGCCGCAATCGAAGATGTAGATGCGTTCGCCGAAGCGCACCTCGACGCAGGAGGTGTTGCCTCCATAGCGCATGTTCTCGGGTTGTGGGGTGGGCGTGGAACCGCGCACGCCCCAGAACTTAATCCGCATAGGCTCGTGACCGCATCCGGGCCCGACTGCTTGGTTGCTTCCTTGGTATCTTCCGACGATGGGCTCCGCGAGTCAATTGCCGCGGTGGTTCACGATTCATCCGTCGGGACATGTCCCCTATAATGAGCCGCAAGGCCTGCCGGCATCTGGCAGGCGCGGTTTCCTCATGCCATATCCCGAATTCAAGGAATTCTCGCGGCTGGCGCGGTCGGCGACACTGGTGCCGGTGGTGAAGTCGGTGAGTGCAGACCTGCTTACGCCGGTGTCGGCTTTTCTCGCGATCGCAGAAAACGAACCGCACGCGTTTCTGCTGGAGTCGAACGAGCGCGGCGAGCAGATTGGCCGTTACACGTTTCTGGGAGTGCGGCCTTACATGCGGCTGCGGGCGCGGGGTTCGGCCATCGAGATCGAACGCGGACGGCGGCGCGAACGGCATGAAGGCAACGTCTTTGAGTTCGTGAAGCTGTTACTCGGCGAGCACCAGCCCGCGGCCATGCCGGGGTTGCCGCCTTTCACCGCCGGGGCAGTTGGCTATTTTTCCTACGATGTGGTGCGGCAACTGGAGAAGATTGGCGACCACGCGGAAGACGACTTGTCTCTGCCAGATTGCGAACTGATGTTCTTTGACCGGCTGTTGGCTTTTGACCACCTGCGTCATCAGATTCACATCGTGGCTGCTGCGGACGTTGCGCGCGAGAAGCCGGGGAAAGCGTATGACCGCGCCGTGCGCGATATTGCCGCGCTGGAAAGGAAGCTGGCGGCTGGATTGCGGCCTGCGATGTGGCGCAAATCGAACAAGGCCAAGCCGGGAAGACTCAAGATCCACGCGGGAACGACCCGCGCGAAGTTCCTGCGCAGCGTGGAGCGTTGCAAGGAATACATTGCCGCCGGCGACATCTTTCAGGTGGTGCTCTCGCAACGCCTCGACTTCATTCCTGACATTGAGCCGTTCGACCTTTACCGCGCCCTGCGCCAGGTGAATCCTTCGCCGTATCTCTACTTTCTGCGGATGGGGGAGACGCAGATTCTCGGGTCGTCTCCGGAAATGTTGGTGCGCGTCACCGGACAGAAGCTGGAATACCGCCCCATCGCGGGCACGCATCCCCGCGGGCGCGACGAAGCCGAAGACCTGCGGTTGGAAGAACAGATGCGCACCGACGAGAAAGAGCGCGCCGAGCACGTCATGCTGGTTGACCTGGGCCGCAACGATCTCGGCCGCGTCAGCGAGTACGGCTCAGTCAAAGTGAAGGATCTGATGTACGTCGAACGCTACTCCCACGTGATGCACCTGGTCTCGGCGCTGGAAGGCACGCTGCGCAAGGATCTTGGCGCGCTCGACGCATTCGCTGCTTGTTTTCCCGCAGGTACGTTGAGCGGCGCACCCAAGGTCCGCGCCATGCAGATCATCGAAGAACTGGAACCGGTGCGGCGCGGCATCTACGGAGGATCGGTCCTGTACGCCGATTTTGCTGGAAACCTCGATTCCTGCATCGGCATTCGGACCATGCTCATGCAAGGCAAGCATGCTTATTTGCAGGCGGGAGCGGGGATCGTGGCCGATTCCGATCCGGCGCGGGAGTTCGAGGAATCGATGAACAAGGCCCAGGCGCTCCTGAGGGCGGTGGAAATGGCGAGAGGCAGTGGTCAGTGATCAGTGATCAGAGGTCAGAAAGTTTGCGACCAGCTTTTTCCCCGCATCCGTCAGCACGCTCTCCGGGTGAAACTGCACGCCCTCGACTGCAAACTTCCTGTGGCGAAGCCCCATAACGGCGCGAGTTCCATCTTTCTCGGTCGTCCAGGCGCTGACTTCTAGGTCTGCCGGCAGACTCTTTTCTTCCACGACGAGCGAGTGGTAGCGGGTGGCCGTCATGGGCGTGGGCAGGCCGCGGAAGATGGTTTTGTTATCGTGCGTGACCGCACTGGTCTTGCCGTGCATCAGGTGAGGAGCGCGGACGACATTGCCGCCAAAGGCCGCGCCGATGGCTTGATGCCCCAGGCAGACGCCGAGGACCGGCACTTTGCCTGCGAAGTGCCGGATCAGAGCGATGCTGAGGCCCGCATCCTGCGGTGTGCATGGACCAGGCGAGATCACGATCCGCTCCGGTTGCATGGCCTCCACGTCGGCGATAGTGACCTGATCGTTGCGGCGCACTTCAACCTGCGCCCCGAGTTCTCCGAGATACTGAACCAGGTTGTAGGTAAAAGAATCGTAGTTGTCGAGAACGAAGACCACAGCACCGTCCCACCTCCAGTTTACACGCGAGGCACGCGTCTATTTCCGCGCCAAACCATTCTGACTCCCCGGAACGTGCCATCTCCGTCCCCAAGGGTGGTATTGACGGATCATGCCTTCCAACGGCATCATTACTGCAACGCAAAGTTAGACGCCACTTTATTAGCTTGGAGTAACGCATGGCAGAAGCCCAGCAAGAAAAAAGGGCGGCACGGCGTTTCGCGCTTCGAATTCCTGTATCCGTGGCCCGCGACGACGATTCAAAGTTCAGCGAATCCGCTCAAATCCGCGACGTTAGTGCGCGGGGCATTAGCCTTTATCTGGATTCGCCCATCGCACACGGTTCGCCCATCGGATTCACGCTCACGCTCCCGCCCGAAATTACTCTTACAGAGAGTATCCGGGTGCAGTGCAAGGGCCGAGTGGTGCGGATTGAGGACGGCGCCGCTGACGGCAAGATGGCAGTAGCCGCGGTGATTGAAGAGTACGAATTCCTTCCCGAAAGCTGAAGCGAATCGCGGAGGGACGCAACTTTCTCGACTTGCGTTCGCACACGCGACACTTCTTTCCATTCCTGACAAGTGATAAGGTTTCCTTCAGAGGCTAAGCCTTTCTTCGTCCTTAGTTCACAGGGGATTTCTTTGCCGCGATCTGGCATTCAATTAGTTGGGGTTATGCTGCTAGTGGCGCTGATGGCAGCGAGAACCGCGTCGCAGACTGCGGAGCAGCCGCAGGCCGTTCCCAAGCGGGAGCCGGCCATCGTCACCAGCGTGCACGTGGTGCAGGACGGGGGTGTCCCGGCGGTCGAAATTGTCACCAGCCATCCCGTGCTGCCCACGATTAAGATGCTGGATTCGCCGCCGCGGCTGGTCATCGACCTGGCCAACGCACGCATCGGACTCACTCGTAAGCGGACCCCGGTGTTACAGGAGAACCTTCTTACCCTCCGGGCGGAACAATTTCAAAACGATCCCCCCATCACCCGGATTGTGCTCGACCTGCTCATTACCTACGGCTACACCTGGGACGTCGCGGGTGACCGCCTGATGGTACGGCTGAAGCCGATAGAAACTCCCAAGGTGGCGGGCAAGAAGTCTCCATTCCAGCCGCCGCAAGTGCTGTCGGCAGCGCCCTCCGAGGCGCCCGCCGTGGTGCCCGTTACCAGCGGGGTGGGCGAAGTCATCTTGGCGGGCAAGCAGTTCGCGGCGGGATCCTCCTTGACCGCCGGGAGCGATACCGCGGTTTTGCACCTGACGAGAGGTGGCGAAGTCCGCGTTTGCCCGGGAACAACAGTTTCGGTGACACCCGCCAAAAACTCACACGATCTGCTGTTGGGCATGAGCACCGGCGGATTGGAGACGCATTACATTCTCGTGGCTTCGGCGGACACTGTGCTCACTCCGGATTTCCGTATTCTGTTCGCGGGCCCCGGAGAGTTTCACTACGCCATCAGCACTGACTCACACGGGAATACCTGCGTGCGCGGGTTGGCGGGGAACACTTCCTCGGCGATTGTTTCGGAACTGATCGGCGACCGCATCTATCAGGTGAAACCGACCGAGCAGGCCGTGTTTCACTTGGGACGGATCGACAAGGTCGATGCCAACGTCCCGTTGGAGTGTGGTTGTCCGCCGCCCCTTCCTGTGATGCGAACGGACACAACCCCGGCCGCGCCGGAATCTGAGTTGACGGCGAACACCACTCTGGCCCTGGGTAGTAAGTCGGAGACTGCAGCGAAGCCGGAGAGCGGGGCGCCGCAGACGCTCTCTAACGGACCTGAAGTCCAGCCTCTGCCACCTTCGCAGCCAGGTGACGTACACATCCAGGTGGACGCGCCGATCGTGTTCCAGGCCAAGAAAGCCCCTGAGGCGCCGCCCGCACCTCCGGACGAGGTGGGGGCGCGACCGGTGAAGGAGTCGTCAGCCCGGCCTGCGACGGTCGAGGCGCAGGTACAAGCGCCGCCTGCTCCAGCGCCCGGCGCTCAGCCGAAGACGGAGCACCGCAGCTTGCTGCGACGCATCGGAAGGTTCTTCGGCGGAATCTTCCGCTAAGGCGCGGATCGATGATTCGCCGCCGTTGAAATTCACCTGCGACGGGTTACCCGCGATTGATGACGCGGCGCAGCGGTTCCACCTTTTCTCTCGCTGTGTCGCGCAAGTCTTCTGCCAGATCAACGCCGCGTGCTGCCACCTCGCGCACACGGTCCTTTGCGGCGCGAACCTGCTCTCCGGCTTCTTCCGTCCAATCCTGCAGCGTGTCCTTGGCATCGTCGTAGCCGCGTTTCAGGTCGCGACGGAATTCCTTGCCGGTTTTAGGGGCAAGTGCAAGGGCTGCGAGGGCTCCCGCACCCAGTCCGATCAGAAAGAAAGTGACGGCAGTTCCTACGTTGTTTTTGTCGGAAGATTCATAACGTCCAAAGCGCATGATTGTGACCTCATTTCTACTGGTGGAAATGCGCCGGGCATACTTGCTCTCGGCTGCGATGTCACGCCAGTCTGTAATTCTAGTCCTCCGCAGGCACGGCGGCGAGGCCTACGCAACGCAACGAATGTGGTCGTCTTAAGATGAATGCAACTCTGGGAAGGTTTCCTTTCCCGTGGGCTGAGTGTAAAATAACTTTTCGGCCTTTGTGCGGCGGAAAATGTGGCCTGCCCGCCTTCCGCCAGTCCAGCAACCCGCACTTATTTTGAAGGAGATTGTTTCCCGCGATGTCGATCCCTGCCACCCAACTGCGTCCCGGCATGATCATCAAGCACAACAATGATCTGCACTCTGTGTTCGCCGTCGAACACCGCACGCCAGGCAACCTGCGTGCCTTCATCCAGGCCAAGCTGCGCAACCTTCGCACCGGCGCCATGTTCGAGCACCGCTTCCGCTCGCCCGATCCCATCGAGAAGGTCAACGTGGACGAAGTCGACATGCAGTTCCTCTATGCCGACGGCGATAGCTACTACTTCATGGACACGGCGAACTACGAGCAGACGCACCTGACCAAAGAAATTCTGGGCGATGCCGTGGATTATCTGATCCCCAACCTTGAGATCAAAGTAGAATTCTTCGACGGCAAGGCTGTAGGTATTGAGTTGCCGCAGACTGTCGAACTCACCGTGATCGAGACTGAGCCGGGGCTCAAGAGCGCGACTGCGTCCAGCGTCACTAAAGCCGCGAAGACTGAGACCGGACTCGTGGTGCAGGTGCCGCCCTTCATCAATGAAGGCGAGAAGATCAAGGTGGATACGGCCGAGGGCGTTTATTTGTCGCGGGCGCAGGGCTAGTCTGGCAAGACCTCCCGGTGAGGACGCAGTTTGCTGCGTCTCATTTTTGACAGATTAGCGGTGCCGCAGCCAGACGTTGCAACGAATGTCTCTACGACATTATGACTTCCACAGAGAAAGCGACCGAGGCCCGCCGCTTCGTAGTTCGTGGACGCGTCCAGGGCGTGGGTTTCCGCTGGTTTGTGGAGCGCGAGGCGCACATTCTCGGCATCGCTGGCTGGGTGCGCAACAATGCCGATGGCGGCGTCGAAGTGCTGGCGCAGGGAACGCGCGAGCAACTCTCCGGCTTGCGAACGCGGCTGCGCGAGGGGCCGCGCGCGGCTCGCGTGGATGAGGTTGAAGAATCCGAAGCCCGGCCCACCGCCGGTATCAGTTCATTTCGCATTGAAGGAGCATGGTGAGGCAGGTTTCAACGTCTCAAGGTTTCAAGGTTGCAAAGTGTCAAGGCAAAATCCTCCGCATTTGTCTTTGAAACTTTGAAACGCTGAAACTCTGAAACCTCGAAATAAAGGAGCGTGGTAGATTGTCTCCCCACTCAAGACTGGATCCCGACCAACTCAAGCAATTAATCCGCGAAGTCCCTGATTTCCCTAAAAAGGGGATTTTGTTTTACGACATCACGACTCTGCTGAAGAACAAAGTCGGCCTGGCCACGCTCGTTGACCGGCTCGCCGAGCACTACGTCGACCAGAATGTCGACCTCGTTCTCGGCATGGAGGCCCGCGGTTTCATCTTCGCGCCCGCGCTTGCCTACCGCCTGAATGCCGGATTCGTTCCCGTGCGCAAGAAGGGCAAACTTCCCGCCGAAACCGTGAAGTTCGATTACGCGCTCGAGTACGGGACGAACTCCCTTGAGATGCACAAGGATGCCATTGAGAAAGGCCAGCGCGTGCTGATCGTGGATGATCTGCTGGCCACCGGTGGAACGGCCGAGGCCACGGCCAAGCTGGCGACCTTACTCGGCGCAGAGATCGCCGGACTTGGCTTTATCGTGGAATTGGATTTCCTGCACGGGCGGGAAAAGCTCAAAGGCTACGAAGTAATGTCGTTGCTGCACTACGACAAGTAATCCGCGGCGGCGTGAGAGCCGCTCACTTCCAGATCCGCGCGACTGCCAGCACAATGCCGGTCCAGATGCTCGCGCTGACCGCGGTTGCCAGCGAAACGCCCAGCACTGCGTTCCATTTGACGCGGCGTGCAAGGCCGGGACGGACCTTGGCGTCATAGTCGAGCCAGGGGCTTACTAACTTAATGTCCTGTAAATTCACGGGCAGGTTCGCGGACGACGATACCCACGAAGGGCCAATCAACATACGCTCGCGACTACTGGATTGCAAGAGCTGCGATTTGTAGCTCATAGTTTTATCCGCGCCTCCGGAACTCACTCGAGTAAGCCATCTGCCATCTCCTCCGGCATAATCGCTTCCTGCAAATTAAGATGAATGCGAATCGCGATGCGTTGCGCCCGAATTGTCAAAAAAGTGTCACATTTTGGCCGCTGATTCTTTCGATAGTTTCCGCCCGTCGTCAGATCTCTTCCAGTAACAACTTGGAGTCCTTGGGCAGGTAGCTCTTGCGGCGGAACCAGTCTTCCATCGCATCGCGCAGTTGATCCAGGGGGACGTTTGTGCCAATCTCCATGCGCCCATCGGCAACTGGCACGGTGTCGTCAAAAACGCTGGCGTTGGTGAAGTTGCGCATGGAGAAGCTGTCCAGCCATTTCAGCGGGCAGGGCAACCTCTGGCCGTGGTCTTCATACTCGACGCGAATCTTGCGGGCAAACATGACTTGATTTAACCACAGACGATAACGAAAGCAGGAGATTGCAGAGCCGCCCTTGACAGATCGATTTGAGGCCACTACTCTCCCACCCACACGCTGGCGATGTTGAGTTCCCGCAATCGGTTTCTGTGGGACCGACAACCGTTGGCGCGCACAGCGTCTCCAAATTCCGGCAATTTCACAGGAGGATCGAATGATTACAAATTTGATTTGGTGGATTATTGTTGGACTGATCGCGGGATGGGCAGCCGGCAAGATCATGCAGGGTGGCGGCTACGGCACCATCGCGGACATTATCCTCGGCATCGTCGGCGCAGTCGTCGGCGGATGGCTTCTGGGCGCACTCGGCATTCACGCTGGCGGCTTGATCGGAACCATCGTAGTGGCCATCATCGGCGCCATGTTCCTGATCTGGCTGACGAGGCTGCTCAAGAAGGCATAGCAGCGCTGGGCCGCTCGCTTGGCCAAAGGTCCAGCCATCTCAAAACACGGAACTTGCATCCACGGCTCCAGAGACCTCCGCTCGGGTGTCTATACCCCTGCGGGCCGCTTCGTCACGCAAGAACAACCGCGTTCTGCGTTCTATCTGTGACGAGCGGCCCCAGCTCGACGGAGGAGCCATGCGTTTTCTGAAAGTTGCAGTGCTGTGTTTCGTGCTCGTCACAATTTCATCTGGCCGGTCTTCTTTTGGCCAGTCTTCTAACTCAACCACATCGGATTCAGCAGGCCGCCTGCCCGTAACTCGCGTCATTCTCTACAAGAATGGTGTTGGCTACTTCGAACATGCTGGGCACGTGCGCGACAGCCAGGAAGTCAACGTGGATTTCACCACTGCGCAACTGAATGACGTGCTGAAGTCTCTGACCGTGCTCGATCTCGGCAAGGGACGCATCACCGGCGTCAGCTACAACTCCAACGCTCCGCTAGAGCGGCGTCTCGGTTCGCTCCATCTGCCCGTGGGCGAGAACCCGACCACGGCGCAGTTTCTGGAAGGTTTGCGCGGGGCACGCGTGGATGTGCGCAACGGGTCAGAAAGCGCCTCGGGACGCCTGCTCAGCATTGACGAGCGCGAGATTCCCATCAAAGGCGATCAGAAAGTCACCGTTGATCAGATTTCCATCGTGAGCGACAGCGGGGAAGTCCGCGTGTTCGACCTGAATCCCTCCACCAGCGTCCGCGTGGCTGAGAAGGACGTGAATGACGAAGTCGGAAAATACTTGAGCCTGGTCGCTTCCACCCGCGATCAAGATATCCGCCGCATGACTATCTCCACCGCCGGCGAGGGCGAGCGCAATCTGCTGGTCAGCTACATCAGCGAAGTTCCGGTGTGGAAGAGCACTTACCGGATCGTGATTCCGAATGAAGGGAAGCCGTTGCTGCAGGGCTGGGCCATCGTGGATAACACGGTCGGTGAGGACTGGAAGAACGTCGAGCTGTCCCTCGTGGCGGGAGCGCCGCAGTCGTTTGTGCAAGAGCTTTCGCAGCCCTACTACACGCGGCGCCCCGTAGTTGCACTGCCGCAGAATGCCATGATCACGCCGCAGACCTATGAGGCGACCATGGAGCAGCAGACGGAAGTCGCTAATAGCGAGCTTGCTATGCCAACGAGAATTCCCGCGGGCGTGGTCGGAGGAGTTCCGGGTGGAATTCCCGGTGGCCAGATGGGAGGCGTTATCGGCGGAGTCGCCAGCAGCGCCACCAGGCTTTCCATGCCCGCCAAGTCCGGCATCGGATCAGGTAACGGGAGTGGCGTTGGTGGCGGAGCCTATAAGGCCTGGCGCGCCGATGCCAACACAGTGGCCGAGTCTCTCGAAGCCAACACCACCACCGCCCAAACTCGCGACCTCGGCGATCTCTTCGAATACAAGCTCCAGGACCGTGTCACCATCCGCAAGAACCAGTCCGCGCTGGTTCCCATCCTCCAAGCCCGCGTTGACGCGGAAAAAGTCTCCGTCTGGAATCCTTCGGAAAGCTCTGTCCTGCGCGCGCTCTGGGTCGACAACACCAGCGCGCTCACCCTTGACGGTGGCAGTTTCAACGTACTCGAAGGTGATGCTTTCGCCGGCGAAGGCCTGATGGACCCCATCAAGCCCGGCGAAAGGCGGCTGCTTTCCTACGCCGCCGACCTCGGCGTCTTGGTCGATGCCAAGCAGAAGGCTGAAAAACAACGCGTCACCAAAGTGATCATCGCCCATGGCTCTATGATGCAATCAACCCAGGAACGCGAAGAACACACCTACACCATTCGCAATCGTGACACGGCGTCGCGAACGGTAGTGATCGAACATCCTGCGCGTCCGGGATGGAAGCTCACTGACGACGCCAAGCCGGCGGAAAGCTCAGCCTCGTTCCACCGCTTCCGCCTGACGGTCGAGTCCAGGAAAACCGAAGCCCTGACGGTCAAGGAGTACCGGCCAATCACAAACAATTACCTGTTGTCGAACGTCACGGATGACCAAATCAAGTTCTTTGCTGCGCAGAAGATGATCAATGCAGAGATCGATCAGGCCCTGCGAAAAGTGATTTCCCAGAAGAACAGCATCGCCGCCCTCGATGCCGACGTGGCGTCGCACAAATCGAAGATCTCGGGAATTTCGGAAGATCAGCAGCGCGTTCGCGAAAACATGAAGGCGCTGAAAGGCAGCGTGGAAGAGAAAGCGCTGGTGGCACGCTACGTCCGCGAACTGAACGAGCAGGAAGACCGCGTGCAGTCTCTGCACCACGAGATGGCCGACCTGCAGCAAAAGCGTGAAGCCGCGCAGAAGACGCTGAATGACATGATTGAAGGCCTGCAGATGGAGGCGACGCTATAGGCGTGCCCGACTCTACGCCGTGACGGGCGACTGCATGGCGTTGACGACCGCTTCCAGGTGAGCCAGCGTCTCCTCGATCGTGAGCGAATACATGTCGCGGCCCAGGCCCTCGCCAGCTTCCAGTGCGGCTTTCAGATAGTGGCCGGCAATCTCGATGGCGAGCGAGTCCGTGATGGTTCTGCCGGTGCGGTTCTTGTACTCCACCCAGGCGGGGTGCGGCAGCGCCACCGACAACGTTCTTCCGTCGACCAGGAACTTGACGTCGACCGCATCGGCGTGGCGTGTGGCAATGGCGACGATCAGTGCTTGATAGACGCAGTGCACCGGCTTCTTCGTCCAACGGTCGGTGGCAGTGAAATCCTCAAACATGGCTGAGAAAACTATAGCGGACGAGCACAGCGCGGGCAAATGCGAACAAGCGACGAGCGCCGACTCTAGCCCCCCGCAATGGCCCCGATGATAAGAAGCGGCTCCTTCCCGGACGCGACCGCATCGGGCAGCGCCGCATCCGGCGATTCGTGGGAAAGATCCTCCTCGCAGGCGAAGAACCGGAGGAACGGCCGCCGCTGCTGCGTGACGTGATCACGGATCGTGCCACGCAGCATGGGATAGCGGGCCTCAAGTGCGTCGAGCACCGCGCGCAGCGTGACCGGGCTTTCAACTTCGAGTGTTACCTCACTGCCGGCGTGGGACAGGGTTCGCAGATGTTGCGGGAGAATGACGCGAATCACGGTAGCGTTTGCACCTCCACCGACAGCACGCCAGGCAAATCCCGCACAATCGGATTCCAGCTATCTCCGGCATCGGCTGAGCAGTAGACTTGTCCGCCGCTGGTGCCGAAATACACGCCGCACTTGTCGAGTGAGTCGACGGCCATGGCATCGCGCAACACGTTGACGTAGCAGTTGCTCTGCGGCAGGCCTTTGGTCAGCGCTTCCCACTCGTTTCCGCCGGTGCGGCTGCGAAACACGCGCAGTTTGCCATCGGGAACGAAGTGCTCACCGTCGCTCTTGATCGGGACCACGTAGATCGTCTCCGGCTCGTGCGCATGAACGTCGATCACGAAGCCGAAATCAGTGGGCAGGTTGCCACTGATCTCTGTCCAGTTGTCACCGGCGTCGTCGGAACGCATCACGTCCCAGTGTTTCTGCATGAACATCACGCCCGGGCGCGTCGGATTCATGGCGATGTGGTGAACGCAGTGGCCGACTTCGGCGTTGGGATCGGGAATGTACTGCGAGCGCAGTCCGCGGTTGATGGGCTTCCAGCTCTTGCCGCCGTCGTCGGTGCGGAACGCGCCTGCGGCTGAGATCGCGATCCACATACGCTGCGGATTTTTCGGGTCGAGAATAATGGTATGCAGACACATGCCGCCCGCGCCTGGCTGCCACCTGGGGCCGGTGCCGTGGCCTCGCAAGCCGGAGAGTTCGTGCCAGTTCTCGCCGCCGTCAGTCGACCGGAAGATAGCGGCGTCTTCCACGCCGGCGTACACCGTGTTGGGGTCAGTGAGCGAGGGCTCCAGATGCCACACCCGCTTGAATTCCCAGGGATGCTGGGTGCCGTCGTACCACTGATGCGTGGTGAGGGGCTTGCCGGTTTCGCCAGACGCGTCGTAGACGAACTTGTTGCTAACGGCTTTCGGAGGCCCGGGCACGGGCACTTCTCCGGGAGGCGTTCCGGGCTGGTGCCACGTCTTGCCGCCATCGTCGGAGCGCTGGATCAATTGTCCAAACCAGCCGCTGGTCTGCGACGCATACAGCCGGTTCGGGTCCGCGGGCGATCCCTTGAGATGGTAGAGCTCCCAGCCCGCGACATGCGGGCCGCTTACGTCCCACTTATCGCGCTTGCCGTCCGCCGTCAGAATGAATGCGCCTTTGCGTGTACCTACAAGTACTCGTACCTTGCTCATTAGTCTCTCCTCGACTTAACTTATGCGTCGGGCCCGCAGTTAATCATCCACGGTATACCAAACTGATCGATGAGCATACCAAATCTGACGGCCCAGAATGTCTGCTGGAGGGGCATCTGAACCGTCGCATTTTCTTCCAGGGCGTGGAAGATGCGTTCGGCCTCCGCTTGATCTTTGATGCCCAGGCTCACGGAAAAGCCGTGCGATTTCTGGTAGTGCTCAGGTGGAACGTCGGACCCCATCAGACGTTGCTCGCCGACATTCAAGCGGGCGTGCATGATCTTGCTGCGCCATTCCGCGGGCACTTGCTCCGCGGCGGGCGTGCCCTCGTGGGGAAACATGGATTCGATTTTGGCCCCGAGCGCTTTCTCGTAGAACTTGAATGCCGCCTCGCAGTCGCCGTTGAAATGGAGGTAAGGATTCAATTGCATAACGCATCTCCTTGTCGTTGGCTCGCAATGGTGTGACTCGATCAGCTCTCGCGCTTCTTTTCATGTTGCGCTTAAGAGAGCGGCGCAGGCGTACCATCCGACCACATGCCCGTAAGAACCATGAACACGTCAATGGGTTCTGGTTGGCCCTCGAATTGTGGATTGAGGTAGACGGGAGACTTAGGCAGATCCGCGCCCCAAGCCGCTTTGTCCATCAGCGGAGTGTAAAACATCAGGTGGGCCAGGTTGTGGGCGCCATCGTCAGTGATGGCCTTGTCGGAGAGATAGCTCCCCTTCGCCATCATGTAGCTCATCGCACCAGTTTCAAGAACCGGCAATTCCTTCTTTTCAATCGCGGTCTTCGTGGTCTCTCTGATCTCGGCTTTAGACTTTCCCGCCAACACCAATTTCGTTCTCATGTAAGTAATGGGCAGCACCGTGCGCGCGGCTGGGGGATTGAAGCAGATCGGGCCTCGAACTTTAGGACTCCAAAACTCCGGATTGTCGAACAGGTTCATCCACGCGCGCTCCACGACGCAGACAAACCCGTTCTTGCCTTCGACGGCTGTTTCATAGCCATGGGACCCGAGCACCACAACCGTCGCATCGCGGGATATCGACTCCGGGGCCGCACTGCGTGCCAGCGCTATCTCGGCATTTCGATCCGTCATAAGGTACTGATCAAGCGGAGCCATTTTCGGATACGGGTCCTTGGCCGCCTGTGCTTGCGCTGTCCACGCCGCACCGAGAACAACGCCCAGAGTGAAGGCTTCCAGCGCAATTGTCTTGACTATCTTTCGGTTCATTGATTTTCTCCCGGGATGCCAATGAGTGGCACGGTAAAGAGTGTCCACATTTGACTTGCGAAGTGCAAGTGATAATTTAGAATGGATGCCGATGACGCGAAAAAAGGTGTCTCCAAAGCGGCGGTCGGAATGCCCTCTGAACGCCTCCGTCGAGATGCTGGGCGACCGCTGGTCGCTATTGATCATCCGTGACATGATGCTGCGCGGGGCGAGCACTTACAAAACATTCCTGGAATGTTATGAAGGCATCGCTACTAACATCCTTGCAGATCGCCTGCGCAAACTGACAGATAACGGAATCATTACCGCCGAACCCGATCCGCGGGACGGACGCAAGCTGATCTACTCGCTCACCCAAAAAGGAATCGATCTGGCGCCGGTACTCACGGAGATGGTGCTCTGGGCGGCCGCGCACGAAGATACTGGCAATCAAGCGCTGGTCGATCTAATGCGCAAGGACAAAAAGAAGTTCCTGGCCGGGGTGCGGCAACGCTGGGCCGGCAGGTAACATGGATGGGTGCCGAATCGAGTTCCTGAGCAAGGCAACCTCAAGATTCTCCGCTCCAGCCACTTGAGCAAGCTCCCTTGGCTCATCCACGGATTTTCCACGCGCGTCGGAGGATTTTCGCGGGCATATGGGAAGCAGACGCTCAACCTTGGATTCACCAAAAACGACTCCAAAGCCGCTGTCGAGCGCAACCGCGCTGCGTTTCTGCGCGAACTCTCTGCGGACAGCGAGCCTCGGCCGCTGGTCACACTGCGCCAGATGCACTCCGACATCATCCGTTACGCCGACTCTCGGGTGAAATCGCAAATTGCCGGCGATGGCCTGATCTCGGACGCCCCCGGTTTGTTGTTGGCCATTCAAACTGCTGACTGTTTGCCCATTATTCTCGTCGACCCCAAGCGCCGCGCCGTGGGTGTGTTCCATGCAGGCTGGCGAGGGACGGTCAAACGCATCGTTGAGAAGGGCGTGGGCGAAATGCGTCTCCGCTTCGGCAGCCGGGCCCGCGATCTCAAGGCCGCGATTGGCCCCGGCATTCAAGGCTGCTGCTATGAAGTAGGTGCGGAAGTTCGCGAGCAGTTTGAGATGCAGTTCGCCTATGCGACCAAGCTGTTTCGTGAAGTCGTGGAGCGCGATCCGGTGCGCGAGAAATATCCCATGCTGTTTCTAACGGCGCGCGCTCCCGGCCACAGCATTTTGCCGAAGAAAATCTTCCTCGACCTGGTGGAAGCCAACCGGCAACAACTGTTGGCCGTGGGTGTGCCAGCAAAGTCTATCGAAGCCTCGCCGCTTTGCACCAGCTGCCGGACAGACCTGCTGTTTTCCTATCGCGCCGAAAAGGGAAAGACGGGGCGGATGATGGGAGTCGTAGGAATCCGAGGCTAAAGTAGAAGGCTGAGGTCAAAATGTAGAAGTAGAATCGAATCCGTTCTTACTCCTGTATTCTGACTTCCGCATTTCTACATCCCAGGCGGCGCTGGCGCAGGCGCCGCAGCCGCCCCGTCGGTAACGCCCTCATTCACCAGGTCCTTTAACTCCTTGCTGGGCTTGAAGAAAGGAATCTTCTTGGCCGGCACCTCGACCTTTTCACCAGTCTTGGGATTGCGGCCCATGCGGGGCTTGCGCTGCCGGGTGCGAAAGCTGCCAAAGCCGCGTATCTCGATCTTGTCACCCGCGCGCAGGGAGCGCACCACGCTGTCAAAGATCGTTTCCACAATCACTTCGCTGTCTTTGCGCGTAAGTTCAGCTAAACGCGAGACTTCGTCAATCAAGTCGGCTTTCGTCATAGTCCCTCTTCGCTCCCAGCCAGCCGTTCCTTAAGAAGTCGTCACTTGGCGGCGACGCTCTCGGTTCCAAGCCGGCAATCTCCCATAACCTTCTCAAATTTCAGGGGTTGTACGCAAGTGGGAACCTGGAGTCGCCTCCAGCCGTGAGGGCAATCCAGCGGTTATGCCTTCGTCGCGACCTGAATCTTACCGACCCGCACCGTAATGCTGAGCCATCCCTTGACAGAGCCGAGGACAGCTACTAGCCTGCCCCGATGCCGAATTCCCTGCAGCGGTGGCGTCATGCATAGACAAGTGTTCGGAGCATTCGCTGCACTCTTCTGCGCCTTCGGCATCCTTGGTGCTCAGAAAGCAGATCAGCAGACCGTGCAGGATTTCGAGATCGAAGGAGTTGGCTTGTTCCAGTGCCAGTGCGCGGCCCATGCGTGCCCCTGTCAGACCAACGGGGCTCCAACCCACGGAACCTGCTTCGCGGCGGACGTTGCCCACATCAAGAGTGGTCACTACGGGGAGGTGAGGCTGGATGGGCTCAGCATCGCTCTGGTTGGCGACCTGGTGGATGCCAGGCCCGAGCGCCTCTTCGCCACGCTTTACCTGGACCGGAAGGCTTCACCCGAGCAGCGCGAGGCGCTCCGCAAAATGATGGAATACATGAACGAGGACTATGTCGCCGCGCCGGGTGAGCCGGCCGTGCCTTTCCGCAAGATCAGCCCGGTACCGTTCGAATTCTCCGAATCGGCCGACAAGACGATTTACTCCGTAGTCCTTCCTGGAATCCTCGAGGAGAAGGCGATCTTGAAGCGCAGCGCCGACGGCAAACCTGTCTCGACGATTACGGCCATGGATTCATGGAGCAACGTTGTCCACAATGCCGACAATGTTTCCTTCCGTTATCACGACCAGAGTGTGGGCAAGGAGTGGGACGAGTCAGGAGACTACGCCAACGTCAAATACTTTCATCTCACCAAGATGATGTACGACAGAAAACAGATGCTGGGCCAGCATGGCGATATGTCGGGCGCATGGACACTGGAGCAAAAGGAAATCATCCGCAAACAGGGGCTGAAAGAAAAGTAGCGCCCACGCTACCTCGTCACTTCCACAGATAATAAAACCCCACCTGCTGCTCCAGCATCTTTTCCCGGTCGGGAAGATACTTCGAAATGTCGCCGGTCATCAGATCCAATAAAGTCCGGCGGTCTTTCTCCGGACGCACCAGCGTGGGTTCCCCCGAGATGCCCACGGATTTCGCCGTGTCTTTCACCGCGGCTTCAAAGTCGCCGACTTCGTCAATCAGTTTCATGGAGTGGGCCTGTTGGCCGGTCCACACCTTGCCGTTGGCGATGGCCTTCACATCGTCGAACTTCATGCCACGTCCGTCGGCCACCGCCTTCACGAACTGCCCGAACATGTTATCGATCAGCGACTGCATGTAGGCCTGCTCCGCTGGCGTGAGGTCGCGAGTGGGATTGCCGGTGTCTTTGAACTCGCCGGTCTTGATGACGACATCTTTCAGCTTGGCCCACTTCAGCAGATCGCCGTAGTTCACCCACTGCGCAATCACTCCGATCGAGCCCACGATGCTGCCCTGGTCGGCATAAATCTTGTTCGAGGCCGACGCAATGTAGAAAGCCCCGCTGGCGCCCACGCTCTCAATGGAAACCACGACGCGCTTCTTCTTCTCCTCGCGAAGGCGTTTGACCTCGCGGTAAATCTCTTCCGACGCAGCCACACCGCCGCCGGGCGAGTTTACGTGAATGATAATGGCCTTGATGGAAGAGTCGTCACCAAACTTCTTCAGTTGGCTGACCACCGGCTGCGGCGAGAGAATCACGCCGTCGAGATCGACCACCCCGATGCGGTCGCCAAAGCCGCTGAATCCAGCCTCGTTGCTGCCCGCATGCAGCGTCAGGTACACCAGCGAGAACACAGCCAGCACAAAGAGGAAGAATGCTCCTCCGCCAATCAGAATCCAGAGCAAAGTGTGGGAACGTCGTTCAGCCATAGGGAAAGTTTAGCACCGGAGTTATGGTGTGAGCACCTTCAACGCCTTGGGCTCCACGCTGACTTCGATTGGCGTGCAGCAGACATATTCGCCATCGGCGTAGACATCAAGCGGGGCCTCGGTTTCCACCCGCATCCGCGTCGCCTGGAAGTAGTTCACCTCGCGAATGCCAAGGTGACGGCCGAAGTACACCGTGGGAAACATGCACGCGAGTTTGAAACGATCGATGCCGCCGATCACGCAAACGTCGAGCTGGCCGTCATCCATTCGCGCGCGAGGTGCGATCTTCATCCCGCCGCCATACGTGGAAGTGTTGGCGTACGCAGCCAGGATTGTCGGCTGGTCACTTCTTGTCTTCCAATCGCCGTCTTCGTCTGAGGTAGAAATCTTCATGGGGAACGGAGCAAAATGAAAGACGGCTGGAGCCAGAGTTAAGGCATAGCCGCCGTGCCCGCGCAGCCAGCGCGGCAGGGCGTTGGCGCGGCGGGCCACTTCGCCATCAAGGCCAACGCCGGCCACGCTGCAAAAGTGGCGAGCAGACTCGCGCGGTGCGGGCGATTCGCCCGCAACTGCCAGCGGTGTGATAACTCCCAGATCAATCGCTCGCACGTTGCCTTGTCCTGCGCAGAACCTTCGCCATGCCGCGAGCGAATCGCGCACCCGGCGCAGCCCAAGCGCGCCGGCAAAGTCATTCCCACTGCCGGCAGGAATGACCAGCACCGGCAGGCCAAGCTTCACTGACTGACTCAAGTGCCGGTGAATCGTGCCATCGCCGCCAAAGATGAGGATGATGTCCGCCTGATCCGCAGCCGCTGGCATCCCGATGCGCCAGTCGATGCTCGTGTCGGTTTGAAATGGCTTGAGATTTTTCGGAGAACATCCCAGCCCGAGGATGGCAGCGGCGCGCATGTGCGCGCTTGAGAGTAGCAGAATTGCCGCAGACTTAGATAACTCATGTGGGGAATGCCGCCCCACATGACGTGCTAGTTCGGGCCAGTACCGTTAACCACCCGCACCCGTTTCATTCGTCGGCCAACCCGCAGGAAGAAGTAGTGGTCCAGAAGTACATCTGCGATGAAGGTACTCTCTCCGACGGCCTCTGCCTCGATGGCAACGGCTCCGCTTTTCACGAGCTTACTCGCTTCGCTGTTCGACCCAGCAAGCCCGGCCTGTCGAATCAGTTTGTCAAGACGAATGACGGATCGTCCGGCAGGACTTGCACCTATCCCGATTTTCAAATCAGGCAGTTTTCCTTGGGAGTCACCTTGAACATCCGCAAGTCGCACGTCTATCGACTCAATCTCTTCGGGCACCTCACTCTTCTGGAACTGCTTCGCCCAATCCTCGCCCGCCTTAATGGCCGCTTCCGCCGAATGAAAATCCCCCACGATCCTCCGCGCCAAATCCTTCTTCGCCTCCATCGGATGTGCGTCCCGCTTCATCTTCTCGATGTCGGCAACCTGCACGTCGGTCAGCAACTCGTAATACCGCCACATCATCTCGTCGGAAATGCTCATGATCTTGCCGTACATTTCCAGCGGCGGCTCGTGAATCCCAATTGCATTCCCCAGAGACTTCGACATTTTCTGCACGCCGTCGAGTCCTTCGAGGATCGGCGTCGTGAGCACCACCTGCGACTCCTGGCCGTAGGCGCGCTGCAATTCGCGTCCCACGAGCAGATTGAATCTCTGGTCGGTGCCGCCGAGTTCCACGTCCGCTTCGAGCGCGACCGAGTCGTAACCCTGCACCAGCGGATAGAGCAGTTCGTGCAAGGCGATGGGTTTTTCTTCCTGAAAGCGCTTGTGGAAGTCTTCGCGCTCCAGCAGTTGCGAAACGGTGTACTTCGCCATCAACCGTATGAAATCGTCGGCCGTAAACTTTGCGAACCAGCGCCGGTTAAAGTCGACCACCGTCTTCTGAGGGTCGAGGATCTTAAAAACCTGCGCCTTGTAGGTTTCGGCATTCTCCTCAATCTGCTCGCGAGTGAGCGGCGGACGCGTGACCGAGCGTCCCGTCGGGTCACCGATCATCCCGGTAAAGTCGCCTATCAGGAAGATCGCTGTGTGCCCGAGATCCTGAAAGTGTTTCAGCTTGCGCAGAACTACAGTGTGACCCAGATGCAAGTCAGGAGCAGTCGGGTCCATGCCAAGCTTCACACGCAGCGGCTTTCCAGAGGCGCGCGATTTCTCCAGCTTGGCCCGCAGGTCGGACTCGCGGATGATTTCCGCGGAGCCTTTCTTCAGATACGTCAATTGTTCGTCGACAGGAGCGAAGTTGGACATGCGAAATTGATTATAGCGGTGTCATCACGTCGTTCGGAGCAGTCTCCGGCCTTTCACTGCGTACTTCCCACCCAGCACGGTGTTGATGGCTTCCGTATAAGCGATGTGCTCCTGCTCCAGAATGCGGACGGCTAGCGTGTGCTCGTCGTCTGAATCGAGCACAGGCACGGTCTTCTGCACGATGATCGCGCCATGGTCGAGTTCCTCATCGACGAAGTGCACCGTGCAGCCGGAGACTTTCACTCCATAGGCAAACGCCTGCTCTTGCGCTTCTAGTCCGGGAAACGCGGGCAGCAACGAGGGATGGATATTGAGAATGCGCCGCGGGAACTGCTGCACGAACCACGGCGAAAGCAGGCGCATGTATCCGGCAAGACAGATGAGATCGACATTATGCTGCTTCAGTGCCGCGACAACTTCGCGATCATGTTCTTCTCGAGACCTACCCCTCGATGGAATTACCACCGCATTCAAGCCGCGCTGCCGCGCGGTAGCGATCCCCGGCGCATCCGCTTTGTTGGAAATAACGACCGCGATGCGAGCGTCCGCGATGCGGCCCGCGTCCATGCTGTCGGCGATGGCGACAAAGTTCGAACCGCGTCCGGAAAGAAGTATGCCGAGGGAGTGCATCGTCGATGGCTAATGGCTAATTGCCAACTGCTGATTAGTTGTAGATTACCTTGCGCTCGCCTTTGACGATGCGCCCAACGGTATAAGCCTTCTCTCCCACGCGTTCAAGCACAGTCTGCGTCTTCTTAAACTTCGCGAGTGGAACGACCATCAGCATCCCGAGCCCCATGTTGAACGTGCGCAGCATCTCGTCCTGCGGAACATTGCCGAGCTTTTGCAGATGCTCGAACAAAGGCGGCACCGGCCACGATCCCAGATCAATCGCAGCCGCGGTCCCGCGCGGCAGCACGCGCGGCAGATTCTCCGTGATCCCACCGCCGGTAATATGAGCCAAGGCGGAAACACATTGACCGTCGATCAGCTTCTTCAGCGCCGGCCAGTAGCTCTTGTGCGTTCGCATCAGTTCGTTGCCCACTTTGTTCTTGATCTCGTTGACGTAGTCTTCCGTCGAGTAGTGGGCCACTTCGAAGAGCAGCTTGCGGGCCAGCGAGTATCCGTTGGTGTGCAGGCCATTCGACGCCATTCCGAGGACGACATCCCCGATCTGCACATCCTTGCCCGTAATAATTCGGTCGCGTTCCACCACGCCCACAATAAATCCCGCCAGATCGTACTCGCCATTGGGATAAAAGCCGGGCATCTCGGCGGTCTCCCCGCCAATCAGGGCGCAGCCGTTGTGCTTGCAGGCATCGGCAATGCCTTCCACCACTTGTTCGGCGATCGTGGGCTCCAGCTTTCCCGTCGCCAGATAGTCCATAAAAAACAGCGGTGCAGCGCCCTGCACCGCAATGTCGTTCACGCAGTGGTTCACCAGATCTGCGCCCACGGTCGAGTGCAGTCCCATTTCGAAAGCAATCTTGAGCTTCGTCCCTACTCCGTCGACGCTCGACACCAGCACGGGATCCAGATACTTGGCCTTGTCCACCGCGAAGAGGCCGCCAAAGCCGCCGATTTCGCTGAGCACGCCGCGGGTGAAAGTTTTATGCGCCAGATATTTAATGCGCTTCTTCGTGCGGTTGGCGGCGTCAATGTCCACGCCAGCATCGGCGTAGGTAATGGGCCCGGCAGCGGCGATGGGATTCTTAGCCACGGATTATTACGTTATCTTCCTCGGTACTGCAGTGGGGAAATGCTAGGAAGCAAGAGCCTCTAAGGCTGCTGATTGTAACACGTTCAAAGGAGGATGCTTGGGCTGTAGGAGGAATCAGGGATCGGAACGACAACCCTGAATACACTCGTGTGTCCGCGGACGCGAAGTCCTTGTCCCTGCGGTGCAGCTGCTAGTGCGCAATGAAGTTCGAGAAGAAATAAGCGAGGGTCGCGAATAGAATCAGCCCTGAGATGCCGTAGCAGGTGAGGACCCAGGCGCCGCGCCCTTCACGTCTTCGCATCGTAGACTGACTCAGCGAGGTCTGGGTAGTTGAAGAGGTATCAGGGGCCTGATCTTCCATACTAGAAAATCCTCCGAACGGAAAGATCGTGGCGCAGGCACATTATGCGTCACGCCTGCCTGGCGTCGTGGCCAGGCAAGACTATCTGAGAGGGATTTTACTATGGTTTTAACCGGCAAACAGAGAAATGTGATCGAGGGCGGAGCCCACACAAAGCCCGACCTGCCCAATATTCCTTCCCGCTCGTGAGATTCAGCGCCCCGGCTTGGGATACAGGTGCCACAGGCCTTACTATTACCTTATGCGTCGTTTTGTTCTCTTACTCCTCGTTGCGTTCACCGCGGCCGCTCCCGCAACTGCCCCGGCACAATCGGTCGAAACTCCCACCGAGTCAAAACCTTCCAACCTCGTGCGCCCCAAGCTGGATGAAACCAAGCGCGACTATTCTCCGGAGGCGTTTGTCGTCGAGCACTACCGCTCCACCTACAGCTTCGAAAGCGATGGCACAGGGCGCAAGGAAACTGTGGCTCGCATCCGCGTACAGAGCGAGGCCGGTGTCCAGCAGTGGGGACAGATTCAAGTGGGTTACAACTCCGCCAACGAACGCGTGGAGATCGCCTACGTCCGCGTCGTCAAGGCCGATGGCACCGTCGTGGAAGCTGGCGACGATGCCGTGCAGGATCTGACTGCGCCGGTGGAACGCGAAGCCCCCGTCTATACCGACTACCGTCAGAAGCACATCACCGTTCCCGGCCTGCGCCCCGGCGAAGTGCTCGAGTACGACATGGTCACCCTGATTCACACGCCGCTGGCTGCGGGCCAATTCTGGGCGGAATACGATTTCGACAAGACCAACATCATGCTCGATGAGGAACTCGACGTCGATGTCCCCGCTGACCGCCCCCTCAAGTTGAAGAACAAGCCCGGCATCGATCCGAAGATCTCCGAAGCGCACGGGCGTCGCATCTACCACTGGACCAGTTCTCACCTGGAACGCGAAGACGACGCCAAGGATAAAGACAAAGACAAGGACAAGAAAAACAAAAAGAAAAAGAAGAAGCGAGCCGAAGAGGAACGCCCCGACATCCAGCTGACCACCTTCGTCAGTTGGGAACAAATCGGCCGCTGGTATGCCGGACTTGATAAAGACCGGCGAGCCCCGTCGCCCGAAGTTCGTGCGAAAGCGGAAGAACTCACCAAAGGCCTCGACACGCAGTTAGATAAGGTCCAGGCCCTCTACGACTTCGTCGCCAAGAATTTCCGCTACGTCAGCCTGTCGCTGGGCGTGGGCCGTTACCAGCCCCACGCCGCCGGCGATGTCCTCCACAACCAGTACGGCGACTGCAAGGATAAGCACACCCTGCTTGCCTCGCTGCTCGAAGCCGAGGACTTGCACGCGTCTTCAGTGTTGATCAACTCCAGCCGCAAGCTCGATCCCGACGTGCCTTCGCCTTCGCAGTTCGACCACGTCATTACGATGTTGCCCACGCCGCACGAAGAAGTCTGGATGGACACCACCAGCGAAGTCGCGCCTTTCCGCCTGCTGGCCTTCAGCCTGCGCAACAAGCTGGCCCTCGTCATCCCCGCCGACGGCAGCACACCGCATCTCGAGGAAACGCCCGCCGATACGCCCATGCCGGATACCGAAATTTCCGAGGTCCATGGAAAAATCAATGACATCGGCAAGCTCGAAGCGCACGTCCACTACACCTTCCGCGGCGACGAAGAGCTGATGCTGCGCTCCGTTTTCCGCCGCGTCCCCGAAGCGAATTGGCAGCGCGTGGTGGAAAACGTGAACGCCGGGATGGGCGGCGACATCACGAATTTAAAGGTCAGCGATCCGGCCGCAACCCGCGAGCCGTTCACCATGTCTTACGACGTCTCACGTCCGAACTTCCTGGACTGGTCGAAGAAAAAGTCTGACCTGACGCTGCCGCTCTGTCAGTTCAACCTGCCCGACATCGGCAACGACGATGACGACGGCGACTCAGACGCAGAAGTGCTGAAACTCGGCCCCAAAGCGGAATACGTTTACAAGGTCAAGCTCGAACTGCCTGCCAAGTACACCGCGCACGCTCCGCTGGCTTTCTCCGTGAGGCGCGACTATGGCGAATACCAGGCCACCTATAAATTAGACGGATCCACCTTCACCGCCACCAGGACGCTCACCATGCGTCAGGACGAGCTGCCCGCGCCCCGTGCCACGGATTATCAAGCCTTCCGCCGCGCCGTCAGCTCCGACCTTGGGCAGTTTCTCTCCGTTGAAAATACGGTAGCGGGTACGCCCACTCCGCCCGCCGACATGAAAGCCGATGACTTGTTTGAAAGCGGACGTGCAGCCTACGCCAGCAACAATCTTCCCTTGGCGATCCAACTTCTCAAGCGTGCCACGGAAGTAGATCCCAAGCACAAATACGCCTGGTACGCGCTGGCCGTGTCTTACATGGGACTGCGCCAGAATGACGACGCCATCGCCGCTCTGAACAAGCAGATCGAAATAAATCCTTACGACGAATCGGCTTACAACGCCTTGGGTCGTGCCTACTGGCAGGAGCGCAAGTACGACGATGCCGTCACAGCCTTCAACAAGCAGATCGAAATCAATCCCCTCGACAAGTTCGCCCACGCCGGCCTGGGCATGATGTATTCGGAGTGGCACAGATATGCTGAAGCCGCGCCGGAACTGGAGAAGGCCGCATCCCTCACGCCCGATAATCCCGAACTGCAAGTGAGCCTGGGTGACGCCTATCTCAACCTCGGTCAGGATGACAAAGCCCTGGCCACGTTCGACCACGCGGTCGAACTCTCAGCCACACCACTGGTGTGGAACAACATCGCCTACCAGCTTTCGCTGAAGAAGTCTCATCTCGACAAGGCGCGGCAGTACGCCGAGTCCGCAGTCTCGGCTACCACCGCGGCCTTGCGCAATGTATCGCTCGATCGGCTCACGCCGCAGGAATTGCTCTTGGTCCCATCGCTCATCGCCTACTGGGACACGCTGGGCTGGGTCTATTACAGCGAAGGCAACATGGACAAAGCCGAGAAATACGTCGCCGCAGCCTGGGGCTTAGGCCATCACGGTGAGGTTGGCGACCATCTGGGACAGATTTACGAAAAGCGCGGCAACAAAGACCTGGCCTTGCGCACCTACGCGCTTTCCCTGAGCGGTTTGCGCCCCATCCCCGAAACCCGCGACCGCCTGGCCTCCCTCACCGGCGGCAACGCCAGGGTTGACTCTACGGTGGCGAAGTACAAAGAGGATTTGCAGCAGTTGCGCACCATCGACCTGGGCAAGGTGGCAAAAGAAACCGGCAGTGCCGAATTCTTCGTCCTCCTGAGCCGCGGCAAGGGTTCCGCAGCGACGGTAGAAGCCGTGAAATTCGCCAGTGGCGACGAAAAACTAAAAGTCTTCACCGAAGCCCTCCGCACCGCCGAGTACCGCCTAACCTTCCCCGACGACACTCCAGTAAAGATCCTCCGCCGCGGAATCCTATCCTGCTCTACGGCAACGGGGACCTGTTCGTTCGTGTTGATGCTGCCCGATGATGTGAGGACTGTGGATTGAGTCTCTAGGTTGCGCACCGCCGCCCATGCCAGTCCGTCGCCAACTCATAAGCATAAGCCAGCCTCAGCACCAGATCCTCCCGCCAGTGCGGCCCGGCGATCTGCAACCCGATGGGCAGCCCGCTCTTCGTAAACCCGCAAGGCACGGAGATTGCCGGCAGCCCCCATACATTGAACGGCCGCGTGTTGCGCAGCAACGCAAGTTCCGCCGGACGCAGCGCTGCGGGATCTTTTTTCAGATCGGCAATCGCCGGCGCCGGGATGGGCATTGTAGGTGTGACCAGCAAATCCACGTCGGCGAAGAAATCATGAGCGCGACGCCGTTCCTCGTCCAGTTCACGCCGCCGCCGAATATATTCGGCCGCTGAAATGTTCGCGCCAGTGCGAATCCGTCGCAGAGTCTCCGGCTGATACAACTCAGGAGTTTTAGCTACATTGTCGGCGTGATAAGCAAAAGACTCCGCAGCCTGCACCGTGCGATCCGAGGAAACCTCAATCTGTACGTCCTGAACCTCCGCCACCAGCGTCCCGATCACAGCCAGAGCCTGCTCCACCGCCACCCGCACTTCATCATCAAGATCATCAAAAAAATGGACCCGCGGAACTCCGACGCGAAGAGTCTTAGTTGCATCGCCCAAGCCAGAAACATAATCCGACACGGGAACATCAGCGCTGCCCACGTCGAGCGAATCGTATCCCGCGATAGCCTGCAACACAGCGGCAACATCACCAACGGTCGCAGCCAACGGTCCAACATGATCGAGCGACCACGAAAGCGGAATCACGCCATGCGCCGAAACGCGCCCATAAGTCGGCTTGATCCCGACGCACCCGCACAGCGCGGCCGGTTCACGAATGGAGCCAGCTGTATCCGTCCCAATCGCCGCGTAACAAAGCCCAGCGGCAACCGCGGCCGCCGATCCCCCAGACGATCCTCCGGCGATATGGTCCGTGTTCCACGGATTGTGAACATCGCCGAAAAAGCTGACCAGCGAACTTCCGCCATAAGCGAACTCATGCAGATTGTTCTTCCCTAGAATCACCGCGCCGGCCCGCCGCAGCCGCCGCAGCACTTCCGCATCCTCGGCAGGGACACGGTGCCCGAAAAGCCTGCTGGCAGCGGTTGTGCGCGTCCCCGCGGTATCGATCAAATCTTTTAGCGCAATCGGAATTCCATGCAGCGGCCCGCGCCATTCCCCGCGCGAGATTTCAATCTCTGCCGCTCGCGCCTCCGCCAGAGCCGAATCGGCAGTCACAGTAATGAAGGCATTCAGCAGGGGATTAAGTTTCTCGATCCGCTCCAGACAAGCACCAGTCAGCTCGACCGGAGAAACTTGTTTCTGCCGCAGTCGCGGTGCAAGTTCAGAAATCGTCTCCAAAGTATGCATTGTGTGACTTAATTGTAGTTGCTTGCCTTACCCTGTATACCCCCTGTGTCCGGAGCCTGCCGTGAGCGAAGTCGAAGGGTGGTTAAGGACTTTGCCTACTTCAGAAAAAAGCAACCAACAGCCAGAGCCTATAATCAAAACCGCTGTTCCCACCAAGGAGGTCCATCCATGGCGGAAATGACGATCGTTTCCACAGAGCTGCCAGTCGCAACCCACGGTTTCTTCGTCGACGGCCGCTGGATGGATGACGGCGACGTCGTCGAAGTCCGCTCTCCCTTTGATGGCAGCGTGGTTGGCCGAGTCACCCAGGCTCGCCGAGAGCATGCAGAAGCCGCAATCGCGGCCGCAGTGAAGGCTTTCGGAACTACGCGGCGCCTGCCGGCCTTCGAGCGCCAGCGTGTACTGCGCCGCGTAGCGCAGTCCATTGCCGAGCGCCGCGAAGAATTCTCCCGCACCATCGCGCAAGAAGCCGGCAAGCCCATCAAGCTGGCGCGCGCCGAGGTAGACCGCGCCGTCTTTATCTTCAACGTCGCGGCCGAAGAGGCCACGCGCATTTACGGCGAATATCTTCCCCTCGACTGGCAGGAATTCACCGCCGGGCGCTGGGGCATTGTGAAGCGATTCCCTCTGGGTCCAATCGCCGGGATCACTCCCTTCAATTTCCCCCTGCAACTGGTCTCGCACAAAGTGGCGCCGGCGATTGCCGCTGGTTGCTCCATGGTATTGAAGCCTGCGCCGCAAACTCCGCTCTCCTCGCTGCTTCTGGCGGAATGCGTCCAGCAGGCAGGCTGGCCCGATGGCGGCCTCAACGTGCTGCCGCTTTCAAACGAAGACGCCAGCCTGCTGGTCACCGACGAGCGCATCAAGCTGATCAGTTTCACCGGCAGCGTGCCCGTAGGCTGGGACATCAAACGCCGTGCCGGCAAAAAGAAAGTCGCGCTCGAACTAGGCGGCAACGCTGGCGCCATCGTGCACAGCGATGCCGACGTCGCCTACGCCGCCGAGCGCTGCATTTCCGGAGGCTTCGGCTACGCCGGCCAGACTTGCATTTCCGTCCAGCGCATTCTGGTGGAGCAATCGGTCTACGGCAAGTTCACTGACCTGCTGGTCGAGGGCGTGAAGAAACTGAAGACGGGCGATCCCATGGAAGAATCGACCGACGTTGGCCCGCTAATTCGCGAGAGCGACGCCATCCGCGTCACCAACTGGGTTGAGGAAGCGGTCCGCTCCGGCGCGCGCCTGCTCTGCGGTGGTGGACGCAACGGTTCGGTCGTTGATCCCACGGTGCTGACCAGCACCAAGCCCGAAATGAAAGTGAACTGCCAGGAAATCTTTGGCCCTGTCGTCACCGTGGAGCCTTATCAGAATTTTGACGAGGCCCTGCGCCGCATCAACAATTCCAACTACGGCCTTCAGGCAGGCTTGTTCACCCGCGACGTGAAGCTGCTTTTCCAGGCCTATGACGAACTAGAAGTCGGCGCTCTGATCGCGGGCGATATCCCTTCGTTCCGTATCGACCAGATGCCCTACGGCGGCGTGAAGGACTCCGGCCTTGGCCGCGAAGGCCTGCGTTACGCGATCGAAGAAATGACCGAGCCCAAACTGCTTGTCATGAACCTGCGGTAGCGGCCTTAGATGTCCAGCTGCAAGAAAAGGCTACACAGTTTTTCAGTAGAGTTTGTGCTGGGAAAATTTTCCCGCTCTCGCGGGAAAGTGCGCGACAATGACCCTCGAAATATTTATAATCTCCAGTTCTTATAGCTGACGCGCAAAATCCGTGGGTGTTTTCTTTGTGTCGTAACCATTACTTCCCATTGGGGATTTCTTGGTTTCGTTTTTACTTTCTGAAACTAGTACGTAAGCATGCCGCAGATTTTTCATCGCAGCACGAATACCCTGTCCCGGGCCACAATTTTTGGCGCGGTCTTCGTGATAGCCGCGCTCAGTTGGGTGGCAATGGAGATTCAGCGTTCGCCCTACGTCACCTACGCCGGAGTCCGCAAGCCGCAGCCCGTGCCCTTCAGCCATCAGCATCACGTTTCCGGACTCGGAATTGACTGCCGTTATTGTCACACCTCGGTCGAGGTTTCAAGCTTCGCCGGCATCCCGCCCACCAAGACCTGCATGAACTGCCATTCGCAGATCTGGACCAACGCCGAGTTGCTCGAGCCCGTCCGCTCCAGCTACCGCACCGGCGAGTCCCTGCAATGGACGCGCGTAAACCAACTTCCCGACTTCGTTTTTTTCAATCACAGCATTCATATCAATAAAGGTGTGGGCTGCAACACCTGCCACGGCCCCGTCGACCAGATGCCGCTCATGTATCAACAGGAGAGCTTGCAGATGGAGTGGTGCCTGAGCTGCCATCGCGCGCCGGAAAAAAATCTGCGCCCGCGCGATCAGGTTTTCAATATGCAGTACCAGCAGCCGACGAGCGCGAACCCAGTGGTTGTGGATGCGCAGAGCTTTACCGACCAGATCGATCTGGGCTCGTTTTTGGTGAAAAAGTATAACGTCCGGAGTGTGAAGGACATCACAAGTTGCAGCACTTGCCATCGCTAAGACGCAGATGAAAATGGACGAGCAAACCAAAGTCGGATTGCAGAACAAGAAAGAAGATGTTTGCCCGAGCAAGAGGGACAAGCTCGATCTCGACTCGCTGCGCGCTCAAATCAACGAGGCGAATAATAGCGACAAGGCCGGCCCGGAGTACTGGCGCAGCCTCGAAGAACTTGCCGGCAGCCCCGCTTTCCAGGAAGCGCTGCACCGCGAGTTTCCCAAAGGCGCGTCCGAGTGGGTCGACTCCTTCTCGCGCCGCGGCTTCCTGAAAGTGATGGGCGCGTCCATGGCGCTGGCCGGCATGACCGGCTGCGTGCGCCTGCCGCTCGAACCCATCGTTCCTTACGTCCGCCAGCCTGAGGACGTGATTCCCGGCCGCCCCACGTTCTACGCCACGGCGATGACCCTCGGCGGATACGCCAGCCCGCTGCTGGTCGAGAGCCACCTCGGCCGTCCGACAAAAATCGAAGGCAACGACAAGCATCCTGCGTCGCTCGGCGGGACCGACATTTTCGCACAGGCCCACGTTCTCGGCCTGTACGATCCCGACCGCTCGCAGAGCGTGACGTCGATGGGCGACCAGCGCTCCTGGCAATCGTTCCTCACCGCGATTCGCGGCCCGCTGAGCGCGCAGAAGGCGCTGCAAGGCGCGGGCATTCGCATCCTCACGCCGACCATCTCTTCGCCAACGCTCGCCGATCAGCTGCGCAACTTCCTCAAGATTTATCCGCAGGCCAAGTGGCATGTGTATGAGCCAGTCAATCGTGACAACGTGCTCGAAGGCGCGAAGCTGGCCTTCGGCCAGCCGGTCGAGACGCGCTACGATTTCGAAAAGGCCGACGTAATCGTCTCGCTCGACGCCGACTTCCTCTACGCGGGTTATCCGGGAAATGTCCGCTACATCCGCGACTTCGCCAAACGCCGCAATCCCGACGGCAACATGAACCGGCTGTATGTGATCGAGAGCACTCCGACCACGACGGGAGCAAAGGCGGATCATCGATGGCCGGTGAAGGCGAGTGATCTCGCGAATCTTGTGGCACACCTAACGGCTGGTGGTCACCCTCTGCGTGAGTTAGGAAGTCAGAATACCGGCCTCCCCGAAAGCGTGCACAGGTTTATGGTTGCGGTTCAGGAGGGGCTTGGGCAGATCGGAAATCACCTTGGCACCAGCGTAGTCATTCCGGGCGATCATCAGCCTTCGATTGTTCATTACGCGGCACATATTCTGAACGAGGTTTACGGCAACGTCGGCAGGACTATCTTCTACACCGACCCTGTCGACGCGAATCCTGTTAATCAAATCGAATCGATCAAGGATCTCGTCGGCGACATTCACGCTGGCAAGGTGGATTTGCTGATTATCCTCGGGGGCAATCCCGCGTACGATGCACCTACCGATCTCGATTTCGCCAACGTTCTCAAGAACGGCAAAGTTCCCCTGCGCGTGCATCACGGCCTCTATCAGAACGAAACCGCAGAGCTGTGTCAGTGGCACATTAATCAAGCGCATGAACTCGAAGCATGGGGGGATGCTCGCGCCTTCGATGGAACAGTCAGCATCATTCAGCCGCTGATTGCTCCACTTTACAGTGGAAAGAGCGCAGTGGAATTCGTTGCGCTGCTCTCCGGACAAGCCGACGCGACTGGCTATGATCTGACGCGCGCCTATTGGCAGAAGCGGCACACCGGCGCCGACTTCGAGCAGTTCTGGCGCAAGTCCTTGCACGACGGTTGGATCGAGGGCACAACCTATGCGACAAAGTCTCTGAGCGCGAAGCCAAGTGCCTTCGCTTCGGAAACGAAGCCCGCGGACGCCAACGCCATCGAGCTCAACTTCCGCGGCGATCCCACCGCCTACGACGGCCAATTCTCCAACAACGGCTGGCTCCAGGAACTCCCCAAGCCGATGACCAAACTCACCTGGGACAACGCCATCCTCATCGGCCCCAAGATGGCGGAGCGGCTCCAGACAAAAACAGAAGACGTAGTCGAACTCGAATTAAACGGCAATAAAGTCACCGGCCCGGTTTGGATTCAAGCCGGCCATCCCGACAATTCCGTCACGGTGACGTTAGGCTACGGTCGTAAACGAGCCGGCCGCGTCGGAACAGCGCAGGGCTTCGACGCCTACGCGCTGCGCACCTCCGCAGCGCCATGGATCGCCACCGGCCTGCAAATCCGCAAGACCGGAGAAACCTACAAGCTCGCCTCCACCCAGGGCATGCAAAGCATGGACACGCCCGACGGCGGGCATCGTCCGCTGGTCCGCGAAACCACACTGGAGGAGTACCGCAAAGAACCCGCCTTCGCCAAAGAAGAAGAGCCCGCGCCCGGGCTCACGCTCTACAAGCCTTATCCCTACAAAGAAGAAGACTACGCCTGGGGCATGGCGATCGATCTGAACTCCTGCGTCGGCTGCAACAACTGCATGCTGGCCTGCCAGTCGGAGAACAACATCGCCGTCGTCGGCAAGGAGCAGGCCGTCATCGGCCGCCACATGCACTGGATTCGCGTCGACGCCTACTACCAAGGCGACCGCGACAATCCCAAAGCATTTTTCCAGCCCGTACCGTGCATGCAATGTGAAAATGCGCCGTGCGAAGTGGTCTGCCCCGTGGGCGCGACCAACCATTCGAGCGAAGGGCTGAACGACATGGTCTACAACCGCTGCGTGGGCACGCGCTATTGCTCGAACAACTGTCCGTATAAGGTGCGGCGCTTCAACTTCTTCCTCTTCCAGGATTGGGAGACGCCGCAATACAAGATGATGCGCAATCCCGACGTCAGCGTGCGCAGCCGCGGCGTGATGGAAAAGTGTACCTACTGCGTGCAGCGCATCAACGAGCGCCGCATCGACGCCGAACGCGAAGACCGCAAGATCAACGACAGCCAGCACGAAGATGAGTTGAAGACCGCATGTCAGCAGTCTTGTCCCGCGGGCGCGATCATCTTTGGCAACATCAACGATCCTAATAGCAAGGTTTCAAAGTTGAAGGCGCAGGCGCGCAATTACAGCCTGCTGGGCGAATTGAACACACGCCCGCGGACGACGTACCTGGCGGAAGTAAGCAACCCGAATCCGGACCTGAAAGCATAGCGCAGAGCGCAGCCCGAACATGGGCGAACAATAATGGACGAGCAATACAAAGCGACGGTGGACGCCGGGCAGGCCCCGGTAATCGAGCCCGGCTACACCTTCGGCACGGTCACGGAAAAAATCAGCGCCATCGTGCTGACCCGTCCCGCGTCAAATGGATGGTTCGTCGGTTTCGGCATCGCGTTCCTGCTGACGATGATGATGCTCTACGCCATCGGCTTTCTGTTCCTCAAAGGCATCGGCATCTGGGGCGTGACCATCCCCATCGGCTGGGGCTTCGCCATCGTCAACTTCGTGTGGTGGATCGGTATCGGCCACGCCGGCACGCTCATCTCCGCCATTCTGCTTCTGCTGCGGCAGTCGTGGCGCAATTCCATCAACCGCTTCGCCGAGGCCATGACGCTGTTCGCTGTCGCCTGCGCCGGAATCTTCCCCGCGATTCACGTCGGGCGGCCGTGGCTGGCTTACTGGCTGTTCCCCTATCCCAACACGATGAGCGTGTGGCCGCAATTCCGCAGCCCGCTCATGTGGGACGTCTTCGCGGTCTCCACCTACGCCACCATCTCGGCGGTGTTCTGGTTCATCGGCCTCATCCCTGACATGGCCACGCTGCGCGATCGTGCCACGCATCCGGCGGCGAGAATTATTTACGGGATGCTCTCGATGGGCTGGCGTGGATCCGCCCGCCACTGGCACCGCTACGAAACTGCCTACCTGCTGCTCGCCGGATTAGCCACGCCTCTCGTGCTCTCGGTGCACACGGTCGTGAGTTTCGACTTTGCCGTCGGCATCGTCCCCGGCTGGCATACCACGATCTTCCCGCCCTATTTCGTTGCGGGCGCCATCTACTCCGGATTCGCGATGGTACTGATGCTCGCGATTCCGATCCGCAAGATCTACGGCCTGGAGGACTTCATTACAGAACTCCATTTGCAGAACGCGGCCAAGGTCATGCTTGCCACCGGATTGATCGTCGCCTACGGCTACGGCATCGAGGCCTTCATGGGCTGGTACAGCGGCGACCGCTACGACGCGTTCACGCTCTGGAACCGCCTTCACGGGCCTTATGCGATTCCTTACTGGGCGCTGCTCATCTGCAACATTTTCATCCCGCAGATGCTGTGGATTCGCAAACTCCGCACCAGTCCGGTTGCGCTGTTCTTTGTCTCCGGCGTGATTCTTGTCGGCATGTGGCTGGAGCGTTTCATCATCGTTGTGGTCAGCCTGCACCGCGACTTCCTCACGTCATCCTGGGGAATGTACTATCCCACGCGCTGGGACTGGATGACCTACATCGGCACCATTGGAATGTTCCTCGCTGCAATTTTCCTGTTCGTGCGCCTCCTGCCTATGATCTCGATCTTTGAGATGCGCACCCTGCTGCCGGAAGCGGAGGTGAAGGAATGAAGCGCGATCCCGTCTACGGCATCATGGCGGAATTCGATTCCGCTCAGGCGCTCATCGATGCAGCCAGGCGCACTCATCAGGCTGGCTACGACAAGATCGACGCCTACAGCCCGTTCCCCATCGAAGGTCTGGCGGAGGAAATCGGATTTCACCGCGACGAAGTTCCGCTGGTGGTCCTGATCGGCGGAATCATCGGCGGGTTATCAGGGTATGCCATGCAGTACTGGATGTCCGCCGTCGACTACCCGCTCAACATCGGCGGCAAGCCTTATCATTCCTGGCCGGCATTCATCGTGATCACGTTCGAGATGACAATTCTTTTCGCCGGAATCTCCGCCGTGTTCGGGATGCTCGCGCTCAACGGCTTGCCCATGCCGTATCACCCGGTGTTTAATGTTCCGCGTTTCGCGCTGGCGTCGAAAGACCGCTTTTTCCTAATCGTGTTTTCTTCCGATCCCAAATACGATCCAGCCAGCACGCGCGATTTCCTGCAAAGCCTGCAACCACGCTCCCTCTCGGAGGTGCCCAGCTAAATGCGGCATTTCCACAAACTCGTGAAAGCCGATAAGGCTGGGGGCGGCAATGTCCATGTCGGGACGGGCGCATTTGCCCGTCCGGCCGAGCGAAGCTCGGCAGCGCTTTCCTGTGCTCCTCTGCTGGCCTTGCTCACCCTGCTCTCGGCCTGCCGCCTCGACATGCACGTCCAGCCGCGCCAGAATCCACTTTCCCGCAGCGACTTCTTCACCGACCAGCGTTCCGAACGTCCGCCGGTCGAAGGCACGGTGGCGCGTGGTCAGTTGCGCGACGACACCTATTTCTACACCGGCAAGATCGGCAACAACCCCGGCGACTACATACCATTTCCTGTAACCAAAGAAGTTCTCGATCGCGGTCGCGAGCGTTACAATATTTTCTGCGCACCCTGCCACTCCCGTATCGGCGATGGCAACGGCTTCGTCCCTTCGCGCGGATTTGCCCTCAAGCCGCCGACTTTCCACAAACCACGCTGGCAAAAGGCCCCCCTGGGTGAGTTCTATGACGTGATCACCAACGGCTCTGGAATCATGCCCGACTACGCTTCGCAGATTCCTCCGCAAGACCGCTGGAACATCGTGGCTTACGTGCGCGCGCTCCAGCTTAGTCAAAACGCAACCCGCGCAGACGTGCCCAACAGACAGGCCGTTCCCTCCGAACCGCCGCAATTCCGCGGTCAACCCGGTTCAGGCGCGACGCTCCCTGTCATTGATTCGAAAACGAGTTCATCAGCCGAGGAACACAAATGAGCGCCGCCACTCCCCATCTCGATCTGACGGCGCCTGAGGCCGTAAGGAAGATATCCCAGCGCTCGCTCGCAATCGGCGGTGTCTTCGCAGTGATCGCTGTTGTGTTGGCCCTCAAGCAGCCTGACGAGTTTTACCGCGCCTACCTGCTCGGTTTCATGTGCTGGCTCGGCGTCGCTCTCGGTTCTATGGCGATCCTCATGATCCGCCACCTCACGGGCGGCGGTTGGGGAACGGTCATCCGCCGCATTCTGGGCGCGGCCATGCGCACGCTGCCGCTGCTCGCGGCGCTGTTCATCCCCGTCATTCTTGGCATTCACCGCCTTTACCTCTGGGCGCAGCCGCTCGACAACATTCAGGACAAGCACCTCCGCGAACACCTCGAACAAATCACGAAAACCTATCTCACATGGAACGGCTTCGTCGTCCGCGCTGTTTTCTACTTCGCAATCTGGAACGTGCTCTCGTTCCTGCTCTCCTACTGGTCGAAGCAGACCGACAAGCCAGGCGCCCCCGACAACAGTGGGCGCTTCAAGGCAGTCAGCGGCCCCGGCCTCATCCTCTACGGCTTCACCGTCTCTTTCGCCGCGATTGATTGGGTCATGTCGCTCGACCCCAGCTGGATCTCCACCATCTTCGGCCTGATCATCCTCATCGGCGAGGTGCTCTCCGCCATGTGCTTCGCGGTGGTGGTCGAGCGCATTCTCTTCAACTACAAGCCCATGTCGGAGATGCTGACGCCTGACTTCGTCCACGATCACGGCAAGTGGATGCTGGCCTTTACCATGGTCTGGGCCTATTTCAACTTCTCGCAGTGGCTCATCATCTGGGCAGGAAACCTGCCCGCTGAAATCACCTTCTATCTGACCCGCATCAACAACGGCTGGCAGACGATTGGGCTGATCCTCGTCCTGTTCGGCTTCGTCGTCCCTTTCGCACTGCTGCTGTCACGCCCCTTCAAGCGCGACATTCGCCGCCTGGTGTGGCTCGCAGTCTGGATGATGCTGATCCGTTACCTCGATCTGTTCTGGATCATCGAACCGAATTTCTCAAAAACTTTGAATGTAACTATGGCGGATGTAGTCGTGCCCATCGCCATCGGTGGAATCTGGCTTTGGTATTTTTTCCGTAACCTGGCTGCGCTGCCGCTGCTGCCGGCCTACGACACCGATGCCCACGAGGTTCTGCAGCCGGCACATGTAACTCATGCTTAACGAAAGATGACAGACGCAACCAAAAACGAGAACACCAGCGGCCACGGAAGCTTCGAGCGCCGGGACTTGCAGCCCTCCGGCATTCTCTACTTCCTCTTGACCATAGTTGTCGGAATTGTGATCTGTGTTCTCGTTCTCAAAGGGCTTTTTGGAGTTCTCGACCGTCGCGAAAAAACCGAGGAGCCTCCGGTGAATCCGCTGGTAACGAATGTTCCTGAAGACACACGCCACATCACGCCTAGATACCCGCAGAGTACCTTTCCCAACCCGAAGCTGGAGGAAGACGAGCGCGGCCAACTGAACGGAATCCGTCTCACGGAAGATCAAACGCTCTACAGCTACGGCTGGGTCGATGAAAAGACGGGCACGGTGCACATTCCCATCGATCGCGCCATGGATCTGCTGGTGCAGCGAGGATTGCCAGTGCGGGTCCAAGGTGCAGCCAACGCCGCTCCTGTCCCGACCCCAGCTGGTCAGAAGGATAAAAAGAAGTGATCCGCAAGAAGAACAATTTGAGTTCCGCGGTTCTACTGGCCGTCATGCTGCTGGCCTCATTCGCCTCCGCGCAGATGAACAACGGCATTATGTCCCCTCCAGCCAGCACGCGCCCTCCGCACCTCGAGAATGTTGGCATCGAGCAACAGCTCGACGCGCAGGTTCCACCCGATCTCATCTTCCGCGATGACACCGGCAAACCCGTGAAGCTTGGAGACTACTTCGGCCACAAGCCACTGATCCTCAATCTGGTTTATTACAACTGCACAATGCTCTGCGGCGAGGCTCTGGCCGGGCTCTCCGGCGCCATGCGCCTTGTGAAGTTCGACGTAGGCAACGAATTCGACGTAGTCACCGTGAGCTTCGATCCGCGCGAAACTCCCGAGATGGCCGCCGCCAAAAAGAAAGACTACGTCGCCCGCTATGGCCGCGCCAATGCCGCCGCCGGTTGGCATTTCCTCACCGGCCAGCCCGATTCCATCAATGCGCTCACCAAGGCCGTCGGATTCCAATATCAATACGACGCCAGGAGCAATCAGTACGCGCACGCCACCGCCATCATGGCGCTAACGCCGCAAGGCCGCATCTCGCGCTACTTCTACGGCGTCGATTTTCCACCGAAAGATCTCCGCATGGGACTGGTGGAAGCTTCGCAGGGGAAGATCGGCAACGCCGTCGATGCGGTGCTGCTCTATTGCTATCACTACAATCCCGAGACTGGAAAATACGGCGCCATGGTGGCCAACATCCTGCGTCTGGCGGCCGCAGCGACGATTCTTATCATGGGCATTTTTCTTTTTATCCTGTGGCGGCTGGATCTTTCGGTGACCCGGAAACAAGGAAAGACGACTGCGACGAAGACACGGTATGCTGAATAATTTTCCATTATGGCCGGAGCAGGCGTCCACGATGGCGCGCAACGTGGACGCTCTCTACATTTTCCTGCTCATCGTCACTGGGATGATGACCCTGCTGATCTTTGTCTGCCTGGTATACTTCGCCGCCCGTTTCCGTTATCGCCCCGGCGTTCGCGCCGAGCAGATCGAAGGTTCCACTCCGCTCGAAATCACCTGGAGCGTGATTCCCTTCGCCGTATTCATGGTGATCTTCGCCTGGGGCGCAGTCGTGTACTTCAAGGAGCGCACACCGCCCACCGACTCCGCCGAAATTTATATAGTGGCAAAACAATGGATGTGGAAGGTCGAGCACGCCGAAGGCCAGCGCGAGATCAATGAACTGCACGTCCCAGTCGGCCGCGACGTCAAACTGATTATGACCTCGCAGGACGTGATTCACAGCTTCTTCATCCCCGCCTTCCGCATCAAGCAGGACGTGCTTCCCGGCCGCTACACGGTGGAATGGTTCCGCGCCACTAAACCCGGCGTCTATCACCTGTTCTGTGCGGAATATTGCGGCACCCAACATTCCGGCATGGTCGGAGACATCGTGGTGCAAGAGCCGGCTCAATACGAAGCATGGATGAATGGAGGTTCCACCGGGCCACTCTCGTCAACGGGTGAAAAGGTTTTCGCCGAACTCGGATGCGCAACCTGCCACCACAGTGACGGACAGGGTCGCGGTCCCAAGTTGCAGGGAATTTTCGGCAAGCCGGTCCAACTCGAAGATGGACGTACCGTCAACGCGGATGAGAATTATCTTCGCGAGTGCATCCTCGATCCGGGCGCGAAGCGGGTCAAGGGATTTCAGCCCATCATGCCCACGTTTCAAGGGCTGGTCACCGAAGAACAGGTAAATGCGCTGGTTGCATACATTAAATCGATTTCCTCCGCCAAGCCGGGCACGACCGGCAAAACCAGCGCCAGCGCGGCCGGGCCAGTCGAAGAAAAGGCCCAAAAGAATGGAAGTCAGGTGCAATGAGTATGCCGATCGCAATGCCTCAACCCGAACGCGAGAACTACCTGAACACAAAGTACGGAGTGTGGTCCTGGCTGCTCACCACCGACCACAAACGCATCGCTCTTCTCTATCTCATCTCCATCACGTTCTTCTTCTTCATCGGTGGCTTCTTCGCCCTGCTCATCCGCCTCGAGTTGCTCACTCCCGCAGGCGACCTCGTCCAGGCCGATACCTACAACAAGCTCTTCTCCATGCATGGAATCGTGATGATTTTCTTCTTTCTGGTTCCTTCGATTCCTGCTGTGCTCGGAAATTTCCTCGTCCCCATGATGATCGGGGCCAAGGACCTCGCCTTTCCCCGCATCAACCTGCTGAGCTGGTATCTCTACATCATCGGCGGCGCGATGATGGTGCACTGCATGCTGACTGGCGGCGTCGACACTGGTTGGACTTTTTATGCTCCGTTCAGCACCAACTTTAGCAACACCAAGGTCGTTGAAGCCGGACTCGCAGTCTTCGTCGCCGGGTTCTCTTCCATCCTTACTGGCCTGAACTTCGTCGTCACCATCCATCGCATGCGCGCGCCCGGAATGACCTGGTCGCGTCTGCCCCTGTTCATCTGGGCGCACTATGCAACCAGCATCATTCAACTTCTGGGGACGCCGGTCCTCGCCATCACTCTCACGCTGGTCGTTGCCGAACGTGCCCTGCACCTCGGTATCTTCGATCCCAAACTCGGCGGCGATCCGATCCTCTTCCAGCATCTGTTCTGGTTCTATTCCCATCCCGCCGTCTACATCATGATTCTCCCGGCGATGGGGGTCGTCACCGAGATCATTGCCTGCTTCTCGCGCAAACGCATCTTCGGGTACAGCTTCGTCGCCTTCTCATCCATAGCGATCGCCGTCTTCGGCTTCCTGGTCTGGGCTCACCACATGTTTGTCGCCGGAACGTCAGTCTATGCGGCGCTGGTATTTTCCCTGTTGAGCTACGCCGTAGCCGTGCCTTCGGCCATCAAAGTCTTCAACTGGACGGCCACTCTCTACAAAGGCTCCATCCACTACGATGCGCCCATGCTCTACGCCTTCGGTTTCCTCGGACTCTTCACCATAGGCGGCCTCACCGGACTATTCCTCGCCGCTCTCGGCATCGACGTCCACGTCACCGACACTTACTTCGTCGTGGCCCACTTCCACTACATCATGGTCGGAGGCGCGGTCATGGGCTATCTCGGCGGAATGCATTTCTGGTGGCCAAAGATTTCCGGCAAGTTGTATCCCGAGGGCTGGGCACGCCTGGCGGCGCTGATCGTTTTCATCGGCTTCAACCTCACCTTCTTCCCGCAATTCCTGCTCGGCTATATGGGCATGCCGCGCCGCTATTACGATTACAGCCACATGCCCGAATTCCAGGTGCTCAACGTTCTCTCGACCGCCGGCGCCACGGTCCTAGGAGTCGGATATCTGCTGCCCATGGTTTATTTCCTCTGGTCCATGCGCTACGGCAAACCCGCGCCGGACAATCCGTGGAACGCCGCAGGACTCGAATGGAAGACCGCTTCCCCACCACCGACTTTCAACTTCGAAGAAGAACCCGTCGTCACTTGGGAAGCCTATAACTACGAAGAATTGGACGCGCCCCACAGCGAGGAGGTCCCCGTTGCCCGATAGCACGGTCGCCCTTCATCACGAAGAACAGCGCCCTGAACTCTTGCATCACTTCGCCGAGCCGCAACAGCAGCGCGATGCCTCGAGCCTCGGCATGTGGGTCTTCCTCGCCACTGAAATAATGTTTTTCGGCGGCCTGTTCCTGGCATACCTGGTTTACCGCCTGAAATACTTCGGCGACTTCGGCGCCGCCAGCAAGACCCTAGCTGTCGGCCTCGGCGCCACCAACACCGCCGTACTGATTTGCAGCAGCTTAACCGTGGTCCTCGCAGTCTGGGCCGCGCAAACCGCCCGTCGCACGCTGCTCATCGGCAGCCTCGTTCTCACGATCGTGCTCGGTCTAGTCTTCCTCGGCATCAAAGGCATCGAGTACAAAGACAAATTCGACGAGCATCACGTCCCCGGCGCTTCTTTCAGTTTCGAAAAAGTACCCGTCCCTGGGCATCCCAATCAATACGCCGACCCGCACCACGCGCAGCTTTTCTTCTCCCTCTACTTCGTCATGACCGGCCTGCACGCGCTGCACATGATCATCGGCCTCGGCATTTTTCTCTGGCTCCTGACCATGGCCTGGAAGGGACGCTTCACTCCCGACTACAACACTCCAGTCGAGATCGGCGGCCTCTACTGGCACTTCGTCGACATCATCTGGATTTACCTGTTCCCGTTGCTCTACCTGATCGACCGGCACCCCTGAGGCCTGCATGTCTGGAAATTCCAAATCGTCGCCACTACCAACTTACTTCGCAGTATTCTTCGCGCTGCTCGCCGGCACCGCTCTCACCGTGTACGCTTCCACGCTGGACTTGGGCAAATTCAACGCCGCAGTAGCCCTCACCATCGCCAGCATCAAAGCCACTCTGGTCGCCCTCTTCTTCATGCACATCAAAGGCGCCAGCGAAAAACTAACCAAGCTGGTCGTGGTCGCAGCATTATTCTTCCTGCTCCTGTTGCTGGGACTGACCATGACCGACTACGCAACGCGGATGTGGAGTTAGGCTCATCTGCGGTATACTCGCGCCGACCACCTATAAACTGCATTCCTACGAGGTGACCCATGGCGTTCTGCAATGCTTGTGGCGCAAATATCGTTCCCGGAACAAGGTTCTGCAACAAATGCGGCGCCGCAATCCTCACTTCAACGCTGCCTCCAGCGGCAGCTTCGCCTGCACCTCCAGCGTCCTCCACTCCTCCAATTTCCACCGTTGCAGTTCCCACCCCCCCACCTCCTTCGGGTGGCGGAGCCCTGAAGGCCATTCTGATCGTGGTAGGAGTAATCGTGCTCGTCGGCATTCTTGGCTTGGCGTCGCTCGGCATCTTTGCCTGGCGGGTCGCGCGCCACACCCGCGTTCGCCAGAACGGTAACGATGTGAAGGTGGAAACCCCGTTCGGCACGGTCCAGACCACAAATGATCCGCAAGCCGCGGCCCACGATCTCGGAGTCGATCTCTACCCCGGAGCGCAAGTCTTGAAAGAAGGCGCAACCTCCGCGATCTTCGGCGCTGTTCATACCGCGTCGCTGAACTTCGAAACCAGCGATTCGGTGGACAAAGTCTGCGGCTTCTACAAGCCCAAGTTTCCCAACGCGATGGTCATGACCACGCAGGCCGATCAGTGCACCATTGTCTCCAACGATCAGAAGAACATGATCACCATTACCGTCAAAGGCGAAACTGATAAGACCCGGATCGTGATCACCAATGTAACTAAGTCGGGCGCGGCAAATTCGTCCTCGAATTGAAATTTGAGCGGGACCGACCGCATGTCGAACGAATTCGTCGAACTCGCCCAAGCCTCAAAATCCGCGCAGGTAGACGCCACCGGACTAGCGGAAGCTCTGCGGTCAGAGGTTCGTGGTGAAGTTCGCTTCGACCGCGGCACCCGCGCCCTTTACGCCACCGACGGCTCCAACTACCGCCAGGTCCCCATCGGCGTGGTGCTGCCCCGCGATGCCGACGATGTTCTGGCCACAGTCGCGCTCTGCCGCCAGTTCGCTGCGCCGTTGCTTTGCCGCGGCGGTGGCACCTCTCTTGCTGGACAATGCTGCAACGTCGCCGTCATCCTCGATTTTTCCAAGTACATGTCGAGGATTCTCGAAATCGATCCCACCCGCCGCACCGCCCGCGTACAGCCCGGAGTCGTGCTCGACCATCTCCGCGCCGCTGCCGAAAAACACCGACTCACCTTCGCTCCCGATCCGGCCACTCACGGCCGCTGCACCCTCGGTGGCATGATCGGCAACAACTCCTGCGGCGTGCATTCGGTCATGGCCGGCAAAACCGACGACAACATCGAAGCGCTGGAAATCCTCACCTACGACGGCGTGCGCATGAAGGTTGGCGCCACATCAAGCGATGAAATCGAACACATTCTCCAACAAGGCGGACGCCCCGCCGAAATCTACACCAAACTGCAAACCATAGCCGCCACCTACGGCGACCTAGTCCGTCAGCGCTACCCCAAAATCCCGCGCCGCGTCTCCGGCTACAACCTGAACCACCTCCTGCCCGAAAACGGCTTCCACGTGGCCCGCGCCCTGGTCGGCTCCGAAGGCACCTGCGTCACCATTCTCGAAGCAACCTGCCGCCTGGTAAAGAGCCCGCCCGAGCGTGTGCTGCTGGTCGTCGCCTATCCCGACATTTGTCAATGCGCCGACCACGTTCCCGAAATCATGGAGCACAAACCCATCGGCCTCGAAGGCTTCGACGATCTTCTCGTAGGCTGCACGCGGACAAAGGGCATCAACTCCGAAGGCCTAGCGCTGCTGCCCGAGGGCGGCGGACGGCTGATGGTCGAGTTCGGCGCAGAAACCGCGCGGAAAGCCGAATCTCAAGCGCGCGCCCTGATGCGCGCGCTGAGCCGCGGCACCCATCCTCCCCAAATGCGTCTCTATGCCGACAAGCGGCAAACTAAATCCGTTTGGGACGTTCGCGAGTCCGCTCTGGGCGTCACTTCGCATGTGCCCGGGGAACCGCTCTACTGGGAAGGTTGGGAAGACTCCGCGGTCGCTCCAGAAAAGCTTGGCGATTACCTCCGCGATCTTCGCAAGCTGATGATCGCGCATGCCTACAAAGGCTCGTTCTACGGCCACTTCGGCCATGCCTGCGTTCACACTCGCATCAATTTCGACCTGCAATCAAAAGACGGCATCGCCCGGTTCCGCAAGTTCATGGAAGAGGCCGCCGACCTCGTCGTCGGCTACGGTGGCTCCCTCTCCGGCGAGCACGGCGACGGCCAGGCCCGAGGCGAATTGCTTCCAAAAATGTTCGGTCCCGAACTCGTCCAGGCCTTCCGCGAGTTCAAAGCAACCTGGGATCCCGAATGGAAAATGAATCCAGGCAAGCTGATCGAACCCTACAAGCTAGACGAGAACCTCCGCCTCGGCGCCGACTACTCTCCCTGGGAACCGAAAACCAATTTCAAATTCCTCGCCGACCATGGCAGCCTGGCCCAGGCCACGTTGCGCTGCGTGGGCGTAGGCAAGTGCCGCCACGACGAAGGTGGAGTGATGTGCCCCAGCTACCGCGCCACCCGCGAAGAAGAACACTCCACCCGCGGCCGAGCCCACCTGCTCTGGGAGATGACCCAAGGCCAAGGCGGTAAAGGTGGGCTCATCCGCGACGGCTGGCGCAGCGAAGAAGTAAAACAGTCGCTCGACCTCTGCCTCGCCTGCAAGGGATGCAAAACCGAATGCCCGGTCGGAGTCGACGTAGCCACCTACAAAGCCGAGTTTCTTTCTCACTATTACGAAGGCCGCGTCCGCCCGCGCAGCGCTTATGCGTTCGGCAACATCGACCTGTGGGCGCGCGCAGCGTCGCACACGCCGGGCCTGGTCAATCTCACCACGCAACTCCCGTTTCTGCGCGACCTCTCAAAGCTAGTCGCCGGAATCCCCCAGCAGCGCGCCATCCCAGCTTTCGCCCCAGAAACTTTCAAGACGTGGTTTGAACGTCGACGATCTGCCAAAAGGGCAAGGCATGCTGACAATAAGCTCGGGAAGGGCACGGCTTCAGCCGTGCCGTACAACGCCGAAAACACGCGGGCTTCAGCCCCTGAGGCTCCGCCCGTCCTCCTCTGGCCCGACACTTTCAACAACCATTTCCACCCCAACACTGCCAAAGCCGCTGTCGAAGTCCTCGAAGCCGCAGGCTTCCAAGTCATAGTCCCAAGAGCCAACCTTTGCTGCGGACGCCCGCTTTACGACCACGGCATGCTCGACCGCGCCCAATCTCTCCTCCTCCAGATCCTCGACGAACTCTCCCCAGAAATCGAAGCCGGAATCCCTATCGTAGGCCTCGAGCCCAGTTGCGTAGCCGTCTTCCGCGACGAACTCCTCAACCTATTTCCCCACGACGCACGCGCCCAAGCCCTGTCCCGCCAGACCTTCCTGCTCAGCGAATTCCTCGAAACCAGCGCCAAAGATTTCCCGCTGCCCCAGCTCAATCGCAAAGCGCTCCTCCACGGACACTGCCACCACAAATCCCTGATGAAGATGACTGCCGAAGAGTCCGTCCTGCGCCGTCTCGGCGTCGACTTCCAAAGCCCCGCTCCCGGCTGCTGCGGCATGGCTGGCTCTTTCGGGTTTGAGCCCGACAAGTACGATCTCTCTATCGCCATCGGCGAACTCGAGCTCCTACCCGCCGTCCGTCAAGCCCCACCCGACTGGCTGATCATCGCCGACGGCTTCAGTTGCCGCGAGCAAATAGCCCAATCTACGCCCCGCCACGCCCTGCACCTGGCCGAGGTCATGCAAATGGCGATCAGGGGTGTCGCTGCCGTGGACTCCCTTCCCTACCCCGAGTCCGCCCGCACACGCCGGCACGAGGCAGAAGTCCTCCAGTCCATGAAGCGAGCCGGCCTAGGCTTAGCGGCCCTGGCAGCGGGCGGAGCACTATTATGGGAATTCTCAAAAAGGCATTGATTCTAAATGGTTTAACTATGTTTTATAGCTGAATGCTAAACCCCACCCCTCGCCATGTTCCCCTCCTTCTGGGACAATAGAACTCTCGCTCGGGAATCCTGGAGCCTCTGTCGCAAAGTCATGGATCACGAAACCACCATCACCGCGCCAGCCCTAGGCAAAGTCCCCGCCGAGGCCCTGCCAACTCTGGTAGCCACCAAGCCCCCGGACGCTCCCCTCTGCGGCTCGGTCCTGGTCCTGATCCAATTCGACGTTTGCGAGGAGATTCGCCTAGACCAGCTCCGCCAAATCCTCGGAGCCCGCACCGCCGATACCAGTTTCAAACACGTCGCCCCCGGCTACGTCCGCTTCCAGCGCCCCCCAGTCGAAGAAGTTCTGGAACCCCTGATCCTCGAAAGCGGCGAACGCCTCCAGGGTGACATCAAGTATTTCGACTACGGCGTAGTCAGCGTGATCTTCGAACTCCCTTTTTCCGGCGACTGGGACAACCTGGTCCAACTCTCCAGCCGCTGGGTCTGGGACACGAACTTCGAGAGCCTGGCCGCCCGCATCGTCAAGCAAAAACTTGAGCGCGCCGCCCCCGCGCTGGTCAAGCCGTACGCCACCGAGTGGCTGAAGGAAGACTATTTCATCTTCCACCTGCGCGAGATTGCCGGCTCACCCGCCGCGACGGACCTGCTTGCTGCTCAAGGCACATGCATCTCCCAGGTCGTGCGCGGCGAAACCCAGCCGCTGTCCGACGGCGAACGCCAGGAAATCCTTCAATCCCGAATTTCCTACTACCCGAACGACCTAGCCGTAATCGGATGGAACGCCGCCTTCATCTACGACAGCGCCGTCGGCGCCGAGACCGCCATCCAACTCCTCCAATACGCCAACTCGCAGTTGCTCGAATTCCGTCACTACGACGAACTGCTCACCAAACAGTTGGAAGACGTCTACAAATTCCTCGACCGCGGCCGCGGCCTCTGGTCCCGCTGGCGCACCGCCCGCGCCGCCTCAAAACTCCACACCGTCCTGATCGACGTAGGCGAACTCACCGAGCGCGCCGACAACGCCATCAAATTCTTAAGCGACATGTTCTCCGCTCGCCTCTACAAGCTCGCCGCCCAGAAAGTCGGCGTCCCCGACTACAAAGACCTGGTCCAGCAAAAACTGCAAACCGCCGAAGATCTCTACCGCTTCATGGTCGATGAATTCAACCAAAGCCGCGCCTTCGTCCTCGAACTAATGGTAGTAATCATCCTCATCATCGAACTGGTCTACTTCTTCCGCGGCAAACCCATTTAAGGATTTCAAATCCCAGTCGCGAAGCGACGGCATTCATTCGCCCCGCACATGAGTGCGGGGTGGAAGTAGAATGACGGAGCGAGTCCCGAAGGGACGGCACATGCGAGGCCTGAAAGACAAACGCATCCTGATCACCGGAGGCGCCAGCGGCATCGGCGCAGCCACCGCCGCACGCTTTTTAGAAGAAGGCTCCCAAGTCTGCATCCTCGACCGCGACGCCCAAGCCTGCGAAGCCATCCGTCACCAACTGCCGGCAATCTCCGAAGCCATCATCGCCGACGTCACCGACCTGATGCAGGTGGAAGCCGCGTTCGCCGAAGCCGTCCGCGCCATGGGCGCAGTCGATGTCCTCATCAACAACGCCGGCATCAGCATCCGCCACAACTTCCTAGACATCACTCCCGAAGAGTGGGACAAAGTCATCGCCGTAAATCTCACCGGAGTCTTCTACGTAGCGCAAACCGCCGCCCGCCACATGCTGGAACGTCTCTCGGTCGAACCAGGCAGCGGAGTCATTCTGCAAACCGCCTCCACCAACGGCATCGTCGGACAACCTTACTACGCAGACTACAACGCCACGAAGGCCGGTGTAATCGAACTAACTAAGACCATGGCCCTCGAACTAGCGCCCAAAATCCGCGTCTGCGCCGTAGCCCCAGGATACGTCCTCACCCCCATGCAGCGCGCCGAATACACCGACGCTATGTTGGAAGAGGTGAACAAAAAAATTCCCCTCCGTCGCCACGCCAAGCCCGAAGAGATCGCAGCCCTGTTCGCGTATCTAGCGTCGGATGACGCCGCCTATGCCACGGGCCAAGTGTTCACGATGGACGGAGGAGAAACCACAGGCGGCTTGGCCAGCCGCTGATTTCAGCCGCGAAGCGGCGTCAGAGTGCAGCCCCGGCGCAAGCCGTTGTTACGGAGGTGGGTAGGAACAAGCCCCGAAGAGGCGAAAGGGTAATTCGCACACTCTCTAGCCCCAAAGCCCCCGGTCAAGGAAGAGTTTTATCTCCGCACCAATCTCCCCGCCAGCCGCGCCAGCCGCACCCCCCGATAAAGCGGAAACAGAATCTTAGGCAGCCGCACAGCCTCCCACTCCCCCGGCCCAGGAGTAAAAGTCAGCCGCGTCAAAAACCGCCACCGGTCCACCCTGCGCTCCCGCACTCTCATCATGAGACGAAAATAAGATACTTGCTCAACAGAATAAGAAACTCCAGCAGCCAGCATCGCAGCGATCTCGTCAGCAATAGCCCGCGCAGCGGAGTCTTCAAGAACCGCCGTTTCAAGAGCCCCCGGGATCGGCACCGCCAAAAGCCGGTTCGCCAGCAGCAAAGTGACGCGCAGAATCCGCTCAATGCCAAATTCCCGGGCACGAGCCTGCACCAAATCCCAATTCAGATTCTCCCGCTTCAAAACCTGTGCAATGTCGCACAGCCATATCAGCCGTCCCCACACATGTTTCGCGGCATGAACCGAAAGCACCAGCAACAGATCTCCGGCAGAAGGCGTTCGAACCGCACGGCCCGCAAGCGTAACCTTCACGGCGCGCCCAAACATTCCCTCCATATCGAATTCAACCGCATAGAAACGCGGCTCGAGCGCCCACTGCAGTTCGAGCAGGTTGGGTCCAGCAGGACTGTCGAACGTCCACTCATATCCTGACCGAAGGTAGTCTTCCAGCGCTTCTTCCGGCACCGCCAGCCGCGTTGTGTACCCCAGATCGCGAAGTGCACTCTTAATCCGTACCACTTCCTGCCGACGGACGAATAAATCCATGTCGCCCGCCTGCCGCAAAGCCAAATCCCCGTAATAAGCCTCCGACAAGACGACGCCCTTGTAAGGAATCACCTCAACGCCAAGCCCATCAAGGCAGTCCAGAATACGGATCAATTCGCGCGCCAGAAAAAGCGATTTGTGGATGTTCCTCTCGTGACGCCGACCCAGCGAAGCCAGCACCGCCGCAGGAACGAGAGCGCCCACCCGCGAGAGATTCTGATACAGCAGCGACGACGTCCCGTGTTCATCCGCAAGTCGAAGCACAGGTTCCCAGTCCACCGATCGATCGAGTGTGGATTTTTCGAGCAATGCCCGAATGCGGCCGACATCGCTCACAGTCGGATCAGCCCGACTGCCGGCCAGCAGCACGTCCCACGCGCGTGCAACTGAAGCGGGGTGCGCGCCCTGCCCACCAGACGAAACGCTTTCACTGATCGGATTCACGGAAGTCGAGCCATCTTAACAGGGGGCAGTTTACAGGGACGCCAAGAGCGTTCGCCACGAACTCTCCCCTTCGTGTACCTCTAGTGCCCTTGGTGGTTAATGAATTTAGGATCTTTCCAGCGCCGGTGACCTAAGCGCAGCCACAGGTTACTTCCGTCACCTTCATCCGCTGTTTATTAGTCCTGACTCCAGCCTTAGGTCTGTCAAACTAATACGTTGAGCAAGCAGCAAGTCCCCGGCGGATTGAAGGCAGAGGCAGATGGAAATACTAACCCCGAAGGCGACCCGACGGAGCACGCGCCTGCGCGTCGAGATTCCCGTCACCGTCACCAGCCTCGACCGCAAGCATCCCCTCGCCGCAAAGTGCATGGCCCTGGTTGTGAGCCCGCAGGGCTGCGGTTTCCGCACCGAGAAAGCTTTGCCTCTGGAAACCCCGGTATTGCTGAGTGATCTGCCCGGCGGCGGAAGCGCTTCGGCCCGCGTGGCCAATTGCCAGCCCCTCGGCAATGACGGGAAACGCTTCCTGATTGGGGTGTCGCTCTACAACCACGGAAACGTCTGGGGAATTGCCAATCCGCCCGAGGATTGGAATTGCGCCCCAACGGCCAGCGCCCCCTCCGCGGATGCTTCACCCAACACCAAGACGACGACCAAGAGCAAGAACGCCTGGCCCTACAATCTGTTCTCCGGCCAGGGCGAGGCCCATCCCGGCCGTAAATAGTGGCCAGTGATCAGTGGCCAGTGGCCAGCGGCCAGCGATCAGAGCCCCAGGGTGAGTTCTCACGAAAAAATCCGCCCCTTGGCGTGTGCCCGGTTTACTAGCCACTGACCACTGGCCACTGCCTCTCGTTCTTTCGTAACCTCGTCCCCAAAGTGGCTCAGTGCCATACTTTAGCCACCATGTCCCAGACGCAAGCAGCTGTCGCGCCGGCCTCATCTTCACACGGCCCATCTTCACAAGGATCGACCGGACAAGGATCGACCGGGCAAGGCTCAACCGGCCAGGGACGCCCATTTCGCGTGAAATTGCGCGGATCCATCCTCACCCTCATGCGCCTGCCCAACCGGCGCGAGGTGCGAGGCAAACTGCACCAGCTTTCCACCACCGGCGGCCTGATGCACGTCGAGAAGCCCCTCGACGAAAAGCTCAAAGTCGAATTGATCTTTCACCTCGGCAAGATCACCATCCGCGAAAAGGCAGAAATGATGTTCCCCATGTGGGCGACCCAGGGCTGGCTTCAGCCCTTCCGCTTCATCGAATTGCCCGAGGCCAGCCGGGAAGATTTGCAAAAAAGTCTGCTCCAGTTCATTCAGGATCCACAACCGCCGTCTTCCTAAAGTTACGACGAGTCGTCTCCAGGCACTCCTGCTTGCTCCCGCTTGTACCGCGCTTCCTTCACCACGCTTTCTACAAAAAAAAGACAAAGGCCGCCCGCGTGGGCGGCCTCTGCCGGAGTGATCTCGACCCGCGCACCTGAATCCTACTTCTTCAGCGCAATCACCCCGAACGTCCCAGCCAGGTTGTTGCTGGGCCCCGCCGTGAAGAAAAGCTGGTTGATTCCGCCATTGCTCGACGTCCCGCCGCCAAACAGTATTCCCCAAAGCTGGTCGATCTGGATTGCTTTGCCATTGCTGTCGTTGACCGTACCAACAAACTGGCCGGTGCTGAGATTGAAGCCGTTAATCTCCCCGGTTTTGTTAAGGTTGTTCGAGACCAGCAGAGTGTTGCTCAACGGCCCAAACCCGCTCGGTGCCACCGCCAAACCCCAGGGCTGGTTCAGCCGCCCGCTCTGCGTCAGGCGCTTTACGAATGTGCCACTTTCGCTGAAAATGTCAATGTATCCCCCCGACCCGCCAGTGGAACTGGCAAACGCCACATAGACCTGGCCGTTGATGTCCTGGATGCCAAAGGGCGCGAAGCCTGCGGGGAGAGTGGTGTCGGTGAACGAAGTCACCAGGTTGAAGTTCCCGTCATACACGTCCACCTTGTTGTTGGCGCTGTCCGCGGCAAACAGAAAATTTCCGGAAGTCTTGCTGGTGATCGCCAATCCGGTGTATACCGCGCCCGAACTTGACTTGTCCACCGCGATGATCGACTGATTGGGATTCGACTGCGGCGCCCACCCACTGATGGTCCCATCCAGCGTGGCAAACAGAAAGACCGATGCCCAGCCCTGCACCGGGAAGTCCTGCGATCCGTTGAAAACAATTCCGGTCGGTGACCCCGGCCCCTGGCCGGTCTCCGATGGAGTCAGTACTTCGAAGCCCTGCTTCACTCCGTTGCCATCATATAGTGTCGACCAGCCCGAGGCTTCGTCACTGATCCAGAATGGTCCGCCGGGACCGTAAGTCAGTCCCCAGGCATTCGCCAGCAAAGGGTCCGTGTGCTTCGCGGCGCCCACCTGATTGGAAACCAAGTTTGTGAGTTGATACTGCGCCAGGGCCGCGTTGGAAACAAACATCAACGCAATACCGAGGCAGGCGGTGAAAACTATCTTGCGACGCTGCATAGAATTCTCCTTTTTCCGTGAGGTCAGAGGCAGGGCTGTGTCCGTCGCCAAGTGTGATGCAGGCTTGAACCGCGATTTCTCTGACTGCTCTGTCCGAATCCTAGGATCCCGCGCGCTCTCGATTGTCATCGCAGTGTCATGAGTTTGTACAATTCCTGTCGGGACGCGCCGCATGGAACGATGCGCGCAGAGCGTGAGTCTGACGGAACCCTGCTGTCAGCAAAGGAATGTTATAAGCTGGCTCTTACAACCGTGGCGGCAACAGGCAGACGCGCAATGTCATCTCGCAACCTCATCTTCTGGGAAGTCGACACTCAGGCCGACTTCATGCTGCCCGGCGGCAAGCTCTACGTCCCCGGCGCCGAAAAATTGCTCCCCAACATTCGCCGCCTTACCGACGCCGCCCGCCAGGGCCGCGTCTTCCTGGTCTCGCATGGTTGTTACCACACGAAAGATGATCCCGAATTCAAAACCTTCCCCCCGCACTGCATCAAAGGCACGCCAGGCTCCGTCTACGTTCCCGAGGCGCTGACGGAAAAAGTCATCACCGTCCCAAACGAGCCCACGGCATCCCTGCCGCCAAATCTTTCAAAATATCAGCAGATTCATCTCGAAAAACAAACGCTGGACATCTTCGAAAGCAGGCACGCTGCGGAACTACTGAAGCAGTTGGGGGATGACGCCGAATTCGTCGTCTTCGGCGTAGTTACAGAATACTGTGTCCGTTTCGCAGCCAAAGGATTGCTCGAACGCGGCCGCCAAGTCTCCGTAGTCAAGGACGCAATCGAAACCCTAAAAGCCGAAGACGGAGAACGCACCATAGCCGAACTGAAAAATCTAGGCGCAAAATTCATCACCGCAGACCAAGCCCTGGCGCTGCTCGACGGCCCCCGGGAGTGACGCCGGCGGCGCCTCGATAGACGATGTTCTTTCCGGTTCAGGCGATCGGCGGCAGGCCAATTTTGGTGAGCAGTTGCTTGAATGCCGGATCGCCATGAAGGCTGATGAAATCCTGGTCGTCGATAAGAGTCAGCACGACCTCGTCGTGCGACTGGATGCAGCTGGTCAGATACCGGATCGCTTCGCGCTTGTTGCCGAGCCGTGCCTCGGTCTGCGCCACAAAGTAAGGTGACAACTTCCGCAGTTCGTACAGTTTCTTCTGTTCTACAAGTTGCGCTTCGAGCAACCCGTGTTCGCCACCCTGGACAAAGCCATTCGCCGCTGCTTCAGCCACCAATGATTGCGCCCCGTCGTGGGTCAGCAGAGCGTCTTTCTTCAACTCCACAATGTAGTTGGGATAATCTCCAGTCTCGAAATAAGCGAATCTCAAGTAAAGATGAGGCGAAATGAAATCTGGTTCGGCGGCCTCAAGTTGTTTCAACAATTGCAGAGCTTGCTCATGATGTCCCGCACCCCACAGCAATTCTGCCTTGTCGGCGAGGATGGACGACGAGTCCGGGGCCAATTGGCGCGCTAGGTCAATCTCGGCCAGAGCTTCATCGCGGCGCCCCAGGGCATACAAAAACGTCGCGTACCAATGGTGGGCCTTGACGTTACTGGGATCGAGTTCGACAGCTCGGCGGAATTCCTTTTCCGAGTCTGCCGCGTCCCACATTCCCCAAAAAGTCACAAACCCTAGCGAGGCGTGCGCCTCCGAAGACTGGGGATCCAACTCAACCGCTTTCTTCGCAGCCGCAAACGCTTTGAAATAAGCTTCATTCCCCGGCATTGCCGAGAACTCCCGCAGCAGGTTGTAGCAGTCCGCCAGCCCCACGTACGCGTCAGAAAAGTTTGGATCATGGGCAATGGCTTGAGTGAAGGCTTCCAACGCCTGATTCAGACTCTCTGGAGTGCGCTTGTTCCAGTAAAAGCGGCCCTTGAGGTAAAAATCTTCGGCCTCGCGATTGGCGGCTTGATGAAGAGTTCGCGCGCTGGGGGGACTGGATTTCGCGCTCGCTTTGCCGTCGCGATGGCCGGGACGAAAAATCCACACCGCAAAAAGCAACACTAACACTGGAAAGACAAAAACCGCCTTCCGCCACGGAGAGGGCTTGGTCAGCGGCTCAGGTGCAGTTACTTTTCTTTCCGGCGAATCGGTCTGCCTCGGTTCTTCTTTCCTCGACTCTGGCCTAGGTTCTTGCGGAACCGGATCCACTCGTTGGATGGGTCCGATCCACCGGTAGCCGCGGCGCTCGATCGTCTCAATAAAGATTGGGTTGTCGGCCGAGTCCCGTAAAGCATCGCGGAGGCGCATGACGGCGCTGCTGATCCCTTGCTCAAAATCCACAAAGATGTCTGAGGGCCAAAGTGCCTGACGGAACTCCTCGCGCGTGATCACTTCCCCGGGACGGGTGAGCAACAGCGTCAGCGCGCGAAAGGGTAGATCTTGAAGACGGACCCTGACGCCGTTCCGGCGGAGTTCGCCCGCGCGCAGGTCGGCCTCGAACACACCGAAGCGAACGAGAGCTGGAGGCGAGGTGGCAGAGCCCATAAGAACGTCCCACAGGGAGTTTGTAGCTTAGCACCCGACCGAAGGGCGAGACATGGCACGCGTGGGCCAGTGCCAGGCCGCTTCGTGCCAGGCAACAAGTGCTCGTAAATGACTGCACACCAATGCCTTATCTCGCCATACACCCACCAGCTACCCAGTATCTCCAGACCATTGACCGAAACCGCTTTCCCGGCGACAGTCGCCGCAGCGTAAAGGCGCATTCCCCTAGAAAACGGCCTGCACGCAACTCACTCTCAGGAGACAAACCAATGAAGTCGAATTATCGTCAAGGTAAATACTCGAGCATGACGGCGAAGCTGCTGATCATGTTCGCGGCTGTCGTTATGCTCGCCGGGTCGGCCACTCCAGCGCCGGCGCAAACTCCCACCACGCTGCACGCCTTCCCACTGGTTACGACTGATGCCTGCGAGCCCGAAGACAACATCGTACAGGGCCGCGACGGCAATATGTACGGGATTGGGGTGAGCTGTGGGACCGCCTCCGGCGCTGTGTATAAGATTTCGACGACCGGAACGGAAAGCGTCGTTTTCAACTTTCCATCGACTTGGAGTAGCTGCTACTCGGGGCTGACGATTGGCAGCGACGGAAATTTCTACGGAACCTGCTTCACGACTCCTACCGGCAACGGCAGCATTTTCCAGTTGACCCCAGCCGGAGTGTTTACCGATAAGCATGACTTCACTAACACGAACGGCGACACCGAGCCCGTATACGGGCCGATCCAGGCAACGGATGGCAACTTCTATGGCGTTACTGGAGATTATCCGTTTACCTGCGGGAATGTTTACAAGCTGACCTCCGCGGGAGTGTACACGAATCTGCACACTTTTTCGGGCAATGACTGCGGCCCCGCTTCGAGTTTGTTCCAGGCCAGCGATGGCAATCTCTATGGCACGCTTTACGCCTGCGCGATCAACAGCGGGATCGGAAATGGGTGCGTGTACGCGATCAGCACCGCAGGCGTTTTCAAGGAAATTTTCGCCTTCTCGTCCTCAACCGGGGAACAACCATGTACGGGTGTGATTCAGGCCAAGAATGGGTATCTGTACGGAGCCACACAGAGCGGAGCGGCGAATAACTTCGGAAGTATCTACAAGCTGACCGCCGCCGGAGTCTTCACCGATTTGCACGATTTCAACAACTCAACTGATGCGTCCTGCGGCGACAATATCGGCAGGACGACGGTGAATCTGACGCAAGTGACAGACGGAGCCTTCTATGGGGTTAACGGAATTAACGGGAATAGCGGCGAAGGCAGCATCTACAAACTGACTTCAACCAACGTGTTCACGGACTTCCTGTTCCCAAACCCTCCGGTTGACGGTGGCTCGCCCTTGGCCACGCTGCTTCAGAATACAAACGGGACGCTGTATGGAACAACTCCCTCGGGCGGCCCCACTTCTTGCAACCCCTGCCAAGGCGTCTTCTTCAGCGTGGCAACGGGCGATGCGGCGTTTGTGAATCTGGAGCCGACGCAGAGGACAGGCCTTGTCGGTTCAGGCGTGGGCATGTTTGGACAAGGCTTTAGCAGTTCCTCGGTGGTGAAGTTCGGCGGCGTGGCTTCCATCTCGGTCACGCTCTCGGGCACCACGTATTTAACGGCGAAGGTTCCCGTTGGCGCAAAAACGGGAGCGGTCACAGTAACCACGGGCTCGACCACACTGACCAGTCCGCAGACGTTCAAAGTGAAGCCGAAGATCACCAGCTTTTCGCCGTCGAGCGGCACAATCGGAACGCTGGTGACGATCAACGGCTCAGGGTTGATTCAATCCACCTCGGTGAAATTTGGCACGGTGAAAGCGACGACGTTCACCGTGGTTTCAGACTCCGAGGTAACGGCCGACGTACCTTCGGGACTCTCCCCAGGAACGGTGACGATCTCCATCACCACCCCGGGCGGTACGGCCAACAGCCCGACAAAGTTTACCGTGAACTAGCGTTGCCTATGGATCACCGCAGCCGGTCTCCTGGCTGATGGTGCCGGGGCGCGATCAGGGGCTCGCGCTCCGGGTTCTCTATCTTTTGTTGCTATCCCAAGCCGGGGCCCCATCCTTAACGTCGCGTTCCTTGCGACGTTCGGGTGGGGACTTTGACTTCCTGTCCGCATGTCTCGTCGCGGCTCCCGCCGGGCGCGCGTTCGGCCAGCGTACTGCCTTCTTCCACAATCTCGTCCGCCGCGTGCGTTCCCATCTTCTTTTTTACGCTGAGCACACGGTCCCCCGTACGGAACATTCCACAACGGACTCTCGTATTCGTTGGCATGGACAACCTTGCCTCGCATCCCAACCCGCCAATCGCCCTGCTGGCCGCCGCCGTCTGCTTCCTGCTCTCTCCTTTCCCATCGGCTGCAGCACAGAACGCCGCCAATGACAAACCAAGCCCTCCCATGTCCGCTCAAGAATGGCGCGAAGATCTGAAATTCATGGCCGCGCAGATGCGCCTGAAACACAAGTCCCTGTTTCACACCATGACCGAGTCAGAATTCACCCAAGAGCTGGCAAAGTTGGACTCCGACATCCCGAATCTGAATGAGGACCAGGTCTACGTTCGCCTCCTGCAACTCACGACGCTGATCCAGGATGGGCACTCCGGCTTCGATACTCGCCCCATTCCATCGCCGGATCTGAAGGATCATATTCCCGTTCGCTTCGTACGCTATCCGGACGGAATTTACGTGCGCGCCGCCGCCCTGGAGTATGCCGATAGCGTAGGCGGCAAGGTGCTCAAAGTCGGCCGCGCCGATTGGCAGCAGGCCATTCGCGCCGTCGACTCGTTGCAATCGCACGACCCTGGCAACAACGGCGAACAGCTTGCCTGGAGCGCCAGGACCTTGCTGAACTGCCCGCGTCTGTTGTACGGGTTGGGATTAACCGAATCGCGCGATGCAGCCCAATTCCTGATTGAGAAAAACGGGCAAACGCGCACCTTTGCTATGAAAGCATCGGTCCCCATTGGGGACTGGTACCTGAACTCGCTCCCGCAAGGCTGGGTCGACGCTCGGCCGGCATCCGCTCCTGTACCGCTTTCTCGGCAGCATGAAGACAAGCACTATTGGTTCGACTATTTGCCCGAGCATCATGCGGTCTATTTTCAGTTCAACCTGGTTATCAATGATGAAGGCGAAACCCTCGCCGATTTCGCGCCCCGTCTGGCTGCGGCGCTTGAACAGGCCGGTGTCGAGCGGCTCGTCATTGACCTGCGCAACAACACCGGCGGCAACAACACGCTGCTGCGGCCGCTGTTGGTCGCCCTGTTCCGCTCGAAAGTGAACCGACGCGGTGGAATTTATGCGATCACCGGGCCCGCCACTTTCTCGGCGGCCCAGAATTTTGTAAATCGATTGGGAAATTACGCCGAGGTCATCTACCTCGGCGAACCGACGGCCGAGAACGTCAACTTCTACGGCGACGCTGCCGGCGTCACTCTTCCCCATAGTCACCTGCAAATGGGCGTCTCGCACTTGTGGTGGCAGGACGAAGATCCGCGCGACCAGCGCACCGCTACATTTCCTGACATCGCCCTGGAAACGACTTTTGCGAACTACGTGGCGGGCCAGGATCCAGTACTTCAATATGCCTTAACCTCCCCGCCGCCCCAGTCAATTGAGGAAGCCCTCGCCGCCAGTCTCTCAAAAGGAATCGACGGCCTGATGGCGAGTTACAAAGCCTACGTCAACGACCCGACCCACAAGTTTCAGCCGGACCCTGAGCCACAACTGAACGCCCTGGGCTACAAACTGCTCTCCAGCCGGCGCGTTGCAGACGCAATCACAATATTCGAAGTGAACGTGCGTACCCACACAAACTCATGGAACGCCTACGACAGCCTTGGCGAAGCCTATGCGATCGCGCTCGACAAAGATCATGCCCTCAAGGCCTATCGCAGATCGCTTGAACTCAACCCCGAAAATGCTGGTGCGCAGCGGATGATCGAGCGCATCGAAAGCGCAAAGTGATATTGGACAGGTAATCCGGGAATCCGGGGTGCACTCCGGGGACGTTCCTCGTTTTTTCAGAGCATCGTAGACGCTATCGGCTAATTCAGTTTAGCCCGCGATTGACTCAATCGCCCGCACCGCATCAGCCCCAATTTCCAGCTGTCGGCTGGCCAAGTCCTGCTTCATGTGTTCCGCGTTGGATGTCCCGGTCAACGGCAGCATCCCCACCGCCCGCGCAAAGGCAAACACAACCTGCGCCGAAGTCACACCCGCGCGCGCCGCAAGCCCAGTGACTACAGGATGCCTCAGCACCTCCACATTCGCCGTAAGCAAAGAGAATCCCTGATAATCAATCCCGCGCTCACTGCAAAACAATCGCACTTCGCGGTCCCACCCCAATCGCGCATAGCACCGGTTCTGCACAAACGAAGGCAGCGACGAATGGACCTCCACCATCTCCTCCAAATGCCGCAGCGAAACATTGCTCACTCCCAGCAACCGCGTGCGCCCCGCATCGCGCTCTTTCACCATCGCCTCCCAAACCTCAGCGTCGGCATCAGTCCACCCGTAACCCGACGCCGGCCCGTGCAGCACAAAGCTGTCAACGTAATCCGTCCCCAGATGTTCCAGCGAACCAGCCAGCGATTGCGCCACCTGCACCGCAAGCCTCGCCGCCGGATCATACGGCAGCCGCTGGTCCTGCCCCGCCCGGAAAGTAAACTTCGTCTGTAGAAAAAGATCGTCGCGCGTCACCACCCCAGCGCGATAGACCGCCGCCAAACCCTCCCCGACTCCAGCCTCAAAATAATGCCGCCGCTGGTTGGCCGTATCAATCCCCCGAAACCCCACGCGCAGCGCCAGTTCAACCAGCCCCGGAGTCCGCCCTTCCTTCCAAGCAGTTCCATAAAGAAAATCCGGAATCGCAGCCGCAGTCATGCCGCTATTCTCCCACGAGCGCCCCCTCGATATTGTGTTAGCGTAATAGCAATCCGGGCCCGTAGCTCAGCGGTTAGAGCCGCGGACTCATAATCCGTTGGTCCCAGGTTCGAATCCTGGCGGGCCCACCAACTCTTCCCACGTTCTAGTTTGATTTTTGTTCCGGCGCCGCCTCTGATGACCCTCACATTACCTCCGGTTTGCGGAGATTCGCGGGCGATGGGACAATGGCTGTATGCATAAATCCTCTACGTTTGCGATGAACATATTAGCGGCCGCGCTGTTGCTGGGGAATGCCCTGGCGCAGCAGACTCCGGCCGCGACGACTCCAGCGACTACACAGGCTCCAGCTTCCTCAGCTCCGGCTGCTTCAGCCAAGGCTCAGACTCCGGCGGCTAAGAAGGCTGGCACGGCGACTGCGGCCAAGACTGCCGCTCCTTTAACTCTTAAAACGCAGAAAGAAAAGTTCAGCTACGCCGTTGGGATGAAGATGGGGCAAAACTTCAAGAAGCAGTCGGTTCCGGTCGACCCGAACATTATGGCGCGCGCCATCAAAGACACTCTGGCCGGCGGCAAGACCCTGCTGACGGACGAGGAAGCGCAAGCCGTGATCATGGCAGTGCAGAAAGACATGCAAGCCAAGATGCAGGAGAAGGCGAAGGAAGCAGCCGACGCGAACAAGAAAGAAGGAGAAGCTTTTCTGGCCGGCAACAAGGGCAAAGAGGGCGTAGTCGCACTGCCCAGCGGCTTGCAATACAAGATTCTGAAAGCGGGCACCGGACCGAAACCCACGACAACCGACTCCGTGATCTGCAACTACAGCGGCAAGCTGCTGGACGGCAAGGAATTCGATAGTTCGTACAAGCGCGGCCAGCCCGCGACCTTTCCCGTTACCGGCGTCATCAAAGGCTGGACTGAGGCGCTTCAGCTTATGCCGGTCGGCTCGAAGTGGCAACTCTTCATTCCGTCCGATCTCGCCTACGGAGACCGCGGCGCCGGCGCCGACATCGGCCCCGGTGCGACCCTGGTGTTTGAAGTCGAGCTGATGTCCATTGAAGATAAGAGCAAGGACAAGGCTCCGGCGGCGGACGAGAAGAAGTAGTACTCGGGCTTCGGGCTTCGGCTGCCCCATGTTTTTGCCGGAGCCGAAGCCCGCTTGCCGAAGCCCTCGTCTCCCGATTAACCACTTTGGGGCAGTCCCTCGTCGAATCGTTGACAGGCCTTGTGAGCGAGAGTAGCGTGGCCTCAGTTCGCGATAAGAAACTTTGACCGGTTCAGGAGGGAGAACCATGTTGTGCAGATTTTTCTGCGCAGCGGTGATTGTGTGTCTGGCGGTGAGTTCCGCCGCCGCCCAGGATCCCACCAAGGCGGAGCCCAAGCATTACAAACTGCATTTTGAGAATGATCATGTGGTGGTGATCGACATCCACTACGGCCCTCACGAGAAGTCGGAACTGCACGACCATCCCGGCGGCGTGGTCGTCAATCTGACCGGAGGGCACCTCAAGTTTACGGACTCGAACGGTAAGATCACCGAAGTTTACGCCAAGGCCGGCGAATCACGCTGGTTCGCTCCGGTTAAGCACAGGGTGGAAAATCTTGGGGATGAAACTTATAACGCGGTTTACATCGCGGTCAAGAAGACGGCGATGGCCGCCACCGATCCCAAACGAGATTCTCCGGTAAGCTCCGAGCAGATTGCGAAGATCCTCGCTGACTACGCTCAGGCGACATCGAAACCCTGACCCGGCTTTCGGGCTTCGGATTTCGGGATTCGGATTTGGGCGAAAGCTTAGGCTGAAGCCCGACAGCCGGTAATGGTACCGTTTGAATCCGCGGCAGGATAGTGGTGCCCGCTGCCGTGATCTCGGGAGGCAGGCATGAAAGCGTCTATTTTTTATCGAATCGCTGCTGTTCTTCTGCTGCTTTTTGACGCCGGACACACATCTGGTTTTCCCTGGTCCGATCCCGCGTGGGGAGTGGATCTTGGCTCCATGCAGTCCACCCACTTTCACATTATGGGTTTTAGCCGGACTTATTGGGATTTTTATGTTGGGTTCGGACTCTTTGTCAGCGTGTTTTTTCTACTCGCGGTGGTATTAGCATGGCAGCTGGGCGGCCTTCCGCCGGAGTCTTTGGCGCGTATGCGCGGCACGGCGTGGGCGTTCGCCCTTTGCTTTGCCGCCATCACGGTTTTGAGCTGGAAATACTTTTTTATCATTCCCATCATTTTCTCAGCCGTGACTACACTATGTTTGACCGCGGCGGCATGGCTTTCAGGGAAGCAGGGTTCCAGGCCTCCGTTGCGGACGTAAGGTGAGAGGATTCAAACTGTATCACTACGCGACAGCCGAAGCCCTTATCCCGTCGCCCCTGTAGTACTCTTGAATGTAGACAAACTCCTGAGCGAAGGAAGCGTATGGCGCACACTGTGTTCTGCGTGAAATTGAAGAGAGAAATGCCTGGGCTGGACGAGCCGCCCTTCGACAACGATCTGGGCCGCAAGGTCTACGACAACGTTTCCCAGGAAGCCTGGCGCATGTGGACCGAGCACTGCAAGATGCTGCTCAACGAATACCGCCTGAACCCCGCCCGCCGCGAAGATCAGGAAGTTATCGTCAAGCAGATGGACCAGTTTTTCTTTGGGGAAGGGTCGGCGGTTCCTAAGGAGTATGTGCCCCCTACGAAATAACGGCGACCACGGGGGCTGAAGCCCTGCTCTTACTTTGACGCTTTACGCGGCGCTGGAAGCGCCGCTCTTCCACGGTATTCCCGGCTTCCGAAACAAAAGATAAACGGGTCAAGAGCCCGAGGGATTTAGGTCTGAGGAATCGCACGCTTCGCAAAGTACGCGAAACGCGGGACACCAGGCGACATTCTCGCGAAAAGACGGCGGTTGGTTACGGGGGCGAACCTCAGGGGCTAAAGCCTACATCATTCGGAATCGTAACGGCACGGCTGAAGCCGGGCCCTTCCCGAACCCTGTACTTACGCGGCGCTGGAAGCGAAGCGAGGGATTTTGGTTTTGGCCTGCGCAAAGAGGGTCGACGCCGCACGCCGAAACCAAGATCCCTCGCGTTGCTCGGGATGACAACTTAGGGTGGACATTTCGGAGTAGGAGACAGGTCGTTAACGATCAACGGATCAACGATCCGAGTCTTCAACGATCAAGGTCCTCGAGGCGCTTCAAGATGCGCTGGGTTAGGCGGCTCATTGAGGTTGGACGCTGGTCTTGGTTGGGATGGGCCGTTGAAGACGGGGCCAGGTGATGGGAGAGCAGCGGCCAGGCTTCCATGTAGCGCTCATACTTGTGGCCTTTCAGATGAGGTGTCACCGCGATGGTGCGCTTTCCGGCCAGGGCCCTGACGGGGAAGATGTACCAGGTGTCGGCGGGGAGCACGTAGATGGCGTAGAAGTCGATTTCTTTGGCGGTGTAGGGGCGGCGGCCGTAGGCGTAGAGCTGGCATAAGTAACAAGTGCCCAGCCACATATCGGTGGATTTGACCTGAACGCGAAGGAATCGGCCGTGCCTTTCGAGACCGACGTCGTAGCGGCGCGATTCGCCCCAGGGTTTTGCAACGTTGAAGCCGCGGCCTGCGGCGACGGTCATGAACAACAACTCGGTCCACTCGCCACGCTGGTTGTAATCCTCAAAAAACCTTTTGCCCCGATGTGCCATAAGCTCTCCCAAAACACAAAAGGCGCGGCCCGTGGCCACGCCTTGTTTTGTCGATTTCTCGACTCTATAAGTATAGTATATCACGCCGCTATAGGTACAACCGCCAAATTTGCAGATTTATATTTACTTTACTTGCCTTCACATAGAGAAAATCGTTTACTACTTAGCTATTGACAGGAATTGGCTATGGTTTTTCATAGGTTCAGGTTAGAGGTCAGAATCCCGAGGGATTGAGGCTCGTGGAATCCCATGTTTCGCAAAGGAGGCGAAACAGGGGGCACCCGGCCTACGAATGCTCCGTCTTTCCATCCAGGAGGTTCAGCGCATGAGGAATCAGATCGAGCACAGCTTCCAATGATTCCACGGCGCCGGTGGGACTGCCGGGGAGATTGAGAATCAAAGTCTTTTCGCGTACGCCACAGACTCCGCGGCTCAGGGCGGCGAACTTAGTTTTCTTTGCGCCTTCGAGGCGCATGCGTTCCCCCACGCCATCGATTAGACGATCGCAGATGGCCTCGGTCGCTTCGGGCGTCACATCGCGCGGCGCAATTCCGGTTCCGCCGGTGGTTACGATGAAGTGGACTTCCAGAGCGAAGTGGACCAGGGCGTTCTGAATCTGCATGGAATCGTCTTGCACGATTTGCGTGGCGACGACGCGAAAGCCATGCTTCTTCAGGATCTCGGCAACGGCTGGGCCTGAGAGATCTTTGCGTTCGCCGCGCGCGCAGGAATCGCTGACGGTGATTACCGCGGCGGTGAGGGTTGCAGGTACCGCTGATTCAGGAGGTCCGTCAGTTATCGAGGAGGACATCTTCTTCCTCTTCCGAGCGTCCGCTGCGCGTGCCGCCGCTCGCGGCGCCGGCACTGGCAGCGCTGTCTTCTTCAGTTCCTGCGGCAGATTCGCCGCCGCCGTCGCGCTGCGATTCGTCGAGCAGGCGCAGGCCCTCCATCAGCAGGCCCTGGGTGTTGAGCTTGGTGGTTTCCTGATCGGTCTTGCCCTCGAAGTTGAGTTCGAAGTTTCCGCCGGTCCAGCGCAGGACTTTGAAGACGGCCTCATCGCCGGTCAATGATCCGTAAGTGGCATGTTTGACCTGGCCCTCGGCGAAGAAGACTTCGCACTTGTCGCCCGCGTTGTTGAGCATGAGCTGGCAGCTTTTGCGTCCCATCTCGAGCGACTGCATCAGGTCAATGACGTTCATCTGCGCGAGGTTGCCGCGAACCACGCCGTCGGAAGGGGCGGTCTTCGCCATCTTCTCGAGCGCGATGCGGTCGACGGTGCGCTTGATGCGGCGGGTGGCTTCCTTCAGGAAAAAAGGCTTGGCGATGTAGTCGTCAGCGGCATCCTGCGGGGAGAGGCGTTCGTCAATGTCGGTCCGGCTCGCCAGCAGGATGGCAGAGAAATTCGCGGTGGCCGGACGGCTTTTCAGCTTCTCGACCAGTTGTTTGCCGTCCATGCCGGGCATGCGGTAATCGCAAACCACCAGCTCCGGAGGATCGTCGACGGCTTTCAGCAGGGCGTCCGCCGCGTCGCCGGCGGCGACCACGCGCGCGAATGGAGCCAGCGCGTGCTGAAGCATTCCCAGCACCATTGGGTTGTCGTCCACGAGAAGGAGTTTGACGTCGTTGGCCATGGGATTTACTTGGTGCGGCGGTAGTCTCCGCTCTTGCCGCCGGACTTGCGCTGCAACACGATTTCGCGAATCTCGATGCCTCGATCCATCCCTTTCAGCATGTCATAAATTGTCAGGGCAGAAATTCCTGCTGCCACCAGCGCTTCCATTTCGACACCGGTTTCGGCGGTGGTGACTGCTTTGGTGGTGATGGCGACGCCATTCTCGCATAGGCGCATCTCGACATCAACGTGGGAGAGCGGTACGGGGTGGCACATGGGGATCAGCTCGGAGGTGCGCTTGGCGGCCATGATTCCGGCGATGCGGGCTACTTCCAGCGGATCGCCCTTGAGATTGTTGGGGAGCGCTTGCAGGACTTCCGGTTTGATGCTGACGAAGGCGCTGGCTTCGGCTTCGCGGCGGGTGGCGGCTTTGCCGGAGACATCGACCATACGGGCGCGGCCGGCGTCGTCGTAGTGGGAGAGTTTCTTCGTCATGCGGAACCTCTATCTTACATGGTTGAAGCAGTGGTCAGTGGCCAGTGGGCAGTGGTCAGTTAAAGTAGATACTTTGTGCTGTCGGCGAAAGTGCGCTTTCAAAGCGGGGGCGGGCGCACTCTGTTTAGTGGGGCATGATTGCTACCCACTCGCCTGCGAGGATGTGCTCGCGGTCTGGGGGGATGACGATGTAGCAATTCGCGCGGGAGCGGGCGCCTACGTCGCCGGAACCCTGCCAGGGTACGAGTTCCGCCTGCGACGCTTCATATTTTCCTGAAAGAATTGCGGGGAGGAACCGGGTCAGGCCGGTCTTGATGTGGATTTCTGATTTCAGGCGGGCGTGCAGGAAGGTTAGCGGGTGCGGGGGCATTCCTGCCAGGGCTTCGAGCATTGGTCTGGCGAACAGTTCGAAGGTGACCATGGTGGAGACTGGATTGCCAGGGAGGCCGAAGAAATATTTCGAGGCTGGGGCTGAGGCGGAAGCCCCTTCGCGGGCAGGGGAGCCCGCGCCACAACGGCCGAATACTACGGGGCGGCCGGGTTGGATTTTTGCTCCGGTGAAGAAGAATTCGGCTTGCAGGCCGGCTAGGACTTGCTCGACTAAATCGTAGCGTCCCATGGAGACGCCGCCGGTCATGATCAGGAGGTCGGACTGCAAACCTTCTTCGATCAGTTGACGCAGGCGGCAGGGTTCGTCGGGGGCGATGGGCAGGAGCACGGGCTCGCCGCCGGCTTGCTGGATCTGCACTGCGAGGGAATAGGTGTTGGAGTTGCGGATCTGCGTGGGACCGGGTGCGGCGGCGACTTCGACGATCTCGTCGCCGGTAGTCAGCACGGCTACGCGCGGACGAATGAAGACTTGCAGGCGCGACTTGCCGACTGAGGCTGCTAATGCGATGTCTGCTTCGTTGAGTCGCGTGCCTTTGTTGAGTAGGAGGCTGCCTCGTTTGGCTTCAGCTGCTTTGGGGACGATATTTTCTCCGGGGGCGACGCCTCTTGTGATCTCGACGGAATCGGCTTGCTGGGATGTGTATTCGACCATCACTACTGCGTCTGCGCCTGGCGGGGCGGGGGCTCCGGTCATGATGGAGAATGTTTCCCCTTGATTCAGGTTTGACGGGAGTTGCAATGGGCCGGCTTTGATCTCTCCGATTACTTTCAGCTTGGCGGGAAGTTTTGCAAGATCGGCGGTGCGGACGGCATAGCCGTCGCGGGTGGAGCGTGGGAAGGGAGGGATGTCGCGATCGGCTGCGATGGGTTCCGCCAAGACGCGGCCGGCGGCGTTTAGAAGGTCTAGTGTTTCTTCCGCGCCCGGAGCGACATGCGCTGCGTGATGCTCAACGACGCTGCGGGTTTCTTCAAAGGTCAGGACGAGGGTTTGAGTTGGCGCAGGCATGCAGAGATGATAGATCAAGCGCTGCCCCATGGCGTCCCACCGGGAAACTACAGTGAACAGCTTGTGGTGCAAGCGTTCGTTGTGCCCACCCTTCGGCTTAGCTCAAGTCAGGCTTCGTCGAAAATCGCCACTAGTGGGGCACCTCTTCCGCTTTGCCGACAATCCGTTAGGGCCGTGAGTTGACAAAGTCACTATATATGTATATACATCTTGATATGCGAACTGAGACTCCTGAACCGCGGGCGGAAGCACTTTTTGCCCTTCCCTGCGCGTGTCAGAACCTGCGTCGTGCCACTCGCGTCGTAACGCGGATCTACGACCAGGAACTGGCGAAGGCGGGAATCGAGATCACGCCATTCGGCCTGCTGACGGCATTGGATTTGACAGGAGAAGCGAATCAAAAGCGCTTGAGCGCAGGCTTTGCGATGGACAGCACGACCCTGACCCGGACGCTGCGGCCGATGCTAAAGCAGGGTTGGATTCGCGCCAGGCGTGGAAAGGACAAGCGGGAGCGTCTGTTCAGTCTTACCCGGGCTGGCCGGAGGCAACTGGCGACCGCTCAGCCCTTCTGGGAGGCCGCACAACGGAGGCTGCGAAAGGAGCTGGGGGAAGCCGGCTGGACAAGCATGAAGCGGGCAGTCTCACAAACAACCGGGGCGGCGCTGGCGGCATAAAAAAATTTGCGACGAGATAGATGCATATACATCTATCTCGGGAGAGGACAGACAGAAAGAAAGGAGCCCCATTATGAAAACCGTCTTCTACACCGTCGCTGCATTCCTGCTGGTCTCAGCGGTTACCATGCTCTACAAAACGACCGCTGCGGCAGACAGCCATGTCAACTCTGTTACCGTTTCTCATCGCCCAGAACTCGAGTACCTGAAGGCCGTAAACAGCGTGGCGCCGCCACAGGATCCTCAGCTGCTTTTCCTGCTCATGGCCGAATATGCGAACGCGAACCGGCAAGGCGAGGGCGCGGAGTTTTTCACCGCGCGGCTGAAGGAATTCGAGCCGCACCTAGCGGACAGCCAAAAAGCACTGTATCTGAGCGCCATCGGCTTGTTGCGGGCACAGCACGCTTCCTCAGTATCCCTGATACACCGCGTGGGCTACGTGAAAGAAACCATCGGGATGCTCGATCAGGCCAAGCAGCTTTCCGGGGGGAAGATTTTCGTTGTGAACTGGATTGCCGGAATCGTCCGCGCTGAACTTCCCGGCGTTTTTCATCAGAAAAAGGCGGCCGAAGCCGAGCTGGCCTGGTGCCTGGAAAATATCGACAAAGCGCCTCATGTTGGTTGGCTGCGTGAGGTCTACTATCATCTCGGAAAGCTGGCCCTTGCGGACGGAGACCAGGCAAAGGCCCAAGACTATCTTCGGCGCAGCGGCTACAAAGACTTCGAGCGCCCGATTACCCTGACCACTTCTTTTTCGGAGGACGCCGCAACCGGCAACGCTTTCGTTCCCCGCCGGATCAGTGAGATCGTGCCGGGGCGTGTCTACGCGCTCTCCGGTTTCGAGTTCACGGAATACTATTTCGTGGTCTCCGACGATCGCCGCGAACTGATTGGCATCGATGCGGGGACGCGCCCGGACTCCGCCAAAGCCGCCTACGAAGCGTTGCAAGCGTATGCGCCCGGCCTGCCGGAACTGACGACCGTCTTTATCACTCACTCTCATTGGGATCACATCGGCGGGCAGACGTACTTCCGCTCGCTAAACCCTCGCGTGAAATTCTATGCAAGAAGCAACTACGAAGAAGAGATTGCCCTGGGCAACGCCGGCGACATTTTCCGCAAGCAGTTTTTTGGGGCACGCTTTAATTTCGACGATGTGCGCAGCTTCAAGCCCGACGTCACCATCGACCGCCGCACGGAGGTGAAAATCGCCGGCACACGCATCGAGCTCATTCCCGTGCAAGGGGGTGAAACTCACGACGCCATGTTCATCCATCTGCCCGATCTGGGCGTCATGTTCGTCGGCGATTTCATCATGCCTTATCTCGGTGCGCCCTTCCTTGAGGAAGGCGATCTGCAAGGGCTGCTGGACGCGATTGATATCGTCGTTCAAAAGAATCCGCAGTATTTGCTCCATGGCCACGAGCCCCTCACGCGGAATTTCACCTCTGCTGCATTGCTGTCGGAGCTCAAAACCGACCTGGAATGGCTGCGCGAGCAGGTCCTGATAGCCATCCGCCGCGGCGATGAGCGCGCTGCCATATACCAAGCCAACCTGACTCCTCCGGGCCTGCTCAAGGGCCGGCCTGACGTGTATCTGCCTTATCTGATTTTGCGTGAACACGTGATCGACCGTCTTTACGATCAGAACGTGGGTTATTGGCAGCCGAATCTGCAAGGGCTCGACCATCTGACGCGCGCCGACCACACGGAACTACTGGTCGACTACCTTGGCTTGTCGGAAAGACAGCTTGTCAAGGCAGTGGAACGCCTGGTGGCCGACGGCAGGTACGAACTCGCCGCCTCGCTGCTGGAATCCACCGGAAGCAGATTCGAAGGTAGCGCATCGGTTGCGAATGCCAGGAGGCTCGTCTATCTCAAGTTGATGGAGAAGCACCAGAATACCGATCCGTTCAAATTCATCCTTTATTCCGGGAAGATTGGCGAACAAACGCCGCAGATGGCTTCCGCCAAGTGAGCGTCCCAAACCGCGGGCAGGTCCCATAGGGAAACTTGGGGCCTGCCCGCCTTTGTGAGAGGGTGACGGGGCACTCTTCCACAATCGGATTAGGAAAGAGTAGCCGACGATTCCGGAGCGTCCGTAGGCTATGGTATCGACTCCGGCAACCGCATT
>Ga0210410_10000123_pt1 | contig 115785 bp, 99 predicted proteins | sample IncBWC4MmetaG_FD_161058 | JGI IMG/M metagenome (GOLD analysis project Ga0210410, IMG submission 161058) | Forest soil microbial communities from Barre Woods Harvard Forest LTER site, Petersham, Massachusetts, United States - Inc-BW-C-4-M | ecosystem: Environmental > Terrestrial > Soil >...
AGATCTTCGCGAGCAAGGGGGGCAAGCACGATATCGTGCATGATCGCTCCTCTCTGACGAATTGCCTCCAGCTTACGCATCAGCGGATGCGTCGGGTCCACTTCGTTATCCCGGTAGGCGCCGATCACCATCAAATGCGTCACATCGGGCTCGCTCAAGACACCCTCGATCAAATCCAACGTCGCAGCATCGAGCCATTGCAAGTCGTCGAGAAACAGCACCAGAGGATGTTCCGGCCCGGCAAAAACGCTCATAAATCGGCGGAACACCGTATGGAACCGACGTCGCGCGTCCTGCGGCGGAAGTTCGGGAACGGCTGGCTGGTCCCCTAGAATGAGCCTCAATTCGGGAACCAGATCTACAATCAGCTGACCATTCGGATCTAATGCCTGTCGGAGGGCGTCGCGCCATTTGCTCAGTTCTGTCTCACTCTTGGTCAAAAGTGGACGCAGAAGGCTCTGAAAGGCCTGCACCAAACTTGCATACGGTATGTCGCGCTTGTACTGATCAAATTTGCCTGATGCGAAAAGCCCACGCGGCGGAACGAGCACCTTGTGCAGCTCGTTTACTACGGAGGACTTCCCGATTCCGGAATAGCCGGAAACCAGTACCAACTCCGGCGTGCCACTCTTAACGACGCGGTCGAAGGCGACGAACAACGTCCCGACTTCGCGCTCACGTCCGTACAGTTTCTCCGGAATCAGAAGGCGATCGGACTTGTCATGTTCTCCCAGCGGGAAGGTATGAATGTCACGCTCACGATACCAGTCCTCCAGACAACGGCGAAGGTCTCTCTCCACGCCGGCTGCGGTCTGATAACGCTCTTCAGGAGTCTTGGCAAGCAGCTTCATAATGATTGCCGAGACCGCAACCGGCAAGTTCTGCGACCGCTCGAGGGGCGGTACGGCTTGTCGTGCGATATGGCAATGCACCCACTCCATGGGTTCTGACGCAGTGAAGGGCAGACTGCCCGTAATCATTTCGTAAAGCGTTACTCCAAGGGCGTAGAGATCGCTGCGTGCGTCGATCGAACGATTCATTCGCCCGGTTTGCTCGGGCGCCATGTAGGCGAGTGTTCCTGCGATGAACTCCGGTGGAGCTGGCAGTTGACGTTCGCGAGGGAGACGCGAGGCAATATCGAAACCGGTGAGTTGCACCTCGCCTGTTTCACTTACGAGGATATGGTCTGGCTTGAGGTCCTTATGGATCAGACCGCCTCGGTGGACCTCTTTCACTGCCCCGGTGATGGCTACAGCTAGAGGCAGAAAGCGCCCAATCTCCATCGGGACGCCGATCATGCTATTCAGCAAGTGAAGGTCGGCTCTCGGGTCGTTGGATTGTGATGATAGCTTCCTGCCTTGGTCAGCCGTCGCCGGAATGCTGGCGATAATACCGTGACGCTCTGTCTCGCTGCGACGGGCAGTGGGTTCGGGTGCGTGCTCAGTCCGGTTTGGTTGTGAATTCATAGCGCACTAACCGTTCGCTATCAGAATTCCTTGGTTTCTTCACTAAGCAGAAATTCCCTGAATTAATGAATCATACCGCGTTTTGCAATCCACATCCCTCCCTCAAAGCATGCGATACAGGCGTCAGTTTTGCACGCTAGTGTTGATCACTCACTTCGGTTTTCCTGGCTTGATCGCTGAACGTATGGCTTCAAGCAGAGCTTCGTCATTAACGGGCTTTCCGAGGAATGCAAACGCCCCACTCTGAAGAGCCTGTCTACGGAAGGCTGGGTCGTCGTGAGCCGTTACGAAGACGATCGGGATGCGGCACTGAGCTGTGGCGAGATGTTGCTGTAGTTCCAGGCCGCTCATTCCGGGCAAACGCAGATCGAGAATCAAACAATCCGGCCTGCGTTCGCGACAAGACCGAAGGAACTCCTCTGCAGAAGAGAAGGTCTCGGACTCAAAGCCAGCAGATATGACGAGTCTACCTACCGCTCGGCACACCGCTTTTTCGTCGTCTACGATGGCTACCAACCTGCGCTCTTTCACAGGGCTCTCTTCTTGACTCAAGTGACTAGGATCGCATGCATTCACAGATTTGCTATAGGACTTCAGTCCTATGCCAATCCGGCCAAAGGCCGAATGTTGCTAGTGTTTCAAAATCACTTCCGGGCAGAAGTTCTCGCAGTCCACCCGTTCGTCCAACAACAAGTGATAATCGCGAAAGTGCTTGTACACTCTTGTGAGTCACCAGCGTGGCGTATTTTCAATCAGTTACCGGTTGACCAGGTTCTTTCACGGTGGTGACCCGAACGGAAGTCCAATTGGAAATTCGCAAACGTCCAAATGGTTGTAGATGCTACAGCCTCCACCGACCGGAGAGGATATCAGTCCTAGTCGGCAGGGATATGGTTCGCATGCTTTGCCCCCACTGGTTACCACAGTCGAGGCAACGCAATTGTGGACCAACGTCTGAGACCGATTTGCTCTTGCATGCCGGCCAGGGCGGGAGCACATGATCAGCGCCAAAGGTTCCTTTCTTGGCTTTATCTGCCTCCGATTCCAGCCACTTGAAGAACTCGTCATACTTGGAACCACTTTTGATCCAGTCTAGGGCTTGCGATGCAGCGTCGCACTGATCGTCAAGTTTGCCCTTAGGAAAGCTGGTCATCTCGTGCACGTATTCGGCAAGCCATTCGGCTTTGTCCGGCAGATGTACAAACCCATTCTCAATCGCGCTGGTGACCGAGTGCAGGCGCATAATTTTTTCCAGCTTCGGCTCGTAGCGAGTTACGGCGTGCAACCCCTCGTAGCGCAATTACTGAATCAACTGTGCGCCTGAGCTTTTGTCTTCGATCAAGATGGTTCGGGCCTTGAACCGGTTGGCTTGCTCCCGCACAGCGCGCTTCACTTCCGGGTACTCCAACCGACGGCGGAGAACATGTAATAGATAGAGGTTCTTGTCTTTCGTTCCCCAGGTTGTGCAGACGCTGTAATCGCTCAATTCTGTCGCTTTTACAGCCGTATCCCAGCTTTGGAAATTAGGTCGAACTTGGCAGGTTCGTCGCCAACTTTGTAGGTCTTGAACCAGGCCAGCTTGACCATGCCGCCACCCAGCGGAGCCGGCTCCTGTTGATATTGGCCTGAGAAGTTGTGCTCCCCTTGAATGCTGCGGATGCTACGGAGTCTTGATGACGTGTACTTCATCTTCGATGGCGATCGCCGGAAATCGAAGAACTTTCCAATCTCCTTGCTGCAATACGTGCCCCACCATATCGTCCTGGTGCAGGCGCTGCATAATAATGATGATGCAGCCGCTCTGCTTATTATTGGGCCGGCTGTATAAGGTGTGGTCGAACCATTCGTTTACACCCGTACGCTCGCTTTCCGACAGGGCTTCGTCGGGCTTGAGCGGATCATCGATGATAATAAAGTCGGCTCCCCTGCCAGTGAGAACACCACCCACCGAAGTAGGCATGCGAGAGCCACTTCGCATCGTAAGAAATTCCTGCACGGATTGCTTCTGTGGGGCCAGGCGTGTGGGGGAACAAGCTCTGGTACCAATTGCTGGAAATAAGAGTGCGGCAGTCGATCTGGTACCTTTCTGGAGGATGGCCGTTGCGAACGTCTATCAAAAGTTCAAGCAGAACGCGGTTGCCGAGGAAGAAGATCGTCGGCGGCAGCTTGGACTAGAAACGCAGATTAGGGATTGAGGTAAATCTACCTGCCATTCACCTGCCATTGCCATCGCTTCGCATCCACTAACACCGTCTTACATGCCGTCCATTGCGCTGTAAGTTGTTGAATCCTCATTCAGGTGCGGATTCGAATCCCACTCTCTCCGCCAATTTCTAACCTAACTGCTTTTTTTTAATTAGTTAATCGCAATCAATACCGTCGTCTATACCGTAAAACCCATTCCGAGCAACATTCCTACGCCTCTTCTCCCTTGATCAAGAAGGTCTCATTAACCAAACGAAGCCATTTGAATGAAATAGCAGCCATTAGAGAGCAGCCCAGAAGGGCGTGGCGTCATTGAGGATTTTGCAGTGCTCGGCATTGACCATGCCATTGGCGGAGCAACTGCCAGAGCCAATCCTAGTCAGGGTCCAAGAACTCAATCCGGCCTGCCTAGTTCGCCTTTTTCGTTCGAAAAGGGGAGCAGGTGCTAACATTTTGGAGCAGCAATCTGGATTCGTTTTGACGGGAGCACCAGGGTGCCTAGTTCCAATCCTTTATTGTGGCGCAGACCGCCTGTCTTTTTGCAATACGGAATTGCTGTGCTCTCGGTTGCTGCAGCCCTGTTTCTGACGTACTGGCCGGCATTTCACTTGGAATCTGCCCCGGTATCGCTTTTCCTTTGTGCTGTAATGTTCAGTGCTTGGTACGGCGGGGTCGGCCCCGGATTGCTGGCCACCCTTCTCTCTGTGTTCGTTTTCTACTATGCCTTCTTGCCGCCGGTTCATTCACTAGCTGCCAAACCGACCGAGACGGCACGTTTCGTGGTCTTTACAATGTCAGCGCTGTTTGTTGGAGCACTGAGCGTTGCACAACGTAGAGCCACAGAATCGCTGAGGGAAGCGCGCGACGATCTCCACAATACTGTTGAAGAGCTCAAGAAAACGAATGAAGCGCTCGTTAAGAGTGATGCTTATTTGGCTGAAGCGCAGACGTTAAGCCATACGGGGAGCTTTGGCTGGGATTTGTCCACCGGGGATATTTTCTGGTCAGAGGAGAGTTTTCGCATCTTCGGATACGGTCGCGCGTTCAAGCCTACGGTGCAGCTTGTACTAGAGCGCGTACATCCTGAGGACCTGGAAACTGTTCGCGAGGCACTGGAAAAGGCGGCTCACGGTAAAGATCTGGATTTTGAACATCGACTCGTGATGCCGGATGGTTCAGCGAAAAGAGTTCACGTCTTGGGACGTGTCCTAACGCCTGGAGTGGCGAAGCTGGAATTCGTGGGGGCCGTCATGGACATAACCACGATAAAAAATGCGTTCGAAGAGATTCAGGCGTTGCGGGACCAATTGTACAAAGAGAATCTGGCGCTTCGCGAAGAAATAGACATCACCAGGATGTTCGAAGAGATCGTGGGATCATCGCCTGCTTTACAGGCGGTCCTGTCGCGGGTCGCTAAAGTGGCACCCACCGATTCCACCGTCCTAATCACCGGAGAGACCGGTACGGGTAAAGAGCTGATCGCGCGAGCTATTCACAAGCGATCGCAACGGAGCTCGCGAGCATTTGTCAGCGTGAATTGCGCCGCGATCCCTCGCGACTTGATTGCTTCCGAACTCTTCGGGCATGAGAAGGGCGCTTTCACCGGCGCGACCCAACGACGTCTCGGCCGTTTCGAATCGGCTGAAGGTGGCACGATTTTCCTGGACGAGGTCGGCGAGTTGCCGGCAGAGATGCAGATCGCATTGTTGCGCGTGCTTCAGGAATGCGAATTCCAGCGCGTGGGTGGCAATGCATCTTTCAAGACCGACGTGCGGGTAGTTGCTGCCACGAATCGGGATTTTCACGCGGCTATCGCTGAGGGCAAATTTCGCGAAGACTTGTTCTATCGACTGAATGTGTTCCCCATTGAAGTTCCGCCGTTACGGGAGCGAAGAGAAGACATCCCTTTGCTGGTGGAGTACTTTGTCGATCGCTATGGGAGCAAAGCGGGAAAGAAAGTGACCGCCATCACAAAGAAAAGCATGGAACTTCTGCAGTCGTACGCTTGGCCTGGCAATATTCGTGAATTGCAAAATGTGATTGAACGTTCGGTAATCCTCTGTGATTCGGAAAATCTTTCGATTGACGAAACTTGGCTCGCAGGACGAAAATCCGGCGCCGACATTGCGAGTCCTCTCCTGACCGAAAAACTCGCAGCGCAGGAGCGGGAGATTATTGAGGCGGCGCTCGCCGAAACCCAAGGCAGGGTTTCCGGTCCAAGGGGAGCTGCTGCCCGGCTGGGAATTCCACAGTCGACGCTGGATTCCAAGATCAAAGCTCTAAAGATCAACAAGCAGCGGTTCAGAAGTAACTAACTTCCGCATGATCCGCTTCTTGATTTCGCTAGCTACAACAGCGGCTTGCTCTAAGCAAAAGCGAAGCACGCTGCCGAATTGCTAGCTGTGCAAAGGCGCAAGCGCGGTGCTGGTAATGAAGGAGCTGGCGGTGGCGCCCCCCACTAGCCGCGTGACCGCGTCCATCACGCACCTGGTTTCCGCGGAAATGATTGAGGGGCTTGTCTCCGTGCTCCGGAAGAGGACCGTGGTGGCCATGGTGTGGGTCGAATCTGTCAACGCCGCCGTGAAAGTCACCAGGGACGTGAAACCAAGGGCCGGCCTCCGATGAACAGCCCGCCGTTGAACCATTCGTGCTCATGCGTGTTGAGAAAGCACGCAGGCGTCCATTTCGATAAGCGCGAGCGAAAACTTGCATCCTCGCCGAGGAAACATCCTACGCGGCCATTTTCCGCTTGGTCGAGTCCTGCGTGGTCCACACTCGATTCCACCTGACGCTCTAAGAATCAACAATTGGCGATTTCGAGAATTCTTTAGTGCTCCGAGACTCGACAAGGGCAGCATCTCGCCACCTATTCTCGCGTGATTTCTGATCCGCGGATGCGGTGCTATTTCCAGCCGGATGCGATCACGAAAATTCGGAAATTTCCGAATTATCGTTATCTCTTTATCCACTTAAACCTATCTTTTTCAAGCGCTTACGCTTTGGCCGTTGCAGTGCATTATCCAATCGCGGAAGGCAAGGCCAGCGAATGACTTTACGAATTGATATAGCGGACGAACGTGAGCGGGTCATTTTCACGCTAACGGGTCGGATCCAAGCAGACCAAGTTTCAGAGCTCCAGACACTCGTACGTTCCGAGCTACCCGGTCACAACTTCGTCGTGGATTTGAAAGAGGTGAAGTTGGTAGACCGAGAGGCCGTCCGTTTCCTCACACAAATCGAGGCACAGGGCGCAAGACTGAGAAATTGCTCCGCATTTATTCGAGAGTGGATCTCGCAAGAACAGAATGACATGAAACGAGCGGACGCGGAGCACCAGCAACTTTAGGCAGCCAAGAGGACCTTATGTGGATCGTTCAAATAGCGTTAAAGCGGCCTTATACCTTTGTAGTCCTGGCCATTCTGATTCTGGCGATGGGTGCGGTTGCAATCTTCCGCACGCCGACTGACATTTTTCCCAACATAAATATCCCGGTAGTCAGCGTCATTTGGACCTACAACGGCCTCGTCCCCAGGGAAATGAGCGACCGCATTGTCAGCATCACCGAGCGGAACCTCACTACGGTGGTCGACAATATCGAACACGTCGAATCCCAGTCGCTGTACGGGATCGCCGTCGTGAAGGTGTTTCTGCAACCTAACGCGAGCCTCGACCGTGCGATTGCGCAGATTACGGCCAGTTCCCAGACGCAACTCAAGCAACTGCCTCAAGGAACTACCCCACCCCTAGTCATTGCCTACAGCGCGTCGAGTGTGCCTGTCTTGCAACTGGCGCTTTCCGGAAACGGTCTGTCGGAGTCACAGCTCAACGATTACGGTCTCAATTTCATTCGCACGCAGTTGATCACAATTCCAGGCGCGGCAGTGCCTTATCCCTATGGTGGCAAGCAGCGCCAGGTTCAGGTGGATCTCAACCCGGCAGCACTGCAAGCGAAAGGACTCTCTGCGCTGGACGTGGTCAATGCGATCGCGGTGCAGAACCTGATCCTGCCCACTGGCACGTCAAAAATTGGCGGCACCGAATATAACGTTGATATCCCAAACGCCGCTCCACAGACCATTGCGGACTTGAATCGCATTCCGGTCAAAACTATCGGGGACACCACGATTTACATGAAGGACGTCGCATGGGTACGTGACGGTTTCCCACCCCAAACCAACATCGTCCGCGTGAATGGCCAGCGCTCGGTGCTGGTGACGATCGAAAAGGCCGGCGACGCCTCAACCCTGAACGTAATCTCCGGGATCAAATCGATCTTGCCGCGGATCGCGGCCACAGTTCCACCTCAACTGAAGATGAGTCCCTTGTCCGACCAGTCGATCTTCGTGAAAGGCGCCATCAGCGGCGTTGTTCGCGAAGCTTTGATCGCAGCCTGCCTGACCGCGTTCATGATCCTGATGTTTCTCGGCAGCTGGCGAAGCACGCTGATTATTGCAACCTCGATTCCCCTGGCAATTCTCACGTCAATCATCGTGCTGAGCGCGACCGGCGAGACGATCAACATCATGACCCTGGGTGGACTAGCGCTCGCCGTCGGAATTCTGGTTGATGATGCCACCGTAGAAGTCGAGAACATCAATCGCAACCTGGAAGCCGAGCCCGACAAGAACATGGACGAGGTCGTCCTGGACAGCGCCATGCAGATCGCTACGCCTGCATTTGTGGCCACGCTCTCGATCTGCATCGTGTTTGCCCCCATGTTCTTGCTTTCAGGGGTCGCCGGGTACCTTTTCCTGCCTCTCGCCAAAGCGGTGGTGTTTGCCATGCTCGCGTCTTACGTGCTCTCGCGAACCATCGTTCCTACGATGGCGAAGTACCTCCTCCGGAATCAAAAGGCCGAAGGAAATGCTCCGAGCCGGAATCCGCTGGTCAGGTTTCAGCGCTGGTTCGAAGCAGGCTTCGAGCATTTCCGCGAAGCGTATCGCAGGCTTCTAGTGGTCGCCCTTGATCACAAGCGCGTATTTCTGGTTGCATTCTTCGCAGTGTGTTTGGCATCGCTGGCGATCATAGTTCCTTTCCTGGGTCAGAACTTTTTCCCGAGCGTAGATGCCGGAAGTTTCACACTTCATCTTCGAGCGCGAACCGGAATGCGCATTGAGGACACGGCTTTCCTGTGCGATGAGGTAGAGAGCTCGATTCGCCGCAACATCCCGGCCGCCGAGCTCTCAAACATTATCGACAACATCGGGCTGCCGTACAGCGGCATTAATCTCTCGTACAGCAACTCGGCTCCCGTTGGTGCTTCCGACGCAGACATTCTCGTCACGCTTTCTCCCAAGCATCATCCGACGGCGGATTACGTTCAGCAGCTTCGACTAAGTTTGGCCAAGGAATTTCCTGGTGTGATGTTTGCGTTTTTGCCCTCCGACATCGTCACGCGAATCCTTAACTTTGGGCTCCCCGCGCCCATTGACATTCAGGTCGTAGGTAATGACCTCGAGAACAACCGCGTCTGGGCGGACCAACTGCTGCAAAAAGTCAGATACGTGCCGGGTACCACGGACCTAAGAATTCAGCAACCCTTCGACAATCCCTTTATTCACCTCAACGTCGAACGAACCAAGGCGCAGGAGCTTGGTTTTAGCGCGCACGATATCGCGCAAAATCTGCTGGTGTCACTCAGCGGCAGCTTTCAGACCGCTCCGACGTACTGGCTCGATCCCAAGAGCAGGGTAAGTTATCCGATCGCGACCCAGACACCACAATACCGAACTTCCACGATCCCCGACCTGGTCAATACACCCGTGACTGGCACGGATGCCACGGCCCCTCCCTCGGTGTTGGCGAGCCTGGTTTCGATGCAGAGAGGAAGCAGCATGGCCCTCGTTTCTCACTACAACGTTGCGCCGGTAATTGACATTTACGGATCTTTCAGCGGTCGCGATTTGGGAGGTGTCTCCGGCGACATCAACAAGCTCATCGATTCGATGCGCAGTCAACTACCGCGCGGCTCGCGGGTCGTGGTTCGAGGCCAGGTACAGACGATGAGGTCGTCGTACTTCGGCCTACTGGTCGGACTCGTGTTCGCAATTTTTCTCGATTACCTGCTGATCGTGGTGAACTTTCAGTCGTGGCTTGATCCTTTCATCATGATTTCGGCATTGCCGGCCGCGCTCGCCGGAATTGCCTGGATGCTTTTCATCACGAACACAACGCTCAGCGTTCCGGCACTGATGGGCGCAATTATGTGCATGGGCGTGGCCACCGCAAACAGCATTCTGGTCGTGACCTTTGCCAGAGAGCAGATGGCTGAGGGTAAAGATCCCTTGACCGCCGCCTTGCAGGCAGGCTATACGCGCTTCCGCCCAGTCCTCATGACGGCTTTGGCCATGATCATCGGCATGATCCCGATGGCTTTGGGACTCGGCGACGGCGGAGAGCAAAATGCTCCGCTCGGGCGAGCGGTGATTGGCGGCCTTCTGTTCGCAACGGTTTCCACGCTCTTCTTCGTTCCTACGTTCTTCAGCGTACTGCACGGATGGCGGAAGAAATCCGCACCAGCGAAATAAGTCTTAATGGACAGGTGACTCACTATGAATAACTTCGAGATCAAACAAACAGATACCAGCGTTGAGATAGTACCATTGCACCCACAGCCGAACGAGAGCCGGCATTCTGGCCGGCTCTGGTTCATCGTCTTGGCTGTCGCCGTCGTTGTCATTGCCGTCCTGGCTTTCGGAATTCTGTCACGCGTGAAGGCGGCGGTTAGTCTGCGCACCGTCACGACAGAGATGGCAGTGCCCTCTGTCTCAATTGTGCAGCCCAAGCCAGCTGCGCCGGCGCAAGAGATCATCCTGCCTGGCAATATACAGCCGCTCATCTCGTCGCCCGTTTATGCCCGAACCGATGGGTATTTAAAGAAGTGGTATTTCGACATCGGTGCGCACGTCAAAGCCGGGCAACTCCTGGCTACGATTCAGTCGCCGGAGATTGACGAGCAGTTGGCCCAGGCGCGCAGTACTCTTGCCACTGCTGAAGCAAATCTTAAGCTGGCTGACATTACCAAGACGCGCTATGGAGCCATGTTCGACAAGCACGCTGTTTCCCAACAGGACCGAGACAATGCCGACGGAACCTACAGCGCGAGCAAAGCAATCGTCGACGCAGATAACGCAAACGTGCGCCACTACGAAGCGCTGGTTTCCTTTGAAAAGGTGTACGCACCTTTCGCTGGAGTGATTACCGCTCGGAATACCGATATCGGCGATCTGATCAACTCAGGAAGCAGCACAGCGCCCAAGACTGATCTCTTTCACATCGCTCAGACCGGCACCTTGCGCGTGTACGTGAATGTTCCTGAAGAATATTCGCGAGGTGTTAAGCCCGGAGAGACGGGAGCTGACATCGTCCTAAGCGAATTCCCGGGACAGAAATTCCCCGGAAAGGTTGTTCGTACCTCCGAATCGATTAACGGCACCACCCGCACACTCCTGACAGAGATCGATCTTCCTAACCAGGGGAGCGCCCTTCTCACTGGCTCGTATACAGAAGTTCACTTGCACATTCCTTCCGAGAATCCGACTTTTCTGATTCCGGTGAACACGCTCATCTTCCGATCGGAGCATCTGCAGGTAGGCGTGGTGAGAAACGGCAAGGTGGAGCTGCTAGATCTTACTCCGGGTCACGATTTCGGAAGTGAGATCGAAGTTGTGGCCGGGTTGAAAGTTGACGATCAGGTGGTCCTTAATCCACCCGATTCGCTGGTATCTGGGCAGCAAGTAAACATTGTCAAAGCAACACTGCCGGGAGACGTGCAATGAAATCCTCACGAACAATGAGTTTGAGTCGCAGGGCTGGCCGCGCTGGGTCAATCATTCCACTCGCCGCGGCAATTCTTTCACTCATCGGCTGTGCAGTAGGTCCGAAGTACAAAACTCCTACGGTGCCGGCCCCGCCGGCGTACAAGGAGATGGGCGACTGGAAGACAGCGCAGCCGAGCGATCAGAATCTGGGCGGAGATTGGTGGGAGATCTTTCAAGATCCTCAACTGAACACGTTGGAGCAACAGATCAACGTCTCCAACCAGAACCTGAAAGCAGCTGTGGCACAGTACCAGGAAGCGCGTGCAGCTCTCCGCTTTGCTCGAGCTGATTACTATCCGACTGTTAGCGCAGGTCCTTCGGCCACGCGTGAGCGATACTCGGGCAATCGTCCCGCGAGTAGCGGACGAGGCCAAACGTTTAACGATTTTATATTTCCAGTCAGTTTCTCCTACCAGGCCAATGCCTGGGGTCGCGTGAGCAAGAACGTAGAGTCCTATCGAGAGCAAGCGCAAGCGAGTGCCGCCGATCTGGCCGTCGTGAATCTGACCATGCACGCAAACCTGGCTGTCGCTTACTTCGCGGCGCGGACGCTCGATGCGGAAGAGAAACTGCTTCGGGACACCGTCGCCCAGTATGAGCAGGCCCTGCAGTTAAACGAGGAGCGATTTAAGGGCGGATTAGCTTCTGAGGTCGAGGTTGAGCAAGCGCGAACCATCCTCGAAACTACACGGGCACAGCTGGTCGATGTGGGAGTCGCTCGTGCCCAATACGAGCATGCGGCTGCAGTATTGGTGGGCAAGCCACCGGCTGATTTCAGTCTGCCCCCTTTACCCTTAACAACTCCACCGCCGCCAATTCCGGTTGGCATTCCATCGGAGTTGCTGGAACGACGACCAGACATCGCAGCTGCCGAGCGTCAGGTAGCGTCGGCAAACGCACAGGTAGGTCTTGCCAAGAGTGCCTATTACCCGCTTGTCAACATACTCGGCTCTGGTGGATTCGAAAGTGGAAGCATGACGACTTTACTTCAGGGACCCAGCGCTCTCTGGTCGATCGGCGCATCCGTAATGACAACGGTCTTCGATGGGGGCAGAAGGCATGCGGCAAACGACCAGGCCAAGGCGGCCTACGATTCTACCGTGGCTTCGTATCGGCAGACAGTGCTGACTGCGTTTCAACAAGTGGAGGACAATCTCGCGGCCTTGCGAGTGCTTGAGCAAGAGGCGGGAGTGCAATCGACCGCAGTGCAATCCGCGCAACGGTCGCTCAATCTTTCGAACACCAGATATGAAGGTGGTGTGACTAGCTATCTCGAAGTGATTACCGCGCAGAACGCTGCACTTTCGGATGAGGTGACAGCAGTCAACATCCTTGGCCGGCGCATGGCCAGCGCGGTCTTACTCATCGAAGCGCTCGGTGGAGGATGGGATCGGTCAACCCTGCCGGATCGACCCGAGTGCTGTGGAAAGCTGGCGCGCAGTGGAAACTGATTTCGAAAGGAGTTGCACGTTTATGAAATATATCTTTGATGTTCTGCTTCCGTCCGGATTTCCCTCAGGGCAGTCCATCGAACGCGGCGGGCATCTTGAATTTCTCGCGTTCGAAATGGATTGAACCTGCCCTTTTTGGATTAGACGCCGCAGGAGACAGATATGAACCGATTACTTGCTTCTATTGTCGTTCCTCGACGCACCTGTGCTTTCGTTCAGCGCCACGCTGGGGCTGCTGTTACCGTCGGCGTGGCGGCGATAGCCGCGCTCGTGCTGTGGCGTGACGATTTGCCGCACCCGTTCACTTTGTTTTCCTTTGCCGCAATTGCTGTTACGTTTTGGTACGCGGGAACGTGACCAAGTTTACTCGCCGTCATTCTCTCATGCTCCCTCCAAAGTTTCTTCTTTACACCCCTGAAAGGCGGCGGTCTTCCATGGGATTCCTATCTCATTATTTATGGAGTCTTCGGCTTTCTCGTGAGTTGGTTCAGCTCATCGCGCATTCGCGCCGAACGGTTGCTTTTCGAAGCACGTGACGCTCTTGAAATTCGTATTGCGGAGCGGACTACTGAGCTGACAACGGCAAATCAGGCACTGCAAAGGGCACAGGGCGAGTTATCACAATTGACCCACAAGCTTGCCCAGGAAAACCTCTATCTGGAGGATGAGATTCGGTCTGACTCCAATTTTAAGGACATTATGGGCAAAAGTCCGGAACTGCGTCGCGTACTAAAGCTGGTGGAAACAGTTGCGCCAACAGATTCCACGACGCTGATTTACGGGGAGACGGGCACCGGAAAAGAATTGATTGCACGTGCGATCCACAACCTCAGCGAACGACGCTCCCGGACATTTGCTAGGCTCAACTGCGCCGCCATTCCAGCCGGATTGCTGGAGAGCGAGCTGTTCGGCCACGAAAAGGGTGCATTCACGGGTGCCCTTACCCAAAGAATAGGCCGGCTCGAACTCGCGAACGACGGCACTCTTTTTCTGGACGAGATCGGCGATCTTCCGCCCGAGCTCCAGCCTAAGTTATTGCGAGTTTTCAGGAGCGCGAATTTGAACGCCTGGGGAGCAGCCGAACGGTTACCACGAATGTGCGGCTTATTGCCGCAACCAATAGAGATGTAAGTGCCATGGTGCAAGAAGGAAAGTTTCGATCCGATCTTTTCTTCCGGCTGAACGTGTTTCCCATTGATCTCCCGTCTTTGTGCGAGAGGTGTGAAGACATTCCGCTCTTAGTGGACTCCTGGATGGTGTGGCTCGGGTGCCGTTCGAGACGGCACCCGCCAACGAAGTTCTACCCGTTCTGATCGGCGGGTTTAGCTCAGGAGGCCAGTGCAACGATTCCGTTAAGTTCCAGATATTCTTCCTCGTTCAATTGCAACGAGGCTGCCTGAACATTTTCCTCCAGGTGCGCAATCGAAGAAGTCCCGGGGATGGGCAACATGACCGGTGATCGTTTTAGTAACCAAGCCAGTGCGACGTGGATCGGTTTCGCATGGTGAACCTTTGCGATCCTCTCGAGCAGCTTGCCGGCGACTTTCCCAGCTCCAAGCGGAAACCATGGGATGAACGCGATGCCGTTGTGTTCGCAATAATCCACGACGTTGTCCCACTCCCGATCGGCAAAACTGTAACGGTTCTGCACCGACGCGATCGGGACAATTTTCCGCGCGCGCTCGATGTGTTCTACCGTGACATTCGACAATCCGACCATGCGGATCTTGCCCTCTGATCGCATGTTGCACAGAGTTTCAATCGATGCATCGAGGGGCACGACTGGATCCGGCACGTGCAGTTGGTAGACATCGATCTGGTTGAGTCGCAGTCTCTTCAGGCTGCCTTCCACCGCCTCGCGTAAGTGCGCAGGGCTGGCATCGTGAGTCCACTGATTCGGCCCGGGGCGATTCCATCCACCCTTGGTCGCGATGACCAGGTCCTTCGGGTACGGAGCCAGCGCCTCGGCGATCAGTTCTTCACTGACATTCGGGCCGTACGAATCCGCCGTGTCGATAAAGTTGACGCCAAGCTCTACGGCGCGACGAAGAACGGCAATTGCCGACGCTCGGTCCTTCGGTGGACCCCAGATTCCGTCGCCCGTAAGGCGCATCGCCCCGAAGCCCAGACGGTTGACAGTGAGCTCACCACCGAGTGTGATCGTTCCGCCGTTTGCCGCCGAGAGAGTTGTTGCTTTGTTCATGTTCTTTTTCACAGTTCACCTCCAAAATGCTTTCTGTTTTAGATGGCCGACATTCCAATCGGCCTCAATTTCGTGTTTCGGAAAACCAGTCGGAACCCGCCATCGATGTTTATTCCGCAGGCCGCCAATCGTGAGGACGCGAACTTATGGTTGAAGCAGCAGTCGCTGTCTCCGATCCGAGGTCTTTTTCGTAGACCACACCATCCTTCGCGACAATGAACGTCTTGACCCCAGATGACCGGTACTCCACGGGATATGCCACCAAAGCCAAGCCAGCCTTCTTGTCGCCGATGGAAGCATAGCGACTAGTCGCAGCCGCAGAATTTCTACTCACGAGTCGAAAGTAGTATCCGTGAAAGGGAGAGGAGCCGTTGTTGCCAGCGTTCGTTGTGCCAGCTGATACCAGGTTCCGGGCGAATTGCGTAACCGGGTCATAGCTGGCTGGCTCTGCTCCCTGCTCCTTCTTTGCGAGGGCGAACTCCTCGCAAACTTGAATCGCCACGTCTTCATTCTCCCCAATTCTTCGGAAGAGAATTTCCTGCGTGCCGGTCTCGGAATCGAAGTACCATGCACCGTTCTTTGAAACCAGGGGGACTGGAAACGGCCAGTTTTCCGCGCCGATATACAGGACCGTGGTGCCGTCAGCCTCTTGAACAAGACGGTGCATTTCCTGGTACTTCTTGCTAAACTGCTCGCGTTCCAACTTGTCTTCTACTTCGTCGTTCGATGAAGTGACTTCCTTTCCTGCGCCCAGGATCGCCTCCAGGGACAGTTCGTCCTCTTTTTGTGCAGCCTGAAAAAGAGCGTCACTAGCTTCCACCGGAGACGAAAACGTTTTTCGTTGTGTATCCTGAGCAAAACTCGATCCGGCGAAACCGGCCACTGCCAGCAGCAGGCCCACCAGCAACAGAAGAAGGACGGTGGACGTAAATCCCACCGCAAGTCTCACGGTAAATGCTTCAAGCTTCATATTGTTCGTGCGCATAAGTTCTTCCTTCATATCATCAGTCTCGTTTGTGGTAATTGAACACAATTATCGGCGACCGCCTCCGTGGAAACCTCCGCCTCCGTGGAAGCCTCCGCCGCCATGGAAGCCGCCAAAGCTAGACTGCCCCCGAGACGAGAAGCCTCTCGCGACTCCTCCATGATTAAAGCCGCTGAAGGCGCCGGAGTGCGTGCCAGCCTGGCCGTGTGACCCGGCAAATCCATGCTGGCCGCCGGCAAAGCCCCTCGCTCCTCCGCCATGAAAACCGTTAGCGCCATGAAATCCGCCGGCCCGATTGACCGTGTTGTGATTGACGAAAATTCTGCTGTGGGAGATGTAGGTGTTGTGGTTGTAAATAATTCCGCGGCTGTGCCAATCGTATCCCCAGTGGTGCCAGCCCCAGCCAAAGCCACCGAAGAAGCCGATTCCAAACCCGAGGCCAAACTCAATCCCGGGATAACCAAGGTAGAGTCCTGGATACGAATACCAGCCCGGCCAGATCCCGATGGGCTCTCCATACACGAGCCATGGGTCATATTCAGGAACATAAACAATCTCAGGATCGGCTGGTTCGATCACGATGGTTTTCCCCTCCGTGCTCACCTTTTCCTGCGATGTGCTTTTTAGGTTGCCCGCTTTCTCCGCACGGTCGCGCATCACCTGAACGGCGTTCATCACGTCCTGCTGCTGGTTGACGTAAGCGTCGCCAAGCGAAGACGTCCAGGCAACATTCTTATCCATGTTCGCGAGCACTGAAGGAAACTCCGCGAGGGCCTTCACGCTCGGATCCCAGGGCTGTTTGTCGACTTCTTTGCCGAGTTGTTCGCCCTTAAGATTGGTATTTTGCTGCAGCCACCGGTCCGCTTCTACAATTTGGTCGGGATAGGTAGCCGCCGCGAGGATCTGTGCCACGAGTGCGTCAGGATACAATGCGATCGGGGCGACGAGCTGCTGCAATTGTTCTGGCGTCTGTTGTGAAGCCTGAACCGGCGTTGATGCGGCCTGAACTGGTGCCGGCACGGCGGATTGGCCCGCCTGGGCAGCGAACGCTCCGGGCGCTGTGGCTAGCACAAGGCACCCGGAAAGCAAAAGCGACAAGGTCTGTTTTAGGACTTTCATAATTAATTTCCTTTGGCGCGGGCACATAGTGCTTATGGCTCCGCCAGATTTGTTCTTATCAGCTAGCCACGTTAACGGCACCTTGATACGCGAAGTGCCGAGATGTCAGCGGACACAACGCGTGGTCACACTGACAGGCGATTTCCACGTCGTCGCTGCCCGCATCGCGACACGCTTGTCCGCAGTATTCGTCCCCATCTGCTGCAGGGCAGAGACATGGAATGTGCGCGCACAGTTTTGTCTTTTCATCCGCCATTTCAATTCCGTCCTTTCGACTAATGTCCGCAGTTTCCCGATCACTAGGGAAACGAGCTTCTTGACGTAGTGCCGTCCCTGCATTGGCCCGAGTGAGTTTGAGGGAAGTCACTCCAAGGCCAGCAGGTTTCGGCAACTACGTCATTTCAAGCAATTGCATGCAGCTCTCCAAACGTCGTGTTCCCGCTAAGCCCCTGCGTTCTCAGGTATTTTGGTTAATGACGCGAAAAAGATTAACTGTCCTCGGTGTCGACAGGTGGATAGTGCTGTCCGCATTTGAACGGCATCAACGGTGTTTCTTGACCTCTTCGCCTGCGCTATCATGTGTTCCGAAGTAGGTCGAGGATGCGCTCGATGGAAGCGCAACAAAGCAGACCATGGCACTGCATAGACGGCGTGTCGTCGTTCCATCCCGAAGCGGCGCCGGTTTTCACCTCACGCTCCCCATCAACACCGAGGAGCGCGAATGACGCCCGCGGCCGCCACCGTGTTCGTTGTGGATGACGATGACTTGGTGCGTGCTTCCATCCAGGGCATGCTGAAGTCGGTCGGCTTGCGGTCACATACCTTCGGGACGGCGCAGGAGTTTCTGCGCAGCAAGCGGTCAGACGGGCCAAGCTGTCTGGTGTTGGACATAAGACTTCCTGGGGTTAACGGCCTCGATTTCCAGCACCAGCTGGTTGACGCAGGCATACTAATTCCCGTCATCTTTATCACCGGGCACGGAGATATTCCGATGACGGTGAAGGCCATGAAATCTGGCGCGGTAGAGTTTCTGACCAAGCCGTTCCGCGACCAGGATTTGCTGGACGCGATCCAACAGGCTTTGGATCGCGACCGGGTGTTACGCCAACAGCGGGGCGAGCTTGGAGAGTTGCGAAAGCGCTACGAATTGCTCACTCCACGTGAACGCGAGGTGATGGGCATGGTGGTTTCGGGAATGCTCAATAAACAAATAGCCTTTGACCTTGGAACCAGTGAAATCACCGTGAAGATCCAGCGCGGGCACGTGATGCGAAAGATGCAGGCTGAATCATTGGCGGACTTGGTGAGAATGGCGGCGAAGCTTGAGCTTCCGCCCGCAAAAGACTAAGAGAACTCGACCGATGGGATACCCGGACAAGGCGAAATGGAGTGCGCGGCCAGGCCTCAGCTATGGCTTGGCTTTGGTCTCGGTGGCAGCGGCTGCGGGCCTGACGAAGCTGTTTCTATACCTTCATTTGCCTTTGGTGTTTAACGCGTTTGCGTTAACGGCGATCGCTATCACCTTTTGGTACGGAGGAACCAGGCCCGGTATTCTCTCGGCCGTGCTCTCAGCGCTTGTCCGCGGCTATGTGTTCGACCCTGGAGTCGATAACTTGGCTCGCGTTCTTTTTGACCTTGTCTTCCTGGTCTTCGCGTTGCTGATGACTGGGGCTACGCGAGCCCGCGATGAGCTTGAAGTGAGAGTTGGCGAGCGAACGGCGGCGCTGACTCGATCGAACGAAGACCTGAAACTGGAGATTGCCGAACGCAACCGGGCTGAAGCAAAACTGCGCGAGAGCGAGGCATACCTAGCGGAAGCACAGCGGCTCAGCCACACCGGCAGTTGGGCATCGACACCTGCTCTGGGCGAGATCAGGTTCTTTTCCGAGGAATGCTACCGCGTGTGTGGTTTTGATCCGCGCAGTGGACCACCGCGATACGAGACCTTCCTTGAGCGCATCCATCCCGATGATCGAGCCAAAGTTAGGGAAGCGGTCGAGACAGCGGGGTGCGAAAAATCGGAGTTCGAACTGGATTATCGAATCATTCATCCCGGTGGAAAAGTCAGGGACATCCACGCAATTGGACATCCCGTTTTCAACCCATCCGGTGACCTTCTCGAGTTCGTTGGCACCGTGATCGATGTCACTGAGCGCAAACTGGCGGAGGAACAACGGGAAAGGTTGCGAGAGGTACGCGCAGACCTTGCGCGCATAAACCGGGTGACCGCCATGGGAGAGCTGACCGCTTCATTGGCCCACGAAGCCAATCAACCGATAGCCGCTGCCGTCACCGATGCCAACACCTGCTTGCGATGGCTTACCCGAGATGAACCTGATCTGGTAGAAGCGCGGGAGGCTGCATCGAGAATGGTCAAGGACGCGGCCCGGGCCGCCGAGATCATCGCCCGAATCCGTTCGTTCTTCACCAAAGGGATTTCGCAGCGAGAGTTGGTGGATTTAAACGAAGTCATTCGAGAGATGATCGCCCTCTTGCGGGGCGAGGCAGCGCGCTATTCCATAACGATTCGGACAGAACTGCCAGAGCGCCTTCCCCAGATCATGGGAGATCGCGTCCAATTGCAGCAGGTGCTGATGAACCTCATGATCAACAGCATTGAAGCGATGAAAGATGTCGACGGTCCACGCGAGTTATCGATCAAGTTGGAGCGGGCCGAAGACGAGCAACTGATGGTCTCGGTCAGCGACACCGGTGTGGGACTGCCCCCACAGCACGCCGACCAGATCTTTAATGCTTTCTTTACCACCAAGCCTGACGGCACCGGCATGGGACTTCGCATCAGCCGCTCCATCGTGGAATCCCACGGCGGCCGCTTGTGGGCGACCGGCAATTCCCCGCGCGGTGCGAGTTTCCATCTCACTCTACCCAGCAAAGCAGAAAGTCACGACTAGCCCGCACGTTCGTCATACCAAAGTATGATTGCGCAAAGATCGAGCGCGCTGCTAGCTTTTTATCATGGCTATCCAAAGAAAGACGAAACTCGTGGCAATCGTCGATGACGATGACTTGATGCGCAGCGCATTGCAAGGCATGCTCAAATCGGTTGGATTACCCTCACAAGCTTTTGCGTCGGCCGAAGAATTCCTGACCTCCGGACAGCAACACCAAACCGCATGTCTGATTACGGACATCCGCATGCCGGGAATGTCGGGTCTGGAATTGCAGGCCAAGCTGAACGCTGAGCATTGCCGGATTCCAACCATCTTCATCACGGCACACGGCGACACAAGAATGCGGATGCAGGCGTTGCGGGCGGGCGCAGTGGAGTTCCTGGCAAAACCATTCGACGATGAAGCCCTGCTCGGCAGCGTTCGGGCAGCTCTGGAGAGTTGAACCCGACCAGCAGGCGTGCTCACGCGCGCCAGGAGGTTCTCTGTGGCAGCTTTCGCAAAATTTGAGAGTGGCGATCAAGTTTCTTACGAGCGCAGGTTCGAACAGATCATAGGCCACAGCTCTGCTCTGGAAACTGTGCTCGAACAAGTAGAACGTGTCGCGCCTACGGATTCGACCGTCATTATCCAGGGTGAAACGGGCACCGGCAAGGAATTGATCGCGCACGCGATTCACAACCTCAGTTCACGGTGCGGACGTCCTTTCGTAAGGTTGAATTGTGCCGCAATTCCGCTGGATCTGCTCGAGAGCGAACTCTTTGGCCATGAAAAGGGCGCCTTCACTGGAGCCATCGCGCAAAAGATCGGCCGTTTCGAACTCGCTGACAAAGGCACACTCTTCCTCGACGAGATAGGCGACATTCCGCCGGCGTTACAGCCTAAACTGCTGCGCGTCCTGCAAGAGCAGGAGTTTGAACGTTTGGGCAGCGCTCGAACTCATCAAGTGGATGTGCGGCTGGTTGCTGCAACGAATCGGGACTTGGAGGAGATGGTGAATCACGGCCAATTCCGCAGCGACCTCTACTATCGTCTGAATGTGTTTCCAGTCCAGCTTCCGCCCTTGCGTGAGCGCCGCGAAGACATTCCAGCCCTGGTGTCGCACTTTGTCGAACGCTTTGGCCGGCGCATGGGCCGGGAGATTGACAACATTCCTCGAGAAACCATGTCTGCGCTGAGCTCGTATCAATGGCCGGGAAATATCCGCGAACTACAGAACCTGATCGAACGCGCCGTAATTCTTTCCAACGATGGTGTGCTTCCCAATCCTTTGCCGGTGGCAGGTACTCGAGCTATCGCCCTTGCTTCCGCTGCATCTGTCACTACCCTGAAGGACTCCGAACGCACGCTGATTCTACGCACGCTCGAAGATGTTCGTTGGATCATCGGCGGCCCGAAAGGCGCCGCTGCGAAACTTGGGTTGAAACGTACCACCCTGATCCACAAGATGCAGAAGCTGGGAATTTCCCGTCCCGGCCTCCAAAACGGCTCGAACGGGATTGAGCCAGCACCGCAAGAGTCGGATCCGCTTCCGCAATTGTAGGAACCCCGCCAGGAACTTTCTTGCTACAGACAGGCACATAGAAACCTTTGCCGTCCAAATACAGACTCCGTGTCAGCCAACGGACTGTCACCGCAAACCTGCCAAGCCTGAGTTCCTATTGCGTGCGTAGCTAATCGCCTCCAGACAAAGAAGATCCGGCGCAGCAAGCGGCCGGGTACCCGCATGATTCCGCGTGGCATGCCCCGTGCACTAACAAAGTAGAAGTTGCATTCGGAAGAAGCAGGCAACGCCTCCCGGAGGAGAAGTATGAGAGTAGGAACCCATCGTTGTTTTTTCAATGCGGCAACGACCGCCATTGGATTGCTTTTATCGGCTTCGATACTAATAGCCCAGGATGCGCACTTTCATAACGCGCCGGCATCCAGCAATCACTTGAAGAATCCCTACGCTGGGCAACAAGCCGCCATAGGGGCAGGATCAAAACTATATACCGCAAACTGCGGTTCCTGCCATGGTGTCGGCGGGCGGGGAACCGGGAACATTCCTCCCCTGGCGCACGGACCCGCGCAATCAGCATTGGACGGAGAAGTCTTCTGGTTCATCACAACCGGGTCGGTCGATAACGGCATGCCATCCTGGGCAAGTATGCCCGAGCAAAAGCGATGGCAGATTGTCACTTACCTGAAGTCGCTGAAAAATTCCTCGAGTCGACGAACGAACGATTCTTCCGACGTCAGGCCGGTCAAGACCAACGCGCCGCCTCCGCAGGCGCCATTCACAGATTTCCGCTTCGAGCAGCCCGGGAGAGGCCGCCACATCACCGCGCAAGATCTTCCGGCGCCATACGCCACTGAGACAGCGAGCAATGGGCCTCAACTGGTGCCACGTCCCAGCGGCGCCTGGCCTAAAGCTCCGACTGGATTCAGCGTCCAGCAATACGCCACGGGACTTGATGATCCGCGGTTGATTCGGACCGCCCCCAACGGCGACTTTTTCCTGGCCGAAGGCAGCCGTGGGGAAATCAAGGTGTTCCGCGGAATTACCACCGACGGTAAGCCCGAACAGGTCGAGACTTTCGCCACCGGACTCAACCAGCCTTATGGCATCGCCTTTTATCCTCCCGGAGAGAATCCGCAATGGGTATACGTGGGGAACACCGACTCGGTCGTCCGGTTTGCGTATAAGAATGGGGACTTGAAGGCCACCGGACCTGCGCAGCACATTGTCGACCTCCCTCATGGCTCGGGACACTGGACCCGTGACGTGCAGTTCCCCGCAGACGGCAAGAAGATCTTCGTCGCTGTCGGTTCGGCGTCGAATGTGGACGATCCCGACACTACGCCAGCGGAAAGGAATCGAGCCGACATCCTGGAATTTAACCCCGATGGCTCCGGCATGCGCGTGTACGCCTATGGGATTCGCAATGCCGGCGGCGGGCTGGCGATCGATCCTAAGACCGGCGAGTTATGGTGCTCGGTCAATGAACGCGATGGCCTGGGAGACAATCTTGTTCCCGATTACATCACTCACGTCGAAGAAGGCGGCTTCTACGGTTGGCCGTGGTGGTACATCGGCAACCATCAGGATCCCCGCCATGAGGGCAAACATCCCGAACTGGAAGGCAAAGTCATCGTCCCCGACGTTCTACTGCAACCTCACAACGCGTCACTTGAAATGGCGTTCTATGAGGGCACGCAATTCCCGGTTGAATATCGGGGAGACATTTTTGCATCCGAGCACGGCTCGTGGAATCGATCGGTGCGCACTGGATATGAAGTGATTCGCGTTCCCCGTCACCAGACAAACCGGGCCAGCGGGGAGTATGAAGATTTTGTGACCGGGTTTGTGGTTGACAACGGACACGTGTGGGGCAGACCGGTCGGCATCACCGTGGCTCAAGATGGATCACTGCTGGTGACCGATGATGGCTCGAACTCCATCTGGCGAATCAGTTACACGGGCGCCGATAGCCAGCAGCGCGAGCGAAACGATGCCAGTCAACCTATGCAGAAAACATCGAAGTAGGTTCGCGGCTCGGGCTTAAAGATGAGATCCACGTTCACGAAACAAAGGAGACCATTGTGAAAAATCTTACTGCAAATGAGGTGAAACTCGGATTCATCGGCTTAGGCAACATGGGAAGCCGGATCGCACAACGCCTGCTCGATCACGGATATCAACTCGAAGTCTACGACCGAGATCCCGCTAAAGCGGAAGCCCTTGCTGCAAACGGTGGCGTCGTTGCCAAGAATAGCTTTGAATTGGCAAGCACTGCCGCCGTGATTCTTTCTTGCCTCACCAACGATGAGGCGGTGCGAAGCGTTTACACTGAGCCCTTGGGAGTTCTTGCTGGCGCACGGCCAGGAACCACCATACTTGAGATGAGCACGATCTCTCCGGAGACTTCGCGTGAACTGCACACACTAAGCGCCCAACGAGGCAGCGAAATGTTGGATGTCGCCATCTCAGGCAGCACTCCTGCGGCGGAGCAAGGCATGCTGACGCTACTGGTAGGCGGCAGCCGGGATTTGTTCCACGCGGCTGAACCAATATTCCAATCCATCGCAAAGCAATACTTTTTGCTGGGCGGTCCTGGATCGGGGACAACCATGAAGTTGGTTGTCAACACTCTGTTGGGTCTTGGCATGCAGGCGATCGCTGAAGCTGTCGTCCTCGGGGAGAAAACCGGCCTTGATCGCAAGCGGCTGCTCGAAGTCTTGTCGAAAACGGCGGTTGTCGCTCCGGCCCATGTGGGAAAGTTGCCGAAGATCGCGATCAACGATTACAGTCCGCAATTTCCGCTGCGCCTGATGAACAAAGACTTTGATTTAATTCTCACCGCGGCGGCAAAAGCCCAGGTGCGCATGCCTGCGACAGAAGCTGCATTTTACGTAAGCTCCGAAGAATTGGCTGGGGAGAACGAGGAGGACTTCTCCGCCGTGTTGCGGCGAATGGAAGAAGTTGCCGGCATTCCAAACCTGATCGCCTCATACACCCCTTAAGACCAGACCAAGAGAATGGGCTACTTGATTTTGACTCGCAAGCGAGCGCGGCCTCCAGACGTGATTGGCCAGGGGGTTCCAGCCAATTGCGGGGATTCATCGGCGATCCGGAAGCAATCCAGATGTCAGCGAGCGGATTACTAGGTTTTGCGGCCGTCCGGCGGATCCAGATCAAGAGTGTTACGATTTTCCTTACACATGCATTTAGGGGGCTTATGCCTGGATCAATGAAGGCTCGTTTGACCCAGCCGCTGGTGCGCGAGAACGGTTCCCATCGTCCCGCTACCTGGGATGAGGCCATGGACCGGGTCGCTGCGGCGTTCCACAAGTCGATCGCGAAGAACGATCCGCGGGACTTTGGCATGTTCAGTTGCTCCAAGACCACCAACGAACTGAACTACGCGGCGCAAAAATTTGTTCGCACGGTCATGGGCACGAACAATATTGATAGCTGTAACCGGACTTGACACGCCCCCAGCGTCGCCGGTCTGGCGGCGGTATTCGGAGCGGGCGGCGGGACGAGTTCGTACCGTGAGATTGAAGACACCAGCGTAATCCTGTTGTGGGGATCGAATGCACGGGAAACGCATCCGATTTTTTTCCATCATTTATTGAAAGGGATGCAGAACGGTGCGGAACTCTTCGTAGTGGATCCGCGGCGCACCAGTTCCGCGCGCTGGGCCAATCTGTGGCTGGGCCTGGACGTGGGTTCTGACATTTCGCTAGCCAACGCGATGGGGCGCGAGATCATTGCCGCTGGGCTGGCCAACGAAAAGTTTATCCAACACGCCACCAGCGGATTTGACGCCTACAAGACGCACGTTGAGAAATACTCGCTGGTGCGGGCTGAATTCGAGACCGGCGTGCCGGCTGAAGCCATCCGCAAGACGGCCCATGCCTACGCCCGCGCTCCGCGCGCCCAAATCTGCTGGACTCTGGGGATCACTGAGCATCACAACGCCGTGGACAACGTGGTTGCACTTATCAACCTTGCGCTACTCACCGGGCACGTGGGCCGCTACGGCAGTGGCGTGAACCCCCTGCGCGGACAGAATAATGTGCAGGGCGGCGGCGACATGGGCGCGATTCCAGACCGCCTTACCGGCTTCCAGCATGTTGAGAACGACGAACTGCGCGCCAAGTTTGAGAAAGCCTGGGGTGTGAAGATCCAACCCAAGCGCGGCTGGCACTTGAGCGACATGTTTGAGGCTATGGAGCACGGTCATCTCACTACGCTCTACGTGCTGGGAGAGAATCCCGCTGACTCTGAAGCCGATCGGCACCGTGCTTTGAAGCGGTTGGGCGGACTGGAGTTCCTGCTGGTTCAGGACCTTTTTTATACCAAGACTGCTGAACTCGCTGACGTTGTGCTGCCCGCCGCCGCTGGTGCTTTCGAGAGCGAAGGCACCGTGACTTCGAGCGAGCGTCGGGTGCAGCGCGTCCGGCGTACTGTGCCGCCTCCCGCCGGCGTTCGCGACGATCTCGATATCATTTTTGATCTGGCGCGACGCCTCGGCCATGACTGGGGCACGCCCGACCCCGAAGCGATTTGGAATGAGCTGCGTGTTGTGAGCCCCATGCACAGCGGCATGAGTTATCGCCGGCTGGAAGAAATGTGTGGCATTCAGTGGCCGTGCTACGACGAGTCGCATCCCGGAGAAATGTTTCTTCACGGACGGCTGTGGAGCGAACCGCTGATTGGCCCGCGCGCGCCGTTTAGCGTGGTTGAATTTGAGCCGCCCGTGGACGAGCTTGACGAGCAATATCCCATTCGCCTGACCACGGGCCGCCGGCTCGACGATTACAATACAGGCGTTCAAACCAGACAATATTCGTCGCCGCTGCGGCGCAAAGAAGCGCTGGATCTTTCTCCAGAAGACGGCCTGCTTTACAAGTTGCGGGAAGGCGAAAACGTCCGAATGACTTCGAGACGTGGCTCGCTCGTCGCACCGGTGCGCTTTGATGCGGGGTTGCGTCCCGGGCTCGCGTTCTTGTCAGTCCATGCTCACGATCAGGTGGCAACGAACGAGCTGACGATTGACGCCGTGGATCCCAAATCAGGCACTGCGGAGTTTAAGGCAACCGCCGTCCGGATTGAAAAAGCGGATTGAAGAAGTAGATTGAGAAAGTATGAGAGGACATGATTGGATCTTCATCTAACTGACGCCCAGGCGACTGACGAAGAGCGTGCTGCCGTTGACTCTGAACTGGGCGCGCCTGAATCAAGCTGGCAAGGCGGCAAGCGGCAAGGCATTGCAGGGCCAAGCGGCGAACGGCCGATCAGCGACACGCGGAGTTCTGTCGATAACGCTGCTGGCCGACGGCATCGTCTCTTACCCGTCCTCCACGCAATTCAGAACCGCATCGGCTGGATCAGCCCTGGAGCTCTCAATTACGTCGCCCTGCGGTTGCACATCGCACCCGCCGAGGTTCATGGCGTGGCGTCTTTCTATGGAATGTTTTCACTCCAGCCTCGTCCCCGGGTTGTAGCCCACGTCTGTGATGACATTGCCTGTGTCACACGGGGCTCGGAGAAACTCTGCGCCGAACTGGAAAGCACGCTTGGGCCCGCAACTTCCCATTGCTCCGGCGGACGCGCGATCTGGCTTCGCAGCCAGTGTCTGGGGCTGTGCGAGCGCGCCCCCGCAGTACTGGTCACCGCATCGGGGAAAAAATCTCAAGAACGAGTGTTAGCCCCAACGTCGGCGGAAGCCTTGTGGTCTTTGATAGACGATGCTGTGGAGGGTCGCCTTCCCGCCGAGCCAGACACGCTGGATATTCCGACCAGCGTGCCCCAGTCAACTCAGAATGGCGAGTCGCGGCGGTTGCGGCTCCTCCATCGCATTGCTGAAAGTGGCGCTTCCCATCTGGAAGCCTATCAAAGACTCGGCGGTTATGCAGGTCTGCACAAAGCGCTTGAGCTCGGCCCGGAAGGCACGCTGCGTGAGCTGTCCGCTTCGAAACTTCTGGGCCGCGGAGGCGCGGCATTTCCTACCGCCAAGAAGTGGGAGGCGCTCTTTTTGCAGAGACATTTGTTGGAGCAAGAGCGTAGTCGCGCCCACTACGTCATCTGCAATGCCGATGAATCCGAGCCTGGGACTTTCAAAGACCGCATCCTCATGGAAGGCGATCCTTTCGCCGTGCTCGAGGGCATGACCATTGCCGCCTTCGTTACTGGCGCGCGACAGGGTTACATCTACCTACGCGGAGAATATCCGCTGGCCGCCGAGCGAATGCAATTTGCCATTGAATCGGCAAATAAGACCGGGTTCCTCGGCGGCAACATCCTGGGACGCGGCCTGCAATTCAATATTGAAATTCGCCGGGGCGCGCGCGCCTATATCTGTGGGGAAGAGACTGCGCTGTTCAACTCGATTGAGGGCTATCGCGGCGAACCCCGCAACAAGCCGCCCTTTCCCACACAGTCTGGGCTCTTCCACCAGCCGACTGTCGTCAACAACGTGGAAACGCTGGTCAACGTTCCCGGCATCGTCCTGGACGGCGGTGCTGCTTACGCCTGTCTGGGGACGGAAGGCTCCGCTGGCACCAGGCTGTTTTGCATGTGCGGACATGTGGCGCAGCCCGGTGTCTACGAAATCACCATGGGAACCACGCTGCGCCAACTCATTGATCTTGCCGGAGGCGTTACTGGCAGTGGCAAGCTGCAGGCGGTTCTTCTGGGCGGCGCGGCCGGAACTTTTGTTGCTCCTGAGGAACTGGATACACCGCTCACCTTTGAAGGCACGCGCTCGATCGGTGCCACTCTCGGTTCCGGAGTGGTCATGCTGTTTGATGACACGGTGGATCTTCGCCAGATCCTGCTGCGCATCGCCAGTTTTTTCCGTCACGAAACCTGTGGTCAGTGCGTTCCGTGCCGCGTCGGCGTGGTGCGTCAGCAGGAAGCGCTGCAGCGCCTGGTGAGTGCCAGGCCGCTGGGCTCGGCCGCGCAGGAAATCACTATGTTGCGCGAGATGGCCCAAGCCATGCGCGACGCCTCAATCTGTGGTCTGGGCCAGACCGCCTCGAGCGCGCTGGAGTCCGCGATGCAGCGGTGGAGTCTGTTCTCATGAGCCGGCCGCATACAGACACTTCGCAAACGCTTGACGCGCCCCAGCCGACAATTCCCCTACCGCGCGGCCCCGTGCCGCAAGCGCCGCCGGAGCGCGAACGCCGTTTCATCGAAATCAAGATTGATGGCCAACCTGTTTCGGTGGCTGAAGGTTCCACCATTCTCGATGCGGCAAAGAAACTCGGCATTGATACGCCTACACTCTGTTTTTTGGAGAGCCTCACTCCTGTCAACGTGTGCCGCGTCTGTGTGGTGGAGTTGGAAGGCTCGCGCACGCTCGTTCCCGCTTGCTCACGCAAGGTGGAACCCAATATGTCGATCAAGACAGATTCAGAACGCGTCCGCCTGAGCCGCCGCCTGGTGTTGGAATTTCTGGCTTCGTCTGTGGACCTTTCCACGGCGCCAGCAATGCAGGATTATATGGACCGGTACGGCGCGCATCCGGAGCGCTTCGGCGCAAGCTGCGCTACGGTCGCCCAGCCGGTCAAAATTGACAACGAGCTTTACGTCCGCGACTACTCCAAATGCGTTCTGTGCTACAAGTGCGTGGAAACCTGCGGTACCGACGCGCAAAATACGTTTGCAATAGCTGTGGCCGGGCGCGGCTTCTCCGCTCACATTGCCACTGAATTTGATGTTCCCCTCCCCGACTCGGCTTGCGTTTATTGCGGGAACTGCATAGGCGTCTGCCCCACGGGAGCGCTGATGTTCAAGAGCGAATATGATATGCGCGAAGCGGGCACATGGAGCGAAAGCCGGCAGACCCAGACTGACACCATTTGTCCTTATTGCGGCGTAGGCTGCAACCTCACCGTGCACCAGCAGGAAGGTCAGATCGTTCGCGTGACTTCGCCACTCGACCACAGCGTGACGCATGGCAATCTTTGTATCAAGGGGCGGTTCGGCTGGCAGTTCGTGCAGATTCAGCCAGTCGGCAGGCAAGAATAGCAAGACAGGCCTAATCTTCCTCTGGGCGAGCCCAATCCTTTCGTAATCACGATTCTGCAACGAAAACCTAGACCCAACGGCTGTTTTCCAAGGAAGGCCTAAAGTTTGTTTTTTCCAAGGCCGATATGGCTATTGAAAGGCAAGAGCAGAATAGCGTTCCTTGTCAGATCAACCGATTTCTGAGGAGATACAAATGTCGATAGCAGCTGTTTCCAATCCCTTGTTGACCCAAGCGCAGCAGTACTTTCAAACCCGGCGGGCCGATCTGCAGCAGCTCGGAAAAGCCCTTGAGAACGGCAACCTGGCCAGTGCTCAAACTGCCTACAAGAACATCGTCAAGCTGGGGAAGAGCGGTCCTTTTGCTGGGGGGAATCCGTTCATCCCCCAGCGCGAGCAGGAATTCCAGGCCATCGGAAAGGCTCTGCACGCTGGAGACTTGGCGGGTGCCCAACAGGCCTTTGCCAGGGCGCGGGGCACCGCGGAACCACAGTCCGATGGCGGTGGCCCGGGGGGCACTCTTGCCCAGCCCGCACCTAAAACTGCGGCCAGCGGCCCGGAAATCATCCTCAACCTGAGCAACAGCAGTGGCAGCAGCGCCAGCCCTGAGCAAATCACCATCAACATCAGTCCAACGAAGGGCGGAGGGGAGCAAGTCGCGTTCAGCATTGGCAGCCAGGGCTCTACACCGGAGCAAGTCACACTCAATCTGGCGGCCAACAGCAACGAACAGATTGTCCTGAACCTGTTGGGCGCCGCGCCTTCACCCAGCGGCGCTTCAGGCTCCACAGCCAGGGGTTCTGCGGCAAGCGGAGGCCTCAGCGTTACGGCCTAACGCGGCAAATTAGCCGGTGCAGTTGGCGGGAACCAAGCCCTCCTCGTCCGCTTACTGCACCGGAGCATTTAACGCCGCCACCAGCTCCAGAAAACTGTTGGCGTTCACGGCCCGATCCACCGCTTCCTTGCGGCTGAACAGTTCGCTGGCATCCCCCAGCAAATCGTGTTGGGATTGGTTGTCTCCCGTCAGAATCAGAATGATCAGGCGCGCCGGCTTGCCATCGCGCGCGTCAAAATCAATTCCTTCCGATTTCGCCACCACAACTAGCGGACGCGTTAGTCCATTCACTCGCGCATTAGGCACTGCTAACTCGTTCTCCCAGCCGCTGGGGAGCACATGCTCGCGTTCCGACACGAGACGCAGCAGCCTATCGGGAGCGTTGCTCACGGCTTCTGCGGCGACTTCGCACATCTCTCGCAGCGCGCCCAGCCGGGTTGTTGCCGCTAAGTTAGGCAAGAATAGCTTGGCTGTAACGGTGTCTTTCAAGGTCAGAGTCCGTCTGCGGCGAATGAGGAAATGAATCGCCGGAGCCGATATGAGCGAAGTGAGCAACGCCATCACGACCATCGCCACAAACATGTTTTCGCGGATCAATCCCGCTTGTAGTGCCAGGATGCCGAGAATGATTTCCATGGCTCCGCGCGCATTCATGGCCAGCCCCACTGCCCAAGAGGATGTCCGGTCCATTCCACCCAGGCGCGCGCCCCAGCCCGCTCCCAGCAACTTGCCCACGCAGGCCACGCCGATCACGGTTGCGGTCAACCCCAGGTGGAAGTTTGATACAAAGTTGGTTCGCAGTCCAATGCTTGCAAAGAAAAATGGAGCGAACACATTGGTGACAATCTGGTGAATGTGCTGCGAGGTGCGCTGGCGCAGATGTCCCGACTCGCCTACTGCGATGCCGACGATGAACGCTCCAAACACCGCGTGAATCCCGGCATACTCGGTGAAAGCCGCTCCCGCCATAGTGAGCGTGAAGATGAACCCGATCACGCCGCCGGGCCACGTCGTATGTGCCTGCAACACGGGCAGGATCTTATCGATCAGCCAGCGCCCTACAGTCAGAGTGAGGCCCACGAACAGGACTACCAGCACGACAGTGTGCTTCACACCATCCGCTACGGTCCCGCCGGCCGGCGGATGCAGCATTCCCAACACGAACGAGAACAGAATCCATCCCACGAGGTCGTCAAACATTGCTGACGAGATGATGACCGTCCCCATTTCAGTGCGCAAGAGGTTCAGGTCCATCAGGATTTTCGCAATCACGGGCAGCGCCGAGATGGAAAGCGCCGTGCCCACGAACAACGCAAAGATCAAAGTGTTTGAACCCGTGACCGCGCCCATGTATTCGGGAAAAACTTCAGCCGCCAGAAAGCCCGCGGCAAAAGGAAAAGCCACTCCGAAAAGGCTAACCAGCAACGCGCTCTTGCCCTGACGAAAGATGCTGCGCAGGTCGATCTCGACCCCGGCCGTCAGCAGGAAGAACACGACGCCCAGTGTGGTTACAGTATCCAGCACGATCGGCATCGGTCCGGTGGTGGGAAACAGTGCCTCGTAAATGTGCGGCCGGTAGTGGCCTAGGACTGTGGGTCCTAGAAAGATCCCGACCGAGATCTCGCCCAGAATCGGGGGCTGGCCGATCTTCTGCATCACCTCGGCGGCCAGCTTAGCGCATCCCAGCAGCGTGGCCAGCGCCATGAACATGGTCATCACATCATGCGGACTCAAATGCTGCATCGGCCTGGCCTTTTTGAGAGTGGTGCAATTGTATCTAAGAAAATGAAAACCGCAGAGGACGCCGGGGGTGGAGCGTCAGAGGGACCGAAACTCGACGCGAAGTTCCTATCGCTCTGCGTCCTCCGTGGTTTTCCTTTGTCTTTGCCTGGCCCCCACGATAACCTTTTGGCCAAGGAGGGACATGTATGAACCGCCGATGGATACTCGCAGCCACTTTGTTATTTCTTGCAATGGTGGGCTTTACTCAGGATCGGGACCATCCCTCGGCCAAGGCCGAGGAACGCATCATTCGTGAAGTTCGCCACGAACTTCTCATGCTCCCTTATTTCGGCGTGTTCGATAACATCGCCTTTAAAGTGGAAGGCTACAACGTTCAGCTGCTGGGGCAAGTTGTCCGGCCGGTGCTGAAGTCCGATGCGGAGAACGCGGTGAAGCGCATCGAAGGCGTCGAGAAGGTGGATAACCAGATCGAAGTTCTTCCTCCCTCGCCCATGGACGATCGATTGCGACACCGCTTGTTCCGCGCGATCTACGGCTACCCCCCACTAGAGAAGTACGCACTGGGCGTGCAGAAACCGATTCGCATCATCGTCAAGAACGGCCACGTCACGCTGGAAGGAGTGGTCGATAGCGAAGCCGACAAGAACCTGGCCGGACTCCGTGCCAAAGGGGTCTCCGGCACCTTCTCGGTGGAAAACAATCTGGAAGTAGAGTCGTCGAAGTAAAGCGGCCGGCGCGCGGCAGCATCCACTTTTGGAGTGCCGCACACTCCTCATCGCTCCGGATCGCAGAGTCTCGCCCCTCACGCCTTACCAAACGGATCCTCGAGCGACGGGCTCTGCTGCGTGAACAGCTCCGCGCCGTTTTCCGTGATGTGCATGTCGTCTTCGAGGCGAACGCCGAATTCTCCCGGAATGTAGATGCCGGGCTCATCGCTGAACGTCATGTTGGGCTGAAGTTTGGTGGGGTTGCCGCGGACCAGATAAGGCCACTCGTGCCCGTCCATGCCCATGCCGTGGCCTAGGCGGTGAGTAAAGTATTTGTAGTCCGGGCCGTAGCCTGCGTCGGTAATCACTTTTCGCGCCGCCGCATCTACCGCTTCGCATTCCACGCCGGGACGCGCCTCCGCCAGGGCCGCCGCTTGCGCGCGGTGCACGATGTCGAAGATTTTCTTCGTCTTATCGGATGCTTTCCCCAGCACGAACGTGCGCGTAATGTCGGATTGATAGCCTTCCACGTCGCAGCCGTCGTCGATCATGACGATCGAGCCTTCGCGAATTACTTGCGGCGTCCGCGATCCGTGAGGCAGTGCCGAGTATTCCCCAACCTGTACGCTGGCCTCGCCCGCGAAGCCCTGTTGCCGGTAGGCTGCGGTAATCAGATCTCCCACATCATGCTGCGTCATGCCTTCGCGCAAGGCGTGATAAACCGCTTCGTAGGCGGCCAGCGTTACCTGACAGGCCAGACGCATCAGCGCGATCTCATGCGCGCTCTTGATCATGCGGCATCCGGCTGTAACTGGCGTGGCACTGGTAAGCGTGGCCTGTGGGACGGCCTTGGTGATTCCAGCGGCGAATACGAAGCGTACGGTTTCCTCAATCCCCAGCTTGCTGCTGGACATGCCGCGTTCTTTCAATCCCTGGGCTACGCGCTGGTACGGGCTTTCGTCTTCCTGCCAAGTGCGAACGTCAGCTGGCTGGCCGTCCGGCGCGCTGCCGAGTTGTTCGCGGACGCGGCCTTCTTCAAATGCCGGGCACACGTAAAACGCCGCTCCTTTTGCTGGCAGGACCAGCGCGAACAGGCGCTCGCCGCCCCACCAGCGCATGCCGGTGAAATATCGCAGCGATGTGCCTTCCATCAGCACGATGGCGTCGAGCGTATTCTCACTCATTAGTTTGCGGGCGCGCTGCTGCCGCTCGTGGCGCTCCTCGCGCGTGATCGGATCAGCTTCACTCCTCCGCGATTGCAAGCGCGCGATCGAGGGCGGCAGGGAAGCGTCGTTCGGCTTTTCGTCCATCGCTGGTCCAGATGCGAGAAAAGGGTGAGGCACTGCAGCGACACCTGCCGCCACACTACTCACTTCCAGAAACCGCCGCCGCGAGAGCATGAAATCTTCCTGCCAAGGCATGAGATTCGACATTATAGGTCAGGGATGATCGTGGGAGATAATTACCTGATGGAAGCGGGCTTCCAATGCGCGGGTTGCGGCGAGTGGAACATTACCGCCGTAGATGAAACCGCGGGACGCCGGCAGAGCTACGTCGAAGACTGCCAAGTCTGCTGCAAGCCCAATGTGCTGCGGGTTGAGTACGATACTGCGTCGCAGGAATTCTTCATCACGGCGGCCTTGGAGTGAGTTCGCGGAGAATCATGCAACCGCGCTATAGTTGTTTTTCCTAGGTCAGGCGTATTCGAGAAAGGGGAACGGCGATGGCTACAGGCTACACAGGCGGGAGTCGGATGGTGGCGCACAACATGGTCACCACGCAGTTCGAACTGGATGGTTTTCGCGTGACGCGGACTCTGGGAGTGGTGCGCGGCATCGTAGTGCGCTCGCGCTCGATTTTCGGCACGATCGGCGCTGGACTCCAGACGCTGGTCGGCGGCAACATTACGCTGCTTACCAACTTGTGCGAGAAAACGCGCTCCGAAGCTTTTGACTTGATGCTGCAACATGCCGCCGAGCTCGGCGGCAACGCCGTGGTCGGCGCTCGCTACGACGCGACCGAGGTTATGCAGGGCGTCACCGAGGTTTTGGCCTATGGGACCGCGGTGTTCGTGGAACCGACGAAGTGACGCTAGTCCTTGTAGAGCCAGCCCGCGACCAGCGCGGCCAGGATGGCGCCAATCCACATTTCGATCATCCAGCCAAAAGGTAGAACGCGATCGCCGGCGAACCAGGTCTCCTGCGCGAAGTTTCCCGGGAAGCCGGCGAAGAACCCGGCCACAAAGCCGATCTTCAACGCGCTGCCGGGACCAGGTCCCAGGCTTTGACGTGCCCAGGCGTAGAGATGAGCAACCGCGATGGCGAGAACAAAGAGCAGCACGATCCACTGGACTACGAATAAGGGATAGCGCGGCGTTTTCAGAAAGAACCCGGCATTCTGCGCAGCCATGTAGCGCGCATCGGTGATTACGTACTTTCCCACCAGAAAGCTCCAAAGCGTCCAGACTGCGCCTCCTGCCAGACCGCCCAGCCAGATCCTGCCGCGGTTCAGCTGCATAGGTTCCTCCGCCAGTCGTCGTTGAGTAAGCGGACGCAGTGTACACCGAACGACGAGCAAGGCAAGTGAAAACGCGGAGGGGCGGGAGGATCCAGAACCTACGGGGAACCACCTAGGGTTTTTTCCACAGGAAACTCCGCTATCCGCGCGGCGTGCAAGGAAAATCTTAGCGAACAAATAGCGAACGAACCTAAAGCATAAACCCTACATCTTGTGGTCGTCTTTGTGGTTAACCACAAGGACTCGTATTTTGCCGAATCACTCCCGAAGTGGGATGCCGACCCTCAAGATTGTTGTTGACAATTAAGGACTTACGGGTAAGATGTGGGAGAAAGTGGAATGTAGTGGTAAGCACGGTTAAGGTCGTGGGAACGGGAAGCTGATAAAGAGGAGCCGGTGGGAAACCGACCCAAAAGCACGACAAACAGCGCGATCCCCCCGAGTTTGACCGAACTTTGCGTCGTTTTTGCCCCCCCGGCAGCAGTCGCAGTCATCGTCATAGGCAAACAGAATGTTTCGCGGCAATCACCCAACTCGCGTCGACGAAAAGGGACGGTTGAAGGTCCCGGCCGAGTTCAAGCGGGTGATCGACGAGAAGTACGGACAGCAATTCTACATCACCAGCCTCGATGGGGATGTTGCTCAAGTGTATCCCTTCGAGGAGTGGGAGCGGATCGAGCAGAAGTTGGCCGGGCTCTCCACTTTCAATCCCACGAAGAAAAAGTTCTTGAGCAAGGTGAATTACTGGGGCCAGGTGGTCGAGATGGACGGGCAAGGGCGGTTGCTCATCCCGCAACTGCTGCGCGAGGCCGGGCGGCTAAAGGGCGAAGTTGCAGTGAGCGGCTATCAGACTTATCTGGAAGTGCGCAACATGGAAGCCTACCAGCAGAAGGTTCGGGAAGAAAAGTTCACGTCTGACGATGAGAAGACGCTCGACGAACTGGGCATCTAGTGGGCGAGGGTTCAACAGACACCCCTCAGGGGGTTGGGCATGGTGGTGGAAGGGAAGTCAACCATGTTCCGGTTCTTTTAAAAGAAGCGATCGACTTTTTAAACGTGCGGCGTGGCGGGACTTATATCGACGCCACGGTGGGCCTGGGCGGACACAGTTACGAAATCGCAAAACGCCTCGGCGCACCGGGACATTTGATTGGGCTCGATAAAGATCCGGCAGCGCTGGAAATCGCGGGGTCCAGGCTTCGGCCTTCGAGTTCCGGCGAAGCGGATTGGCCGAGCATCGAGTTACGGCAAGCGTCATTTGCAAGTTTGGCCGAAGCCCGAGGCCCGATAGCCGACGGGCTGCTAGCCGATATCGGAGTAAGCAGTTTGCAGCTTTCCGACGCCGCGCGCGGATTCAGTTTTCAGGCGGATGGACCGCTCGACATGCGGATGGACCCGCAGTCGGAGCGTACCGCCGAACAAGTGGTAAACCACCTCGACGAGCGTGAGCTTGCCGATGTGATTTACGAATTCGGAGAGGAAAGGAGGTCGCGGAGAATCGCCAGAGCCATTGTCCGGTCGCGGCCGATACGATCTACCGCACATCTTGCGGATGTCGTATCAGCCGCGGCCCGGCCAATGAATCAAGCAGAGAGGCGAATTCATCCAGCGACCCGAACTTTTCAAGCTCTTCGAATCTTCGTAAACCGCGAACTGGACGATCTGAGGGCGCTGGTGAATGCGGCGCCCCGGATTCTGAAGCCAGGGGGACGCGTGGTAGTGATCAGTTTTCATTCGCTGGAGGATCGCATCGTAAAGGATGCCTTCCGTGAGGGCGCGATTAAGGACAAGCACCTCCGAATACTGACCAAGAAGCCGGTGACGTCATCGGAAGAAGAAAGCGATCGCAACCCGCGGGCCCGCAGCGCGAAATTGCGGGCGGCGGAAAGAGTTTAGATTCCGGAAAAACTGCCGGAGTCCCCGGCACAGCTGTAATAGGCGTGCCGGGCGTTCAGGTTCTGAAGAAGGCGGACGAAGATCTGCCGGGTTTAGTTAAGGGTTCCGTGGTAGGAATCCAATTCTGAGGCTGGAAAATGTACACAGGAACATTGATTAAAGATCTTATGGCGGCGGTGGAGCGGGCCGAACTGGGCGTCGAACGGAAACGCATGGCCGATGAAATGGAGCTGCTTCGGATATTTGAATTGCAGGCTCCGCAGATGCGGAGTGAACAGGTCCTCGTAGGAGCGGCATAAATGGCGGCAGCAGCGGCGGCAATTCGAAGTGCAATCCCGGCGGCGCGGCGCAATACGTTCTTCACCGGAACGCCGGAAATCTATTTTGCCAAGGCGATCGACAACTCGCGGCTGGTGAAGGTGGAGGATCCGCGGCGTAACCACGAGATGAGGCAGTTCGCCACGGCGCTGGCGGTGCTGTTCCTGCTCGTATTTACTTACACCTGGCAGCACTTCCGGGCGATTGAATATGGTTACCTGAACGAATCGTCAAAGCGCACGCTCAACGACCTCACCGAGATGAACCGGGCGCTCCGGTTGGAAGATGCGTCGCTGCGCGATCCGGAAAGAATTGACGTGATGGCGCGGCGCATGGGCCTGGTGCCGCCGGAGCCGGGGCAGGTGATCCGCATGGATAGCGCGGCGGCGGATTCGAATACGCCGGTGATGGCGAGCGCGGAGCCGGCGGTAGCCCTGCCGGGACAGTAGCAACGGTAGCAGGCGAGCTGCGCTCGGCGGACGGGTCAGAGACCGGTCCCCACACGAACTTATTTGGCGGTCCTCCGGATGGTGGACCGCCATGTTTGTCTAAGGGGCCGACGACTAACAACCAACGACCAACGACGCTTTCATGGCTACGAACTCCACACTCGGCAAGAATTCGCGACTCTGTCTGCTGGGCGCGATGCTTTTGTTCTGGTGCGTGGCGATTTGCGGGCGGCTGATTTACCTGCAAGTTTTCTGCTACGGCAGCTTTGTGAAGCAGGCCGAGCACCAGCAGCAACGGGCGATTCCGCTTTCTGCCAAGCGCGGCGTGATCTACGACCGCGCCGGTCACGAACTGGCGATGTCTGTTCTGGTGGATTCCGCATTTGCCGTGCCCACCGAAGTAAAAGACCTGCCTACGGCGGTTTCCCTCATCACCCGCATTACCGGCGATGACCACAACGTGGTGCTCACCGACTGCCGCAACCACAAGACGTTTTGCTGGGTGGCGCGTAAAGCCAGTGACGAAACCATCGAGCGCATCAAGTCGCTGCACTTGCAGGGCATCCACTTTCAAAAAGAGCCGAAGCGGTTTTATCCTGCGCGCGATCTGGCCGCGCAAGTGGTCGGCACCGTGGGGATGGAAGACTCCGGGCAGAGCGGCATCGAACATGCGTTCGAGGATGAACTGCGCGGACGCCCGGGGAAGATGTTCATTTCAGTGGATGCGCGTCGGCAGTGGTTTTCCGACGTGGAGAAGCAGCCGGAGCCGGGCGAGAACCTGGTCCTGACCATCGACAAAAACATTCAGTACATCGCCGAAAAGGAATTGGAGCAGGCGATTCACGATACGCAGGCGATTGCGGGCACGGTGATCGTGGAGAACCCGCACACGGGGGAAATTCTAGCTCTCGCTAATCGTCCCACGTTCAATCCGAACCTCCGCAAAGAAATTACACCGGCCTCGCTGACTAACCGGGCCGTCAGCTACGTCTACGAGCCGGGGTCGACGTTCAAGCTGGTGACAATTTCGGCGGCGCTCGAAGAGAAGCTCACGAATCCCGATGAAGTGTTTGACTGCCAGATGGGATCGATCGTCTACAACGGCATGCGGATTCGCGACTCGAAGCCACACGGCCTGTTGCCCGTGTGGGGCGTGCTGGCGGAGTCGAGCGACGTAGGCGCGATCAAGATTGCGCTGCGGCTGGGCGAAGACCGCTTCTACAAATACATTCGGGCGTATGGATTCGGACAGCAGTCTGGAATCGAGTTGCCCGGCGAGACGCGTGGAATGACCAAGCCGGTAAGCCGCTGGTCGAAGGTTTCGATTGCCGCGATTTCCATGGGGCAGGAGATTGGGATTTCCCCGCTTCAGTTGGCGGGACTGGTCTCCACGTTCGCCAATGACGGCGTGTGGGTTGCGCCGCGCATTGTCGCAGGAAAAGTTGAGCCACAGGGCACACCGCAGACCGTCGCATTTCATCCCGGAGCGTCGCGCAGGGTGATTTCCAGCTTCACCGCGGCGGAGATGCGTTCGATGATGCAGAAAGTTGTGCTCGAGGGCACTGGGCGCAAGGCGGTTCTGGAAGGCTACACCTCGGCGGGGAAGACGGGGACGGCGCAGAAAGTGGATCCCACGACCGGAGTGTATTCCAAGACGAAATATATCGGATCGTTCGCAGGATTCGCGCCGTTGAACAATCCGCAGATTGTGGTGGCGGTGATTCTGGATTCGGCGGTGGGCCTGCATCAGGGCGGACAAGTCTCCGCGCCGGTGTTCCGCCGCGTCACGCAGCAGGTGCTCGAGTATCTGCACACGCCGCACGATCTGCCGCTGGCGCCGAAGCATCAGTTGCTGCTGGCGCAAGCCAGGATGAAGGATAAAGATCTGGAAGAAGGCACGCCGGATCATCCTGGCGAGCCGCTGGAGACCGCGGAAGTAAGTGGAGATTCACTTCTGCCAGCAGGCAAAACGAGCGTGGCGCGCGCGCACACGTCGGCCAATGCGGGCGGCGAGGGAAGTGTAAAGCAAGCGGCGATGCGACAAAGTGAACCGATCTCCAGCAATCAATCAACTTCGTCCTCGATGAACGCTATGGATCCGCCTTCCGAGCAACCAAAGTTGCCGGCGAGTGGAACTGTGGTCTTGGACGTCGAGCAAGGCGGCATCGAAGTACCGTCATTCGTCGGCAAGACCGTGCGCGGAGCGGTGGAAGCCGCGCAAGACGCCGGGTTGGAACTGGAAGCCGTGGGCAGCGGCGTCGCGCGCCAGCAGTCTCCCCCTGCGGGAACACATGTGGCTGCAGGAGCGCATGTGACGGTGCAGTTCGGACGTTAAAAAAATCTCAACACAGAGGACACAGAGGACGCAGAGGGGTTCTGAATCCCCTGCACCCTGTCCGCCCTCTGCGTTGAGCTCTCGTTTGACCCGCCGAAAAACCGCGTGATACGGTAAACAGTCACACCATCCAGCAGGCCAGCCGCTGCGCTGATTGAGGTCTCGCTTGTCCTCCGTTAAGACGACCGTCGTTGAGACGACCGCTCCCACCGTTCGCAAGACTGCGCTGAACGCCGTCCATCGCCAGATGGGCGCGAAGATGGTTGACTTCAATGGTTGGGATATGCCGGTGGAGTATCCCGCCTCGATCGGTTGCGGCATCATCAACGAGCACATGGCGGTGCGCACCGGCGTGGGTATTTTCGACGTCAGTCACATGGGCGACATTCGCCTGGCGGGGCCACAGGCGCTGGCCGCGGTGCAGCACATCTCGATGAATGACGCTTCGCGGCTGGCCGTGGGTCAGGCGCAGTATTCCGCGCTGCTTTATCCGCAGGGGACATTTGTGGATGATGTGATCGTCCACCGCCTGGGCGAGGACGAATACCTGCTGGTGATCAACGCGGGCACGCGCGAAAAAGATTTCAACTGGGTGCGCGACAACACGCGGCAGTTTGACTGCGCGGTCGAGAACCTTTCGGATGACTTCACGCAGATTGCCATCCAGGGGCCGAAAGGTGTGGACGTCCTACAAAAACTCACGGATGCGGATTTGACTGCGGTGAAGTTTTACTGGGTCACGCGCGGCACGGTCTGCGGGCTGAAGAATATTCTGATTGCGCGCACGGGATACACGGCAGAAGACGGATTCGAGATCTACATTCCCGCGGATGAGGCGACCAGTGCGCGGGTTTGGAATGAAATTCTAAGTGCTGGGAGAGACTTCGGCTTGGTCCCGTGCGGCCTGGGTGCGCGCAACACCTTGCGGCTCGAAGGCAAGCTTCCGCTCTACGGCCACGAGATTTCCGATACGATTAATGTTTGGGCAGCCGGGCTCGACCGCTTCTGCAAGATGGAGAAACCGGAGTTTGTCGGCCGCGCCGCGCTGGAGAAGGCGAAGGCTGCGGGTGTGACGCGAACTTTGGTTGGCCTCGAGATGGTGGAGCGCGGCATCGCGCGCGATGGATATAAGGTGCTGGATGGCAGCGGGCGTGAGATCGGATACGTCACCAGTGGCTCTCCCGCGCCGTTCCTGAAGAAGAATATTGCGCTGGCATATGTGCCCCCGGAGTTTGGCGCAGTGGGCACGACGATGAAGGTCGAAGTTCGCGGGCAGGGTGTGGCAGCGCAAGTCGTCCCGACGCCGTTTTATAAGAGACCGAAGAAATGAAAACCGCAGAGGATGCCGAGGGCGCAGAGGAATTCGCCCGTAGCTAGAAGCTAGGAGCTGACACAGCCATCATGGCCTATCCAACAGACCGTAAGTACACCAAAGAGCACGAGTGGATTCAGGCGAGCGGGACTTCCGCCAGCATCGGCATCACCGACCACGCGCAGGAATCGCTGGGCGATATTGTGTTCGTCGAGTTGCCCAAAATCGGCGCGGAACTCGCGGCGGGCAAGACTTTTGGCACGGTCGAGTCCGTAAAGGCTGTGTCGGATTTGTATGCTCCGGCCTCAGGCACGGTCACCGAGACCAACGGAGAGCTGGCCACGTCCCCGGAGAAAGTGAACAAAGACCCGCACGGCTCCTGGATGATGAAGATCACGCTGAAGAATCCGGGGGAACTGGATGGGCTGCTTTCCGCCGCAGACTATGAGAAGTTCGTGGCCGAAGAAGGTGGGCACTGAGTCGAGAATTATGCGATCCTCAGCGGGCTCTGAGCCTACGGACCGCGGTCACAATCCAACTGCCTTCGAGTTACATCTAACAACTTCCTATGCGCTATTTACCAAAATCTCCTGCTGACCGCGAAGCCATGCTGAAGGCGATTGGCATCGGCTCGGTCGACGAACTGTTCGCTCCGATTCCGGCGGAATACCGGCTAAGCCGAGACCTCAAGGTGCCGCGCCAGATGGCGGAGTCGGAAATTGTGGACTACTTCCGCCAGCGCTCGCGGGAAAACGGCGAAGGCTATACCAGTTTTTTGGGCGCTGGCGCTTACGCTCATTACCGGCCCGTCATTATTGATTCTCTGATCTCGCGCGGCGAGTTCCTCACGGCTTACACGCCTTATCAAGCAGAGATTTCGCAGGGCACACTGCAATCGATTTTCGAATTTCAGACGATGATCTGCGAGTTGACCGGCATGGAAGTCGCCAACGCTTCCATGTACGACGGCTCAACTGCTGCGGCCGAGGCCGTGATGATGGCGGTGCGGCTCACGGGCCGGCGGTCGGTAGTGCTGGCGCGCAGCCTGCATCCGGAATATCGCGAAGTGTTGGCGACCTACGCCACGCATCAGGGAATGCCGCTGACCGTGGCGGGTTTCGGCGCGAATGGGCGGGTAAACGTTGAAGAGCTTGAGAAGTTGATTACCGCGCAGACCGCGGCTGTCTTGATCCAGTCGCCGAATTTCTTTGGCACGATCGAAGATGTGTCGGCGATCGCCGAGATTGCGCACAAGCGCGGTGCGATGCTCGTGGTCTCGATTGCCGAAGCTGTGTCGTTGGGAATCGTGGAACCGCCGCGCGAGGCCGATGTCATCGCCATGGAAGCGCAATCGTTCGGTGTGCCGCTGGGGTTCGGCGGTCCCTACTGCGGCGTGATTGCCACACGGGAAAAGTATGTGAGGCAGATGCCGGGAAGGCTCGTAGGCCAGACGGTCGATAAACAGGGCAAGCGCGGATTTGTACTCACCCTGGCCACCCGTGAGCAGCACATCCGCCGCGAGAAGGCGACCTCGAACATCTGCACCAACCAGGCACTGGTCGCGCTGATGGTCAACATCTTCATGACCGTGTATGGCAAGGTCGGATTGAAGGAGCTGGCGAAACAGAATCTGGCGAAGACCGCATATGCTGCCGGGCAGTTCGCGAAGCACGGCAAAGTTCTGTTCGCAGCCTCTCCACGCTTCAACGAGTTCGTCGTGCAAACCAGCGAAGATCCCCGCGTCATAAACAGCCGACTGCTCGAGCATAAGACCGTCGGCGGACTTCCGCTGAAGAAGTTTTATCCCGAACTGGGGAACGCTGCGCTGTGGTGCTGCACGGAACTGACCACGCGCAGCGCGATCGACACGGCGGTGGGACTAGTGGCTGAGGGCCGGGGTTCGGCGTCATCCGTCAAAGAAGAAGCTGGGGTTGAGGAGGTGGCGCGATGAAAAATAGGATTCGCAAAGCCACTCTCCACGTCAATCAGAACGAAGGCCTCATCTTCGAGAAATCTTCTGCAGGCAAGGCCGCCTGGAAACTTCCGCCGCTGGACGTTCCGGAAGTGGATACTTCAAACCTTCTAGGTTCCTCCGAAAGAAACGACCTCGGCAACATGCCCGAGGTGAGTGAGATCGAGATCATCCGCCATTTCACGCGGCTTTCCACCTGGAATTACGCGATCGATCTTGGAATGTACCCGCTGGGCTCGTGCACGATGAAGTACAACCCGCGCGTGAATGAAGCCGTGGCGCGCGTGGAGGGAATCGCGAACGGCCATCCCTACCAGCCGGAGAAGATTTCACAGGGCGCGCTGCACATTTTCAAGACGCTGAGTGAGTGCCTGATCGAAATCACCGGCATGGACGCGATCACTATGCAGCCCGCGGCGGGCGCACACGGCGAAATGACAGGGCTCCTGATGGTGCGTGCGTATCACCACGCGCAGGGGCGTCCTCGCAAGAAAATTCTGATTCCAGATTCGGCCCACGGCACGAACCCGGCGACGGCCGCCATGGTCGACTACGCGGTCGAAAACCTGAAGTCGGACTCACGCGGCATGGTTGATGTCGGCGCGCTCGAAGCGCAGATGAATGAAGACGTCGCCGCGCTCATGCTCACCAATCCCAACACGCTGGGCGTTTTCGAGCAGGACATCCACAAGATTGCCGACATTCTGCACGCCAAGGGCGGCCTGCTTTACATGGACGGCGCGAACATGAACGCGCTGGTCGGCAAAGTGCGGCCGGGCGACTTTGGGGTCGACGTGATGCACCTTAACCTGCACAAAACTTTTTCCACGCCGCACGGCGGCGGCGGGCCGGGATCGGGGCCGGTGGCCATCAAGAAAATTCTCGAGCCCTTCCTGCCCACGCCGGTGCTCATCACCAAGGCCGATGGCACGCTGGGTTTTGAATACAATCGTCCACAGTCGGTAGGGCGGGTACGCGCGTTCTACGGGAACTTTGGCATGTTCGTGCGGGCGCTGGCTTACATCCAGGCCAACGGGCCGGATGGTTTGAGGCAGACCACGGAAGACGCTGTGCTAAACGCCAACTACATTCGCAAAGGTCTCGAGGGCACGTACGATCTGCCCTACTCCACGCCGACCATGCACGAAGTTGTTTTCAGCGACCGGTTGCAGGCAAAAAAAGGCGTGAAGACAATGGACATCGCTAAGAGATTGATCGACTACGGCTTCCACCCTTACACGACAGCGTTTCCGCTGATTGTGCCGGGCGCGCTGATGATCGAGCCTACCGAGAGCGAGTCGAAAGAAGAAATGGATTTGTTCATCGACGCCATGAAGTCGATCGCGGAAGAGGTGGAAGAAAATCCGCAGACGGTGCTCGATGCCCCGCACTCCACGAGGGTTTCCCGGCTAGACGAAACCGCCGCCGCACGCAAACCCGTGCTGCGCTGGAAGCCAGCAGTGTAATTTCGTAGCGCCGGCGTCTCGCCGGCGCTACGAAAATCAGGAATTCTCGCGCCACCCGCCGCTCTTGCGTCACTTCGCCGAAATGTCCACCGAAGCGCGCGTCGTCTCCCAGTCCATGCGCAGTATGCAGCCGCCCGCGGACTTATCGTAGGCAATCGTAAAATTCTCCACCGGCGCCGGCAGCTTCGAGGCCTTCATGTCGATGCGTGCCAGTTCATCACTCTCATATTTGTAAGGGATGCCCCACTCGCCAGTCTTTTTGTTAATGATCAGCGTCCACTTGTCGGCGGTGGGAACCGTAAAGATGGTGTAGCTGCCGGCAGGGACAGTCTTGCCGCCGACGACAACATCGGCGCTGGCGACGAATGTCGTGGCCTCATTGGCTCCTGTGCGCCAAACCTGGCCGAAAGGCACGAGGTCGCCGTAAATCTTGCGGCCTTTCATGCGCGGGCTGGAGTAATCCGTCTTGACAGTTTTGCCGCCGAGATCACATGTTGCCGAGGCGGCGGGACTGGGCTTGCCTCCGCCCATCTGAGCGGAAGCGGCGGCTGTGAACAGGATGGCGAACAGCGTGGGAAGGGCGATTCGTTTGAGCATGGTTTCTCCTCGTTGAGATTGTAATGGCAAGAATATTAGACGCGTCGAAAAGTGTTTTGTCAGCAGACGAATGATTATGCTCCATCTGCGGTGACGGTTACAATCGTCGCATGACTGTATTCGAAGAAAAGCAGGAAGAACTGGAACACTACGAGACCATGATGGGCGTGCCGCGCGGCCGGCTGGCAGTTACACTGGACACGATCACCGATGCTATGGCGCTGGTTGGGCAGCACGGTGTCTATTGCCAGAGCCAGCGCTGGCCGGGAAAGCCGGTGATGGACATCCAGATCATCATGAAAAGCCTGACGGACGCGAAAGAATTGATCCAGAATGTGATGGAAGGGCTGAAGAACAATTCCTGACGATTGATTTGAACTAACGCGCGGAGTCGTAACTTCTGAGCGTCTCGTGAATCTTATAGCTGAATAACACCGCGAGTGCGCGGACGGTCGGTGAAGGTCAACTCATGAAGAACGAGGTTCGCAAAAACGATCGCAAGATAGACGATCGCCAGATGGATGAAAAGAAGTTCCGGCAAATCGGCCGTCGGGAATTGCTGAAGCTGACGCCGGTGCTGGCGCTGGGCGCGTTCGCCATCCCCAGTCTGCAGGAAGGGTTGCTGAAGAAAGGGCTGGGCTTCAGTGACTGGGCTTCGGCGCGGCTTTTCCGCTCCGGCCATCGGGCGCCAGAATTCGATAATGCCGACCTGACTCCGTTTGCGAAGTTTCCTATCAACGGTTATGACGTGGACGATCCCGGAGTGATCTTCGAGAACTGGACGCTGACCGTCAGCGGCGCGGTTAAGAAGCCAGGGGAATACAAGTTGTCGCAAGTACAGGCGCTGCCACGCTTTCGGCAAAACACGCGGCACATCTGCGTCGAGGGCTGGGACGTGATTGGGCGATTCGGCGGAGCTCGGCTCTCGGACTTTCTGCAACTGGTGGGCGCTGATCCCGCGGCGCGTTTCATCACGGTGAACTGCGCCGACGATTACTACGAATCGCTGGATATGGCGACGGCACTTCATCCGCAGACTCTGCTTTGTTATGAAATGTATGAGCAGCCGCTCACGCGGGCGCACGGCGCGCCCCTGCGTTTGCAGATTCCCACGAAGGTTGGGTACAAGCAAGCCAAGTACTTGACAGATTTGAAAGTCACGAATGTGCTGGACCGAGTTGGGTACTGGGAAGACCAGGGTTATTCGTGGTTTTACGGGTTGTAGCGGGAGTTGTCCACGAGGGTTCGCGTATGAGCGGTGCAGTTATCGAAATCATTCAGCCTAAGGGCAAAAACACCGAGGGCGACGAAGAAGCACCGGTAGTCGTGGCGCGTGCCGTCTACGAGCATCCCTTCATCGTGCGCCTCTGCCACTGGATCAATGCCGTTGCACTTTTCGTGATGGTGGGCAGCGGGCTGCAAATTTTCCGCGCCTTCCCCAGCTTCGGCGCCAAGATTCCGCAGAAGGATTTGCTGCATTGGCCGAAGGCGTTCGCCATCGGCGGCTGGCTGGGCGGAGCGTTGCAGTGGCATCTTACCTTCATGTGGATCTACATCGCGACTGGCGTCATCTATCTCGGCTTCCAGCTCTTCAGCGGAAACTATCGCCAGGTTTTGTTCACGCATCGCGACATTCCGGGCGTGTGGCCGATGGTGCGGCACTATTTCTTCTTTGGACCGAAGCCGCCGGTTCGCGAGGCCTACAACCCGCTCCAGAAGCACGCTTATACGACCGCGATTGGGCTGGGTGTGCTCTCGGTGCTTACTGGTTTCGCCGTGTGGAAGCCGGTTCAGTTTTCCTGGCTCGCCTGGATGATGGGAGGATTTCACTGGGCGCGCATCTGGCACTTCGCGGTGATGTGGGCGATCTTGTTTTTTGTGCTGGGACATCTGGTGATGGTGGTCCTGCACGGCTGGAATAATTTCGTCTCCATGCTGACGGGTTGGAAGAAAGATTCGGAATACTGAACCACGCGAGCAGCGAGGATTGCGAACTAGATGTCCGAACCAGGCATGGTGTTGAACAATCCGCTGCAGATGGGCACGCGCGAGCAGGACCTGATCCTGAGCGTACAGCGCGGCCAGCATGATTTGTTCTATGAGCTGGTCAGGCCGTATGAACGCCGCGTCTACGCGGCGGCTCTCGCGATTCTGCGCAATGAGCATGATGCCGAGGATGCGGCGCAGGAAGCGATGCTGAAGGCGTTCGCGAATATCCGGCAGTTCCGGGCTGAGGCCCGCTTCAGTACGTGGCTGATTCAGATCACGGTGAATGAAGCCCTGATGCGCCGGCGAAGGGAGCGAACAGTGGCGATGGAGCCGATCGACGACCGCCGCGATGAAGAGAGTGAGTATGCGCCGCGGGATTTTGCCGACTGGCGCGAGATACCGTCAGAAGCGCTGGAACGCAAGGAAGTCCGGCAGCGCCTAGCGGAGGCGCTGGGGACGCTTGATCGAAAATATCGCGAGGTCTTTGTGCTGCGCGATATGGAACACTTGAACATTCAGGAGACCGCCGAGGCGCTGGGCATTACGGTGGCCTCGGTGAAAACGCGGCTGTTGCGGGCGCGGCTGATGCTGCGCGATCTGCTGGCTGCCGGATGGGAGCAGGGCTGGTTCAGCCGGCTGCCATTCGAGAAGGGGAACAAGCCATGGTAGCGAATCAGAAAACGTTGAACTGCGAGCAGGTGCGGCGTGAGGTGTCGAATTACGTGGATGGAGATGTGAATGGGGAGCTGCGTTCCTCGATGGAGGAGCATTTCAAGACGTGCGCGCGTTGTTCGTCGGTGGTAGCAGGGGTGAGGAATGTGATTCAGCTGTATGGCGATGAGCGCATGCTCGAGGTGCCGGTAGGTTTCGGCCGGAGGTTGGAGAAACGTCTGGCGACGAATACTGTGGTGAAGGGGAGGGGATGGTCGAGCTGGTCGGCGTGGCTGGTGCCAGTGGCGGCGCTGGCTTTGATTGCGGGAAGCCTGCTGTTGACGAACTCGCTGACCCGCGGCCATTTCATCCGATCGCACCATGCGGAGCCGAGCAATAACGTGCCTCCCGACTTGGTGGTGGTGGTTTCGGACGGATCGAAATTGTTTCACGTACCGGGATGTGCTTTTATTCACGACAAAGCTTCCGAGAAGACGATGACGGCGAAGGAGGCGATGGCGGAGGGATATGTACCTTGTACGCGGTGCCTGCGGCAGTATCTGAAGACTTCCGTAACGGGAAAGCCCGGATTGGAGGTCGCTGATAGTGTGGATGAAGCGGACGAAGAACGGGAACAGCTGGCCGGTGAGACAGGGGCCGCCAGCAGGTAGCGTCGCAGCTTAGTGTTTCGAGCCCGCGTAAGTTGTTGATTCCCGGTGCGCAGCTCTGGTTTCTGTTTGTGTATTTCTAAAAGCTATAGACAGTGTGCTGCTAAGTCATTGAGTCTGAAAGGCTATTTCGCGCCTCGAAGTTAAATCGATTTACCTTGCCCGTACAGCGATAGTTCCCAGCCGGAGGAGCCGAACCATGAAGTGGCCTCCCGAACGCGTCCTGCGTGGCTGCAAATCGAATAGCGGGGGATTCCAAGCGACGGTCGGATCGCGAATGGCGATCCGCGCTCCGAAATTGCCGGGCCGCATTCCGCCAATTGCTGGCGGCTAAGATAAAACGACGCGGCGCGGACCGGACGGCCCGCGCCTGCATTCCGGACGACAGACTAGTTCTGCTTCATCTCGTCTTTCTTCATCGAGTCATCTTTCTTCATGTCGTCCTTCTTCATGCTGTCGTCTTTCTTCATCTGATCTTTCTTTGCCATCTTCTTGGCTTTCTTGTCCTTCTTCATCTCGTCTTTCTTCATCGAGTCGTCTTTCTTCATGGAATCGTCTTTTTTCATGCTGTCTTGCTGCATCGAGTCTTGTTTCATGGAATCCTGGGCGAAGGCTGCCAGCGGGGCGGCCAACATACAGGCGAGCATCAAACTGCCGAAAATCTTCTTCATAGTGTTCTCCTTGGAGTGAGTATTGAGTCAGGTCGTCCGGCAGGTCTGCACCTGCAGGCTCAGATGGGATGTGCCGGGCGCTAGAAAGTTACAACGGAGATCAAAGGCTTAACCACAGAGGACACGAGGGAACACGGGGTAAGGCGAATCGTTTCAACAGGCTAGTTGATCGCGGGAGATCTTGAGGCCGCTTAGATTGCCGAGCGCGGTTACAGCGACCGATTCGGTTTTGAAGAATTCCTGGGCCAGGCTCTGTAGATCAGCGGCGGTTACGGCTTCGATCTTCTCGATTAATTCGTCGAGGTCCTGGAAGTGGTCGAAATACATTTCCTGGCGCGCGAGGTTTGACATACGCGCCGTGCTGGACTCGAGGGAGAGCATCAGGCTGCCTTTAAGTTGATCTTTCGAGCGGCGCAGCTCTTCTTCGGGGACTGGCTTAGTCTTCAGATCGTGAAATTCGTTGACCACTGCCTTCACAACTTTATTTGCCGACGCGAGTGAGGTCCCGGCGTAGACGGCCATGCATCCGGTATCGCGGTACGGGTTGAGGTCGCTATAGATGGAGTAGGCGAGGCCCTGGCGCTCGCGGATATTCTGGAACAGCCGGGAACTCATGCCGCCGCCGAGCAGCGTGTTGAGAATGTAGCCGGCGTGGCGCTTCTCATGCGCGATGGGATAGGCTGGGACGCCGATGCAGAGCTGCACTTGTTCGAGCGCTTTTTTGTTGCGCAGCACGATTCGGGGAACAATCTTCGGCTCGGGCGAGTGGAAGCCGTTCTTCGCGGGCTTGAGATGCTCGAAGTGCTTGACCACGAGGTCGACGAAGTGGTCGTGATTGAGGTGCCCGGCGGCGGCTACGATGATGTTGCCGGGGGCGAAGCGGTGGGTGTAGGTTTCGAGCACGGCTGCGCGCTCGAATTTCTTTACCGTTTCTTTGGTGCCCAGGATTGGCTTGCCTAGCGGATGATCTTTCCAGAAATTCTGGGTGAAGATTTCGTGGACGAGGTAATCGGGATTGTCCTCGTCCATCTTGATCTCTTCGAGGATTACGCCGCGCTCGCGGGCGATGTCTTCGGCAGTGAATGTGGGATGCAGGACCAGGTCGGTGAGAATTTCGAGCGCGACCGGGACGTTTTCGTCGAGCACCTTGACGTTGAAGCAGATGCATTCTTTGGAGGTGAAGGCGTCCATGTTGCCGCCGATGGAATCCACCTGGCGGGCAATCTCTTCGGCAGTGCGGTGCTTGGTGCCTTTGAAGACCATGTGCTCGATGAAGTGCGAGATGCCATTCGATTGTGGCGTCTCGTCCCGCGAGCCGGTTTCGAGCCAAATCCCGATGGAGGCCGAGCGGATGTGCTCCATCTGCTCGGTGATGACGGTGAGGCCGTGGGGCAAGACCTGGCGGCGAATATTGCGGACTTCTTTTGCCATGACTTAGTTTTGATCGTGGAACTATCTAGAAGGTGCAGTACTATTCTTACATATCTGGCGGGATGGGGTGGGGTGTGCGAGAATTGGATTGTTAGTGATTTAGAATCAGTAGGTTGCAGGTATGGTCGAAGATTTGAAATCGCTGCAAGGTATGGACCCCGAGGAACTCACTGCGCTCGTGATCGAAGCGGGTGAGCCTGGCTATCGCGCCAAGCAGATCATGGAGGCGGTGTACCGGCATCGTGTGGAAAGTTTGGAGGAGATTTCCACACTGCCGCAGGAGTTCCGCGAAAAACTGGCACAGAGCGGGGTGTCCGTTGGGGCGGCGCGCATTGAGAACAAATTTTTGTCGGTGGATGGGACGGTGCGGTATTTGATTGGGTTTGCCGACGGGCAGAGTGTGGAGACCGTGTGGATGCCGGAGGGGGATGGGGGGGAAGCCGGGGATGGGTCAGAGGCTGGGGAGGCGGCGGAAGCGGTTACGACGCGTGCGTTCGGTCGGTCGACCATCTGCATTTCGAGCCAGGTTGGTTGTGCTGTCGATTGCCAGTTTTGTTTGACGGCGTTGCTTGGGGTGAAGCGCAATCTTACTGCGGGAGAGATTGTCGGGCAGGTTTGTGCGGTGCTGAAAGATCAGAAAGTTTCGCCGCCGGAGGATCGCATCAATCTGGTTTTCATGGGGATGGGCGAGCCGTTTCTGAATTACGAGAATTTCATTAAGGCTTCGCGACTACTTGTTGAGGGCGTGGGCATCGCCGAGCGGCGGATGACGGTTTCTACGGCTGGAATCGTGCCGCGAATTCGCGACTTCGGCGAAGAAAAAATCCGGCCCAAGCTCGCGATTTCTCTGAATGCTTCGAACGATGCGCTGCGGACGCAACTAATGCCGGTGAACAAGAAGTGGACGCTGGAAATGTTGATGGCGGCTGCGCGGGAGTTTCCGCTGCGGACTCGCGAGTGGATCACGTTCGAGTACGTTCTGCTGGGCGGCGTGAACGACACGCCGGAGAATGCGCGGGAAGTTGCCGAGTTGCTGCGCGGGCTGCGCTGCAAGGTGAATCTGATCGCGTTGAATCCGGGGCCGGGGATTGATTTCAGGACTCCGAGCGCGGAGCGGGTGACGGCATTTCAAAACATTTTGCGGGGAGCTGGGATTCCTGCGTATGTGCGGCGTCCGCGCGGGCGGGACATTTACGCGGCTTGCGGCCAGCTTAAGAGGACGGTTGAGGCTGCCACATCACCGGAACTCCAGCAGCATTCGATTTCTCCTCAGCCGTCGCAGGGATGACGGGGAGTTCGACGCGGATGGTGATGCCCGAGTTGCGGACTTGCTGCCACGAAAGCCGGCCCTGATGTTGCTGAAGGATGCCCTGACAGGCGTTCAGTCCGAGGCCGGAGAGAGTCTCGTCTTCCTCAGTCCCGGCATCGGCTGCGGGGATACTCTCCGAAAGGCCGTCGGCGAGGCTGGTGTCGGAGAAGGTAACGATGACAAGGCCATCCATGCGCGCTGCGGCAATGGTCAGTGTACGGCTGCTGTGCTGATGCACCACGTGGAGAGCGTCGTTGATGATCTGTACGCAGACCTGGAGCAACTGGTTGGAATCTCCGCGAACCATCAGCAGCTCTTGCGGAAGGTCGGTTCGAACTTCCATGTTAAGGCCCTGCCACTGGGGTTGCGAAAGCCTGACGGCGGTACGCAGCAGCCCGGTGAGATCGACGGGGCCCATTGCAGCCGGGCCTTGTTTGGCGAAACTGAGGAGGCTGGCGACCAGAGAGCGGGTACGCCGGGCATGCTGTCCGATTCTTAACGCCAGTTCGTGCTGTTCCGGAGAGAGAGGCGTGGTCAGCAGCAGATCGGAATAACCCAGCATGGCGGTGATGGGGTTGTTTAATTCGTGGGCGGCGCCGCCGACCAACTGTGCGACCGAGGCGAGTTTTTCCGATTCGGTGATCTGGGCCTGCAAGCGTTTCAGATTGGCGATGGAGTCGCGCGAGTGGGTCAGCAGGCGGAGCAATTCGCGGTCAAGCAGGCGCTGACGGATGAAAACCATGACGCCCATGAGAAGCGCCGCGGCCAGAGTCAAGACCAGGCGGAACGAAAGGATGCGCGGTGGAATCGTGGTATCGAGCAGGGCCCAGGCGGCAAACAGGGGAAGAGAAAAAGCCGCGATCATGCCCACGCGGGCCGGCCACACGCCGTGGGAAGAAGAGGAGCGGACGGCGGCTTGCGGTTCGCGCTCACGGGTCCAGAGAGCGATTCCGGTGATCCAAGCCATGGAAACTGCCAGGGGAATATCGAAGAGACTTCCGCTGTAATAGACGTGGCGGTTGATGGCCCAGTTGGCGAGGTGAGAACTGGCGGCGTAGGTAAAGCTGGCGCCGAACAGACTGGCATAGAAAGTTTTCCAGCCGCCCTTGCTGCCCATCCAAGCCATGAATAAGGCGGCAAGAAACGCGACTTTCTCGATGAGATACAGCGAGTTCAGGTTGTTGTTGTAGGTTTCAACGTTGGCTACGACATACTGCCAGGGGATCACGATGAGGAGGTAAAGGTAGATCCACCAAATCATCATCAAAGCAAAATCGAGGCGGCGCAGGCGTGCGGCATATTCATCCGGAGGGGCGTGGGGACGGAGCGCTAGAGCGGCCATCAGTGGGACAATGTGCAGAAAGAGAATCATGTCGGCGTCGCACAGGTCTGGGACATCAGTGCGCAACCAGACTTCGTAATAAGTCCAGAACACCTGGTAAGTCAGCCAGAAAGCAATGCCGGAGGCGATGAGGGTCCAGAACAAGCGCAAGCGCCCGCGCGATTGCACGGCATGGGGGATGAGGGCAACCGTCCCGGAAAACAACAAGAGGCACTGAACCACGTCGCTGAGGGCGGTGAGGCGAAAGGATTGAGGCAGAAAGAGCGCAGCCAGGACCAGAGTCGCCAGACAGGCGAAGACGGCCGCGGCCCACAGCTTGGAGTAGGTGCGCAAGAAAACGATCCTCGGTGCCATTTTAGACTGGGTGGAGAGAAGCTTCCGGTTACGGAAGTAACCCGGGGAAGTTTGTAATCGTAAGTTAGTAATTGGGAGGGGGATAAAGTTTTGCTTGCTCCCAGCCTTTCTTATCAATAATATGCGAAGCAATCCTATACCTGACCAATCTGTGGGGCATCTGGACGTGATTCGAATTGCAAGTTGACGCAAAGAATCGTTTGCTGGGAAGAGCGCAAGCGCCAGTGGATCCGAGCGAGGTTCGCCGGACCGAGCGCTGGCTGGCGACGGCACGCGTGTTTCTGGCAGTGTCGGCGCTGGTTGCGATCCGCATGGACCCCTCACAACTGGGTGATTCCCCTGCGGCTTACGGGCTGCTGGGGTTCTACATGGGGAACAGCATTCTGGTGCTGATGCTGTTGCGGCGGCGGAAAGCGTCGACGGCGCGGTTTCGCGTTCTGGTACACACGGCTGACATTGTATGGCCGGCATTTATTTCGGTATTCGGGGATGGGCCGAGAAGCCCGTTCATCCTGTTTTTTGTTTTCGTTTTGACCGCGGCGGCTTACCGGTGGGGCTTATGGGAGACGCTGAGCACGGCGGCGGCGGAGGTGGTGTTGCTGTGGGCGGAGAGCTTCATGCTGTTCCACGTGTGGGTGGCGCGTGGGGGAGTCCTGCCGTGGCACATTTTTTCCGGCCTGCGAATGAATACAACCGAGTTCGAACCCAAGCGGTTGTTCATGTTGTCGGTTTACTTGCTGGTGATGGGGTTGTTGCTGGGCTATTTGTCAGAGCAACAAAAGCACCTGCGGGCGGAGAAGGCGGCCGTGACCCGCATGCTGTCGAAAGTTCGGGTGGACGCGGGGTTGACGGGAACGCTGCAACAGATGTGCAGCGAAATCGTGAGCATGTACCGGGCAGCGCGGCTGCTGGTCGCTTCGCAGGAGATTCACAGCCACCGAACTTTTCTAGGAGAGGTGCACAGCGAGGATGGGACGCCTTCCGATTTCGTATGGCTGGATTCTGGTCCACGGGAAGCCAAGAGTTATCTGGAGGATTTTCCGGGTGAGGTGTTTTACGCCGCGAAAGAAAGCGAGCGCTGGTCTGTGATCGCACTGGATCGGGAAGGTAACCCCGTGCCATCGCCTTCCACAGAACCGTTTGATCGGCTGAGGGAACGGCAATTCTTCGAGTCTGTGATTGCGATTTCCTTTGTGTTTGGCGGCGAGTGGCGGGGGCGGATCTTTGTGTTCGATCCGTCGTGGAAAGGGGACACGCAAGAGGAATTGCGGTTTCTGCTCGACTTGCTCCGGCAGGTGGGGCCGGCAGTGTACAACGTTTACCTGCTGCACCGGCTGCGGCGCCGGGCCGGAGCCGCGGAGCGGGCGCGCTTTGCCCGCGAATTGCACGATGGAGCAGTGCAGTCGCTGATCGCAGTGGAGATGCAGGTGGACGTTCTGAAGCGGCAGGCGGAGACCACGCCGGCCGTGGTAGGCGGTGAGCTGGGGCGGATCCAGGGCCTGCTGCGCGAGGAAGTTCTGAAGTTGCGGGAACTGATGCAGCAGATGAAGTCGATCGACGTGGATGCGCGGAGGTTGCTCAGCCTGCTGAATGACGCCGTGGAGCGATTTGAGCGGGAGACTGGGATCTCCGCGCGTTTCGTGACAGACATAGTGAAACTGGAGATGCCAGATAAAGTTTGCCGGGAACTGCTGAGGATTGTGCAGGAAGGACTGGTGAACGCGCGCAAGCACAGCAAAGCGCGCCATATGCTGGTGCGGCTTAGTGCGAGCGACAGCCAGTGGAGCCTGACGCTGGAGGATGATGGCAAGGGCTTCCCCTTCACCGGCCGCTTAACGCAGGACGAACTGGACCAGATGGGCAAGGGGCCCATGATTATCAAGGAACGGGTGCGTTTAATTGCAGGCGCACTCACGGTAGAATCGAATCCCGGAGTGGGGACAAGGTTGGAAGTCAAGGTTCCGAAGAGTGGAGAAGTTTCCGATGAACTTTAAGAAAGCACAGCCGGTTCGAATCGTGATCGCCGACGACCATCCGATTTTCCGGGATGGATTGCGCCGGCTTCTGGAAGCTGAGCCGGATTTGAAAGTTTTGGGTGAAGCCTCGGACGGGGCGGAAGCGGTAAGGCTGGCGCGCACTTTGAAGCCGGACATCCTTTTACTGGATTTGGCGATGCCCAAGCATCCTGGGCTCGAAGCCTTGCGGGAACTGGGAACCGGGGCAAACGCCACCCCGGTGCGCGTGATCCTGCTGACCGCGGCGGCGGAGAAGAGCCAGATCGTGGAGGCCTTGCAGTTGGGCGCGCGGGGTGTGGTGTTGAAGGATTCCGCCACTCAGTTGCTGTTGAAGGCGATCCACACTGTGATGTCGGGGGAGTACTGGGTGGGACGGGAAAGCGTTTCGAACCTGGTGCAGTATCTGCGAACGTTGGTGCAGTCTTCCAGCGACGAAGCGCGGCAGAAGAAATTTGGCTTGACCCCGCGCGAGCTGGAGATTGTGGCCGCGGTGGTGGCGGGATACTCGAATAAAGAGATTGCGGAATACTTCAAGATCAGCGAAGACACGGTTAAACACCATCTGAGCAATATTTTCGACAAATTGGGAGTGTCGACGCGGCTGGAGTTGGCGCTGTTTGCCGTCAACCAGTCGCTTCCGCTGAAAAGCATTGGCTGACAAGTAACCTGGTGCTTGCTCTAAAGTAACTTAGATGGCACATACGGGCTATTGGCGGGCGCAGGCCTTGCGCTTATGATTTCGTCAGACCAGCCTCGGGATAAAAATTGATCCGGTCACAGATTTGGTGATCTTCTCCCCTGTGGAAGAACTGAGGGGGTGTGGTTTAAGACAGATTCTTAAGGAGACGGAGCCCGTGGCAAACTTTATGAAGAGCCTTTGGAACGATGAGAGTGGTCAGGATATCGCAGAGTATGCAGTGATGCTGGCGGTGATTCTGGTGATCGTGGTGGGCACGATCCGGCTCATCGGGTCGAACGCCAACAACGTGTTCTCCAATGTTGGCAGCGCTATTCAGTAGTGGCAGCAGGAATCAGAGCTTGGGCGCCAGGTCTTAGGTGCTAGGTCTTAGGCAAAGAACCTGACACTTAGGAGCTAAGACCCTGCCTCCCTGAGACCCCATTTCCCGAAGTCCACCCTTCCCAATTCATTCTTATGCGCTCTGGAGTAGTGCTTTCTCTTACTTCGGAGCGGGTGCGGTTAGCGCTACCTTCTCGCTGCCGGGAATCGAATACCGGGTTAGGTAGGGGAAGAAGGGCGTGATCTCGAAAGGCATTTTTTCTTTCGCCGAGGTCAGGGCCACCGGTTTTGCCTTGGCCATTTCCAACTGATCGGACCAGGGATCGAGCTTGATGCGACCTCCGAGTGGGAGGGCGGCAATCTGATCAGTGCGTTGCGGTTGCAATTCCGGCGCGGCGGCCAGCAGCGCTGACATGCGGATGCTCTTGCCTTGAGCCAGGCTGTTGCCCAGATGCGGTCGAATCAGATTGGGCAGATCGGGAGCGCGTTGTTGTAAGGCCTTCAAGAACAACCCGGCAGTGCCCAGCTTGTCTTTGTAGGGAGAATTCTTCAACAGTTCGAGAGCCTTGGTATCGGCGGCTTCTTCGTCGCCCGGCCGGCGTTTGAAATCCAAACGCTGGAACGATTCTTCATCGGAGAAGAACATGCGGTCGTTGAAGGCCAGCTTGGTGTCGAATTTGTGGCCCAGCACAATGTGACTGAGTTCGTGGGCCATGACCATGGCGAGCGAGGCTTCATCAGGCAGCACGTCGAGCATACCGCGACTGACCACGATGGTGTGACCGATGGTGAACGACTCGAGGGGGGAAGTGATCAGGACGCGGCAGCGGATGTCCCCCTGCATGTCGATATTATTGGTGACCATCAGATTGTTGACCACGGTCTGAAGGACTTTGTCGACTTCCCCCGGAGGCGCGAGCAGACCGATCTTTTGCATACGCTCAACCGCATTGTCCTCCGCCTGACGTTCCCACATGCGCTCGGCGACGACGGGAGTTGCGTCGGCGGCTACGTCGCTTTGATCTTTCACCGAGGAGGCGTCCTGAGGAGAGTCGACTAGAATCTGAGTGAACTCTGAATTTTTGTTCAGGGCCTTCAAGTCGTATCCCCAAAGCCGGGTCTGGGCGCGGAAGTGCAGACTCTTTGTGACGCCATACTTGAAATCGGATTCTTCGCTGTAGATGTATGCGGGAAGCCACGAGCCGGGGCGCATGTTCAGGCGCCAACTGTCGAAGTGCAGGAAAAAGCCGGTCTTGGGGTGGGGGGAATAGGTGCCGTTGAAGCGGACCACATTGTAATCCTGATCCTCAACCCAGATTCTGCCGATGAAGCGCGATGTGCCCGAGCCTTCTTTGGGTTCGACATCGATCACCAGGCAGCGTACTTCTCCGAGAAACTCACGGCGCACGAAGGTGAAGTTGTAGTACTTCTTCTGGAAATCGGTATCGAGGACCACCATCTGAGCGAAGCCCAAAGGGAGGAAGTGCATGGCGTAGAGGCTGGTGAGGCGGTTGACCATGCGGCGGCCAAAGCCGGGTTGGCCCGCGAATAAAGTGTCCTCGGGGCCGTCGCTCATGTCGAGGCGGCCGAGGAAATACTGGTCCTTGGTGGGAACGTAACCTCCGTTGCTGTCGTTTTTGAAGTCCTGGAGATAAGTTTCAACCAGAGGCCGCATGTGGCGCATTTGCGCGACGAAGAGATGCTCTCTCTGGACGACCCGGTCCATCACGTCGTTGAACGAAGCTGGAGGTTGCGAAGAAAGCTTTCCCGAGCCCTGTGCCGAGGGCGCCGCGCCAGTGATTGTGGCTTGCGGTGCGGAAGGCGCTGGATCCTGAGACACTGCGGGCAATGACGATATCAGCAACAGCAAGAACGAAAGCGAACCCACCTGGGAAATACGCATACGCATAAAGACCTTTACGAACAACTTATGCCAACTGAAAAATAATATGCAAAACGACGGTGGAATCGGCGGGCTGGCCATCCCGCATCGCCGGTTTGAAGCGAATCTGTTCGGCAGCCCTGACTGCATTGTCGTCGAGGCCGTGCCCCAAGCCGTGTACCACGCGCACCACACGGAGACGACCGGATGCTTCCAAAACCACTTCCAGGAGAACTTCGCCCTCAATCCGCATACTCCGGGCTTCTTGAGTATAGACGGGAGTTGGCTTGGAAAGGATTTCCGCCGGCAGTACTTTGGCCGCAGTTTCTGCCACTCGGGAGTGCACGGTGGGCGGAGCGGGAACATCGGCGCTGGCGAAACCACTGGATTGAACTTGTGCAGATGCGCGAGGCCGGTTGTCAGGGATAGCCGTGCCGTTGCCAAATCCAGAACTTACGACCACGCCCGGCACTCCCTTGGCACCACCAGCGCCGTTGCCGGAACCCGGGCCGGAGGGCAGATCAAAAGATCCGAGAGATGCGATGTTGACGGCTTTGGCCGGATTGCCTTTGCCGGGAATTCCGTTGGGATCGCCGAAGCCTCCGGTCTGCACTTGTGACGCAGGCCGCGCGGTGGTTGGAGTGGCCGAACTGCCGGCGGAGAACGTGTTCATCTTCACCGCTTGCTTGGGAATCACAGGCGCGGAGTTGATAGGCAGCGGCTCTAATTTTTTGGGCGCAATGCTCACGACCGGAGCAGGAGTATCTTCCACTTTCAGCGGAGCTTTCGGCAGCGGCGCGGGAAGCCGTAAAGCGTTAGAGGGTGGATCAAGATTCGCGACCACCACGGGCTTGAGGTGGCTTGGCGGTTGCGGCTGATGATTGACCGGAACGGGAGTGCTCACGAGCGCGACCAAGTGGTAACTATGCTCGGCGGGCGAGAAGACTGAGGGATACAACAAGCGCACCCAGACCAGAAACGCAATCGTTAAGGCTTGCGCCCCGGTGCCAAAGGCGAATTCCGTCCAGGGCTTTCTAGTCTCCGGTAGCAGGGAGAAGAGAGGCGCTTGGGAAGCAGGAGAACTCATATCCACATTTACTCGTCAGTTCGTGAAAACACCGGTACGGGGTTGAAGTTTCTCAGGGCTGTTTTTCAGACCTGCTTCTCAGGCCTGGGCAGCTTGGAAACCTGGGATTGCCGAGGCCGATCAGCCTTTAGTCTACTACCCCAAGGTCAAAAGCTGCACGAGAAAGGCCATTTCGCCGGCGAGCAGGAAGTTTATCTTGCTGATCCTTCAATTACTTACGCTTGCTGGCGCGGCGAGTGCCGCGGGCCGACGACGAAAGAGCAATAAATTACACCCCTGCACGCGTCTTTTACGCCGCCCAGAGCGGTTGAAGCCCGCAGGATTTCGAGCCGCAAAAGTTAGCAAAGTCTCAACCCAGACGGATCGAAGCTTGCAAGCATTTGGCCACCTAATGCCTTGTCGGCACTTCTGACTGGCGTCTCTGGCTAGCAGCGCACAACTTTGGGACTGTCGATCCCCTTGGTCGCGTTGCGCGTGTCCACCACCAGTTGGGCCTCGGCGACGATCTTTTTATAGTCGTAGTCCGAGTGATCGGTAACAATCACGATGCAATCGTACTGGCCGAGTTGCTCCAGTTCGGTGCGCTTCATCTGCAAGTCGTACTTGCGTCCCTTCCCGATGAAAGGGAAATAGGGGTCGTGGTAGCTGACCTGAGCGCCTTCGTGTTGCAGAAGCTCGATGATGGTGAGGGCGGGAGACTCGCGTAGATCATCAATGTCGCGCTTGTAGGCCACGCCCAGAACCAGGACGCGCGATCCATTGACGGATTTTTTCTGCTGGTTCAGCGCTCCACCGATGGAGGCGAGCACGTGATAGGGCATGTTGTTGTTAATTTCCCCCGCCAGTTCGATGAAGCGGGTGCGAAAGTCAAACTCCTTCGCCTTCCACGAAAGGTAGAAGGGATCGATAGGAATGCAATGTCCACCCAGGCCGGGGCCGGGGTAGAAAGGATGAAAGCCAAAGGGTTTGGTGGACGCGGCGGCGATGACTTCCCAGATGTCGATGCCCATCCGAAGACACAGCAGCTTCAGTTCGTTGACCAGCGCAATGTTAACGCAGCGGTAGATGTTCTCCAGCAGCTTGGTCATTTCGGCCGCAGCAGGCGAGGAGACGGGAACCGTGAGATGGAAGATGGATCCGTAGAGCGCGGCCGCTAATTCGGAGGCTTGCGGGTTCACTCCGCCAACGACTTTGGGGATGTCGCTACGCGCGACGGATGTGTTGCCCGGATCTTCACGCTCGGGAGAGAACGCGACGAAGAATTCTTTCTCCGCCGAGGAAGCGTTGGAGGAAGTGCTTGACGAAGTTCCGCGGGCGGCCTTCAGGCCGTTCTTGTTTTCCTTCTCCAGAATCGGCACCATAACTTCTTCGGTGGTTCCGGGGTAGGTGGTACTCTCCAGAACAATCAGCTGCCCGGGCTGCAAGTGGGGTGCAATGGCGTGCGTGGTATCGGTGATGAAGCTGAGGTCGGGTTCGTGATATTGGTTGAGAGGAGTGGGAACGCAGATGATGACGGCGTCCATCTCCACCAACTTGGCGTAATCGGAGGTTGCGGAAAAGCCGTGCGCCTGGGCGGCGCGGATTTCTTCCGTGCTGATGCGGTAGATGTAAGATCCGCCTTGTGCGAGAGTATCGACCTTGCGCTTATCGATGTCGAAGCCGGTGACGCGAAACTTCTGCTCGCTGAACAGCAGGGCGAGCGGCAATCCCACGTAGCCCAGGCCGATGATGCCGACGCGAGCCTGACGCTGCTGGATCTTGAGCTTGAGTTGATCGGGGGTACGACTTGCGGCAGAGTGACTGGTCATCGTCGCGTGATAAGGGCGTCTTGGTTCTGTAGGTCGAGGATTTCGTTTCGATTCTAGCACGCAGTTGCGAGCGCGCGGCGCTGCGCACGGCTGAGGAATCAGATGTAATTTCCTAAAGATGGAACTTATGAGAAGACAGAGAGCATGGAAGCGGGCGCTGGCCGGGGCATTGCTGGCCTGCGTGTTGATGGTGGCGGCGGCGAAGGCCGGTGGCTTTCTTGTGATGGACGCGCCGCGGCGCTCCGATGTGATCCTGGTGCTGGCGGGGGAAACGGACCGGCGTCCCGAACTTGCCCTGCAGCTTCTGGCGCAGGGATATGGGCGACGGATGGTGCTGGATGTGCCGGCCGACGCGAAAATCTACGAATTTACTCAGCTTCAATTGGCTCGGAAGTACGTTCAGGATCTGCCGCAGGCAGCGTCGGTGAGCGTTTGTCCCATCGAAGGGCTGTCTACTAAGGACGAGTCGAAAGAAGCGGAGAAGTGCATCGAACGCGAAGGCGGGAAAAGCGTGCTCATTGTAACTTCGGATTTCCACACCCGGCGCGCGTTAAGCGTTTTCCGGAGGGAAATCCCTGGACATGAGTACTCGGTCGCCGCTGCCCGGGACGAAACGCAATTCGGCGTCCAATGGTGGACTCATCGCCAATGGGCAAAAACCTTCGTGAATGAGTGGATGCGGCTGATCTGGTGGAAGGTGGTAGATCAATGGAGGTGAGCTGCACATCACCACGGAGGCACCCTTCGGCTTCACTCAGGGCAGGCTCCGACGCGGAGAACAACTCAAAATTGTTTTAGTTTTTTCCTTCTGCTTCTCCATGTCGGAGCCTGCCCTGAGTGAAGCCGAAGGGTGCCTCCGTGGTGAAAGGCTCGTTGCTGGATTAGAAAGTTTTCCACAGCCAGGGCCGCTTAACACCACAAATAGCATTGACTGCCAAGAACTTTGGAGGGTACGATGCGTTAACAGTAATCAACTAAGTTATTAACGGAGCGTGGGATGGGCATGTGTGCTTTCCGCAGAATGGTAAGTTGCGTGCTACTGCTGATTGTGCCTGCTTCGCTATTTGCCGCCGATTCGGGTGCGGCCATGCTTTACGCCGATGGCGCTGCCTGGTTGAATGGCAGTCACGTTCCGAAGTCTTCCGCTATTTTTGCCGGTGACCTGGTGCAAACCCGGTCTGACTCGGCGGCCAACATCCACGCAGCCGGTTCCAGCATTACGGTTCTTGGCGATTCTCTGGTGCAGTTTGAAGGCACCTCATTGAAAGTGGAACATGGGGGCGTGAGCGTCTCCACGTCGAAGGGGATCGCCACGACTGCGGGCGATGTGCGAGTGGCGCCGGTGTCCAACGCGTGGACGGAATTCAACGTAACCGATGTTGACGGAACGGTGCGCATCGCCGCCCGCAAGGGCGACCTGACGGTCACCGACGACAACGGTACAGTCACGCTGGCTCAGGGGCAGGAAACTACGCGCGACGAGCAGTCCGATCAAAGCAAAGACAAGAAAAAAGACAAGAAGCGCGGTGCGGGTGCCGCTCCGGCCGCCGGCGGCGGTGTGCTGAATTCAACCATTGCGATCGGCGTGGGTGCCGCAGCGGTGGGCGGGATCACGGCCTGGGTGCTTCTGCATAGCGACAATCCGGTTAGTCCGGCTGCGCCTTAGCAGGCGGAAGTGCAAAGTTCGATTGCGGAAGAGTTTGAGCCGTCCAGCAAATGCTGGACGGCTTGATGCTTTTAGGGGACCCTTTTCTGAGTGCAAAAGGCAAGTTTGTCATCCCGAGCGAAAGCGAGGGATCTTGGTTCTTGCATGGGCCACCCGCGGTGCAGCATCGTCAAACACCAAGGTCCCTCGCTTCGCTCGGGATGACAATCCGCACTTGATGACGATCCGCACTTGATGACAATCGGCAATCGGGATCGCAGTTGTGAAGCGTCCTAGAAGTTTGTGGCGGGTTGGTGTAACGCTTCTGGTGAGGCTGGAAGTTCTTCTGGAGGTTTGCTGCGCGCGACGCGGCGTTTGCGGGCGGGTTGCGCGAAGGGTTCCGCGGCTGCGACGGTGCACAGCACGTAGAACAGGGCGGCGTTTGCGGGAATCTGCAGATTGAAGTCGACCACGCTGTGCACCAGGATGCCAGTGAAGCCGAGCACGCAGGCCAGAGTTACAGCGCCACTGATCTCGCCGGTCCAGTTTCCTATTTTCTTGAGGGCGCGTGTGTACAGTGTCACCAGAAACCAGATCATCGTGGCAAATCCGAGCAATCCCATTTCCACCAGCAGTTGTAGATAATCGTTGTGGGCTTCGTTGACGAAGAAATTGGTGTAGAAGGTACGGAATTGCGGATACACAACGGGAAATGTACCCAGACCCCAGCCCAGAACCGGCTTCTTGAGGAACATCTTGAAGCCATCCCGGTTGATGTAGGCGCGAACGTCGCCGGAAATTTCGATATGGGACGGCCCCACGGTCGCGATGCGTTTGCTGAGTTCGGCACCGCCGACCCAGGTGAGCAGGCCGACCACGATTGCCAGAAATACTCCGACGCCGATGGCGGTGCGGAGACTTCTTTTCTGCTTAACCAGCAATGCCGATAGAATGATGAGTTCGGCGAGAATGGCGAGCATGCCGCCGCGCGATCCCGAAAGAAAAATGGTTCCCACCATTACGGCCGCCACGGCCCCGGCCACAGCGCGGGTTCTGCTGGGGGCCAGCCGGGTCAGCGCCAACACCAGAGGAATGGGGACGAGCATTTCCATCAGGCCAGCGTAATGGTTGTGGTTTACATAAGGACCGTAGATCCAACCGCCCATGCGGGGTTGGCGAATCCAGTACAACCTGCCGTTGGAGGAAATGCCCTGGAGCAACGCAAAGCTGGCCAGCGCGGCTCCGTACAACGAAAAAATCAGCGCTAGAGTACGCGCCTGCGATCCTCGAATCAGGGTTTGCCCGGCAAGGAAACACAGCATGGCGTAGGAGAGGTAGAGGAGCGCCAGTGACACCGTGTCGTGCCGGTAGGCAGTGATTCGGAAAACCAGTTGCGAAACGATGAGCAGGGCGAAGATTCCCATGGGAAGAAACAAGGGATTCCACCTGATCTTCATGTCGCCGTCCAGGACCTGCTTGCCGATCCACAAGAGAAACAGAGCGGCGGAGCCAGCTTCCATGAGAAAGATCGACCAGGGTTCGACCGCGCCGAAGGCGAGCGGGCCAAACAGGAGCAGGCCGAAAATCCCGTACAGCAAAGCGGTTTCGACTTGGGCAGCAACCTCGCGACGACGGTTTTCGGGATTTCTGGTCTCTCTCATCAGATTGAATCCACGCAATTCGAGGGGCTACTGCCGCTTGGCCACGAGGCGGAAATCGTCGACCCAGAGCTTACCACGGATGGGACTGCCTGCTGGCAGCCGTCGGACGTGCAGCACCAGCAGCCTGCAATCGTCTCCCGTGGTGAATTCCCCGGTGGCGGACTTCCAGAATCCGGCTTCTTTCAATTCGTCGCTGTCATACACGACGTCCCGAGTGTAGGCATCCTGAAGTGTAATATGGGGCGCGCCAGCGCCTTCGAATTCTCCATTCTTGTAGTACGCGGAGAAGTCGTAGGTAGTATCGGGCTGAACCGCAATGAATTGACGAATCCCCGCATCGTTGACTCCGGGTCCATCAAAGGTGATGAGTAGGGAGCGATGCCCGCTGTGAAAATCGCTGGGATCCAGCGTGAGGGTCACGCTCTGCTGCTTCTCGTACTGCCAGTCGAAGCCACCGTTCAGAACATCCAGATTGAAATCCCCGTTGACAATCAAGTTATTCCGCGTAGGCAGATAGGAGGACAGGCCGAAGCGCGGGGCCGCTTGCTGCCACACTAGACGGGCTTGATCCACATCCTTGTGGTCAAGAAGGTAATTCAGGTATGCGTAAACGGAGCGTTGTTCGAAGGTTTGCGGCGTGGCCATGAGAGCAGCCCAGACCTTGGCAGTGGCCGCGGTTTCTTGTTTGGTCGTCAGCAGAATCAGAAACGCGATATAGGCCTCGGAGCGAGGGGGAACAACGTCGCGCAGGAGCACGTCTACATCCGGGTTGATACGCCAGCAGAATTGGATCGCGGGAGCCGCCAGGTAAGGATCATTCTCCAGCACCACGCGGAATTCACGCAGGGCTTTTTCGTTGTCGCCTTGCACGAGGTAGAAGTTGGCGGCTTCCCAGGCCACGTCAGGTGTGGTGGGATCGGCCTGGATGGCGTGCTCCAGCGCCCAAGTTTGATTGGAAATGTCGCCCAGCACCTGGTAAGCCGACGCCAGGTCGAACCAGTAGCGGGCGGAATGCGGGTTGAGCTGCACGGCGGCGCGGTAGGGTTCAATGGCTGCGCCCGGATCTCTGGCCACCAGGGCGTAATAGCGTCCGACATGATCGCGGTAGTCGGCGTTTCCCGGGTCGAGACGGGCCGCACGTTCGAGGCTGGCGAGTTCCGGTCTTTCGCCATACGCGGAAGCGACAAACAGCCGGCCCGCCAGCAGTACATAGATCAGGCAGAGCGCCGCACTCGCGCCAATGACGAGTCTCTTCCGCCCAGCCGTTTTGAGTGGTATTTCCATGCTGTCCAGCTGGAAACGCAACTACAAGCCACGCGCGTTCCGCCTTACGCGCTATTGGGCGACGCTTCCGCGGTGTCCTCAGCGTCACCATCCTCTTCATCATCGTTGCCGTGCGATGCATCGTCGCGATAGTAGCGGGAGTATTTGCTCTTGTATTCGTAGTAGTAGTAGTAATCGGGCGAGCTGAGGTCGACCGCATTCAAGAGCACGCCGGAGACTTTTGCATTCACCTGCAACAGAATGTCGCGGGAGCGGCGGAGCGCCTGCTTGGTGGTTTGTCCGGAACGAATGACCAGCACGATGGCGTCGGCGCGCGGCGACAGCACCACGGCATCGGTGACCGACAGTGTGGGGGGTGTGTCCACGACGATGTGATCGAACTGGCCGCGGAGTTCTTCTAGTACGTCGCGCATATTGTTCGAGGCCAGCAGTTCAGCCGGATTCGGGGGAGGCGTTCCCGCGGGCAATATGGACAGGTTGGGCAAGACAGGGGAGCGCGTGATGGTCTGTTGCAACGTAGCGCTTCCGGTGAGGACGTTGCTGAGTCCACTGCGCGGGCCCATGCCCAGCGTCTTATGGATGCTGGGGCGCCTGAGGTCGGCGTCGATCAGCAGGACTCGAATGCCTTTCTGGGCCAGCACTACCGCGCAATTGATGCTGGTGGTCGTCTTTCCCTCCTGGGGCAGCGCGCTGGTGACCATGATTACCTTGGGAGGCGCGCCCAGGTTGGAGAGCAACAGCGAAGTGCGCAGTGCGCGATAGGATTCCGCCATCTGCGATTGCGGCCTGACCTGGGTGACCAACTCCACCGCTTCGTTGGATGTAGCGATCACCAGGCGCTTCGAGTTCGCGCCCTCGCGCGCCGTTCTCGATCCCATGGGAATCATGCCGAGCGGCGGGAGGCCGGAAATCATTTGCGCTTGTTCGGTGGTGCGCACGGTGTTGTCCAAGCCCTCTAGCAGGAATGCGAGCCCTACCCCCGAGGTCAAACCCAGCATGAAGGCGAAGGCGAGATTCCGCGGGATATTGGGCTCGATGGGAGCGGTGGGGACGCGGGCGACATCCACAATGCGAAAGTTGTTGGATTTAAGTCCGGCCGAAACTCCGGCCTCCTTCATCTTTTCCATCAAGCCTTCATAGAGCGTGCGGTAGCTCTCGAGGTCACGCTTCAGGATGCTATACTGGATGGCGCTCTCGTTGAGCTTGTTGGCCTCCTGCTTCTGTTTTTCGAGGGCGGCCCGCAACATGTTTTCCCGTTGCAGGGCGGCCATGTATTGCCCGCGGATTTTGCCAGCGACCTTCTTCGTTTCCGCCAGAATCTGCGTGTCGATTTCCTTCAACTGGTTGTTCAGTTGCGCCACTTTCGGGTAAGACGGTCCAAACTGGGTACTCAATTCCGCCGCCTGGATTCTGACGTCGGCCTCTTTGGCACGAAGACTCTCCAACAGTAGCGAGGCAGGCTGGGCTCCGGTTCCAGCCGCATCCAGCACAGAGGCAGCTGACGCAATGGTGTCCGCGTCCCCGGATTGAACCAGGCGGTAGACGGATTCCTTGTCCATGCGCTCGGATTCCGCGGCGGTCAGCGCTTTGTTCAACTCATCCAGTTTCTGGGTGGTGATGTTCTGCTTTTCATCGATGCCCAGAATTTCGTGTTCTTTCTGGTAGCGCACCAGTTTTTCCTGGGAGGTCTCTACCTTCATCTGCAGGTCCACGAGCTGCTTGGAAAGCCAGTCGGAAGCCTGCATGGTGGAGTCGAACCGGGACTTGAAATTATTCTCGGTGTATGTGGTCATCAAAGTGTTGACCACGTTCTGAGTCAACTCCTTGTCGGAACTGCGGAACGACACCTTGATGATGTGCGTGTTGGGAGAGAGGGTTACCTTCAGATTCCCCCGGAAACTGGCGAGCAAGCCGGAGGTTCGGGCGGTGTCAGCCTGCAGGGGGTCGGGGGCAAGATCGAGCGAGGAAGGCAGGGCCGGCGTTTTGCCGCCGAACTCTGGGCGGCGGTCGAGGCCCAATTCCTTCACCACTTGCAGCGCGAGAAGATCGCTCTGCAGAATCATTACTTCGGTGTCGAGTTCGGTGGGATCGAAATAATCGACGTTGAAAGTTGGAGAGTTATTGAAGTTGACCAGGCCGGAATCCGGCTTGTTGATTTCAATGCTGCCGCTGGCCTCATAGACCGGGGTCATCTTGAGGCTGGCGATGGCGACAACGGAAAAGATAGTGAACAGGCACGCGAGAACCGTCCACTTGCGCTTCATTAAGACGCGAACATACTCGCCGAGGGCAGATTCCTGAGAGATAAGTTCGGGGTAAACGTGCGGGCCAATCGACCTCCCAAAGTGCCCGCCCATGGGCTGCATTTCGCGAACGGCGGGGCTATTGGCCTGCACCAGCGGTCCTGAATCCATGCATTCTCCTCAACAAGCTTTCCAACCCTTTCAGGCCTAAACCAGGCCATTCAGGCATACCCGAAATCCAAAGAAAACCCGGCGCCTCGATGGCTGGTTCATCGCCCGGGTCTATCTCGCAGTATGTATCGGTTTCGCGAATATTCTAGCATTGCCCGGCGGGAAAACCATTCACCAATCTCACTAATCTTCACTAATCGGGGAAGCAGCGCTTTTGGTGCAATGAGACAGCGGTTGCGGGAGTACGGGAGACCAAGAGAGGTACTCCTCGGGGCCGCGAGTTTGTGTTTCGATCATGAAGTGATCGTTGTCAGTCCTATTTTGAAGCGCGTTGTGTATCCGTGGCTGGCAAATTCCGGCTACCTTCGCCGGCGTGCCAATGGCGGCGCTTTTTGTGTTCTTACCTACCATGGAGTTTTGCCTGCCGGATACGAGGTAGGCGATCTGCAACAGGATGGCAGCCTGGTGAGCGCTGAGAATCTGCGTGCCCAGCTTCAATTGCTGAAGGAGTGCTACCACGTTGTCTCGCCCGACGAGGTACGCGACTGGGTTGTCGACGGAAAAGAATTGCCCGAGCGGGCTGTCCTGCTTACCTGCGACGACGGGCTGCGTAATGTTCTTACCGACATGACGCCGATCCTGCAGGAAGAGGGTGTTTCGTGCATTTTCTTCGTACTGGGTGCCTCCGCCGCGCAGAACTCCCAGAGGCTGTGGTACGAGGAACTGTACCTGTTGCTGCTGGCTGCACCCGCGGGGAACTACATTCTCGATGGGTTGGGCGATGGGCAGGGCGGTGAGTTGGGAATGAATGTCGAGTTGCAGGATCGGGCGCAGAGGAGATCCGCGTGGTGGAATCTGGTAAAGAGCCTGTCACAACACGATCAGCCGGCGAGAGAAACTTTCATCGAAAGATCCCGACTCCGATTCGGATTACCTGATCGATGGAACGCGGAACGCACAAGCAGCGAGGCGCAGCGCCGCCGCTTCGGCTTGCTCAACCGGAGCGAGTTGCGGCAACTCGTCGACCAGGGGATGAGCGTTGGATCACACACGCTGAACCACCCCATGCTTTCGCAACAAACTTCCGAGTTGGCCTGGAAAGAGATTTCCGAGAGCCGGACCTCACTCGAAGATGCTATTGGAATACCGGTATGGGCGCTGGCTTATCCGTTTGGAGATCCGGGGTCGGTGACGACTAGAGAGATGCTGATGGCGGAGCAAGCTGGTTTTCAGTGCGCGTTCATGAATGTCGGAGGAGGATTCGGGGCATCCTTGCCAGTATTTGCGCTGCCCAGAGTTCACGTGGCCGCGGATATGAGCCTGGCTGAATTCGAGGCGCATCTCTCCGGCTTCCACCGGGATTTCCGCTCGCGCCTGTCGGGTGCAACACCCTAAGTACTTACCCTTTCTTCTTCGGGCGCCGCAGTCGCCTTTCAATTCTCGCGTCTCGCGCCTCAGAGCTCGCGTTTCCAGAGGCCGCAACTCTCGGATTCTTCCCTAGCGACGTCCCGATCGCATCTTCGACCGCTTGGAGCGCATTCCGCTTGGCAATTCTGCTGGACCGTTTACTCATCCCTACAATCATGCCACAGCCGCTGACTTTCTACTTATAACCTGGGCGCTGATGCCAGTTGACCAAAGGCCTTCTCTCGCAGATTGCAAAAAGTCCGCTATACTTCCGCTATACTACGGGCAACGTAATTCCCAGCCGGAAAGCGGGCCGCAACTTGTCTTTTCAATCCTCAACCAGGAGCGCAATGCCATTTCACATGAGGCGGATGGGATGAATTGGTCGGAGCAGGTGGTTCTGGTCACGGGCGGGACGGGGTCGTTCGGCAAGAAGTTTGTCGAGGTCATGCTGAAGGAGCATCACCCCAAGAAGCTGGTGATCTTCAGCCGGGACGAACTCAAGCAGCACGACATGCGGGCATCGGGTTTCGACCATTCCAGCCTGCGCTACTTTCTTGGGGATGTGAGGGACGCGGGGCGCCTGCAGCGGGCTTTCGACGGCGTGACCGTGGTGGTGCATGCGGCAGCTCTGAAGCAGGTTCCTGCCTGTGAATACAATCCGTTCGAAGCCATCCAGACCAACATCATGGGCGGGCGCAATGTGATTGACGCCGCGATCGACCAGGGCGTGCGCCGGGTGCTGGCGCTGAGCACCGATAAGGCCGTGAATCCCATTAATCTCTATGGCGCAACCAAACTCTGCGCCGAGAAAGTGTTTGTCCAGGCGAATGCCTACGCCGGTTCCAAAGATACTCGATTTGCCTGTGCCCGTTACGGCAATGTCGTGGGCAGCCGGGGCAGCGTGATCCCGGTGTTTCAGGAGCAACGAAAGACGGGCAGGATCACAATCACCGATCCGCGCATGACCCGTTTCTGGATTACGCTCGACCGCGGCGTGAAGTTCGTCATTCGGTGCCTCGAGGAGATGCATGGCGGCGAGATCTTTGTCCCGAAGATTCCCAGCATGCGAATGGTTGACCTGGCCGAAAGCATCGCGCCGGGTTGCGAGGTCGACGTCATCGGCATTCGTCCGGGAGAAAAATTGCACGAAGTGCTGGTTTCCGAAGATGAGGCTCGAAACACGGTGGAGGTCGAGGGCATGTACGTGATTCGGCCGTCGCATCCGTGGTGGAGCGGGGAGAATTGGGTCAGTGGCCGCGCGTTGCCGGAGGGCTTCCGCTATGCGAGCGACACCAACTCGAGTTGGCTGACGAACGAACAACTCCAGGAGCTGATCTCGCCTTCAAAAGCGGTTCCTGCTTGATTGATTCTTTGATTTTGAAAAAGTAATACACAGATGACATGCGAGCGACGCCCACAAGCCAGGAAGTGCTTGCCATCGACGGGGGAACTTCGGTTCGCGAGGCGATGCTTCCTTATGGCCGCCAGTCGATTTCCGAGGAGGATATCCAGGCCGTCGCGGAGGTTCTGCGTTCCGATTGGCTGACCACTGGTCCCAAGGTCGCCGAATTTGAAGAAGCACTGGCCGCGCGGGTGGGTACAAAATATGCCGTCGCTTTCAGTTCCGGCACCGCAGCCCTGCATGGAGCGGCATTCGCTGCAGGATTGAAGCCCGGCGATGAAGCGATTACGTCGCCTCTAACTTTTGCTGCGACTGCGAACTGCGCGCTCTATCAAGGAGCGCGCCCGGTTTTTGCCGATGTGTCTTCCGATACCCTGAACCTCGATCCGGATCGACTCGCCGAGCGCATTACGCCGAACACCCGCGCTGTCTTACCGGTCGACTATGCCGGGCACCCCGCAGATCTCGATCCGATTCTCGCCATGGCAGAGCGGCATGGGCTCATCGTGATCGAGGATGCCTGTCACGCGCTGGGTGCGGAATACTATGGACGACGCACCGGCAGCATCGCGCAGATGTCTGTATTCAGTTTTCACCCGGTGAAGCATCTGGCAACCGGAGAAGGCGGCATGGTCACCACGGACCGCGCCGATCTAGTGGAAAGCCTGCGCCGGTTCCGGAATCACGGAATCTCAAGCGATGCCCGCCAACGCGAGGCTTCTGGCCAGTGGCATTACGAAATGGTCGCGCTCGGGTTCAACTACCGGCTAACGGACATAGCTTGTGCTCTCGGGTTGTCGCAGTTGAAAAAACTCGAGGCCAACCTCGCCCGCCGCCGCGAGATTGCAGCTCGCTACTCAACGGCGTTTCGCAATCTTCCTGGCGTGATTATTCCTAGTGTGCGATCCGAGGTGAATCCAGCCTGGCATCTGTATCCGATTCGCGTGAACGCGGGGCAGTCGAGCATGGGCCGAGCTCAAGTATTTCGCGCGCTGCGGGCAGAGAATATCGGGGTCACCGTGCACTACATTCCCGTGCATCTGCATCCGTATTATCGAGAGCGGTTTGGCTATTGCGGCGGAGAATATCCGGTGGCCGAAGCGGCTTACGAGCAACTCATCAGTTTGCCCATGTTTCACGGGATGACCGACGACGATGTCGAGGATGTAGCCCACGCGGTCGAAAAGGTTCTGACTTCATTCAATCGAGACTAGGGTCACCCGACCCGTCACTTACGATGAGAACAGTCTTCATCATGCAGGCGCGGACCGGCAGCAGGCGGCTGCCGGGAAAAGCGATGTTGCCGGTAGGCGGCTATCCCAGCGTCTTGCTGGCCGCGTTGCGAGCCGGCAACCAGGGACTTGAAGGTGTCGTGGCTACTTCGGCTGAACCTTCCGATGATGCGCTGGCTGATGTTCTCGGCATGCATGGAATCCGCGTTGTGCGGGGACCGTTGGAAGACGTCCTGGCGCGATATGCCCTGGCAGCCGCAGAGTTGCCCGAGGATTGCGTTGTAGTCCGGTTGACGGGCGACAACGTGGTCCCAGACGGGGCTTTGGTGCAAGAACTCGCCTCGGCCTTTCTCGGGTCGGGCGTGGAATATCTTGCGCAGGACTCTCCCCAAAGCCATCTCCCCTACGGGCTGCGTGGAGAGGTCCTTACGGTTGCGACGCTGCGGCGGGCGCACGCTATCGCCACCAGCGCGTACGACCGCGAGCACGTGACTCCGTGGGTTCAGCGGAATTGCAAATCGAAGATACACGTGCCGGAGGTTTTGCGCGCTTCCGATCTCAGCCAGCTGCGGTGCACCATCGACGATGATCAGGACTATCATCGGGTATGCCGCTTGTTTGATGGCGTGGCCGATCCGGTTCACGTGGGGTGGTTCGAGCTGGCGAGGAAATTAGCGGGACTCGATGGGGAACCGGCGTTTCGTGTACCTTACCGCATTTCTGGCAGCGGACTCCACAGTGAGTTGGCACTTGGCACTGTCCAACTGGGGATGGAGTATGGTATTGCGAACCGCGCAGGTCGACCGACCCGGCCGCTAGCGATCCGGATGGTGCGCGAGGCCATCGCTCACGGAGTTACTGCACTGGACACGGCTCGCAGTTACGGCGAGGCGGAGGAAGTTCTCGGCGACGCGCTGTCCGGGGCTTGGCGATCGCGGGTTGAGGTAATTACCAAGTTGGATATTCTGGCTTCGTTGCGCCACGATTCTGATGCAAGTGCGCTTCGCTCCGCGGTGAGTGAGAGCGTGAAACGTTCCTGCTACGCTCTGAAGGTAATCAGGCTGTCGACGCTGTTGCTTCATCGCTGGGAGCACTACCGCGCTTGTGGGGGGGCAGTTTGGCGTCGCCTTTTAGAATTGCTCGATGAGGGAACGATCGGGGTTTTAGGAGCATCTGTTTATGAGCCACGCGAGGCGTTGGAACTCTTGCAGGACCCGGCCGTTCGACATTTGCAAATTCCCATGAACGTTCTGGATTGGCGGTGGAAGGCTAACGGCGTTGACCAGGCATTGGCCGAGCGTCCGGATGTGGTGGTGCATGCCCGCAGTGCGCTGCTTCAGGGGCTTCTCGCCAGTCCGGCGGGCGCGGTGTGCTGGCCCTTGTCGGGGGAATTTGATGGATCGTCCTGCCTTGCCCGGCTGCGAGAGCAAGCGGCCAAGTTCGGCCGGGAGAGTGTAATGGATCTGTGTCTCGCCTACGTTCGCGCGCAACCCTGGATTACGAGCACCGTGGTGGGTTGTGAGACGCTGGAGCAGGTGAGGGGGAATCTGCGGCTGTTCTGCCTGCCCAAGCTCACACTAGGGCAGTGCGCGGAACTGGAGGATTCGTTACCGAAAGCGCCCGAACGTCTTTTGAATCCATCCCAATGGAAACCGGTGCATGAGCAATCTGCGAAGTAGCAAACCAGATCCGTTAGCGATGTTTCGCATCGACGGCAGGGTAGCTTTTCTGTCGGGGGCAAGCGGCCATCTGGGCCGGACAATGGCCAGAGCACTAGCTTATGCGGGCGCGCACGTTGTATTGAACGGACGCACGCAAAACGGTCTCGACGCATTGGAGGGCGAGTTGACGAATGCTGGGCTGAGCGCGTCTGTGGCGTGCTTTGATGTGACCGATGAAAGCGCAGCGCGGCGGAACATGGGCCTGATTGGCGAGCAATACGGGGGGTTGGATGTGCTGGTTAACAATGCGAGCACGGTCCGGCCGGGCACAATGGAGGACGCGACAGCTGCGGACTTTGAGCAACTCTACCGGGTGAACGTGGTCGCGGCGTTCCAGCTTCTGCAGCTTGCGACTCCGTTGCTTAAGGAGGCAGGATCGCGAAGGGCAGGCAGCGCTTCGGTGATTAACATCGCATCGATGTACGGCAGTGTAAGCCCGGATCCGTCGATTTATGGAACGAGCGGAGCCAATAGTCCGCCGTATTACGGCCCGGCCAAGGCCGGTCTGATCCAGCTTACGCGTTATGCAGCCTGTCATCTCGCCACACAAGGGATTCGGGTGAACTGCATCAGTCCGGGACCGTTTCCCATCGGAAAATATCTGGAGCGGGATGCCGAGTTTCACGGCAGGCTCCAGGCCAAAAATCCCATGCACCGAACCGGAGATCCCGAGGAGCTGCAGGGGCCCCTGCTGTTTCTGGCGTCGAATGCTTCTTCGTTCGTGACGGGAATCAACTTGGCCGTGGATGGCGGGTGGACTGCCTGGTAGGAAGGCTCGCCAGCTCGCGAGATAGAAATTTGGGAATGATCCTCGTAACCGGAGCTAGTGGGCTGCTCGGCGCCAGTCTTGTTTCCCAGGCGCACAAGCGGAACCGCGAAGTGGTTGGGCTTTATCACCGGCATCCGGTCCACATTGATGGAGTGAAATTGCTGGCCGCCGATCTGACAGATCAGGCCGAAACCACCCGGATCTTCCAGGAATTGCGGCCTTCGAGTGTGGTGCACTGCGCTGCCGCGACCGATGTAGACTGGTGCGAAGATCATCCTGGCGAAGCGCACAGAGTCAACGTAATGGCGCCCGCGACCATCGCCGCGGTCAGTTCGCGAAGCGGTGCACGGTTGATCTATATCTCCACAGACTCAGTGTTTGACGGCGCACGTGGCAATTATGTCGAGACGGATACGCCGGGGCCAGTGAACGTCTATGCCAGGACCAAGTTGCAGGGCGAGAGGGAAGTAGTCCGCCAGAATCCGGCAGCTTTGATTGCACGGGTCAACTTCTACGGATGGAACGCGCAGAACAAGCATAGCTTGGCGGAGTGGATCCTGAAGCAGCTGACTCTTGGGAGGCGCGTGCCAGGATTCTCTGATGTGGTTTTTTGCCCAGTGCTGGCGCACGATCTGGCGGAAGTCATGCTGGCGCTCTTAGACAAGAATCTGGCCGGTCTTTACCATGTGGTTGGGTCTGAAGCCGTCAGCAAGTACGAGTTTGCCAAGCGAGTTGCTTCGATGTTTGGTTTTGACCCGGGGCAGGTCGTGCCCACGCACTTGGCCGATGCAACCCTGAAGGCACAGCGTCCCCTGGATACATCACTCAACACGGAGAGGATTTGCGCTGCTCTGGGGCGCCCCATGCCTGACGTTGAGGCGGGGCTTCGCAGGTTTGCTCAACTGCGCGAGAACGGCCACACGCACCGCACTAAGATCCCCTGATGGAAATTTGAGAATGACGACACTGAAACTGGGAAAGAAGTCCGTAGGAGCCGAGCACCCAACATATTTCGTGGCTGATATAGCGTCTAATCACGACGGGGATCTCGAACGCGCTAAACTCCTGATCCGTCTCTGTGCGGAGGCGGGGGCCGACGCGGCCAAGTTTCAGAATTTTCGCGCTCCCAAACTTGTCAGCGAGCGCGGCTTCAACAGTTTGGGCAATCAGCTTTCTCACCAGACGAAATGGAAGAAAAGCGTATTCCAGGTTTACCGCGAAGCCAGTTTGCCCTGGGAGTGGACCCCGGAGTTGAAGCGGGAATGCGAAGCTTGCGGAATTGAATATTTTTCGGCGCCCTATGATCTGGAAGCCGTGGATATGCTCGACCCCTTCGTGAGCTTATTTAAGATTGGTTCGGGCGATATTACGTGGCCCGAAATGTTGCACAAGGTAGCATCCAAAAAGAAGCCGGTACTCTTGGCCACCGGCGCTTCCGAGATGGAGGAAGTGCAGCGAGCGGTTGAAGAAGTGCTCAAGGTCAATTCGCAACTCGTTCTGATGCAATGCAACACAAACTATACCGGGAGCCGGGAGAACTTCCGGCACATTCATTTGCGCGTGCTAGAGACCTTCCGCGCCATGTTCCCCTCGGTCGTGCTAGGCCTTTCCGACCACACTCCGGGATATGCGACGGTACTCGGAGCGGTTGCCTTAGGCGCTCGCGTGATCGAGAAGCACTTTACCGACGATAACCAGCGTGAAGGTCCGGACCATCCTTTTTCCATGACGCCTTCCTCGTGGAGGGAGATGGTTGATCGAACGCGTGAATTGGAGTGTGCGTTGAGCTCGCCACAGAAATTCGTAGCGGAGAACGAGCAGGAAACAGTGATCGTGCAGCGGCGCTGCCTTCGGGCGACTCAGGACTTGAAAGCGGGAACGGTCCTCAGGGAAGACATGCTGGAGGCGCTGCGGCCGGCTCCTAGAGAAGGGGTTGTACCATTCGATCTGCCCAGGGTCGTCGGCAGGAAACTGCTCCGCGATCTGCCGCAAGGCGAGTGCTTGAGATGGAACTTGTTGGCTGGGATTGAGGGCTCCGAGTAAAGATTCTTTGCGGTCGAAGGTCACCTGAAGTGTCCAAGGTCCCGATGTTGGAAAAACACCCAGTTGGATCCTCGGGCGATTTGCACGCTGTGCCTGATCTCCCCCTGGCGAATAAAGATAGGCACATCGCTCAGGAGGTCGAGCACGAAAGATGACGGACAGTCGTACTTTGCTTATCCGCTGCGACACCAGTGTGGCGATTGGGACTGGACATGCCATGCGTTGCCTTGCTTTAGCGCAGGCTTGGCAGGACGCCGGTGGCAAAACTGTATTTGCCATGGCCCAGTCCACAACGGCGATGGAGAAACGTCTGCAGCGTGAGGGCATGAGAGTGGCTCGCTTGCAGGCTGAGCCCGGTTCGTCGGACGACGCCAAAGAGACTATTGCGCTTGCCCAGAGAATACAGCCTTCCTGGGTCGTCGTGGACGGCTATATCTTCGAAGCGGAATACCAAGCTTCACTGAAAGGGGCGGGGCTTAAGGTCTTGTTCATCGACGACAACGGCCACGCTGCACACTACTCAGCGGATCTCGTCCTCAATCAGAATGCCCACGCCAACGTAGGGCTGTATCGAAGTCGCGAACCCTCGACCGTGATCCTGTTGGGCCCACACTATGCTCTGTTGCGGCGCGAGTTCACCGCCTGGCGCAGGTGGAAGCGGGAAATTCCAGCCGTTGCTCGAAATGTCCTAGTGACGATGGGAGGTAGCGATCCCGATAATTTCACACGAACGGCGGTCGACGGGCTCCGCGGGGTGAGGGACCGCCTCAGGATCAGGGTTCTCGTGGGTGGCAGCAATCCACACATCGCTTCATTGGAAGAACTCGGAGCGGATGAGACAAACTCGATTCAACTGATTCGCGACGCAACCGACATGCCGGAGCAAATGAGCTGGGCCGATCTCGCCGTTGCGGGTGCGGGAGCGGCCTGCTTGGAGATGTGTCTGATGGCGCTGCCTGCGTTGCTGATCGACTTGGCGGAGAATCAAACGCCGATCGCAAACGAATTCTCGCGGCGTGGGACTGCCTATCACTTGGGGAGCTCGAAAACAGTGATCCCGGACCGGATCGAGGCCGAGACGCGACGGTTACTCGTCTCAGTGGTGGAAAGAAGCGTGATGGCACAACGAGGCCGGGAACTCGTGGACGGCACAGGCGCCGCGCGCGTTGTCCGCAAACTGTTGGTATCCTGAGCATCAATGCGAATCGGTCGTCTAAACAAGCAGAGTGCGTCTTTCGCTGTTCGTCCTGAACGAGGGAACGTGTCGAGACATTTGGCCTAGTGAGTCGCCGCTCGATCCGGCCCGGGCAGGCCCCTCGCCGAGGTTCTGGGCAAGTTGCCGCAAGCTGTATAGAATTGGGAACGCCGCTGAGCTGGGATTTGGTCCTCAACTCATGAGACTTTTCAGTCAACTGTTGAAAAGAGTGATCTACCCAACCCTGTCCAAGGTTGGTTATCTGCATCACTACGCCGAGCGGGCGCAACTATCTGTGGTTACCTACCACGGAGTGCTGCCCGCAGGTTACAAAGTAACGGATCTTCACCTTGACGGCTCTTGGGTGACTGCTGACGTGTTTCGGCGGCAACTGTGCTTGCTGCGTTCCCGTTACAACGTCGTTTCTCCCGCGCAAGTGCGGCTCTGGTGCAAGGGCGAAGAATCGCTGCCTCCGCGAGCCGTGCTTTTGACATGCGACGACGGTCTATCGAACGCACTTACAGATATGCTGCCCATCCTGCAAGAGGAGGGGCTCCCCTGCCTTTTCTTCGTGACCTCGCGTTCCCTCGCGGCAGAGCCCTCTATGCTATGGTACGAAGAACTCTACTTGACCTTGCAGGAAGCACCAGAAGGGGCCTTCGAAGGCACGTTTTGTGGAGTGCCGATAAAAACCTACCTCAATAGCAGTGTGGCGCAGAGGACTTCTTGTTGGTACGGCATGATGGAGATGCTGGGAAGGTGCGAAGCTGAAGCTCGCTTCGAATTTGCGGGAGCAATTCGCGCGAAGTTTGGCTTTCCGGAGGATTGGAGGGTGCAACATCTCGAGCAGTTGGCGAATCGCTTTCGAATTTTGACGCGTTCTGAAATCAGCCAGCTGCTGGCGGCGGGAATGGGCATCGGCTCGCACACCATCAGCCACCCTAAACTGTCACAACTGCCCGCGGAATCGTCATGGAGCGAGATTGCGGAGAGCCGTCGCGCACTCGAGAAGGCTCTGGGCGTGCCTGTATGGTCCATTGCATATCCGTTCGGAGGGACTGACTCGGTGTCGAGCCGGGAAGTGCAGATGGCAGAAAAGGCCGGGTACGATTGTGCATTCGTGAATATTGGGGGCACATTCAGGAAAACTGCACTCGGGTGGTTCGGTATCCCGCGGGTGCACATCTCGCTCGACACAACGGTGCCCGAATTCGAGGCACATGTGTCAGGTCTGCACGACAGTTTGCGCCGCCATTTCGGTCTCAGGGAACAGGGTCGTCTCGCATGACTCCAGTCGGGAAGCTGGATCCTCAGTGAGTTCGCCATGCGCCTAGTGCTACATCGCGATATTCCCGACGATCCATTGTTGCAGGACCAGTGGAATACGCTGGTGCTGCAGATGGAACGGCCAGAGATCTTCTACACGCATCAATGGTCACTCGCAGTGCGGCGGGCCTTTAGCGACTCTCTCTGGCCAATGTTGGTACTTGCCTATGAAGGAGAGAAGTTGACCGGCGTTGCTGCTCTAACGACTGACTCGTCGCAGAGCACGGCTAGTTTTCTCTGTAGTACGAGCGCAGACTACTGTGATCTTCTGAGTCACCCTGATCAGCGCGCTGAATTCTTAGAGGTGGTCCTGGCAGAACTCCGCCGGGCAGGTGTGCCAAGTCTCGTCTTGACTAGCATTCCAGCCGAGTCGGCCACGATTAAGGCGATGTCATCGGCCGCGCGCGAAAACGGTTATCACCTCTTCGTTCGGCCCACAGCGATGTGTGCGCAGGTGGACCTGGGGTCTGAAGCAGAACGCGACAAACTCAAAACGGCACTCGGAAAAAAGAAAATCTTCCGCTACAGCATGAACTCTCTGGTAAAGGAAGGCCCCGTTTCCTTTCGCCACCTGGTGACGTGGGAAGCAATCGCACCGGTGCTTTCGAGCTTCAGCGTGGCTCACGTTGCGCGCTTCCTGGCCATGGGACGCATCAGCAACCTTGTGAGCGCGCGGCGTAGACTCCTTCTCTCCGAACTTGGCAGTTTGCTCTCGGAGTCTGGCCGTGTGGTGGTGAGTCAGATGCTGGTTGGGGAACGTCCCATTGCCTGGAATTATGGCTTTCAATTTCGGGGAAGCTGGTTTTGGTACCAGCCCACTTTCGACACATCCTACGAACGGCTCTCGCCGGGGTATTGCCTTCTCAGCAAGATGATATCGGAGGCATGCGACAAGCCCGAGATGCGAGTCGTCGACCTGGGCCTGGGTTCGGAAGGATACAAGGAACGCTTCTCAAACAGTGCTCGCTCCACGCTGCATGCCAGCCTAACGAAATCGCATGGGCAACACATGCGAGAGATCGTCCGGTACAGCGCTGCTCAGGCCGTGAAGTCTATCCCAAGGGCTGAAACTGCTGTTCGCGGTGTTCTCGGCTACATCGGCAGTACTCGGCAGCGATTCGAGCAAGCAGGTAGGTCAGGCCGCGCAGAGCGGGGTATGAAAAGGTTGACGACTATGATTAACGGGTGCAAGGAAATTGTTTTTTACCAGTGGAGTGAAGATCGGCCCCAGAAGCTCCCCCGTTCGAAGGAAGGGCTGAGTCTAATGCCGCTCGATTTGGAGATTCTAGCCATCGGCGCGATTTCGTATGAGACTGAGGCTGACACGATAAGCTACATTCTGCGCTCGGCTCGCCGGCTGCAATCGAAGACGGCACAAGGTTTCGCGCTCGTCAACAGGGAGAGAACCCCCGTACACTTCTGCTGGGCCCGTGATTTCGAAGGTTTCGAAATACCACAGTTAGATACTCGTCTGCGCGCCCCTATGGAGAATGCTGCAATGATTTTTGATTGCTGGACGCCCCAATCCATTCGAGAACGTGGATTTTTCAGGATTGCGTTGTCGCTGGCCGCACAACGGCTCTCAACGTCGGGCAACGAGCCTTGGACGTTGACTACGGTCGCGAATCACTCAGGCCGGGGTATTGAAAGTGTGGGTTTTGAGAGAAAGTATTCCATGATTAAGAAGATGCTGGCATGGCAAAGGGTTCGCAAAGTTACTTTTAATTCAGCCAGTCGAAAAGTGGAGGCGCAGGCCAGTTAGGTCCGCAGTGATCCTTGAAAGTTCTCCTGGTCCATCCCGAAGACTCTCCGTGCGCAGGGCCGTGGGTCGGAGGGACCTGGGACCTCATCGTAGACCTGGGGAAGTCATCCCCAGCCATGCGGGCATCCTGGCAAGAGCGTTTGGGGTGCCCCATCTTGCCGTTGGACTCGTTGCGCCGTGGGATCGAAGATTTTGATTCGATCCGTGCCATCTTGCAGGCAGGGCGCAATAATTTGGTCGATGAACTAGGGCTGGATTGGTGGGATTTGATCAGCGTTTCGATCTACTCTTCCCTCGAACAGGCCGTGCTGTTGGTGCGCTTGGCGGGAGAGATTGCTCCGACTGCGGAATTATACACAACGCGCGCCGGGTGGCCTGCGAGCGGGGTTGCCCTCCCATTGAAACGTCCTTTGCGCGCATTTTCCAGTGCATCTCGCCGGTCACGCTTTCACCACTATGGCGAGAGGGTTCGGAGATTTTCCCTGGCCCAACTCACCCAGATATTCCTGGACAAGTACGATCCGCGCTATCGCTGGCGCACTCGTTTCGCAACCAAACGGCGCGAGTGGCGAAGACCATTCGTTCTTTTGCCCAGTGCCTATACCAATGTGTCGCGTATGGCAGCGGCGTACGCCAGCATGCTTCCCGAGCAACAGTTTCTGGTAGTCGCGACGCGCCCTAGCGGCACTCACTTCAACCCTACTCCTAACGTAGCCTGTACAAGCTTGGCCGTGTATGCTGGAGGACCCGAGCCACAGGCAGAGTATCTTGAGACCCTCGGCAAGTGGAGGAACCTGAAACAAAGCCTCGAACATCTGCCGGAGATGAACTTGCTTCTCCGTGCGGGTATGCTGGAGAAGTTCCCAAACCTGTTGCGGGACGGAATCGCCGTCCGCAATGCCTGGCGAAACCTTCTCTCTCGAGAGCAGGTGGTTGCGGTGATGTGCGGGGATGACAGCAATCCCTACACCCGTCTTCCTGTTTTGCTGGCCCGCCACCAGGGAATCCCGACGCTGGATTTTCATCATGGCGCGTTGGATGGCCGCTTTATTTTGAAAGAGCTGTCCTCCGATGTCTATCTCGCGAAGGGAGAGATGGAACGCGACTATCTGTTGAGGATCTGCCGTCTGCCCGCCGACCGTGTAGTTCTAGCGGGACCCGCCCGTCCACGCGCGACTCCGGTTCACGACCGTGCCGAGGATAAACGTTCGATGATAATTTTTTTCTCGGAGCCTTACGAAATTGCGGGCTGGCGGACCGAAGAGGTTTACCGCGAGATTCTACTTCCCCTGGCGAGAGTCGCCCGCGAAGCTTGCAGGAAGTTAGTGGTAAAACTGCATCCTTTCGAAAGCCGCCATGAACGGATGGCTCTCATCAAAAGGGTGTTGCCACCGGCAGACGCAGCCCTGGTTGAACTTGTGGGCGGTCCGTTTACACCTCAACTTGTGGCGAAGGCATGGTTCGGGGTCACGGTGGAGTCTACCACTGCTATCGATTGTTCTTTGCTCGGCGTTCCATGTTTCTTGTGCGAGTGGTTGAACCCCTCGCCCTACGGCTATACACGGCAATACGCCCGGTTTGGAGTTGGCCGAATGGTCAAGTCTCCTGAACAACTGCGCGATTTGCCGCGCATGGTGACGGAGCCAGCCGTGCCATTATTCGAAGAGTGTCTCCTCAAGCCAATGGATCCGGAGTGGCTGCGCCGAACGATTGCTACGGGTGCATGTGCAACCACCCTAGAGGTACCTTCGCCGGAAACAAGTTAATTCCTCAAAATACTGAATGACCAAGAGACAACAACTGATAACGATCTTCACCCCGTCTCACGCCGATGCGGCCAACACCAACGCTCAGCAACTGACTGTGAAGGAGATTGTGGCTAGGCTCGATCCCGCACGATTTCGCGTGACCATGTTCTCGGGAGGGCAACCTGATCCGCGGATCGCTGCGCGCGCAAATACAACGCTGATTCCCTCGCACCGGCGCGGAAACACGCTGCAGTTCCTGACGCGCTTACTGGTTGTTCGGCCCCACATTTATTTCTACCCGAGATTCGGACCCTTGGATAACCTCTTCTTTTTTCTGCGCCACAAGCTGCGGCTGAAAACCGCCGTGGTCACTCACGTGGTGCTGGTCATGAATGAGGCCACAGGCAAGCTCGCTGGCCATTCAATTCGTGAGGCAGACGCGGTCTTTGCCAACTCCCGCTACGTAGCTGAGACCGTCCGAAGTACGTTCGGCATTGAAATAGGGACAATTCACAATGGGATCGACAGGGGGTTCTTTTTCCCGCGCGAGCAGGAATCGTCTCAGCCCGCCGCCCGGGTCGTCTTTTATGCCGGATCTTTTCAGGCGCGCAAGCGAGTGGACCTGATCGTTCAGCAAGCGGCGCGTCATCCCGATGTGCAGTTTCGATTGGCCGGACGAGGCGAGACCGAACCGATGTGCCGCGCACTGGTGGAAAAGCTTGGTTGCCACAACGTTGAGTTTGTCGGCCATCTGACGCTGGCGCAACTGGGCGACGAAATGCGCAAGTCTGATTTGTTTCTGTTCCCGAGCATTCTGGAGGGCCATCCTCAAGTCCTCGGGCAAGCCGGTGCGTGTGGCCTGCCAAGTATTGCGATGAATCTGTACCACCCCGACTACGTGCTGAATGGCGAGAGCGGGTTCTTGGTAGAATCGGATGCTGAACTCGTCGAGAAACTGGAATTGCTGTTGCGTGACCCCAACTTGCGGCGGTCAATGTCGCGCGCGGCGGCGTTGCATGCTCTGCAATTTGATTGGGACCGCATCGCTCTCCAATGGGAGGAAGTTTTCGAGGCAGTGACCGCAGAGCGCTAGATCCCTCCGAATGTGTGGAATTTATGGCATCTTTGATCCGAATGATCCGCTGGGCGAGCGTTGGCTCGCCTGGGCGGACCGCGCTCAGGCTCTCCTTTCTCATCGCGGACCGGATGGTCACCGGCGGCAGTTGCTCATGGACAATCGCTGCCTCCTCGGGCACAACCGTCTGGCCATCATCGACCTCGAAGGTGGTGCCCAACCGCTAGCCAACGAAGATGAATCGGTTTGGGTGGTGTGCAACGGCGAGATCTATAACTACATAGAACTCCGCGAAAAGCTGATCGCAGCCGGGCATCACTTTCGCACGCAGAGCGACTGCGAGGTTCTGGTTCACCTTTTTGAAGACAAGGGACAAAATCTGCTCAACGATCTTGAAGGCATGTTTGCCTTTGCGCTCGTCGATACGCGCCGCAGAGAACTGTTGCTGGCTCGAGACCGCTTCGGGGAAAAGCCGCTGTACCGGGCACGCGTTGCGGGCGGCGGAATTGCATTTGCTTCGGAGATGAAGGCCCTGCTGGCGTTGCCTGACGTCGATTTGCGGCTCGACATAGCCGCAGTCGCTCAGTTTTTAGCCTTGCGGTATGTTCCCGCGCCGCGCACCCATGTGCTGGGGATTCGGAAACTCTGTGCAGGCGAGGCGATCAGCGTCGGACGCAGCGCTGCCCTTGCGAGTTCCAGGTTCTGGACTCCCGAGCTTCCCGCGAACGGCATTGAAGGAGTCCGCGGTCCTTCCCTCGAGGAGGCCGTAGAAGAAGTGCGCGAGCGCGTGCGCCAGGCGGTGCGAATTCGCCTACGCAGCGATGTTCCGGTCGGCGCGTTTCTTTCGGGTGGAATCGATTCCACCGCGATTGCCTGCGCCGTCAGAGATTTTCTGCCGGCAGCCCGGTTCAGCACATTTTGCGCGTCCTTCGACGACAGGCAACTCGATGAAGCTCCGTTCGCGGGGCAGATCGCTGAGCGACTCGCTTCCGATCATCATGAGGTTCACTTTTCTTCGTCAGAGCTATTGCCGCTCTTCGAAGACCTCATCGATCACTGCGATGAACCGTTTGCGGATGTTTCCATTTTCCCGACCTTCGCCGTTTGCCGGGCTGCTCGCCAGAATTGCAAGGTGATGCTCTCCGGCGACGGTGGGGACGAGTGTTTTGCTGGCTACCGGCCGACGTTTGCGTATTACAGGTGGCACGGCCTGCGCCGCACTCCGGCAGTAAATTTTCTGGCGGAGACCGCCTTCCGGCATTACCCCGATGGTTGGCGCGGCCGGGGTTTACTTAATTTTCTGAGCCAGGACGATGGTCAGCTTCTTCGCGCCGGTCGCACCCAGACGCCGCTGCTTCAATCGTTTCTTCCTCGGTATCGGGAAGAGGCGCAGTCCGGGCTAGCGGAACTCGAAACTGCCGACCGGCATCACGCCCGGCTGAGGTATCCGCACTCCGGGATGGAAGCGACATGGTTTGGATATCTTCCGGAGCAAATTCTCGTCAAGGTGGATCGGGCCAGCATGCGTAGTGCACTCGAATGCCGGGCGCCATTCCTGGACTCGGACTTATTTCAGTTCGTCACCCACTTGCCGCTGCACTATCACTTTGCAAACGGGCAGGGGAAGGCTCTACTGCGGAAGGCGCTTCCGGCGTGGGTTCCGCCGGAGATTCGCTGGCGAGAGAAGCAAGGGTTTACGCCCCCGCTGGCGGCCTGGCTAAGATCGGAACTTCGCGAGCGGGTAGAAAATGACTTGGCTAACTATCCAGCAGCATTGCAAGCGGTTCTTGATCCGGCGCCTGCTCGCGAGGTTTTCGCCCAACACCTGGCGGGAGCCGACTGCAGCGACCAACTGTTTCGATGGATGGTGCTGATCCGCCGCTGCGGACAGCTCTAAAGCAAGGTAAGCCTTCAACCCTATGCGTCTGGCGCCTGTAATCAATAATTCGCTTGCCCTGGTGGTGCTCGATATCCTGAGCAAAGCCACGCCGCTCGTGGTGTTTCCGTTTATAGTGCGCGCGCTGGGCCCGGCGACTTACGGCAAAATAGGGTTCGCCACGGCCGTAGCGGGGTTCTTCGGGTTGGTGGCATCGCCCGGTTTTTCTACTTACGCTCTGCGGGAAGCCGCGAAGGATGAGGGCCGGGTCCATTTCCTCGTCCGCCATGTGCTGGGGGCAAGAGTTGCATTCGCCGTGGTCTCCTACGTTCTGCTAATCGCCTTCGCCCTGACGTTCGCTCCTCACGACTTCACGACTCGCCTGCTGATTGTCCTCTCAGGTTTGGTATTCCTAGTGAACAGCGTGGACGCGCAGTGGGTGTTCATGGCGCGTTCCCGGATGTGGATGGTTACTCTGCGCGGCACCGTGGGGCAGTTGATTTATGGCGGCCTCATCCTCGCGCTGATACGGCGCCCCTCCGACGCGTGGATCGTGCCGGTCGCAAGCGTTGTTTCGTTATTAGCTGGAACGTTGCTCATCTGGCTGCCCGCCCGCCGCGAGTACCACATCCCGTGGCCAGTCATCTCGCCCGAGGTCTGGCGCAGTTTTCTGCCCATCTGCATGATCATGGGCCTGGCCGCAACGATGTCGATGATTTACGACCAGATCGACACGGTGATGCTGCGGTATATGCGGAGCGAGGCGGAGGTGGGCCTCTACGTCGCCAGTTACCGCATGATGGCGATCGCCATATCCTTCGTCGCGATTCTGGGGCAGGTGTTTTTCCCGTTGCTCTCGGAGACGACCGGCCAGGACCGAGAGAGCGAGCAGCGCTATCTAGGTTGGTTGGGGCAGGCAAGCGTGGGCTTGGCGCTTCCGATCGCAACCGGAGGCTTCATCCTGGCGGAGCCGCTCACCCGGTTTGTTCTCGGGGCACAGTACCTTGGTACGGCAACTTTGTTTCGCTGGCTCATGCTGACTGTCATAGCCGGGCCGCTGGCAAGCTACTTCGGAGCGCAACTCATCCCCAGCGGTCGAGAAAAAAAATATCTGTACGCGGTCATCGCCGGGGCGGTGGTGAACGTGGTCTTGAATCTGTTCCTGATTCCGCGCTACGGCGCAATCGCAGCCGCTTTCACCACGGCGATCAGCCAGGCGGCAGTTGCATACATGAACTATCACTTTGTGCGGGACCTGCCCCGGCCCGGCTTGCTGAAAGCACTCGGGCTCTCCGTGATGGCATCGGTCGTAATGGCCGCAGGGCTGGTGCTCGCGCGCTCGGTCTTCACGCTGCACGTGGTGGTTCTTGTCGTGCTGGGCGCCTTGGTCTATGCGGCTGTCTACTGGGGTGGCCGGACGCCGTGGAATCACCGGCAAATGTGAACTGTGAACTTCTTTGGCGGTGGTGTCAGTCTGATTTCGAAAGAAGCTCAGAATAATGCCGCGAGGAACGAAGCTAGGCCATGCCAAGCGCAGATGACGAGATGACAGAGCTGAAGCATTAGCCATTCGGTGGCACCGGCAAATAGCGGCTCAAGAACGCAGAGAACTAGGTCAAACATGGCTATGCGCCAGCAAGTGCCTTCAGTATAGGGCTTCCGTCAATCAAGTTCGATGTGGATGCGGTTTAGGGGAGGGTGCAGAGTTCTTCGTCGACGCGGTGAACCCGGGTACAGCACGCTACACCTGGATGCGTTAGAATCTCAGTCTTCACGCCGTGGAGGATCAGATGAAGACCCCGGTCACGGGGAACGTCGAGAGTCGCGTTCCGCAATCGAACCAGGAGTGGCAGGCCTGGGGCGAGAAGGACCCGCTCTTCGGCGTAATTCCGCAGCCCGGAAGAGAACGGGACGGGGCCACTCCGTGGACTGACGCCGATTTTTATCAGACCGGTCGAAGTGACTGGGATGAGTTCATGCGGCGCTGGCAGCGTTACGGCGTCGAGCGGCAAAGCTGTGTTGAAATCGGTTGCGGCGCCGGAAGGCTAACCCGGCACATTGCGGAAGACTTCGGCGAGGTGCATGCCCTTGACGTTGCCCAGGGCATGATCAATTATGCCCGGCAGCATGTAGGCTCCAATGTGCATCTCTACTTGACCGATGGCATCTCGCTTCCCGTCCCGGACAGCAGCGTAACCGCCGTATTCTCGGTGATTGTGTTCCTGCATTTTGACCGGATCGAGCACGCGGCCGCCTACTTTCGGGAAATGGCGCGCACGTTGAAACCGGGCGGCACCATCATGATCCAGATGCCCCTGCACCAGTGGCCCGCGAATCTCAAGCCGGTCGTGCGCGGCTGGTTTGCGGCGGCACACAATGCCTACATGGCGCTGCGCCGCACCAAGGGTTGGTATCACAGGTTCAAGTTGGCGCGTCACCAGTGGAGTCCGTTCATGCAGAGCGTCACCTACGATGCCGCCTGGGTGCGCGACTCTTTGAACTCTCTCGGATTCCGCGATATCGAAACGTGCTCCTTCCAGCTCAGCCGGGGTGGGGCCGTGTATTCGTGGGTCTTTGCCCGAAAGGCCCCCAAGGCGTGACTTCAGCCTCGAATCATGTTTTGCTCACCGGAGGAGCTGGGTTCATCGGCTCCCATGTTTCGGAAGCCCTTCTGCGCCGTGGGCTGCAAGTCACTGTTTTCGACAATCTCGATGACTTCTACTCACCCGCGGCCAAGCGGACAAACCTGGATGAAGTCCGAAGAGTCGGCAATTTTTCTTTCTGCGAAATCGACCTGTGCAATTTCGACGCGCTTCGTCAGGCGATCTTGAGGTTGCAGCCCGACACTATTATTCACTTGGCGGCGCGTGCCGGAGTGAGACCTTCAATCGAAAACCCGCAGCTTTACGAGCGGGTCAACGTTGGGGCCACCGTGAATCTTCTTGAGTTGGCTCGGCAACTTAGTGTGAAACGTTTCATCTTTGGGTCGTCGAGTTCGGTTTATGGAATAACAAACCGCGCTCCTTTTGCGGAAGATGATCCCTGCCTGCGTCCAATCTCCCCCTATGCTGCCACCAAACTCGCCGGAGAATTTTTCTGTCACACGTATGCTCATCTGTACGGTCTCTCGACAATTTGCTTGCGATTCTTTACGGTGTACGGCCCACGCCAACGCCCCGATCTGGCGATCCGGAAGTTCGCGACCTTAATGGAGGCTGGCAAGCCGATCCCGGTATTCGGAAACGGCTCCATGGGGCGCGACTACACCTTCGTGGATGACACGGTGGCCGGAGTACTGGCCGCGCTGGAGTATGAATTCCCCCCGGGCGATGCGCCGTTTGATGTATTTAATCTGGGCAACTCGCATCCCGTAACGCTGAATGAATTAATCGCAGCGCTCGAGCACGCGACTGGCCGGACCGCGATCCGTGATCAAAAGCCATTGCAACCTGGTGATGTGCCCATCACGTCGGCTAACATCGATAAAGCCGCTCGCCTGCTGGGGTACCGGCCGGCCACGCCACTGGCGGAAGGTTTGGAGAAGTTTGTCCGCTGGCTTCGTCAGGAGCCATCCTGTTGAATCCATGACAAAGAGATCAGAATTTCGAAAAGCGCGCGTCGCTGTCCTCCTCTCCAGTCGTGAAAAATTCAGTGCCTACTATGGCGGAGCGTTAGCGCGCTGGAGCTTCGAGGTTTACAGCCGCCTGGCCAGCTCATTTGATGTCACGGTTTTCGGTTATCCGACCCCACCGAAAGATCTTTATCCGATGCACTATGCAACCAGTTCCGCCTGGAGGCTCTGCGACTTCATCTCCCATATTCCCCTCGCTCGCCGATTTGAAGAAGAGCTATGGCTGCGCGCTCTGTTTGCCAGACTCCGGGACTTCGACGTCGTACATATTCACAATCGGCCGCAATGGATAAGGGTACTTCGCTATCTCAGCTTCGACGGCGCAATCGTCTTGCATCTGCAAAACGACCACTTGGGCCACTGGAGCCCCAGCATGCTGGATGACGTCGCGCGACACCTGGATGCGGTTGTGGTCTGCAGCGAATACCTGCGCAACACATTTGCCGCAAAGTCTTCCGCTCTGGCTGCTAAGACGACAGTCGTTCTCAATGGAGTGAATACAGATTTGTTTTTTCCGCAGGAAGAACTGCGTGAGCCCAAAACGATCTTCTTCGTCGGCAGACTTCACCCCGAGAAAGGCGTTCTGGAACTTGTTCAAGCCTATGCCCGGGTGCTGAAGGTTCATCCCGATGCAAAACTCCTAATCGGAGGCAGCACGGGCTTCGGCACCCATGCGCCTACCGCTTATGTTCGCGAGGTCGAAGCGCTGGCTGCCTCGATCGTCAAAACGCATCCGGGAAGCGTTCAATTCACCGGATATCTTCACCATGATCGGGACCTGCCCGTCTGGTTTCAGAGAGCGACTCTCTTTGCTTGTCCGTCGATTTTCCAGGAGCCATTTGGTCTAGTGAATGCCGAAGCAATGGCCTGCGCCACTCCAGTCGTAGGATCAAGACGAGGCGGAATCCCCGAAGTGTTGGGAGATACTGGCCTCTTGATTGACCCGGAAGATGTCGAGGGCCTAGCCGATGCGATGTGTACGCTGCTGGGCGACCCTGAGTACGCGCGAAAACTTGGCCGCGCCGCTCATCAACGTTGCCGCGAAATGTTCGGTTGGCAAGTCCTCGCCGGGCGCTGGAATTCCTTGCTGCAGAGCATCGCGAATGCCGTCGCTGAGTTCAATCGCCGCGCGGGTTAAGTTTGTCCATGCCTGATAGATTTAGGGGCTTGCTACTCCCGATGCACATACTGACTCTTACCCCCTTCTATCCAACTGCCGAAGACGATGCTCGCGGCTGTTTTATCGCGGAGGCGCTGGTGGAACTGCGACGTCAGGGAATACAGTCCTCAGTGATCGCGGTTCATCCCTTGCACCGCCCGCATCCTAGGAGCGCCGCGAAAGCGCCTTTGGCAACGTGGAAGAATTATTTCTCCATTCCTGGGAATGCAGGGCTATCCAGCGCCGGACGATTTTTGCACACGGCTATCAGAGCCCATGCGCGTCAACTTCACGCGCAGCATCCGGTAAGCCTGATTCATGCTCACGGCGCCCTGCCCTGCGGGCACGCGGCGATGCTGCTCGCAAAAGATCTAAGCGTTCCCTTTGTTCTGACCGTGCACGGGCTGGATGTATTCGCTACCCGCCAAGTTTCCGGTTGGTTTGGACGGCGTTGCTCCGCGGTCTCGGGGCATGTCTACCAAGCTGCTGCCCGCGTGATCTGCATCAGCGAGCAGGTTGCCCAGCGTGCCCGCGAAGGCCTCGGTGACGCGGCCAGGATCAGCGTCGTATACAACGGCGTGGATACGTCGTTGTTCAGCCCCGCCATCACTCGAAGTGGCGACGCTAAATCTGACCAATCCGTGATCCTGAGTGTCGGCAATCTGATCCCAATCAAAGGACACGATTTACTGCTGCGATCAGTAGCGGCAATCGATCCCGAACATTTGGCGGTTCATTGTCAGATCATTGGCGACGGTTCAGAACGCGCGCCATTGCAGAAGCTGGCGCGCGAGTTGTGCATCGCAGACCGGGTTCAGTTTCTCGGCCGCAGGCCTCGCGCCGATGTTGCCGCCGCCATGCGAGAGTGCACGCTGTTTGCCCTGCCTAGTTGGTATGAAGGACTGGGCTGCGTATATTTAGAAGCCATGTCAGCAGAGCGGCCCGCTATCGCGTGCCGGGGCCAGGGAATCGAGGAGATCATCCGCCAGGGAGAGAATGGCTGGCTGGTTGAGCCTAAGAATCTAAACGAACTGACCGCCGCGTTGCATCGATTACTCTCCGATCGCACCCTTCGCGAGAACCTCGGCCGCAATGGCCGCCAGACCATTCTGCAGGGCCACACCCTGGCACACCAGGCAAGCCAACTCTTGTCCATCTACCGCGAGTTGCTCCCATGACGAAGGCCGTCAGGGTTGCGCTGCTGACAGAAATCATCTCGCCCTATCGCATTCCGGTTTTTAACGCGTTGGCCCGTCGGAAAGGGATTGACCTCCATGTCATCTTTCTCGCGGAGACGGACGCCACCCAGCGGCACTGGCTGGTATACAAAGAGGAGATCGAGTTTTCCTACGAGGTGCTGCCGGCCTGGCGGCGGCGGTGGCGGGGCTGGCACATTCTGTTGAATCGCGGCCTGTCGCCTGCGCTGGAGCGTTTCCATCCCCACTCCCTCCTTTGCGGAGGCTACAATTATCCCGCTTTTTGGCAGGCACTGACCTGGGCGAAATTTCATTCCGTGCACTTTGCCGCCTGGATTGAGAGCACAAGTCGAGACCAGCGGGATCCCAGTGTTGTCGCAGCGTTCATCAAGCGACTGTTCGTCCGTAACTGCAGTGCATTTGCAGTTCCGGGCAAATCGTCCTTTGAGTATGTGAGGTCCATGGGAGTTCCGGCGGAACTGATTCACCGAGCTCCTAATGCTGTAGATAATCGGCGGTTCGCTGATCTGGCTCGCGGGGTGAGAGAACGGGAAGCACAGTGCCGCGCTGAATTGGGCCTGCCGCGGCGGTACTTTGTGTATGCGGGGCGAGTGACACGGGAGAAGGGCGTTTTCCATTTGCTGGAGGCATACACTCGACTGGAGCCTGGGCTGCGCTCGGAGGTGGGATTGGTGTTGGTCGGGGAGGAAACGGCTAGGAACGAGTTGATGCGGAACGCCGCAAAGCTTTACCCGGGCAGAGTGGTTTTCCCAGGATTTGTGCAGCGCGACCAACTGGCGGCCTTCTATGCGCTGGCCGAGGCGCTGGTCTTCCCAACGTTGAGCGATCCATGGGGTCTTGTGGTAAATGAAGCCATGGCCTGCGGTCTGCCGGTCATTGCCAGCGATGCCGCCGGCTGTGTAGCAGATCTCGTACAGGACCGCGAGAACGGCTACGTCGTACCATCCGCCAATGTGGCCAGACTGGCGGAGGCGATGGCGGCCTATGCGCGCGACCCGGAACTTGCTTCGCGGATGGGCGATCGCAGTGCTAGGCTAATAGAAGGCTTCTCGCCGGAGTGTTGCGCGGCTGGCTTGGCGACGGCGGTCGGCGTGCCGCTCTGAGATTCTCCTAGGATAATTGAGAACGTGAAGAGCATCAGGATTTTTCTCTTCCTGCGGTGCGAGCATATACTCAAGCAATTACGATGCGGAACTGACACCCTTGCGGAGACGATAAGCCCCAAAAAAGGAGATTTGTATGTTGAGAGAACGAGCATTCTTGGTCTGCCTTCTTCTTTCAAGCGAGCTTCTAGCCCAGAACGTGGTTGTTAATCCCACAGGTGCCCAGTCCATCGTTCAGCCCGCTGGTACAACCCTCTCAACGAACAGTCTGAGCAACATCACTTACGTTACCCCGTCCGATAACTGGTCGCAGGCTCCTACAATTCCGGCCACGCTTTCCGCCGGATCGAACGTCATCCATCTGACCGTTTGTCCGCGCGGCCTGACCACGCAGGCAGTCGGCCTGTTCAACTACTACGCGAGCGTCTACATTGCGACCGTGGGAACGGCGGAAGTCGCGCTCATCACGGCCACGACCTGCACGCAACAAGGGGGAAGCGCGGGAACGATCACCGTGACCGCCGCGAATTCTCATGGCATGGGCTACACCGTAGGCACGGCTTCGCAGGGCGTGCAGGAAGCCATTTACGCCGCCCCCATCAGCGCTAACTACACCTCGACGGCGCAGGAACTGGGCATGACCGTCGTCCCGCCGGGGCAGTATACCTTTCAGGGGCAGGTGAACGTCGTCAACTCGGCCGAAGTCGTCGACTTCTCCGGCTCGGTCGTGACCTGCAACCAACTGGACGCGAAATCCTGCTTGCTGGTGGGAGCGTTGGCCCACCAAGCGAACACCTGGGATGTGACCATCCGCAACTTCACCGGGCAGCCGGGCTGCAACAACTGCAACTTTGCGATGATTGAAGACGCGGCCCAGAAAACCAACTTCATCGGCATTGGCCCAGCGCAGCCGAATCCGGTGGGCACGCTGACCAACGGAGCCTCCTTCGGCTCGATGATTCTTGTGGACAACGATCAGGCGGCGGTGATCGACCGCTTCTCCACCTTCTTCGCGCGCTGGTTTCACTGCGACTCGACGTTCTGCTCGGTGGCGATCAAAGGAAACACGGGCGCCGGAAACTCCGCCGTGATTTACCTCTCGCACGCCAACCTGAATCTGAACTGCGGAGCCAACGGCGTGGACAACCAGAGCGGAAACACGCTGCATATCTCCGATTCGGTCATTGAGAACCAGGCGCAGTTTGGCGTCCGCGCTACCGCTACTTTCGGCGACATCCAGAGCGCGGATCTCGACAACGTATACTTTGAGGCCGGGGGATGCCCGAACCCTTTGGGGATTGGCACCGCTGGGCTGATCGTCGAAAGCGGTTTCGCCACCATCAAAGGCTCGATCGGGCCGCAGGGAATCGCGCCACGCTACGCCAATACGGGAGCCACCCAGTACAACTACTACATCGTGGCCCACAGCTCATTCGGCGGAGGGCTTATCAGCGCGCCATTCCTCGTGGGCGATGCGCTCACCAACCAAGCGGGCAGCATCCCGGTGAAGTGGCCGCAGTTTGGCACCACCGGCACCATCACCTACGACGTGATTCGGACCTCTGGCCCGGCAAACAGTCCCGCACCTTATCTCGCGATCTGCGGCGGCGGTTCGACCACCGCCTGCGGAACCGTGGCCACTGGATTGACTCCCGGAGCGGCGTGCACGGTGGGGACGGCGCACATCTGTTCGTTCACCGATACGGCATCGGCCGCGACCAGCGCCGCGACCAGTTCCAATCTGCCCGCGTTTCCGACGTATTACGTGGCGTTCGGAGACGGTTCTGGGGCGGGAGTGTTCTGGCCCGGCGCGGTGGTCTATACCCCGGCGGGAGATGCGGTAGGAAGCAGCCCGAATCCTTCCGGCGTACACTTTGACCGCTTCGGCGACAACGTGGCCACCTCGGCGGCCGATCCGGTGATTCAGGTGGTGGACAGCTATGGCGGGGTGATGCCGAGGTTTTTCGCGCAGGATTGCAGCAGCTACTACGGCGGAACCTGGATTTCCTGTCTCGAAACCGGGAGCGGTTCGAGCGGGCCGGGAGCGACTTTGCTGAACTCCGGCCAGCCCGGCTCACCCGACACGGCGGGGCGCAAAGGCCGTCTGATCTTTGAGCAGGGACTATTTGGCAGCATCGCGGGCGGCCACAAAATCACGCTGGTCGATTCGAATATGGCGAAGACCCTGAACGCCACGGGGATGCGTCCCACTTACGACGCCAACGACACCTACATTGGCCTCGATAATCCCGCGGCCGTGGCCGCCTCGGGAGCCCAGCTTGCCTTCGGAGCGCCCGTCTCAATCTCTAACTACATTGGAAATGTGGGAGACAGTACGAGCTTTCTGGAGCGGCTGACGGCCTCGGCGAAGACCTTCAACGTTGTACCACTACGGCTCGGCACCGGCTCTACGATCACCCAATACAACGGTCTTACAACCGCCGGGACCGGCCTTGCACCAAATCTAGGAACCCCATTCAATTCCATCACCTTATCGGGGAATGAGCCTGCCCAAACCATCTATACGACAGCGGCCTCCGGCCCGGGATCAGCGGGGAACTACCGTATTTGCATCACCCTATGGCCGACAAACAGCGGGACAGGGACAACGACGGCAATCCAGGGCAACGCAATTGCTCCCAGCGGATCGGGCATAGTCACCTTACCGGTGGGGCCAGCCTTGAACGCAGCTTCGCTTACAAATGGCGGGGGAGCCTGTGCAGCGCTGCATGTTGCGGCAAGCTCCGCAATCCAGTGCAGCACCACAGGATACTCAGGAACTGGAACGTATATGATGAGTTGCACCGTGGAACAGTTGCAGTAACACCTGTATCGAATCGTACTAAAACCGCCCCTCCCTATATGATTGAGAATTCCAATTTCAAGACCATCAGGATTTTTCCCGTGGTCGCGGCATGCTCCGTAATCCTCCTGTTGTACTTGTCGGTGAAACGCCCTTATCTGTTTGGCGAGTTCAATCTGCTTGCTCTGTTGGTCCTGGTGGTCGCGGGCTTGATCGCCTCTCAATACGAAACTCATTTCTGGACAATCATGATCGCGATTTTCTTCTGGGCGGGTTCTGCATTTCCCCTGGCCGGTCCCATGAGCATGTTCCGCTGGGTGGTGCTGGGTTTGGGCGCATTCCTGGGTCTTGGTTATTATGTCCGAAGGTCGAACAGGATTCCCTTCAATCATCTGCACCTCCTGGGTTTGTTCACAGTAATTGCCGCTTTTGTCTCGGCTATTGTTTCTGTAAATCCAGTGATGACTCTTCTCAAGGCTCTGAGTCTAGCCGCACTCTTTGTCTACGCTTCCATCGGTGCACGGATCCTTTGGTCAAGAAATCCGGAGCCCTTTTTCTGGAAACTGTTGCTGATGGCCGAAGGGCTGGTTTACTTCTCTGTACTTTGCTACTCGGCCTCGTTCGAAGCATGGGGCAATGCGAATTCTCTCGGGTTGATTATGGGCTGTCTGTGCTGGCCCGTGTTGCTGTGGCGTTTGTTACTTTCGCCAACCCGTCAGAAGTCGTCGCCTCGCGCCTTCATCTCCCTGTTGTTGTGCGGTGCGCTCTTGGTTCTTAGCCTCTCTCGGGCATCCATAGCGGCGGCGTCTCTGACTTCGGTGTTCTTGCTGGTGGGCAGCAGGCGTTATCGAACACTGCTGATGGGCGTGAGTCTGTTTGCGGCGATTTTGCTGAGCGTCTTTCTACTGGCGCCAGATCGTTTTCAGGCTGGCTCCGAGACTCTGCTCTACAAAAAAGGTGAACGCGGAAATATCATGGATTCGCGCCAGAAGCCGTGGGAAAGAAGTCTACGCACTTTTCGGGAGCATCCGTGGCTGGGACTCGGTTTTGGCGCTGCCGACAACAGCGCCGAATGGCGTCCGAACTATGTCACCATAGGCCAGCAGAGCCGAGAACGTGGCAGTAGCTATCTCACCATGTTGGAGACCACGGGCGCCGTCGGTACTTCCTTTTTCGCCCTGCTGCTTTTTGCTCTTATCCGCGAAATCAGCAGGGTATTCGCAGGGCTGCGTCGCAGTGGAAAGCTGGACCAACCAGCTGTATTAGCGGCCGCGATCTTACTGGCCGGCTTGGTGAATGCGGCCTTTGAGGACTGGATGATTGCTGTGGGCTACTATATGTGCGTTATTTTCTGGGTGCTCGCGCTTTCTCTGCGAGACTGGATGGCGTGCCCGGCCTGGTCAGATACGCAGCAGGCAACGGAAAGACGTGGCCCCGTTGGCGTTCAAAGGCATCTTGCGTTGCGAGGACAGTAGGTGTGAATCAGAGCCAGCCTACTTGAACGCCTCAACGTAAAGCGAATGAGGAAGCTCTCGAGAATCTCCCGGTTCGTAAGGGGGAACACTTTCCTCGTACAGTCGGCTGCGGCCTTCGGCTGATTCCTCAACGTCCTGGAACCCCGCAGCCCGCAGGACCTCATCGAGGTAGCTCAGATCAAAGGCCGTCCGGTGCTGTCCGTCACAGAAAACGAAGTTGGAAAACCTGCCTCCCAGGGAGTCAAAGTGCCGCGGATAGTCGTCATAGAACCAGTCGGAGCGTTTTTCGGCGTACGCAACAATCGCGCTCGCCAAACTCGGAACGATCAAACGGATTCCGCCGCCCGACCGTAAGACTCTGCAAGATTCCTTTAGAAGCCGCTGCAATTCGTCGGGATAGAAATGCTCGAACATGTGCGTGGAATAAACGGAATCGGCATAGCTTGCGGGAAACGGCAAACCATTTCTAACATCCAGCCACAAGTCGATCTTGTTGAAGGGGTTGGCGTCAATATTCACGAAGCCCTTCAGATACTTGGGACCGCAACCGAGATGAAGGTGTCTCGGCCGCTTCGACGAGCCACTGCCGTTGAGATACTTCCGAGCCAGGTAATTGGGTAGGGTTGCCTTGGCGAGTCCCCAGAACACTAAGTCCTTGTAGCGTTGGTGAAGCAAGTACCCTCCGTAGCTTGGGCCATATTATAGAGTACACATCGCCGGGGTCTCTTTTCGTCCTCAGGCGGTGCGTTCCAACTCGCTCTTGACCACTTCTGCGCCCGTCCCCAGCGAAACGTCGGCACCTAAGTCAATCCTTCCGGGTGTGGGCGGCGGGGCCAGATGGTGTCCCAGCCGGATCATCGGCCGCTCCACCAGTTCATAGCTCAAAACCGCCATCAGAAAGACCATCCCCATATTAAGCGGGAATCGTTGCAGCAACGAGAAGGGATAACTCGCTCCCGGAATCAGAAACAATTCCTGCCAAAGATAAAGACTGTAGGAGAGCCGCCCCACCCATTTCATCGCCGGCTTCTCAAGAAGCCGTCCCACGATTCCAGCGGGACGCAGAACCGTTCCGGCAACCAGCGCGGCCAGCAGCATTGATTCCCAAATGCTGTAGATGTGCCGTCGCGGAACCACCTGAAACAGAACATACGCAATCGCAAAAGTCCAGAACACGCCCGCGTTGAACCGCCGTTCCAGCCATAACCGCCATCGTGGTTCAGCCAGCACCAGCGCGGCCAGGCAACCCAGAAGCAACCCGTCCAACCGGACGTCCGTGCGCGAAGGGAACAACAAATCCGGCAGGTAGCGGTTCAACCACTGATGATGAAAATCCCACCAGCGCCATACTGCGACCAGTATCGCCAGCCCGGCCGCTAGATAGCGAGCCCGCACTCGCCCAGAGAACGCCAGCAACGCTGGCCATAGAAGATAGAAGTGTTCCTCGATTGCCAGCGACCAGTAGTGAATGGTGTATCCACCCCAACCGGCGCGGATCCATTCCGGCGGCAAGTAATTCCGGAAAAAAAGTATGCAACTCCACCATTCCAGCGGTGTCACCACAACCACTGCACCCGTCGCCAGCAGACCCAGCACTAGCAAATAGGTAAACGCGGCTGGAAGAATACGGCAGGCCCGCCGAATGTAGAAGCCCTTCAGACTGATACTGCCAAAGAGTTGTTCTTCCTCTAGCAGACGCGAGCAGATCAGGAATCCGCTGATGGCAAAGAACAGGCTCACCCCATTGGCTCCAGTTTGCAGTAAAGGATGCCAACTGGCCTGCCGATGAAATCCCGACGCCACATGATCGAGCAACACGGCGGCGATCGCAATTGCACGCCAGCCATCCAGTGTCGGCAAGTAGCCCGACCTGAATTTCGACCCCTTCGTTTGCGATGGAGAGGAACTCATGGCCTGCTTCGAAGCAGGGCCACATTATAGAGCACACCGCTTGGACTTCTGGCGAAGCTGGCATTTGCCTGCTGACCTTTCAAGAATCTATATACTTGCTGGGTTCTCCCGCTCTGCGATGATTCATCTTTTTCTCGATGCCTCGGCTGCTAGTTCTGGAAGCGGCCCCACGTACGTGCGCAACGTTGTTCCTCACCTCGCGGCGAGAGCCGATCTCCGTTCCACCATCCTGGTCTCTCCGTTCTTGCGCCGGGAATTTCAAGACCGATCCAATCTTCAATCTAATGTGTCGTTCGTTGAGTTCGCGGACGAGTCCGTCAGCGCTGCCATCCGATTCGTGCACGCGCAAAGGTCGATTCCTGGGTTGATTCGTCGCAGCGGGGCGAACGTCTTGTTATCGGCAGGAAACATGGCCTTGTTTCGATCCCCCGTGCCCCAGATTCTTCTGAGCGGCAACGCTCTGTACACCTCCAAAGATTTCTACCGCGATCTAGTGCAGCGGGGTGACTGCGGACTGTGGCTCGATACCAAGCTCAAGGAACAAATGGCCAAATGGTCGGTGCGGACCGCCGATCGTACGGTTGCACCGAGCCAGGCTTTCGCGGACGAGATCGAGCGCTGGACCGGAGTTCGCGCCCTGGCCATCCACCACGGCTTTGACCGGAATCTTTTTTTTCGAGACACGGAACCACCGCCCGAGGAACTCAAGAAGAAGCTGGAACGGACGAGCGCTGAACTGCGCCTTCTGTTTGTCAGCCACTACAACTATTATCGAAACTTCGAGACTCTGATTCGCGCGGTCAGCGTGCTGCGAAAACTGATCGCACCGCGGGAGGCAAGTCTGTTTCTTTCGTGCAAGCTCCGGCCGGGTGCGAATCCAGGATCGTACCGGACCGAATCTGCGGCGCGACTGGTGCAAGAATTGGGCGTGGGTTCGAATGTGATCGAACTTGGAGCAGTCCCGTACCATCTTCTGCACCACGTTTATCCGGCCTGCGATCTCTATGTGACGCCGGCCTACGTGGAGACATTTGCTCATCCCCTTGTCGAGGCGATGGCGAGTGGCTTGCCAGTCATTGCCTCCGATCTGGCGGTACATCGCGAGGTCTGCGGAGACGCAGCCCTGTACTGCCCGACATTCTCGCCAGACCTTCTCGCAGAAACGGTAGCTCGCGTGGCGCAATCTCCCGAGCTGTTCAAGAAAATGTCCGAACGTGGCTTGAAGCGCTCCCTCGACTTCTCCTGGAAGGATCACGTCGCACAAATAGTTTCAATTGCCCAGACGCTGCTCTGATGACGAATGGTGTCATCTCGTGCAAGCTACGGCATACACTCCCGCAGTCCGAGTTGCGTTGTCCCAGGTCTCCTGCTTAAATGACTGTTCGCGAAAAGTAAGGGGCCACTGCATGCGGTGGTATTTCGGACTCTTTTTTGTCTCCGGTTTTTGCAGCATCAAGTCTTCTGCACTCCAAAGAATTCTATGAACTTGCCAGGCGCCACCTCCGAACGGGAGGCATCCTTCAACAATGGTTTCCTCAGGACAACGCTTCAGACCCGTCGGCGCTAGTCTCCGTGGCCAAGGCCATTCGGGAGTCCTTATCCTTACGTTCGCGTGTTTTATACCGTGGGAGGTCGGGGAAATCACTTTCTGGCCAGCATGTCACCGCTGACGCAAACCTCGGACGAGCTCCTGGCCAGCCATTTGCCGCCCGCCGCCGTTTCCGATCTCTTAGAGCTTGGACCGCATCACAGCGCCGAGGAGCAGTTTGCCTCGGTCAAGAATAGCGAGTTTCCGATAGAAAGTCTGATTGCGCGCGCTTCCGGCAACGTGCCGGCCCTCCAAGGCGACCGGCCCATCAACGAATACTACATTTTGCGCGAGTGCCGAAGATCCGGACTATAGACAACACATGTGTCGGGATAGTGCTGCTCATACAGACTCATCGAACCGCCAGGAAAGAGTACGTACCAGCCGGAGTACTCACCGGCGAACCGCTCGGATTGCAGAAGTGCAGAATCACCGCGTTCGCTTCCTTAGCGTAAGCGCTAAGTGACAGGTTACCCAACGCTGCTGGCGGATGTACTCCACTGACTTCGTCCGTCGCACTGAGCCCAACAGCGGTCCCAGTCAGATCGAGGCAACTTTGACCCGGAACTGATGTTCCTGGAAGGCGGTTCGTTGCGTAAATCTTCATCTGGGAAAGCGCCGTTCCGGCACCCAAAGTGAATGTGTTTCCGTCCTTGATCACAAGCGGGACCGCGAGGGTTTTTTCCCAGGCAGTGAGGCGCTCTTTCCAGTTCGTTCCGTCTGGCAAGGCATTGATGTAGTTGCTGATCGAAACCGGAGCCCCAAAGGCTAGGGGGATATTCTTGCGACTGGCGTACGCAGAGTTGTCGCTGCCGATCCATACATCCTCAACATCCATGTTCGGGCGATAGTTCGAGGTCGCTACCGTCTTGTCGGGGTTGGAGTCTACTAGGGTGATGATGCTGCCGCTGTGGAACCCCGTCAGGTTCGTGCCAATAAAATTCAGTCTGCCTTTGAGGTTGGCCGCCTCGCGATAGCCGTCCTTATTGCGCATGAGCAAGGTGGCGGTGTTGTAGCCTCCCAGTTGCACGCTGATGCTTCCTAACCCTCCTGCCGCGCCAGCCATCAGCGAGTACGCCCCGCCCGTCCCGACCAAACTAAACGAGGAAGGAGCGTAGTTGCCGTTGACGCTAACGATGCCTATTCCATTTCCACCGCTGAGATTCGACTCGCCTACGAACGTTGCCACGGGAACTTGAGTCGGGTCGGTACCGCGGCCAGCGCTCAGCACTAGATTTCCAGGCCAGAATCCCAGATAAGGAACGAATCTCATCGGCGGCAGGCTGTAACTGGTAGTGTTGTTTGCCAGGTTGTCAGTGAAGGATTCGATCGCCTCGCCGCCAGAGACCTTGCCTACCACCACTGAACCGCAGCCGCTAACCGATCCTCCCCGGCATCCGAGGGTGTAAGGTGCGATGATGTTCGCGCCGTTGCCTGTGGTCCGCAGAATGTCGTAGCTGATCGAACCTCCGCCGTAGGGATGAATGGCCGGGAAGTAGCCGGTCAGCGTCCCCGAACACGCTCCTGGCGTGTTGCCGAGGTACAGGGGTGCGCTGGGTCCGTTCGCCCCGGATGATCCGCTCAGATTGGCGACCGCCCAGTAGTTGAACCGGTCAGCCCCCGCACTTCCGCTGCAACTGAAAGTCGGCATCGCACCCGTGAGCCCGGTCGAACCGTGTGCCGTCACTTGTCCCCCTTGCGTGATTACCCCCGCCATGCCCTGTGCAGCGGCTCCCTTCGCTCCAGCATCGACGTAGTCCGGGTTGGTGCATCCGCCGACTTCAAAGTAGTCATTGTCGAGTTGCGTGTTGCCGTTATAGCCCCCGGTCGGGGTTCCGCTGCGGATTCCGTATTGACTGAACCCTTGTACCACCGAATCCGACACGCGCAGGCCGTTGCCGCTCAGCCATGTGATAACGTTCCCGGCACATTGCAGGTTGCCGTTGATGTGCTGGAGCCAACCCACCGCGTAGCAGTTGTTGGCGTTGCGCGTGCGTCCTTCCGGCAGGGCATACACCGCTTGCCCGCGGCGATCTCCGCGCAGGCCATACCCATCGTGCACGTCCAGCCCGTCCAGCGTAAAAGCCTCGTCGTCGCACACGCTGACGTAGGAATTGAAACTCCCGACTGGGGTGCCGTGTGCAGACGTCATAGCGTAGTCGAATTTGGGATTGCGAATAACGGTGCTTTGTGCGTTGACGTGAATTGCATCCCAGGCAAAGTTGGTGATGTTGCCATTGGCAGCGTGGAACATCAGATCTTCCAGAATCACGTTCTGCGTAATGGTCTCGGAGTCACGCCGGCCGGCCACAACGCAATCATCGTTGGCCACATGGCATTCCAGCCTGCCGCCTGCCTGCCGAATGGTCTGATACGAAGCCTCAAAGTGCAGAGGCGCGTAGATGTTGTAGGGGCTTCCGGCTGAATCAATGACAACCTGGCCGCCCTGAAATCCCCAACCCGTTTGCGAACGCGCCGCCTCGGACGCCTCCTTGATCCCCCCCGAGGCGCTGCCTACGGTGTAACCAGCTGGGTGAGCGTTCGCCAGAGTGATGCTGAATTGGCAGGAAGGATCACCCGCATATCCGGAGACTCGAACAATTTTGGCGGTCTCGGGGGTGCCCGTGCCGCTAATGTAGACGTAGTGTGTTGGAGTGTAGCGGGCTGCAATGGGCGCCGTGTCTACCATAAATCCACGCGGGCAGGGAGCAAGCCTGATCGTATTCGCGCCCGCAGCCAGCGCAGGCGGCGAGGCCGGAGATTGTTGCCAATTATAGTCGGAAGCATATTTGACCGACTGCATGCTGTCCTGAAGATTGCCCGGTCCGCCACTGGCTTGGCCACATACGATCTCAGGATTCTTCGCCAAGGCAAGAATCAAACAGCTTAGAAACAAACTTGATGACCGAAAACGAAGGCTTCCGCGAAGTGCTAGTCGTTTATAAAACATGAGATCTCCTGGCTTACGCCTGCTTTTGCATAGAGTCCTGAGTATTGGGGGAAACGATAGCAGAAATCCAGTCCTGCGCAGGAATGGAGCGCCGGACATCCGATCGTTGAGGTTGGACGGGTGCCAAGACACCCGTTATTATTCTCGACATAGTCCAACACAACTGATCCGTCCTACGCGGTCCCACTACATGATCAAGAAGTTGTTAACTCGCGCTGTTGGGATCCTGCCGGAGTCGGCTCAATTCCAGATTCGTGAACGCTACTGGCGTGCCAAAAGCAGAATACTTTACCAATGGCTTTACGGCTTGCTCAATCTGGAGCACACCCTGGATTCCGGCCTCACGGTCAAAGTCGCGAGCAAAGGCGAGTGGTGGACCTACAACGACATTTTTGTAAACGGCGAATACGATGTTCCCATTCAAACGGCCTTGGGAGCTTCTTCGGGAAAGCCATTCGTTGTTTTGGATCTCGGCGCAAACGTCGGCTACTTCTCCTTTCGAGTTCTCGATCTTATTCGCCGCCACCATCTCGACCACGTCCTTCCCGACATCACAGTCGTCGAGGGGAGCCCTGAGACATTTGCAAAGCTTGAGAGCCGGATTCAATCTCAACAACTGGCTCCAGCAAGTATTCGCATGGTTCACGGGCTTGTTGGACAACGAACAGGTAGTGCGCTTATCCGCGAATCAGCCGTGCACGTGAAGACTGGAATCATGGATGTTCCAGCGAGGGGAGGGACCAGGGTTGTATTCGTAGATGTGAACACTCTCATGAAGGACAAAATCGAAATCGATCTTTTGAAGTGCGACATTGAAGGTTCCGAATTAATGTTCATCGAGAACTATGGCGACCTTCTGCAAAAGGTCCGCCACGCAGTCTTTGAGTTGCACCATGATCAATGCGACACGAAGAAATGTGTAGGAATGTTGGACAAGCTGGGGTTCCGTCAGACAATCTTGCGAGCAAACGATTCTTTTTGCGTCAGCTTTCATAGCAGAGGCTAGAGCTTGTGGGAGTCTGGGGAACTTTCGGGGCCTCTGGCTGGCCTTTTGCCTCGCCCGCGAATAAACTTACGGCACACCATCGAAAGCCTCGGAAACCGAGGTCGATGCGGGAAATTACGAGATTGGAGACGAACAGGGTGACCCTCGCGGGCTTCGTACTATTGCTGATCACGGCCGCCTGCATGTCCGTGGCGAACTTGTTGATCAAACATGGAATCGAGCAGGCGGGCGGATTCGCTCCGTCGGTGGCGGCATTGTTTCAGGTGCTTCGCCAACCTGCCGCACTGGCCGGAGTGCTGCTTGCTGGACTCTCCGCCCTCATGTGGTTCTACATTCTCGCCAGCCAGAAACTTTCCACCTGCTATCCGCTATTCGTGAGCCTGACCTACTCCTTCATCACGGTGGGAGCTTTTTTATTCCTGCACGAGAGAATGTCGCTGCAGAAATTGGTGGGACTGGCCGTCATCATCGTCGGGATCACGACGGTGGCGCGGGGATAAACGATAAACGACAATCGATGAACCATAAGCCATAAGCGAAAAACGAAGATGAGCCCAGACCCGCACCAGACCCAGCTGAACTCCAGCACTCCGCGCCCGCTGGACGGCCTTTCCGTGGTCGTGCCCGTCTACCGCAGCGAGGCCATCTTGCCGGAACTGGTGCGGCGGTTAGAAGGCACTCTGCCGGCGATCGCCTCCAGCTATGAACTTGTCCTGGTAATTGACAGCAGTCCCGACGGCAGTTGGGACGTGATCCGCCAACTTGCGCAGCGTTACCCGTGGATTCATGCCATCAACCTGATGCGTAATTACGGCCAGCACAATGCTCTGCTGTGCGGCATTCGAGCGGCTCAGTACGGTGTCATCGTCACCATGGATGACGACTTGCAGCATCCTCCGGAGGAAATCCCGAAGTTGCTCGCCGTCCTCGCCGAGGGCTACGACGTCGTCTACGGTACCCCGGAACGCGAGCAACATGGTCTGGGGCGGGATATTGCCTCTCTTGTGACCAAGGTAGCCCTGCAGTCGGTCATGGGCGCAGATATCGCACGGCAGGTCTGCGCTTTTCGTGGTTTTCGGTCCGAGGTGGCGGCAGCGTTCGACCACTACGCAGGATCATTTGTATCGATCGACGTGCTGCTGACGTGGGGTACAAACCGGTTTGCTGCGGTTCCTGTGCGCCACGACCCGCGTAAACAAGGAACTTCGGGTTACACGTTTCGCCGGTTGTTCACTCATGCGGTGAACATGATGACCGGTTTCACCACACTCCCCTTGCAGTTCGCCAGCCTGGTTGGCTTGGTGTTTACCCTGTTTGGTGTAGGGGTGCTGTTTTATGTCGTGGGCCGGTACTTTGTGCACGGCGGGAGTGTGCCAGGATTTCCATTCCTAGCCTCGATCATCGCCCTGTTTTCAGGGGCGCAACTCTTCGCACTGGGCATTATCGGCGAGTACCTGGCTCGGATGCACTTTCGCAGCATGCAGAAGCCTCCTTATGTAGCGCGTGCCGATACCAAGAGTGAGCAGGTTGGTCAAGAGAAACAGAATCGAGTGTTGAAACAATGCGGGTGAAAGGTTTCTTGATCAAGCCGTCGATCCCAGGTGAACAATGAGGCCTACAGCATTCCATTCAGGGATGCATCTCAAGAAAGAGTTTCTCCTGCCGCCCGAGCCTTTGTGTCCACTCTGCTCTTACGATGGCGAACGTTCGCCGGTTCTTCGGCTCCAATCCGAACCATACGTGGCCTTGCTCGCATGTCCGAATTGCAGTGGCTATTCCGCATCACCCATGCCCACCGTTGAAGCTCTGCGTGCTTATTACAGCCGGTACTATGAAGCAGGTATTTATCAGAATTCCGACAAAGTCACTTTCCACGACCCGCAGCGCTTCGCCAGACATCTCCTGCGGAGAGCCAGGCCACACTTACAGGGCGAGACCCTGAAGATCCTCGATTTCGGCGGAGGAGAGGGGAATCTGTCTTTGGCGGTCGCCCAGCTCCTGTTGAGCGAGCGCACATCGCACGTTGATATTATTTTAGTGGACTACAATGCAGGTCCAGGCCAGACCACTGGCAGAAATATTTCCCTGGTATGCCGCGAAAGGCTCGACCCTGCCGATGCGAAGGACTGCGATCTTGTCCTGGCCAGCGGTATTCTGGAACATATCCCATATCCGCAGGCCGACTTCGCCCAGTTGTTGTTGGCCGTGCGGCCGGGTGGTCTGTTCTACGCTCGAACCCCCTGCGTCGCGTCGCTGTTGCGGATCTTGCAGCGCATGGGCTTGCCAGTTGATTTTACCTATCCGGCACACGTGCATGACATGGGAGAGGCGTATTGGTCGAATGTTCTCAGTTTTCTCCCATCTGAGTTTGAGCATTACTCGGTGATCTGGTCGCAGCCATCCATCGTTGAAACGGTACTGCGGAAAAATGCCATGCGCACGTTGGTGGCGCATTTGATGAAGTTTCCGTGGCGGATATTAGGAAGTCGCTATCCGTTTGTTGGTGGCTGGGAAGTGTTCATTGGAAGACTGGGAGCCCCGGCTCGATAAACTGAATTGTGGGTCGAAACTCTATGTGTTTTTTTGCCTGCCTCCTCAATAAGCGACCGGATGTTCGGCGACCTGATGTTCGGGAGTTCAAATGCCGCCAAAACTAAACGTACTGGTAATGGGCGTGGGAGGAAACGTCAGCCAGGGTATCCTCAAGGCCCTGGCTATCAGCAAACTTTCATGCCGCCTGATCGGTGCCTGTGTCAGCTCGCTATCGTTCGGGCTTTACACAGTCGACAAGGCATACATTTCGCCGCCTGCCAGCGATCCGGATTTCACGGACTGGCTGATTCGTGTATGCCGCGCAGAGCAAGTTCATGCCATCCTCTCCGGGGTTGAACCGGTATTAACGGTTCTCGCGGACCAAGCCGAAAAGATACACGCGGAGACCGGTGCTCTCTGTATTGTAAGCTCGGCAAAGTGCCTGGCTGTCGCCAACGATAAATTGCTCACGTTTCAATGGCTGAAAGACAACGGGTTCGCCTATCCGAAGACCGCGGACTCCGCGGATTCGGAGGCTGTGGAAGCGTTGGTGCGTGCCTGCGGCTACCCCCTGATCGCGAAGCCCCGCTGTGGTAAGGGCGCCCACGGCGTATTCCATCTGCAGAGTCATGAAGAACTGCAATCAGCAAAGGCGAGGCAGGCATACATCATCCAAGAGTACCTGGGGGATCCTGATCAGGAATATACCGTCGGCTGCTTCAGCGATCGTGAGTCGAGAGTCAGAGGAGCCATGGTCATGCGCCGGGATCTTCTCGAGGGTACAACTTATCGCGCGGAGGCCGGATCCTTCCCCGAGGTGCGCGAGCAGGCGATTCGCATTGCGGAAGCTTTGAAACCCATGGGGCCATGCAACATTCAGATGCGCCTCCATGGCGGTCGAGCTGTGTGTTTTGAGATCAACATGCGCTTTTCCGGAACTACCCCGATTCGAGCCAGGATGTGCTTCAACGATGTTGAAGCAACTCTCCGTCATTACGTACTGGGCGAGCCAGCGGCGGATCTCCCCGTCATTACAAAGGGCACGGCGCTGCGCTACTGGAATGAGATGTATATAAGTGAGGAAGCCAGGATCCGATTAGACGAGTTTGGCGAACTGGATCAGCCAAAAGGTTACAAACCGGTGATCGAAGATTACGGGATGGAAAAATGAGGATATTCCTTACCGGAGCCACCGGTCAGGTTGGGCGGGCGATTGCTACGTTCCTCGCAGACCAAGGTCACCAGGTGGCGGGCGCAAGCCGGCAAATCCGCCCAGCGCCGGGTTTGTTCGAACACGTCGAGGCGTGCCTGGGGGCGGAAGACGCCTTCGACCTGATGGTAAAAGCTCTGCGGCCTTGTGAAGCAATCGTGCACGCGGCCGCCTCCTTGTCACACGACAACTCCGATCCCTTGATCTCACTCACGAATTGTCTGGGAACGCAGCAAATCATAAAGCTGGCCCATAGCTGGGGAGCAAGTCAGTTGGTTTATATCTCCAGCCTTCCCGTCATCGGCCGCCCCGTCCAGCATCCGATTACTGAGGACCATCCAACCCAACCGCCGACCACTTACCACGCTTCCAAGCTCTATGGCGAGTGCCTGATGCGACTAGCTGAAGGCAATGGCTGCCGCGCGGCGAGCCTCAGGCTCACATCACCCTCGGGTCCGGGAACGCCCGAGAACCGCATACTTGCCGTGTTCGTCCGAAGAGCGGTCGCCGGTGAGCCCCTGCAGGTCCTCGGGCGCGGAAGCCGGAGGCAGAACTACGTGGATGTCCGCGACGTGGCAGTCGCTGTGGACGCTTGCCTAACAAAACGCGCGTCCGGCGTTTACAATATAGCGGCGGCAGACAGCATCAGCAATTATGAACTCGCGCAGACGTGTATCAGCGAGCTGAGTTCTTCCGCCCGCGTTGATTTTGCCGGAAAGCCCGATCCCGAGGAGGGAACTGTGTGGGACGTCTCTGTGTCCAAAGCCTGCCGCGACCTGGGCTACCGGCCGCAGTTCACGATTCGTGATTCCATCCGGGCGGTTGCTCAAGACCGGTTGCATCGGGATACTCAGTGATGCCCATCCCAATCGCGAGCCACCCCATCCCGTTTAATCGACCCTGCCTCGCAGGCAACGAATACAAGTACATTGCAGAAGCGATTGCCAACGGTTATGCATCTGGTGACGGCGCCTTCACGCGCCGCTGCCACGAATTACTCGAGCAGGAACTCCATGTGCCCAAGGTACTACTGACAACTTCCTGCACCCATGCGTTGGAAATGGCCGCCATCCTTCTGGATTGCGGTCCTGGCGACGAAGTGATTGTGCCGTCATTCACGTTTGTCTCCACCGCAAATGCTTTTGTGCTGCGCGGTGCTCGGCTGGTTTTTGCCGACATCCGCCCCGACACGATGAACCTGGACGAAGCCCGGCTTGAGGCGCTGATCACATCGCGAACCAAGGCGATCGTCCCCGTGCACTATGCGGGCGTGGCCTGCGAAATGGACACGATCGGCGCAATCGCCGCGCGCCACGGAATTGCGATTGTGGAAGACAATGCTCACAGCCTCTTCGCGCGTTATCGAGGGAAGTACACCGGCACGTTCGGGCGCCTGGCCACGCAAAGCTTTCACGAAACCAAGAACGTGACCTGTGGAGAGGGCGGCGCGCTGGTTGTGAATGATCCAGAACTGATTGAGCGCGCTCTGATTGTTCGAGAGAAGGGCACCAACCGAAGCCAGTTCTTCCGCGGCCAGGTTGATAAATACACCTGGGTTGATGTTGGGTCGAGCTATCTTCCGTCCGATCTCTTGGCTGCGTTTCTGCTGGCGCAGCTCGAGGCCCGCCAGGAAATCCAGAAAAAACGGCAGCGCGTCTGGCGATGGTACTTTCACCATCTGGAGGCATGGGCAATTGAAAACGGTGTAAGCCTCCCCGTAGTGCCTGCCCAGTGTGAGCAGGCCTATCACATGTTTTACATGCTTCTGCCTTCACTCGAATTCCGCGAGTCGCTGATCTCTCACCTCAAGGCGCAAGGGATTCTCAGCGTATTTCACTATGTCCCGCTGCATTCCTCGGAAATGGGACGGAAATGGGCAGCGCGTGAGACCGGTTGTCCGGTGACCGAGGATGTGAGTGTGCGCCTCTTGCGATTGCCCTTTTACAACGACTTGACCGAAGCCGAGCAAACGCGCGTTGTGTCCGCCGTGACTTTATTTGGTGGTCGATTCGGTCTCCGCGAGGAGCGGATTGGAGCCTGAAACCAACCCCGGCGACCAACCCTTGCAACCAATCCCTGCAACCAGCCAAAGATCGCGATCGCCCGAACACCCGGCGAAAGACGCAGTTGCCTACCACCGCGAACTCGCCCGCAGCTGGGAGCAGCGCTACCAAAAGCCCGCCTTCAAAGCGCGGCTGCGCGCCTTTCAGGAATGCCTGGCGGGCCGCGACTTGCACGGGCAGGACTGGCTGGATGCGGGTTCTGGATCAGGAACCCTGGCTCGCTATCTTTTCGAGGCCGGCGCCCGCGTGCTCGGAGTCGACGCCGCCCAGGAAATGATCGTCATGGCTCGCGAGCTTGCTAGCTCGGACGTCGCGACCCCTGATGTCGCGGGCAAGCACGATCCCCCTCGGCAACTGCGTTTCGAGCACATCGCCACGATCGCGAAGCTCCCGCTCTCCGATCAATCGCTAGATGGAATCCTTTGTTCGAGTGTTCTTGAGTACGTTCCCGACCCGCAGGCGTGTCTGACGGAGTTTGCCCGCGTGTTGCGTCCGGGCGGCCTGCTGGTGGTCTCGGTGGCGAACCGCAATTCGCTGGTCCGCTGGGCCCAGATGGGAACGCACCGGTTGGGGCGAATCCTAGGGGAAAGCTGGTGTGCGTTTCTCGATCACTCGCATAACGAGTACACACCGGCGAGCTTTCGCGCGTTGTTGAAAGAGCATGGCTTCACGACGAGTAATGTCGTCGCTTTTGGCAGCCCTATTCCCCAGTGGCTGCAGCGCCGCGAATTCGGGGGATCATTGTTGGCCTTCCGCGCTGTACGCGAGTAAAGCTGCCGTGCTATTAGAGTGGAATCTGCTGGAGTCCGCACCCTCCGGTGGCCGGCTTTCTCAAAACGAGAAGTTGCCGAAAGCCGTCCTTGCGTGCCTTGTCGATTGCCCTGCCCACGTTCTCCGTAGGATCTTCATGCCTGCGCGGCAGCTCATACTGCGGATAGCCCCAGCCCACCTCAGCCCATCCTATGTCCTGGTACTCAGGAAGGCCTTCAACCATGGGCACCCCAGCCAACGCGGGAGCAAGGAAAGGAGTGGTTCCGTCACCTAGTTGGCGCATGTCCCAATAGGTGCGGTTGGTCTTCGGAATGTACAAGACTGTACCTCGACGCTGTTGCACCGGTTCGTGTCCAATACGATCCAGGCACTGGATCAGTTGGACACGATCGTCAAGTGCCGCGACCACGACCGAACGGCGCGTCTCGATCTGTCCCAGTTCCTGGCGCCACGCGGTGGTTGGCATTCCCGCAAGCACAGCACGAGTTTCGCAACCCCGTTTCAGCATGCGATACGTCGACGCTACCGTTGTGATAAATAAATGTCCGCCTATCGCAACCGTGAGCCCCAGCAACAGTGCGCTGGTCAGACGAAGGTTGCCATCTCGCATGCGTTGCGTCATCTCGGTGAACCTGAATGGCGGCAGCAACGCAACCACGAACACTCCCGCAATCACACCCTGGAATTCAGTGAAGTACTTCCAGTTAGGGGAGCGGAAGTCGATCAGGAGATATGGGATCAGGCCGGTCGCGACAGTTACAAGCACAAGTTCGATGAGGAGTGTATCGCCAGCCTTTGCTGCCCGCACCAACTCCCCCAACGTCCGGGTTCCATGAAAGCGCGCCCAAAGCAGCAAGAACAGCCATGCCCAGGCGAAATAAACAACAAAAAAATACGGTACCCATTCGGGGGAAATTCTGTCGAAATTCAGCGGAGCAAAATTGGTCTTAAGAGCGCCTCTATCGAGATAAACCATGAGAGCGAAGGCCGAAGCGGACAGTGCACATCCCAGCAAGAAAGGCCACGTTCGCATCCATCCTACGCGCCAGCAGAGGTATACGAGCAAGCCCAAGAGCAGGTATATCTGAGAAATTTTCACCCACCCGGTCAAGCCCAGGACCGCGGGCAAAACCGCTGCCATGGCGATCTTCTCACGCAGCGTCCACACGAAACCACGGGTGCAGAGCGACTCATGGAACCACGCTCCGGCTCCAAAGAGCAGCAGGGACATCGCGATGGCAAGCAGAAAAGAATCGCTGTTGATGATAATTTCGTTGAAATTCAGATGCATGGGATCGTCAGTAAATGGAAAGATCCCGACAAATGCGACCATACTTGCCGCCCAGAAAATAAATGGTGGGCCATTGGATTCTTGCATTACCGCAGCCCGCAATAACTCGGCGCATCCGAAGAACGCTGCGACATAGAGAGGAATCAACAGAATTCCGTAACCGTACGCCAGAAAGTCGATGGCGCGAAAACCACACAGCCGGCTCAGCCCTTCCGCAATCCACAAAGATCCGGTGTGGTACCTGAGCGGAGGAATGCCATCCAGACCGGTTGAGGCCATACTGTACGTGGCAATCATGTTTACCACCGCTGCCTCGAAGGCGACGTCAGTGGCAACCCGCCCTGCAATGATCGACTCGGGATAGAGGACATCGTGAACCGAATTGACGCGCCAATACATGCTCTCCCCATACAGCCCAAGGAAAAGGCCCAAGCTGAGGAGGGCGACGGTACGAAGAAAGCCTGTCCGCGCAACTACTGCGACTACATTCCACGCACCCGCCACACCGCCCGCCAGGGCGATCACCGTTGCGATCAGCGCGCTGCTGCCCATCGGAGACAGCCCTATGGCTGTGACAAGGAGCAGCGTAAGAAGTGACACGACCGGTCCGCACAACCACCAGCGTTTTTTAGAGCTGAACGCACCCGCATTTACCACGAGGAGGGAGATTCCCACGATCTTTAACAGAGCCCCAATGGGAGTTGGAAAGCCGCCACGCAAAATAACGACTGTGGAGAACATCAGGAGAGGGACCACCGAAGCTACCAAGCAAACAAGTCGCACCCTATGATTTCCCGATTGAAGTGCGTGCCAACTGGTTTCCGATGAAAGAAGGTCTAGCTCACGAGAGACGGTCATCAGGCTCCAATAGATGGTTTTGGTCTGAACTGAAACTATACACAATCAGAACTTGCGGCACGTGTTCGGCTGCTTCTCACTGCCCAAATCGCTTCTTCTGAATCCTTTCAGCGCCCAACGTAGGAACAGTCTCTTTCTAGCCAGCGTGAGTACCAGTATGGGGACCTGAATCTTGTACGTGGTCATCAGCGACTCATTGGTTCATCTGTCGAACCATTTACGTCGACTGACGTTGCTGATTTCACTATTAGAATGTGGTGGATCTGATGGTGGCAGGAGGTGCAGAGTGTAATCAGATTTTCTTCTGAATCATTCCCCGAGTGGCTGCGAAATTCTTTGTGGTGAACCTCCAAGTTCAACATCGTACCGCACGATTGACACCGCCAGCCATCGCGGCGTAGCACCTGTTGCCGCAGATGCTCGTATGAAATCGGATCGAGTCGCAAGGGCGGGAGTTTTGGGCTAGCTGAGCTCATGACAGCTTCTCGCGTATGCCTTCTAGAAACGCCTGCTGTTGCTCCTCCGGCAAGAACCTGAAGAACCTGGTCATCGAGAACAGCAGCATCTCCGGATCTCCATGGTCCAGGTTGGCCCCGGCCAGGAAGTCCGCACAGATCATTTCCAAGCAGTAGCCTCGGGAGCGGTCGCTTCCGAGCATCAGAGCTGCCGTTTCGATCGCCCGCTCAATGACTGGCGTTTGGCTTTGGTACAGCTTGAAGTAGATAATTTCCCACGGCTCGGTTTCCCGCCCTGTCAGTTCCTTCTCGACCTCCTGCTTGAATTCTTCTTTGGGCATCTGACTGGCTTTGTGCAACCAGGTTGCACAATCGAACTGCCGCCCATCCCGCCTGGCCAGTTTGGCTAGCTCGATCCCCTTCGTCCAGCCCACTTCCTTCAGCTGCTTCCTTGCCTGCGGCGGCAGGTGTTCGTGAATCGACATCAGGTAGTAGGCCTTCCGTCGCGAACCAGGAAACCGCCTCTCCAAGAACTCGTCGAAGGACTTCAGATCCTCCAGCCGCCAGTACTGTTCCGCCCGAACTTCGCACAGATAGCGTCCAAGCTCGACAAACTTGGTGTCACGCTCGGTTTCTTTCCGCTGTTCCCAGGCCAGAATCTCGTCGATTTTGCCCAGCACGAACAAGGCACGGCGGCGATTGAACTTTGGCGGCATGGGCGGATTCTCAGTATGCAAGCTCGTCAAGCCAATCAAGATTCTCTGCTCCTGGACGCCGCACCAAGCGGGCGTCGGCCATCTCCTGCTTGCCAAGACAAAGTCCCACGTACGGACAGCTTCTGCAGGGGTTCTGGGGAAATCGGATGCCGCTATGCGGTAGAAAGTCCGCCGACTCGATGCGACGGATTGTGCTTTCCACCAAGTTGCCAAACTCTTGCCGCTGCTCGTCGGTGATAGTGGTTTGCAAGTACTGAACTTCGACCAGCCGCTTGCGAACGAATACGATCTGGGCGACGTCGGCGATGCCTGTCATCCAGGAGTAGCAGACGAGCTGCGGATCCAGAGACAACAGTCCTTCCGGTTCTTCCGGGTATCGGCTCGAAGACGTTTTCCACTCCAGCAAGCAGCGCTTTCCGTCGAGTTTGCCGA